>WNGG01004424.1_pt1 | contig 18408 bp, 20 predicted proteins | sample 5400661 | NCBI WGS metagenome assembly WNGG01 (sample SAMN13153372, study PRJNA577476) | soil metagenome | isolation source: 100 cm soil or saprolite under Garry oak tree replicate 1 | place: USA:California | collected 2016-06-15
CGAGCTCGAACGACGCGAGGAGGGACGCGCCCGCGATCCCATCGCGTCCGGTGTCGCTGCCCACGAGGTACACCGCGCTGCCCGGCCGCGCGCCGCTCGCCTTGCGCAGATCCTCGGCGCGGGCGAACCCTACGCACATCGCGTTCACAAGCGGGTTCTCCGTGTAGCAGGGCTCGAACGAGATGTGCCCAGCGACGTCCGGGATGCCGACACAGTTCCCGTAAAACGAAATACCGCCGGTCACCCCGGCGATCGTGCGCCGGACCGCGCGATCACTCGGATCTCCGAAGAAGAGCGCGTTCAGAACGGCCGTTGGGCGCGCTCCCATCGCGAAGACGTCCCGCAAGATCCCGCCGACGCCCGTCGCCGCGCCCTGGAACGGCTCGATCGCGGATGGGTGGTTATGGCTCTCGACCTTGAAGACACAGAGAAGCCCGCCGCCGAGGTCGACCGCGCCGGCGTTCTCGCCCGGACCGACCGCGACGGACGGGCCGCGCGATGGCAGCGTGCGCAGCAGCTTCTTCGAATGCTTGTAGGCGCAGTGCTCGCTCCACATCGCGCCGAACATCGCCCACTCGAGCGCGTTCGGCTCGCGGCCCACGAGATCGCGCACCAGGGCAGCCTCGTATTCGGTAAGGCCTACGTCGTGTGGAATCTGGTTAGGCTGCGCCGTTTTCGTCGTCCCCAAGGCCGGGGACGCACTCACGTTCGGGAGATCGCTCCGCGCCGTGACATCGCCTTGAAGTTTAGCGGCTAGGAGAGCCCGCCGGTACCGACGAATTTCTCCGCCTGATCGGCGAACGCCAGCAGGTCCGATACACGGGTCTGGATCTGCTGGTACACGTCGTCGATGTCGGTCTGCTCGCGGTCATAGGCGAGCAGGTTGCGCAGGTTCGCGAGGTGCTCGAGCCGGTACGCGAGCGCTCGCTCGATGACCGCGTGACCAGCGAGGGCGTCGAGGATGTCGTGATAGGCCTCCGGCTTGGGCAGCGCGAGGGCCATCACCAGATATGCGGCGGTGCCGAAGAGCAACTCGACGGCCTGCTGGAGATACCACTGCGCGAGGCCATAGAGCTTCGGATCGGCCTTGAACTTCGCGTGCTCGATGGGGCGGAGGTCATTCAGAAGAGCGGTGTACTCGCGAAGGCGCGCGATGCGAGCGCGCACGTATTCGACATCGATCGCGAACCGGTCCCCGCGCGTGCGCTCTGCCAGCGCCTTGGACTGGACCTCGTCGTACTTCTTGAACTCGAGGTACTCCATGGCGGCACGGGCCTCGTACTCGACCCGTCGCTTCTGGTCGCGCTGGTAGAGGAGTCCCCAGGTACGGATCACCTGCCAACGCTGCAGCAGCGACGCCTGGTTCAGGATCACGATGTCGAGCTCATTCGTCTCGAGTGCCTTCGAGAGCTCGCTCACGAAGTACACCTGGTAGTCGAAGAACTCGTTCGCCTTCACAGCGTTCAGAAGGAGAAGCGCGATGTCCAGGTCGTTGTACGTGCCGGCGATCTTGCGGCCGGCGGTCGAGCCCGCGAGATAGGCGGCATCGACGGGCGAGGTCTGAAATACGCTCTGTAGCTGCGCCTGCCTCTCGAAGAGGTCCATACCTATCTATATAAGGCAGGAGCCGTGCCGTGGCGCGCTCCGGCGAGGTTTGCCAGCATCCGATACCCGTCCGTACCCCCCAGGAGCGCTTCCACGCACCGCTCCGGGTGCGGCATGAGGCCCACGACGTTGCCGTCGTCGCTTGCTACCCCGGCGATATTCGCGAGTGATCCGTTCGGATTCGCGTCGGGTGTCACCACGCCACGCTGATCGACGTAGCGGAAGATCACCCGGCCCGTCGCTTCGACGCGCGCGTGCGTCTCGGGGTCGGCCACCCAGCAGCCCTCGCCGTTGCCGATCGGCATGCGCAAGACCGCGCCGCGAAGCCCGGTCGTGAACGGCGTCTCGTCGCTCTCCGTGCGGATGCGCACCCAGTCCGAGCGATACGCGAGGTCGGCGTTCCGGATCAGCGCGCCCGGCAGGAGGCCGGCCTCGCAGAGGATCTGGAAGCCGTTGCAGCTTCCGAGGACGGCGCCGCCTTCGGCCGCGAAGCGGCGCAGCTCCTTCGTCCCGGCCGAGAGCTTCGCGATCGCGCCGGCGCGGAGGTAATCGCCATAGCTGAAGCCACCGGGAACGATCGCGGCGTCGAACCCGCGCAGGTCCGCGTCTTCGTGCCACTGGATTTCCGGCTCGACGCCCTCGACGAGCGAAAGCGCGTGCGCGAAGTCGCGCTCGCTCCAGGTCCCGGGATAGCGCAGGATCGCGACTCGAGTCATCACCACCAGTTTGATGCACGCCCGCGGCGAGGTGGGAAGTAATTTCGGGTCGTGAAGGCCGCCGCGTTCGCGCTCGTGCTCATCTTTTCGTCGTCCTGCGGCGTGATCGCCAGCCTGCGTCCCGGCCCGACGATCGTGCCGCTGATCTCGGCGACGTTCCTCAGCGTCCACTTATTCATCGGCGAGAACGGCGACGCCCAGGAGAAAGCGCGCCTGCCTGAATTGCGCGACTCGCTCGCGGGCGCCTTGCCCACCGGGTGGGCGACGGCGACCGGCGGCCGCGGAAAGCTCGCGCTCCGGACCGATGCGGACATCGACGTCGAGCTGGACGGAACCGGAGGTACGTCCGCGCTGACCCAGCACAAGCTCGGCGGGACGCCGGCTCTCGGTCGCGGAGCTCCTTGTGACGACCCTCCATGAGCTTGGGCACATCTGGTGCTGCTACGGACCGGGCACGACGGACGGGCACTGGTCAGACACGCCGACCGGCTTCTCGAGCGTCGGGCTGATGTACTCGCCGATGACCTGCACCGTCACGCCGGGGACCGATCCGGTTTGTCCGAGCGTCTTCAGCGACCGCGAGCTCGCCGAAATGCACCTCACCTCGCCCTAACGATGTCGTGATCGATCTCGACCGAGTAGCTCTCGATCACCGGATTCGCGAGCAGCTGATCGCCCATCCGCTCGGCCGTCTGGCGCGCGGCATTCTCGTCCTGAGCCTCTAATGTGACGACGATCTCCTTGCCGGTGCGGACCTCGGCGACGTCGTGCCCGAGCGAACGCAGCGCCGCGAGGACGGCCTCGCCCTGCGGGTCGCGGACCTCGGCCTTCGGCCGCACGAGCACGCGCGCGACGAATCTCATGACAGCTCCTTCCCGACGATGCGCTTGTACGCCTCGCGGTAACGCTCGCTCGTGCCTTTCACGACCTCGGGCGGCAACGCCGGTGCCGGCGGCTCCTTGTTCCAGCCGCTCTGCACGAGGAAATCGCGTACGTATTGCTTGTCGAATGAAGCGGGCGAGCTCCCGGGCTTGTACGCCTCGGCGTCCCAGTAGCGCGATGAGTCCGGGGTCAGGATCTCGTCGATGAGCGTGATGTGGCCGTCGAACATCCCGAACTCGAACTTCGTGTCCGCGAGGATCAGTCCCTTCGCGGCCGCATAGTCGTGCGCGAAACCGTAGAGCGCGAGCGTGAGCCGCTCGAGCTCACGCGCGAGCTCGGTGCCGATCATTCCGGCGAGCTGCGCGCGGCTGATGTTCTGATCGTGGCCGGACTCGGCCTTCGTGGCGGGCGTGAATATCGGTTCGGCGAGCTGCTCGGACTCGATGAGCGCCTTCGGTAGCTCCTCGCCGGCCACGGTGCCCAGCGCCTTGTACTCCGTCCAGGCCGAACCGGAGATGTATCCGCGAGCGACGCACTCGATGTCGATGCGGTCGCAGTGCTGCACGAGCACGGCGCGGCCGGCAAGCGACCGCGACTCACGGAAAGCCTTTGGAAAACGCCGCAGGTCGGTGGAGACGAGATGGTTCGGCACGATCTTCTCGGTCTTGCGGAACCAGAAGTTGGAAAGCTGCGTCAGGACGCGGCCCTTGTCGGGTATCGGCGTGGGCAAGACGGCGTCGAACGCGGAGAGTCGATCGCTCGCGACGATGACCAGCTTGTCCCCGCCGGCCTCGTAGACGTCGCGCACCTTGCCGCGGCGGAAGAGGCTTGCGCCCTCGACCCGCGATTCGAGGAGGACGCTCATTCCGGGAGGATGCCCTTGAGGCGCTCGCGCCACGCCGACGCGATGTCGCGTGCGACCTGGGGGGCGAGACCGTAGTAGTCCTCAGGACGCTCGAGGATCCGCCGCTCTTCGGGCGTGAACTTCTTCAAGAAGTCGCGAAAGTCGGTGTCGAGCATCGCGACCTCGAGGAGCGAGCGCGAGCCACGCTCGGCCTCGAGCGTGAGCCGGCGCACCGCCTCGTGCGCGTCGGGGTGTCCGTATTTGGCGAGGAGGACGTACAGCGGCTCGGCAGCGATCGCGCCGCGCGACATCGCGAGGTTCGCCTTGAGGCGATCGCGGTCGACGCGCATGCCGTCGAGCGAGGACGCGAGCCGGCCCGCCGCGTAGGTCGTGGCGGCGAGGATCTCGCCGAGGAAGCGCTGCGACGCCGAGTTGGTGAGATCGCGCTGGTGCTCGCTGATCTGGTCCATGTACGTGGTGAGCATCCGCGGGGCGATCGCCTTCCAGATGGACTTCACGTTCTCGAACGAGACCGGGTTGCGCTTGTGCGGCATGGTCGACGATCCGACCTGCTCCGCGGCGAAGGACTCGGCGACCTCGCCGATCTCACTCCGTTGCAGCTGCCGCATGTCGTCTGCGAGGTTGGCCATCACGCCGAGCGCGCTGACGCAGGCGTGCGCAAGATCGGTCCAGCCCTCCGGCGGCACGATCTGCGTGGACACGGCAGCGGCGTGGAGATGCAGGCTTCCGAGGAACCGCCGCTCGAGCGCGCGCGGATCCGAGGCCAAGAGCGCGAGCGCGTTGTACGCGCCGACCGCGCCGGAGAGCTTTCCCGGAAGTCGCCGCGCCGACAGGCGCAGTAGCTCGAGCCGGTCGCCCAGACGCGAGACGTACTCGGCCATCGCGAACCCGAACGTCACCGGCTCGGCATGACGGCCGTGCGTGCGGCCGATCTGGGCCGTGTCGGCCTCCGCCTCGGCGATGGAGATGCATTTGGCGATGAGCACGGCAAGGGTCGGAACGACTACGCGGTCGATGCACTCGCGGTAGCGGAGCGCGTTCGCGGTGTCGACGATGTCGTAGCTCGTCGCGCCGAGATGCACGAAGCGCTTTGCCTCGTCGGGCACGTGCGCGCGGATGACGTTGACGAGTGCCCGCACGTCGTGCCGGGTCCGCGCCTCCTCCTCGGCCACCTCCTGCGCGGTGATGCGGTCGGCGGCGCTCGCGATCGCGTTCGCGGTCGTCTTGTCCGTGATCCCGACATCCGCGAGCGCGAGGGCGAGCGCGCCCTCGACACGCGCCATGTACTTGATCGCAGCCGCGGCGGAGAGATACGGATGCAAAGCTCTGTAGAGGACCGGGTCGCCGCCATAAAAGCGCGAGTCCATCGGCGAGACCGTGTCGAAGCGATTGGTGATCGTCATGACGCACGCGCCTCGGGTGGCACGGGGGAGCGGGTTGCGCGCGAGCCGCTGACCGGCCGCGTCAAATTACGAGGGGTCGCGACGCGCGCGAAGCGGACCGGTAGGCGAGCGCGCGACCCCGACCCCGGGACAGGACCCGAGGCGCGACCCGATATGACGATCACCCCGCGATCACCTTCGCGGCGGTGCGCTCGCGCATCTCTTTGAGCTTGACGGAGAGGAGCTCATCGCCGATCGCGAGTATTTCGGCTGCGAGGATCCCGGCATTCGCAGCGCCGGGCTCGCCCATCGCGACCGTCGCAACCGGGATCCCGCGCGGCATCTGGACGGTCGAAAGGAGCGCGTCGAGCCCGCCGGCGATCGCGTTCGGCGCGACGAGCGGTACGCCGATGACCGGGAGCGTCGTGAGCGCGGCGACAGCACCGGCGAGATGCGCCGCTCCGCCGGCGCCGCAGATGACCACGCGCACTCCGCGCGTCGAGAGGGATTCCACCCACTCGCGGAGGGCTTCAGGCGTGCGGTGCGCGGAGAGAACGCGAGTCTCGTATTCGACGCCGAGTCCCTCGAGGGCCTCGGCCGCAAGATGCATCGTCGCCTGATCCGACGCGGAGCCCATGACGATCGCGACCTTCGATGCCGTCAAGCGACCGCCACCTCCTGCTGCGCGATGTCCGAACGATAGAACTTGCCCTCGAAGCTCACGTGCTCCGCTCCGGCATACGCGCGGTCGCGCGCTTCGGCGATGGTGTCGCCGCTCGCGACCATGTGCATCACGCGACCGCCGCTGACGAGGACTTCGCCGCCCGGGCCGCGTTTTGTCGCTCCGTGAAACGCGAGCACGTTCTCGGGCAGGCGATCGAGTCCCTCGACGGCCATACCGATCTTCGGCGTCCCGGGGTAGTTCTCCGCACAGAGCACGACGTCGACGTACGCGCGCTTGCTGAACCGGATCGGCTCCGCGGCGACGTACTCGGCCAGGCGGCCTTCGCCGAGTGCGAAGAGAAGCTTGGCGAAGTCTCCTTCGATCCGCGGAAGCGTCACCTCGGCCTCGGGATCGCCGAAGCGTGCGTTGTACTCGAGCACCTTCCAGCCGTCAGCGGTCTTCATGAGCCCCGCGTACAGGACGCCGCGATACGGCATCCCGCGCTTTTTGAGCGCCGCCGCTAGGGGCGCGATCGTCTCGTCGGCGACGGCCTGCGCCTGGTCGTCGGGAAGCACCGCCGTCGGTGAGAACGCGCCCATGCCGCCGGTGTTCGGCCCGGTGTCGCCGTCGCGCGCGCGCTTGTGGTCGCGCGCGGGCGGGAGCGCGACGACCGTCTCTCCGTCGACGAGGGCCTGCAGCGAGGCTTCTTGTCCCTCAAGTACTTCTTCGAGGAGGACCCGCCCGCTGTTCGCGGGCGGCGTTGCGAGGGCCTCCACCGCCTCCTCGAGCGTCCGCGCGATCGTCACGCCCTTGCCGAGGGCGAGGCCGTCGGCCTTCACGACGACCGGCGCATCCCACCGGAGCAGACCCTCTTTCGCTGCGGCGGCGTCGGCGAACGATTCCGATCTCGCCGTGGCGACGCCGGCCTCGGCCATGAGCTCCTTCGCGAACGACTTCGACCATTCGATCTTCGACGCATCCCGCGATGCTCCGACCACGGCGATGCCCGATCGGCGCAGAGCGTCGCCGAGGCCCGCCGCGATCAGCTCATCGGTCCCGACGATCGCGAGGTCGATGAAGGACGCGAGGACGTGCTCGTCCAGCCATGTCACGTTGGTCGGGCTCTGATCGAGCACACGCGTGAACAGCGACAGGCCCGCGTTGCCGGGAACGACGTCGATGGTCGTCACGCTTTTGCAGTTCGCGAGACGCCACGCGATCGCGTACTCGCGCCCGCCGCCGCCGAGCACGAGGCAGTTGAGACCGGGCGCGCCGGCCGACCGTCGCGGGCTGCGCTGGCGTCGCTGCTCCCAGATCTTCTTGTAGACGGCCTCGCCGCCAAAGATGCCTTTGAGCGTCACGACGTGGACCTCGCCGCGCGAAATGCGAACGTGAAGCTTTCGCGCCGCAACACCACGTCGCCCTCCGGCGCCGCAGAGTCGCTCGCCCTCGCTACGACGTGGAGATCGCTCAGGCGGATCGTTCGTAGCTCCTCGACCGCGGAAAGCAATCGCGATTGCGCCGCCTCCGACCCGAACGCGATCAGCACGCTGAGCGGACCCGCGATCGAACGACCCGCGAGCTCGACAACGGCCAAACCGCCGTCGGGATCGAAGATGCCGACGGCGAGGCCTGGGTGCCCTGCCCTCGTGACGGTGACGTTGCCGTACAGAAGCGCGAGCAAGATCAGCGACTCCCAACCCAGCGGTGGCGCGACCGCGAAGCGCGGGACCTCTCGCAGCAGCAAGGGAAGGACGCCGTTCCAATCGACGACGCCGTCGCCGAGCTCGACGGACCATCCATCGAAGGTGCGTATCTGGGGCTGCCGGCCTGCCGGGCCGCGCAACCGCATGAATCCGCCCGGGACGACATGCGTGCTCACAAGGTCCGCCCCCTGCTTTCGGAGACCAAGGACCGCCTGCATGCCGGCGCGCAACACGAAGGGGAGCACGATCCTTCCGCCGTCGGCGAGCTGCGCGATCCAGTCCGGCGAGAGATCGGCCACGCTCGCGGTGACCTCGATCCGATCGTAGGGAGCATTGTCCGCGTGTCCGTCCCAACCGTCGGCGGTGATCACGGCGACGCGGTCGACGCCCGCGCGTGCCAGATGCTGACGCGCCAGTGCGGCGACGTCGGCGTCGATGTCGATCGTCGTTATCGCGCCGCGCTCGCCAACGAGCTGTGCGAGGACGGCAGCGTTGTAGCCGGTGCCGGCGCCGATCTCGAGGATCCGCTGACCCGGCGCGACATCGAGAAGGTGCGCCATGACGATCATGATCCCGACCTCGCTCGAAGAGCTGATCGGGCTGCCCGCTTCGTCCTGTTTGGTAATGACGGCATCACCGCTGTACACACGTTCGAGGGGAACGTCGGGCAGGAAGACCTCGCGCGGGATCGTGCGAAATGCCATTTCGATCGCCGGCTCGACCTCCAGCCCACGCTTCTTCAGCTGATCGATCATCAGGTGACGAAGCTCGCGCGCGTCGGCCGTCGCCACGGCGCTCACTCCCACCTCTGCTCAATCTCGCGCTCCGCGCGAGACACGCTCAAGCTGGTGGTGTTCGGTCGTTCCGGCAAAGCCGCTCCTCCCTCACTCCCATTCGATCGTCGCCGGCGGCTTCGACGAGACGTCGTAGACCACGCGATTGATGCCGGGCACCTCGTTGACGATGCGAGCCGAGACCCGTTCCAGCAGGTCGTACGGCAGACGCGCCCAGTCCGCGGTCATGAAATCTTCAGTGGTGACCGCACGGAGCGCGACGAGCGCGCCGTAGGTGCGGAAGTCGCCCTGCACGCCAACGCTGCGGACCGGTGTGAGCACCGCGAACGCCTGCGCGACCGTGCGGTAGAGATCAGCGGCGCGAAGCTCCTCGAGGAAGATCGCATCCGCGCGCCTAAGCGTGTCGAGGCTTTCGCGATCGATCGGCCCGAGCAAGCGCACCGCGAGACCAGGCCCAGGGAATGGGTGCCGCCAGAGGATGTCTTCGGGGATGCCGAGCTCCGCGCCGACGCGGCGGACCTCATCCTTGAACAGGCGGCGGAGCGGTTCGACGACCTCGAGCGCCATGACCTCAGGAAGGCCGCCGACATTGTGATGCGTCTTGATGCGTGCGCTCGTTTTCGATTCGCGCGAGCGCGACTCGATGATGTCGGGGTAGATCGTGCCCTGCACGAGAAGATCGACGCGTCCGACGCGCTCGGCCTGCTCCTCGAAGCACCGCACGAATTCCTCTCCGATGATCGCGCGCTTGCGCTCGGGATCGGCCACGTCCTTGAGCTTCGCGAGGAACCGGTCCGCCGCGTCGAGGTGGATCAGCCGTAGGCGCGGGCCGTACGTCGCGACGACCTCCTCGGCCTCGTTCGCGCGCAGGAGGCCCGTGTCGACGAACACGCAGGTGAGTCGATCCCCGATCGCGCGCGCGACGAGCGCCGCCGCGACCGCTGAGTCGACGCCGCCGGAAAGCGCGCAGATCGCGTGGCGATCGCCGATCTTCGCGCGCAGCTCGCGCACCGCCTCCTCGACGAACGCGGCAGGTGTCCAGTCGCCGGTAGCGCCGCAAACGCGGTAGAGGAAGTTCCGGAGGATCTCGGCGCCGTGCGGCGTGTGAGCGACCTCCGGATGGAACTGCACCGCGTAACGCGAGCGACCGTCGGTCATCGCCGCGACCGGGACGCTGGTAGTGCTCGCGATGACGCTGAAGCCATCCGGCGGGCGACGCACCGTGTCGCCGTGGCTCACCCAGGCGCGCTCCTCCGTCGAAAGGCCTTCGAAGATGCCGGCGCGGTCCGCGATCTTGACGGTCGCGGGGCCATACTCGCGCTTGCCTTCGCCGACGACGTCGCCGCCGAGAACGTGCGCCATGAGCTGCATGCCGTAGCAGATCCCGAGGATGGGAAACTCGCCCGAGATGACGCCGGGATCGACGCCCGGCGCGCCCTCGTCGTACACGCTGGCCGGGCCGCCGGAGAGGATCACGCCGATCACGTTCCGCGCGCGCAGCTCCGCGGGGGTCACGTCGTGCGCAAAGATCTCGCAATAGACGCGTGACTCACGGACGCGGCGCGCGATGAGCTGCGTGTACTGCGAACCGAAGTCCAGGATGGCCACGGTGGGCCGGGGCGATGCAGCCTTCGCCCCGGTCTCGGGGCGATCGGTCTCTGGGCGGCGCATGGACTACGCCCGGACCCGATAATTTGGCGCTTCGGCGGTGATGCGGATGTCGTGCGGGTGCGATTCGCGAAGACCGGCGCCCGAGATGCGGACGAAGCGCGCCTTCACTCGCAGATCGTCGATCGTCGCCGCACCCGCGTAGCCCATGCCCGCGCGGAGACCGCCGACGAGCTGGTGCACGACCGCGGCGAGCGGACCCAACGCATGCACGCGACCCTCGACCCCTTCGGGGACGAGTTTGGAAAACTCGCCGACATCGGCTTGCCCGTAGCGATCACGCGAACGGCGCGCTTCCATCGCGCCGAGCGAGCCCATCCCGCGGTAGGACTTGAAGGCGGTGCCCTCGATCTCGACGACATCCCCGGGCGACTCGTCGACGCCCGCGAGGAGCCCGCCGAGCATCACGGTCCACGCGCCCGCCCCGATGGCCTTTGCGATGTCGCCGGAGTGCTGGATACCGCCGTCGGCGCAGATGGGGATGCCGTGCCGGTCGGCGGCCTCGGCGCAATCGAAGACCGCCGTGATCTGCGGCATCCCGGCGCCGGCGACGATCCGAGTGGTGCAGATCGCGCCGGGACCCATCCCGACCTTGACGCAGTCGGCGCCCGCGGCGATCAGCTCCTCGGTGCCTTCGGCGGTCGCGACATTGCCAGCGATGACCTCGACGCGATGCCGGGCCTTCACCTTTTCGACCATGCGAACAACCGCCGCCGAGTGCCCGTGGGCCGTATCGACCACGATCACGTCGACGCCGGCTCCGACGAGCGCCGCGGCGCGCTCGTCCGCGTCGCCGGCGACTCCGACGGCGGCGCCCACGAGAACGTCCGCGTCTTTCGCGCGCCGGACCTCTTCGGCCTGCTCGGCGACGGTCAGATTGCGATGGATGACGCCGAGCCCGCCCAAGCGCCCGAGCGCGATCGCGAGGCGCGCGTCGGTGACGGTATCCATCGCGGCGGAGAGGATCGGGATGTCGAGGCGGATCTCGTTCGTGAGGCGGGTCTCGGTCGAGACCCCCGTCGGGAGGATGTCGCTGCGGGCCGGGATCAGGAGGACGTCGTCGAAGGTCAGACCTTCCTTGGCGAACTTGTCCTCCCGGGTCAATCCGCCGCCCTCACCCGGGCAAGTGTATCGGCTAGAAGAGGACCGCCGTAACCGACGGCATCTGCGCCGTGTCGATGGCCTCGCCCGCGGCGCTCGCCAGGGACGCCGGCGGAGTCCACGTCGCCGTGCTCGATCCCGGGACCGTGCCGGTGTTGTTGACGGCCACGATCGTGATCGTGAGCACGGTGTTCCCACCGCTCCACGCGCAGGTGTTGTTCTTCGACGCCTTGGCGCCGGAAACGAAGTAGCCGTTGTTCCCGAGCGCGATCGTGCCGACATTCAGTGCACCCGCGGTGCCGGTCGCGGTCAGCGTGTCCGGGTTTGCGTCGTTCTCAAGGAGGTCGCTGAGCGAGCTCGTGGTGCCGCTCGGGCAGGTGCCCATCGATGCGGCGCTGGCAGCCTCGCTGAATGTGAGGACGATCGTGTCGCTGACCTCGAAGAGACCTGCCGTGCCGCCGGTGTGGTTATTCAGCGCGAGCGTGCTCGCGTGGAAGTGGTTCAGCGTGAATGCGTTGCTCGTGCCGGTCTTGCTCGGCGAGCCACCGGTCGCCGTGATCGTTTCGTTGGTCACGTACGGTCCAGTGATCGTGACGGTCTCCGTCCGACTTCCCGCGCTGAAGGCGCCGCTCGACGTCGGAGATATCGCGCCCGAGCTCGTGCTGAACGCTACGGTCCCGGTGAACGAGGTCACGACGGTGTTGTCGACCGCCCGTGCGGTGATCGTGACGCTGAACGCGGTGCCCGAATGCTGGGTGCCGATGACGGCGAAGGTGAAGTGGTCCAGCGCCGCGATCGTCGCGCTCGACTCGGCCGAGTTGACGCTCTCCCAATTCGCGCCATTCGCGTCGTAGTAGCCGCGAACGACGTAATAGAAGGTGCCGACGCCAGGCACGTCGTCGTAGGTGACCGTCGTGCGCCCGGCGATCTGCTGGATCTGCGAGTAGGGACCGCCGGCGGTAGTCGCGCGAAAGACACGGTGGCCGCTGGCCCAGATCGAGCTCGTCGCCGTCCACGAAAGGTGTGCGGTGGTGCCGTTTTGCACGGAGGCGGAGACGCCGGTCGGAGGAGCGAGCGTGGCGGTGGCGAGCTGGTTCGACGGATTGGTCGTCGGCGCGGTGAACGTGGCGCTGCTCGTCAGCGTGAGCATCAGCATGACCGCGCTCACGAGGGCGAGGACGACGAGCGCATAGAGCCGGTTCATCGACGGGTCAGGCCGCGATCTGGCCCGCGCTCGCTTCGCGAAGCCATCCCATGTGGCTCGCCCAGAGCTCTTCGGGGTCGATCATGGCGGGCTGAGCGGGCTGAGAAGGCTGGGCGGGCTGGCGCCGGGTGCGTGGACGCATCGCCTTGGCGTTGCCGAAGACGAGCATCGCCCCGCAGAAGAGGAACGCGAGGGCGGCGAGCGCTGTGAGCGCGAGGCGCCAGTAGGCCTGCGCGTAGACCATCGCGTAACCGAGGAGTGGGATCGACGCGCGGTAGATGCCGACCTGCCCGGGGAAGTGGACCGGCTCGGGGTCGGCGACCGTGTTCGCGTCGCCCTTCGTCGTGAACGTCGGGCTCGCGGCATTCGAAGCGTCGATCGCGATGACCCGGTGGGTGGTCATCTGGCCGTAGTGCTCGAACGTGATGATGTCCCCGCGGCTCACAGCGGTGGGTGACGCGGGCTCGACGATCACGAGCGAGCCTTTCTGGATCCGCGGCTCCATCGAGCTGCCGGTGACCACGAACGTGCCCATGCCCATGACGCGGATCGCGACGAGGCCGAGGCAAGTCGAGAAGAGAGCGACCGCGAGTGTCATCGAACAGATCTGCCCCAGCTTTTTCACGGTCGCCCTCCCTTCGTTCTGGTTTAGCGGGCCGCGCCCGCGAGCTGCGTCGCGGTGTAGGTGACGGTGAAGTCCTGCGAGAGGCTCTGGAAGGTGTTGCCAGCCGTCGTCGGAAGGCTGAAGACGAACGTCAGGTAGTCGCTACCGGCCGCGGCGACCGTGCCAGAGGCCGGGATCGCCATGTTCTTCAGGGCGCCGGAGTAGACGCTGTTCGCTGGAGTCGTGCAGTTGTTGCAGCGGTAGACCGTGGCCTGGAGCCCGAAGGTCGTGTCGGTCCAGAGCAGCGTGCTCGCGGTCGCGCTGACCGCGCCGGCATAGGTGAAGCCGGTGTTGCCGCCGTTCGTGATGTGCACGACACGCTGCGCCGTGTCACCGGGCACGAGGTTCGTGATGTTGACGAGGTCACCCGCGTTCGGCTTGTCGTTCGAGATCAGGAGCGTCGCCGTCTGGAAGGTGTTGCCGGGGTTCGTGCTCGCAGCCGTGAACGTTGCCGTGGTCGAGCCGACCGACGTGACGCCGATCAGGACCAGGGCCGAGAGCGCCATCGTCGCGAGGAGGAAGTTCGTTCCGCGCATCTTGGTTCCCCTTTTCTTCCGGCTCGATCCGCCGGTCTTTTTTGTGTTGGGGCAACTATCTCGTTGCGCGGACGTGCCGGGATGGGACTACCGGGGGGAACGTCTCTACCCCATTGGGACTACGACCTGCGCGTATGTAACGCCGGTCACACAGGTCGTACGACCTGCGAGCTAGTCCTGCTTCTGGGCCAGCTGCTGCCCGAACGTGGGCCCGCCGCGAGCCCACGCCTCGGCGATCGCGACGCGCTGTTTGCTCCAGGAGCGGGCTCGCCACCAGAACACGGCGGCCGCGGCGAGGCTGATCAGACACGCGGTAGGTAACACGATCGGCTGAAGGTCCCACCAGAGCTGGGGTTGGCGTGCCGCGATCGCCACGCCGATGAACGCGAGGAGCTCCACCTCGAAGAGCAGCACGAGGAACGTGAAGGCGAACGAGGCGGCGCCATACGAGCGCCTGCGGCGGTACGGGAATGCGATGTCGATGAGGCTGCTCATGCCGCGGGCGATGTTAGAGGAGGGTTGCCGCCCGCTCGGGTCCAATGCCGATCATTCCGACAGGCGCCCCGACGGTCTCCGCGATCCGATCGACGTACGCGAGCGCCTTGGCCGGCAGCGCGCGGCGCTCCGTCACCCCCGTGATCGCCGTCGACCACCCCTCGAGCGTCTCGTAGCACGGACGAGCTCTCTCCAGCACGAGCGTCGTCGGCATGTCGGAGGTGCGCTTGCCGTCGAGCTCGTAGCTCGCACAGAACGGGATCCGGTCGTACACGTCGAGGACGTCGAGCTTGGTCACGGCGAGCTCGGTGAAGGCGTTGAGACGATGAGCGTGCCGGGCCGCGACGGCGTCAAACCAGCCGACGCGCCGCGGACGCCCCGTCGTCGCGCCGTACTCGTGAGCGCGCTCGCGGAGGGCGCTCGCTTCCTCGCCGTGGAGCTCGGTCGGAAATGGCCCCTCGCCGACGGCTGTGGAGTACGCCTTCACGACACCGATGACGCGCGTGATCTTACGTGGCGGGATGCCCGCCCCAACGCTCGCGCCACCCGCGAGCGGATTCGAGCTCGTCACGTAGGGATAGATGCCCCAGTCGAGATCGCGCATCGCGCCGAGCTGCCCTTCGAGAAGAACCCGCGCGTCCTTCGCGAGCGCCGACTCCACGAGGGGAAGCGTGTCGACGATGCGATCGCCGAGCTTCGCCGCGGCGGCGAGGACACCGTCCGCGACTTCGTCGGCATCGAGCGGAGCGTCGCCGAAGCGCTCGAGTATCGCGTTCTTGATCTCGAGCTCGCGCCGCACGCGGGCGCGGAAGCGTTTGGGATCCTGGACCTCGTACACCTGGATGCCGTGGCGGCCGACCTTGTCGGAGTACGCCGGCCCCACGCCCATACCGGTCGTGCCAAGCTTCTTGCGTCCGCGCTCGCGCTCGTCGAGTCGGTCGAGCGCGATGTGCCACGGCAAGAGGAGATGCGCGCGGTCGCTCACACGCAGGTTCGCGGTGGAGATACCGCTGCGCTCGAGATCGGCGAGCTCGCCGCAGAGGAACGCGAGGTCGACGACGCATCCGGGACCGAGCACGCAGAGCGCATCGGGATTGAAGATCCCGCTCGGAACGAGATGAAGCTTGAAGGTGCCGTGCTGATTGACGACTGTGTGACCGGCGTTGTTGCCGCCCTGGAATCGGATGACGACATCCGCCTCCTGCGCCAGGAGGTCCGTGATCTTGCCTTTGCCCTCGTCGCCCCACTGAGCACCGACGATGGCCGTTACCGGCACGTATTCGAATGCTATCCGCCGCGTTGCCCCGCGACCAGCGCTCCGAGCTTCGCCAGCTCGACCAACGTGCGGCTGCGTGATGGATCGCTCGTCCACCAGAGGTTCGGATCCCAGTCGGTGTCGTCGGCGGGGTGGTTCGTGAACGTAAGCGCGGCGCGGGCAAACTCACGCTCGAAGAGCATCGCGGCGCGGCGCTGGTGGTACGGGCTCGTCACGAGGATCGCGGAAACGAGACCGCGCGTCTTCATGAGCTCCGCGACACGCTGCGCGTTCTCCTCGGTCGTGGCCGATGCCCCCTCTACCGCGACCGAATTCGCGGGGACGCCGGCGGCCACGGCGGTGCGCTTCATGAGCTCGGCCGACGCCACCGAGTCCGGATCGCTCGAGCCGCCGGAGAAGATGAGCAGCGGTGCATACCCCTCTTTCCAGAGCGCGATCGCGGTCTCGGCCCGCGCGCCGGTGTCACCCGAGATCGCGACGATGGCGTCGGCTTTCGCGAGCGGGTCGCTGACGTCGAGCCAGTGCCCGAGACCGACGAGCACGGCGACGATCGAGATCGCGCCCATGAGAAAGCCGAGAAGGAAGCGCCTCACGGGGCGTGCGGGTGCAGAAAAGAGGCCGGTCTGTCAGTTCGTGGCGATCGGACTGGGGGACGTGCGGCGCGCCTCGAAACACTCGGAGCAGTAGACGGGCCGATCGGTCCTCGGCGCGAACGGAACCTGCCCGGCACGACCGCAGTTGGAGCAGACGATGTCGTGCATGCTCTGCGCCCTCGCGGCGGCGCGCTCGGCCTTGGCGCGGCGCCGGCAATCGGGGCAGCGCTGCGGCTCATGGAGCAGGCCTTTCTGCGCGTAGAACTCCTGCTCGCCCGCGGTCCACACAAAAGGATTGCCGCACTCGCGGCAGACCAGGTCTTTGTCGGTCAACGCCATCGCCATTCGCGCGCTCCCCCGGCGGAATCCTATGCCGGGCAGTCAAGCGTCGCGTCGGCTGGCGCCGTGGCGGCGCGGCGCGTACCGCGTCGCCACGCCGCCACGTCGCTCAGGGAGCGGTGATCGAACCGAAGAGTCCGTCCGCCTCGTCGTTTGGACCGGCCGTGAAGAAGAGCGTGTTGGTCGGCCCGTTGTTGGCCGCCCCGTGTCCGAACTGCAAAGCCCAGAGGCCGTCGATCGAGATCGGCTGCGAGTCGCCGTGCCGCAGCTCGCCGCGGTACTCGAACTTTCCATTCGCCCCTTCCTCGTATGCGTTTATCCGTCCGTCGCCGAAGTTTCCCACGAGGAGATGGCCGCTGAAGCGTCCGAAATTCGCGGGAGCGAGCGCGAGTCCCCACGGTGCGTCGAGCTGGCCGCGCTGCGCGACCCGCGCGAGCAGCGAGCCGGAGGTGTCATAAGCGTCGACGAACCCCTTGCCCTGGCCGTGGATCTCGTCCGCCGCATCCGCGTCCTGTTTCGCATACGTCACGAAGATGCGCGAACCGATCGTCTGTATCCCGAACGGCGCGTAGCCCGAGGGCAGGTCCGCGTCCTCGAACGCGCCGGCGCTGGTTACCAGGGTGAAGCTCGCGTCGAACACGTCGACACGGCCGTTGTGAAAGTCTGTCGCGTAGAACCGGTCGCCCGCCGCCGTCGTCGCGAGCGCGAGGCCCTTGTAGATCGCGCCGACCGCGGAACGGTCGGCAAGGACTACGGTCTGATTCCCTGAACCGGGCCAACCGCGGACTTGTCCCGCCTCGGTGTCGAAGACGAATCGGGCCGGCCCGGTCGCCCAGAAGACCGCACCGGTCGGGTGGACGGGCACCTGGACCACGAGCGGGAGGATCGACCCGTCGGCCCGGTAGATGGTCGAGACGCTCGTGCCGTTGTCGGCGACCCACCACGGTGACGTTGCTGATGCGGTGAGACCCCACGCGTTCACGAGGTTCGGATCGGTGTTCGGCGCCATGCCCGCGACGTTCGAAACGAGCGGGTGGACGGTGTATTGATTGTCCGCCGCCGCGACCGCGGGCGCGGCGGGTAGCCCTGTCAAGAGGGCCATCGCGACAGGTAACGAGAAAAGTCTTAGCCAGCCGAGTTTCATGTTCCGCCTCCATTTCTCCCGTCTGTAGTTCGGGGGACGGCGGAAATAGATCACGCCTTATGACAACAAAACGCCTTCGGCGGCTGCCGTGCGCCGGAGCCCGTCCGCGAGCCCTGTCTTCGGCCGCCAGAGGCCTTCATGCGCGGCCTTCCCAGGATCGACGCACGCTCGGAGGACCTCGCCCGGACGAGCTGGCGCCATCTGGATTCCCGCCGGCGGCCCGAGCACCGACGTGAGCGCGGACACGAGGTCGTTCACGCTCGTCGCGACTCCGGTGCCGATGTTGTAGACGCCGGCGTGCGTTCCACTGAGCGCGCCGAGGACCGACTCGACGACGTCGGCGATGTACACGTAGTCGCGCTCGTAGCTTCCGTCGCCGAACAGTGTGATCGGCTCGCCGCGCTTCCAGCAGCCGATGAAGATCGCGACCACTCCGCCTTCCAGGTCCTTGCGCTGGCGCGGGCCGTAGATGTTCGCGAGGCGAAGCGTCACGGCACGGAAATCGGAGGATTCGACGAGCTTTTCCGCTTTCGCCTTGAACAGCCCGTAGTTGGATTGCGGATCGACGGAGACGGTCTCGTCCGCGCAGGCCGGCGTCTCGCCGTAGATCGCGCCTCCGGTGGAAATGTTCACAAAGATCGATGCGCCGAGGCGCCGCGACGTCTGGACCACGTTGCGCGTCCCGCCGACGATCACGCGCTCGTAGAGGGCTTTCTTCGTCATGGACTCGACCACTTTCGTCTTCGCGGCGCAATGGACGACCGCATCGATGCG
>WNGG01009841.1_pt1 | contig 18406 bp, 18 predicted proteins | sample 5400661 | NCBI WGS metagenome assembly WNGG01 (sample SAMN13153372, study PRJNA577476) | soil metagenome | isolation source: 100 cm soil or saprolite under Garry oak tree replicate 1 | place: USA:California | collected 2016-06-15
GATTGATCTACGAGCGCTGCGTTTCAAAGTAACCAGGGTAAACGTCGAACTCAAGCTTCAGCTTGCCACTAGCGCAACAAGCTGAAACTTGAACTCAGAACTCTGAACTCTAAACCGAAATTGTCACCGTAGCCGAAGTAGCGCCGTTCGGGTTCTTCACAACGACCGTGTGCGTAGAAGGCGATACGAAGATATCGCGCGGTCTCAAATTGCCCGGTGTGCTCCTCGAGCTCTTGAACACAACCCAGAAATCGCCAACCAGTTCGAGCGTGAACGTTTCCCTGCCGTCCACGGTCAATGTAGCGCCCGCCACAACGTTCGATCCTGCAGCCTGAAATCTCAGGCCCTGCTTTCTGAATTCCAGCCCAACGATGACCGGGACGACGGTTTGGGTGAGGCTAGTGCCTCTGAAAGGAACAACGGTTACCTGAGAATCGGCATCGTTGCTGATTACGTTGAGCGTGCTCGTGAACACGCCGACGGTCGTTGGCGAGAATGTAGCGGTCAATGTCTTGGACTCGCCGGGTTTGTACGTACCGGTTATTGACCCGGTCACCCCGAACGGCGCCAGAGGCGGAATTATGCTGGCAATGACAAGATCGGCCTCGCCGACGTTCTTGGCTTCAATCGTTCTGGGGTTTGTCGTTGTCCCGAACTCAATGGCGGCAGGCGTCAGCTGAAGCTTGGCCACGGGGCGCGGAGCGCCGACGCCAGTTAGACCAACGCTTACAAAAGGCGTATTCGGGTCGTTGCTCGAAATCGTAAAGGCTCCGCTCACGTTCCCAATCGCCGTCGGCGAAAAGCGAACGGATAATACCGTACCCTGATTGGACGTTAATGTCAGCGGAAGAGCGGGCTTGCTCACAAACGAAAACGGTAGCGCGGGGTCGCCGATAGCTGAAAGGATCAAATCCGCGCTACCCGCATTTGTGATCGTCAGTTTCATTGTGCTCGATTGAGTGATCCGCACCGACCCGAAATCCAGCGAGACAGGATTCACAACAATAACTGGATTCACTGGAACAGGGTTGGGAGGAGTTTGCGCGAAGGCTATGTTGGATGGATCCGATGTTCCTAAACCATTGAACGCGAACACTCGATAGAAGAAAAGAGTGTTGGCCGTAACCGTGGTGTCGTTGAAAGTTGTGACATTCGGGCCGACATTGGCGATCTCGGTGAAGGCAGATCCGTCCAGACTGCGCTGAATTCGAAACCCTTGCTCATCACTAGAGTTGTCTTTCCACGTCAGATCGATTTCAGTAGTAGAGACCGGGGTTGCAGTCAGTTCGCTTGGCGCCGACGGAGGATGCGGGTTCGATGGCTGAAGTGAGAAGGTGAAATCGCCGCCCTCTCCGCCGAATCCGTCAACTACTATGAAGTAGGTAGTTCCGGCATTCAAGATGCGGCGTACCGTCTCGGGATTTCCGGGGCCGAAAAAGTCCGAACCAGAACAGTTTGCCACGGTGGAACAATCAGTGGTGACGTACACAGTCGTATCGTACCGGGCGAAAGGAGTCACCGTAATTATGTAAAGCTGAGTATCTGCGGGCGTGAATTGGTATACTACGTCAGGTCCGCGTGTCGATGCCCTATTTGAAAAACACGAAGTGCCAGGATCCAGATCGTTCGTCGCGCCAAATGTAGTTGCGGATACTGAAAACGGCAATCGACTCGGATCGATTATGGCAGCCGTCGCGCAAGTGTCATTGGTGGCTTTGCCCCTGCGCAACGAAAAGTGAAAGCCCCCCGCGTTGTTGTCTACGCCTGGCGTGTCTACAACGATGAAGTACCGCGTTCCCGCATTCAACGTCGGAGTCAGAAACTCTCCGCGGTCAAGCCCAAACGCGTTCGTGCCGGCCACACATGTTCCTGCCGGATTCGAACAGTCGGTAACAATGTAAAGACTGATATCGAAAGGCGTCGTCGGCGTAGCGCCGATGGTGTACACATCAGTCGCTACGGGTGTGAATGAATAGACTACATCGTTTCCTGCTCCGGGCGCGCAGCCTGAGATCCCTGGATCTATGTCGTTGGCTGCGAACGCCAGGGTCGAATCCTCTGCGAACGGCAGCGCCGCCGGATTGATTATTGTCGCGGCCGCGCACGTGTCCCCTGCCGCCGGCGAAACAGCCTTGGATCCGCTCGTTGAAGCGATGCCTGCGGGCTTCGTCAACCCGATCACCAAAAAGACAACCAGAGAGATCACCGAAGCTAGCGGCCAGGCGCGCCCAGGCTTCAAGTTAAGCGTTGGAATGAGATTCGACATCATGTCGGCGATACTCCGTTCAAAGAAATCTATCGGACACAAGGCACACAACCGAATCAACTGGAGGCGAAACGTCTTGACCTGCTGATACCACGGAGTGGGCCTGTGTGAGCAATGCATTATATCGAAGTCTGTGTTAATTGGTAAAGAGCAATAAGATGCGTGATATGTCCCCTCGCGATCGTGCATCGGGAACCTGAATACTTGAAATGTCGTAATCCAGTCACGACAATACTCGTAAGGAGGTATTTGAAGAAATGGCTAACCAAAAAGATCCGTCTGGCGATGTTATTATCGAAGAAAAGACTGCTGACAGAGATGATATCCTCATAACCAACCTGCCGAATGATGAATCTCGTCAGAAGTCCGGGTTTGACGAGCTGGCGTCATCAGTCAAAGAGGTTGCGCAGAAGACAGGCGAAGCTCTCAACAAGGCAACCGAGTCAATCGGCAAGGCTATAGAGGCGGCACTTGTAGCCAGAGACCACGTCGTCGTCGTGCGCGTCAACGACGATTCGTTGAGAAGTCTCGACGCGTTGGTCCAATCGGGAATTTTCAAGAGCAGGTCAGAGGCTGCTGCTTTCTTGATCAGCGAGGGCGTCAAGGCGCAGGCGGTTTTGTTCGAGCGCATATCCGAAAGAATCAAAGAAATCGAGCGTCTGCGCGCGGAACTCAAAGACATCGTGAAGCCGTCCGAGGATCAATAACGGTGTCGCAGGCTGTTCGATCGGGGAATCGCGACGCCAGCTTCCAGTTACACAAACCACGAATGACAACTCGTGTTTGTTGGGGCTCTTGGTTGTCTTCTCCTCTTTGGGGATGTAGTGTTTAATGAGAGAGTTAGAGAAGTTCCCAAGAGGTCAAGCATGAATCTTAAGCATTCGGTAGCGTTTCTGATCCTAGCTGCGATGCTATTCTGTCTACGCTCGGCGGGTGCGAATGAGGCCTCCGACGCGCAGGAAGGAAAGGCGGATAACAAGACAACTGCGAAGCCCGCAGACGTTCAGCGCATCACTGTCGAAGAATTGAAGGAGATGATCGCGAAGAGTTTGCCGGTGACGATCATCGACGCTCGAAGCGCCGGCTCGTACGACTCTACGACGACCAAGATCAAGGGCGCAATTCGAATGGCGACGGAAGAGATCCCGTCTCACTTGAAGGACCTTTTGCACGACAGGGAGGTCGTTACATACTGCACCTGACCGAGCGAAGCTACAAGCGCCCGGGTGGCGCAGATCTTCATCGAAAATGGTTTCAGAGCGCGCGCGCTGAAAGGCGGTTGGGACGCTTGGGTCCAAGCAGGCGGACCAGTTGAGCCGAAAGGAAACGCGAAGGACGAGAAGTAAATCGCGTTAGATTTGATGCTCGTAGCCCAACGACGGGAGCGGCTCAAGCTTGCTATCGCGTTCCATTTGCAATCCGCGTCCTGGCAGGATGTTACCAATGCTGGTGACTGCAACTTCACACGCAACCGACAGATCTTCGATTCTCCGCTGATTCTCTGGGCGCGCAGTAAAGAGTAGTTCGTATTCTTCCCCACCATGAAGCGCAAGGACCAACGGATCGATGTCCTCGCTTTCGGATGTTAGTGACTTGACACACTCGGCGATCGGGATTAGGCCGGCGTGAATGATTGCTCCGCACCCACTCTCGTCGCAGATGTGCCCGAGGTCGGTGCTCAAACCATCGCTTATATCGATCATCGCCGTGGCCACTCCTGCATCTCCTATTGCTCGACCAAGCTTCAATTGAGGATTGGGACAAAGGTGCTTTAGAACGGCTTGAGTGTTCGCGCTGCTTTGATCTTCAGCCTTGTCAAGCCTGAACCCGCTTTCCAGTAGGGACAATCCCAACGCCGACGCGCCAAGCGATCCCGTAACATAAATCGCGTCGCCGCCGACGATCGATACTCCGGAAGCTTCTGCAAGCTCAAAGACTCCGCCAAAAAGCTCATCAATGAATTCGAAAGAATATTTTCGAGGCATAGCGACGCTGATCATCGCGAATTTTGGCACGCCGCCCATCGCGGCTACATCACTCAGATTGACTGCCAGTGCCTTGCGGCCCAATAGGCGAGCCGGCATCCACTCCGTTTGAAAGTGAATTCCTTCAGCCAACAAGTCGCAGCAAGCGATCAGGTTCTTTCCGGCTGCGCCCTTGATGACCGCCGCGTCGTCGCCAATTCCCACAAGCACCCGGCGGCCAACACGGGCGCGCTTTCTGAGTCGCGCGATGATTTCGGATTCACGTGCCATAGCTCGTACATTCGAATCGTAGCATTCGCGTTTAACCGGCAACAATTCTATAGCTAACGGCTTTCAAGTATTGTAGAATGACTTCGCCCTTGCCTCCTTCTTATCCGTTCAGATTAGAGCTTGATGCAAATCGACAACAGCGACGCTGTCCGGCGCGCCGACTCCATCTCGCTTTCCGGCGACATCGATGAGATAGATCTCTCTCCTGACCTGTGCCGCTTCATGGACCTGTCCCCGGCGCGGGTAGGGCAGCGGCATCAGCCGGATTCAAAGAAGCCGCACCTGGCTAAGCCTCCTAAACACGAATTCGGCTCAACGCCAACACACGCAAGCGCTGTTGAACTCGAGCTGACAAAAGATCGACGCGCGCTTGAGCTCCTCAACCCGCACGCAAGTCAAGAAAAGTCTTCGCCCGAATCGAGCTCACATGTGGTAACCGCACAGACAATACATTTGGACGGCATGTCCCCGCTCGAGGTGCTCGAGTCGCTTGCTTTCGAAGATCAGGGCACTTTCTCGGCTGTCGACATTGGAGCTGATCGACTCTTATCACAAGGTGTCTGTCTTGCCTGCGGCGCCGAGTCAGAACCCGAGGATCTATTCTGCATAACGTGCGGCACCTTTCTCGATGGTGTCGCCACAGGGCCAACCAATCCAACGTGCGCTGAATGCGGCCAAAGGAATATTGCGGATGAAATTTTTTGCCCCTGGTGTGGATCGTCGCTGCCAGCCGAGTAAACTGCTTAGTGTTGTGCTTGTTCCATTGCTGCGCGTAGCGCGTCGATAGCCAGCACCGCGCAATGTGACTTCGCGGGCGGCAGGTGGCCTAGCGCGTTGACCACGTCCTCTCGCGTGAGTGACTGGACATCCTGAACTCTCCGCCCGATTATCAATTCGGTTAACACTGATGCAGCGGCTATGGTCGGAGGACAACCTGAAGCCTTTACTTTCGCCTCGATGAGAGTTTCGCCCTCGAACTTCACGGTCAATCTGATGCGATCCAAACACACTTCATTGGTCACATCACCGAGACCCGAAGGGTTAACCAACTCACCGACATTGCGTGGGTTTGCTATGTGTTCCGCGACTATGGCGCTGTACATCTCAAGTCCATTTAGATCGCGTACTCAGCCGGGATCATTTCACGGAGTCGAGCTACGGTTTCACTCAAAACCGATACCGCGTAGTCGATCTCCTCACGCGTTGTATAAGCGCTCAAGCTGAAACGCAAACTGCCCCGAACCTCTTCGCGCGAGAGACCGAGCGCTTGCAGCACGTGACTTGGCTCGAGCGATCCCGAAGCGCAGGCTGAGCCCGTTGAAACAGCGATCCCCTTCAGATCGAGTGCGATTAACAGGCTTTCACCATCGACGCCATTGAAGCTTAAGTTCGAGATGTTGGGCACTCGACGCGCGCGATCGCCATTAACGCTCACGTCCGAAACCAGCGACATCACGCGTCGTTCGAGATAATCTCGCAGCTCGCGCATCCCCGTCATTCGTTCATTCAGCTGAACGAGCGCCGTCTCGGCTGCTCGACCGAAGCCGACGATCCCAGGCACGTTTTCAGTCCCTGCCCGTCGGTCGCGTTCATGATGTCCACCGTGGAGCAGCTTCGACAAACGAGTTCCCTTCCTCACGAACAACGCACCGACGCCCTTCGGTCCGTGAATCTTGTGAGCCGACAGTGAAAGCAGATCTACACGCGATCGCTCAACGTCGACCGGTATCTTTCCGACGGCCTGAACAGCGTCCGTGTGAAGATGCAATTGACGGCGGCCTGTGGCACGAGCTTCAGCCACAACTTCCGCGATTTCCTCGATGGGCTGGATCGTTCCCGTCTCATTGTTCGCGAGCATCACCGAAATCAGGGTTGTGTCCTCGCTGATTGCGTCGCGCAGGTCGCTAATGTGTACGAGCCCTTCGCGAGAGACCGGAAGATAAGTAACTCGAAAACCGGTCTTCTCTAGCGCCTCGCACGTTGACAGGACCGCGGGGTGTTCGATCTGTGTCGTGATAATATGGTTGCCGCGATCGCGGTGAGCTTCAGCTATTCCACGTATTGCGAAGTTGTCAGCTTCGGTGCCACCAGATAGAAAGACAATCTCAGTTGGAGAAGCGTTAAGCAGTTCGGCGACTTGACGTCGCGCCTTCTCAAGAGCCGCTTTGGAGCGCTGCCCAAACGAGTGAACGGACTGCGCGTTGCCCATCTCATCGGAGAAATACGGCAACATCGCCTCGATGACTTCAGGCGACATCGCGGTCGTAGCGCTGTTGTCAAGATAAACCCTCATATCGGCGTCACTCGCCAATCACCTCTTGTTCCTCGTTCCGAACAAACGAATTGCACCCCTCACAGTGAAAACTCGTTGTCCTGATCTTCTTTTTCTTACCCTGAGAATCGAGAGTTTGTCTGGTGGAAGTTTCGACTCTCATGTTCTGAATCGTTAAACATTTCGGCATTTCGGACAGAGTTCAGCAGCCATAGACTCCTCGCATTGAGCGACCTTCCGGACCTAGATCCCCGTTTTGGCAGAAGCCTCCCAAACTGACGCAAGCTCTCGCAGTTTTCTAACAGTCTCAACAACTCGGCCGATCGCATAATCTACTTCTTCTTCAGTGTTGAATCGCCCAAGCCCGAACCGAATGGAGCTGTGCGCAAGCTCGTCGCTCACGCCGATCGCTTTCAACACGTAGCTCGGCTCGATGCTTGTTGAGGTGCAAGCCGCCCCCGATGAGACTGCGATATCGTTTAGGCTGGTCAGGAGCAGCTCGCCTTCCACGTGCGCGAATGACACGTTGAGGTTTCCGGGCAGCCGCTTCGTCAGATGCCCGTTGATCGAAACATCCGGGAGTCCATTCTCAATTCCTTTGCGCAGCTTCTCACGCAACGTCAATAATCGTTCGTTCTCACTCGCCATTTCTTCCCCGGCAATCTCACAAGCCTTGCCCAGTCCGACGATGCCGGTGACATTCAACGTCCCGCTTCGCATGCCGCGCTCGTGGCCTCCCCCATCCATCATCGACGCGAGGCTTACCCGCGGGTTCTTGCGTCTGACGTACAGCGCGCCGGTGCCCTTCGGTCCGTAAATCTTGTGCGCCGTCATCGAAGCGAGATCGACGTTGAGTTCGTCAGCGTTGAACGGGATCTTGCCAATGCCTTGTGTGGCGTCAGTGTGGAAGAGCACTTCCCTTTCTCTGCATATCTTCCCGATTTCCGCGATCGGTTGAATCACTCCGATTTCGTTGTTAGCCATCATCACCGATACGAGAATCGTCTTGTCGGTGATCGCCGCCTTCACATCATCGGGCGAGATCAACCCTTCGCTGTCAACCGGAAGATACGCAACCTTGAAGCCGTATTTCTCGAGCCTCTTACAACTGTCCAACACAGCCTTGTGCTCGGTGATGACGGTCACGATATGATTACCCCGCTCGCGATAGTTTTCGGCGACCCCCTTTATTGTCAAGTTGTCAGACTCTGTGGCCCCGCTGGTGAACACGACCTCCTTAGGCGATACCCCAATCAGTTCGGCTACCTGTTTGCGCGCGTTCTCGACCGCCTCTTCAGCCTGCCAACCGAATTGATGATTACGGCTGGCGGCGTTTCCGAACCTCTCGATGAAAAAAGGGCGCATCGCTTCGAACACCCTCGGGTCGCAGGGCGTCGTCGCGTGGTTGTCCATGTAAATCGGAAGGTTTAGTGCCATTTTCTTTCCCTAGCCTCACTTTGGACTTTAGGATTCTTCGCAATCGGCGTCAAGCTCTACACAACACTTAAGCTTTCGCTTGCGCTTCCGCTAAGTAAACGAATAGTGAGTCTTATGCCGACTCGGACAACGATCAGCTCAATCTTGACTTTGAAGTACAGATTCTCTACTATTTGAACGGCTGTTCAAATAAGAACGCAAAGAGGAATCGATGTCTACCAACAATGAAGCGCTTCAATCGCTGGTCGACCGCGAGTACAAGTGGGGATTTGTCACCGATATCGAGACTGACTCGGTGGCGCCAGGGCTGAGCGAGGACGTGATACGATTGATCTCGGCGAAGAAAAATGAGCCCGAGTTCATGCTCGAGTGGCGACTAAACGCATACCGCCACTGGGCAAGCCTGGAGAGAGCCGAAGCCGAACCAAAGTGGGCGAACATTCATTATCCACCGATCGACTACGAGAGCATCGTTTATTACTCAGCGCCAAAGAAGCTGAAAGACCGACCCAAGAGTCTGGATGAGATCGACCCAGAGCTGCTCAAGACCTACGAGAAGCTCGGTATCCCGTTGCGCGAACAAGAAGTGCTCAGCGGCGTGGCAGTCGATGCGGTGTTCGATAGTGTTTCGGTTGCTACGACGTTCAGGGAAAAACTAGGCGAACTGGGAATCATTTTCTGTTCGTTCTCCGAGGCTGTTCGGGAGCATCCTGAGTTAATCCAGAAATACCTGGGCTCAGTCGTGCCTTACACCGACAACTTCTTCGCCGCGCTCAACGCTGCGGTGTTCACCGATGGATCGTTCTGTTACATACCAAAGGGCGTGCGGTGCCCGATGGAGCTGTCGACTTACTTCCGCATCAACGCCAAGGACACCGGGCAATTCGAGCGCACGTTGATCATCGCGGACGAGGGAAGCTACGTGAGCTATCTCGAAGGCTGCACGGCGCCGATGCGCGATGAAAACCAGCTTCACGCCGCGGTCGTCGAGTTGATTGCGCACGACGACGCGACCATCAAGTATTCGACCGTGCAGAACTGGTATCCCGGAGACAAAGAAGGAAAAGGTGGGATTTATAACTTCGTCACCAAGCGCGGCAAGTGTCTCGGTAAGAGTTCCAAGATTTCCTGGACGCAAGTCGAGACCGGCTCCGCGATAACCTGGAAGTACCCGAGCTGCATCTTGCAAGGCGACAACTCGATAGGCGAATTCTATTCGGTGGCGTTGACCAACAACTATCAGCAGGCCGACACGGGCACCAAGATGATTCATCTCGGCAAGAACACTCGCAGCACGATCGTGTCCAAAGGTATCTCGGCAGGTCACGGACAAAACACGTATCGGGGCTTGGTGAAGATTGCGAAGAACGCCAAGAACGCGCGCAACTACTCGCAGTGCGACTCGCTGCTGCTCGGCGACAAGTGTGGCGCACACACGTTCCCGTATCTCGAAGTGAAGAACTCCACTGCGCAGTTGGAGCACGAGGCCACGACTTCGAAGATTGGCGAGGACCAAATTTTTTACTTCCGGCAGCGCGGGTTATCGAGCGAGGACGCGGTCAACATGATCGTCAATGGTTTCTGCAAACAAGTCTTTCGCGAGCTGCCGATGGAATTCGCAGTCGAGGCTCAAAAGCTTCTCGGCGTCAGCTTAGAGGGAAGCGTCGGGTGAAATCGACAGGACTTACAGGACTAACAAACATTGGCCTGAAAGAATCCGATTCATCCTGTAAATCCTAACTAAATTTTGTTTGAGGATACGAATGCTAGAAATCAAGAATCTACATGCGAGCGTCAACAACAACCAAATCCTCAGAGGTATCGATCTCACCGTGAACACCGGCGAAGTTCACGCCATCATGGGCCCCAACGGGTCAGGCAAGAGCACTCTCGCACACGTGCTCGCGGGACGCGAGGGTTACGAGGTGACTGACGGACAAGTGCTCTACGAAGGCAGCGATCTGCTGGCGATGTTGCCCGAGGTGCGGGCTCGCGAGGGTGTATTCCTCGGATTTCAGTATCCGGTCGAGATACCCGGCGTGAGCAATACCTATTTCCTGCGAGCCGCGCTCAACTCGATTCGCAAGCATCGCGGACTGGACGAGCTTGACGCGATGGATTTTCTCAAGCTGATGCGCGAGAAAATGAAAGTGCTTCAGATGGACGAGAGCTTGATGAATCGTCCGGTGAACGAGGGGTTCTCGGGCGGCGAGAAGAAGCGTAACGAAGTGTTCCAGATGGCGGTGCTCGAACCTAAGCTGGCCATTCTCGACGAGACGGACTCCGGCCTGGACATCGACGCGCTCAAGACCGTCGCCGACGGGATCAATCGGCTGCGAGGCCCCGAACGTGCGATCGTGCTGGTCACGCACTATCAGCGTCTATTGAACTACGTTGTTCCCGATTTTGTTCACGTGCTGTCGGATGGTCGGATAGTCAAGTCGGGGGGAAAGGATTTGGCTCACGAGCTCGAAGAGAAAGGCTACGCGTGGCTGGAAGAAAGCGCCGAGCCGGTTAAGTCAGGAGTGTCCACGCGATGACCGGAGCCAAGAAAACACCAGATGTTTATCTTTCAAACTTCGCTCAGCTTGAAAAGCGGCGGGGGCGGAACGGCGACTCGTGGCTTAACAGCTTGCGCAACGATGCGATCGCGCGCTTCACCGAGTTGGGTTTTCCGACAACCAAGTTGGAAGACTGGAAATTTACCAACGTCGCTCCGATCACGAAGATTCCGTTTCAGATTGCCGAGCCAGGGCACGATGGTTTAACCGCCGACCGTTTGGCGCACATGCCTTTCGCAGATACGGCTTTTTGCGAGCAGTGCAGTCGCATAGTATTCGTCGATGGCCACTACAGCCGCGAGCTGTCGTCACCCGACATGGCGAGAGGGATAACAGTCATGAGCCTCGCTGAAGCCATCGAGCGTGACGCGCCAAGTTTGAAGGCGCACCTGGCGCGCCACGCGAGCTTCGACCGGCAAGCCTTCGTTGCTCTCAACACCGCGTTTCTAGACGACGGAGCGTTTGTTGAAATATCGCGCGGCGTGGCCCTCGAGCAGCCGATTTATTTACTCTTCGTTTCGACTGCGCGTGAGCCGATTGCTTCACATCCGCGCAGCCTGGTGATCGTCGGCGAGCACAGCCAGGCGGCTATCATCGAGGACTATGTTGGGCTTGAAGATGGTGTCTACTTCACTAACGCCGTTACCGAAATTGTCGCGGGCGAGAACTCAGTCGTCGAGCATTACAAGCTTCAGGACGAAAGCCCCGCGGCCTTCCACGTCGCGACCGTCCAAGCCCATCAAGCTCGCTCCAGCAGCTTCACTTCTCACTCGACGTCGTTTGGCGGCGCGCTCGTGCGCAACGACGTGAACGTCGTGCTCGACGGTGAAGGCGCTCAGTGCACGCTCAACGGACTGTATGTGACCGCCGACAACCAGCACGTCGATAATCACACGATCATAGATCACGTGAAGCCGCACGGCGTAAGCCGAGAGCTTTACAAAGGTATTCTAAACGACAAATCGAGCGCCGTGTTCAACGGCAGCATAGTCGTGCGTAAGGATGCCCAGAAGACCGACGCGCGCCAGAGCAATAAGAACCTCTTGCTCTCGGAAGAAGCGACGATCAACAGCAAGCCGCAGCTCGAAATCAACGCGGATGATGTGAAGTGTACTCACGGCACCAGCATCGGCCATCCGGATGATGACTCGATCTACTACTTGCGCTCGCGCGGCATCGGAGAGGATGAAGCGCAGTCGGTGCTGACTTATGGATTCGCCGACGACGTTTTGAACAAGATGAAAATCGCCGGGCTGCGCGTGAGGCTCGAATGCGCGCTGCTGTCGCGATTATCGAGTCGGCGCACTCACACGGAGGGATAATGAAAGCGATCAGGGAGGTCTCGGCTTCCGAAAAACAAACGCACCTCGACGTGAATAAGATCAGAGAGGACTTTCCGATACTGAAACAATCCGTTCACGGCAAGCCGCTGATTTATCTGGACAACGCCGCCACCAGTCAGAAGCCGCGCACGGTGATCGAAGCCACAACGCATTACTACTCTTCGGATAATTCAAACATCCATCGCGGCGTTCACGCTTTGAGCGAACGCGCAACCAAAGAGTACGAAGAGGCGCGCTTGAAGGCGCAGCGATTCATCAACGCTCCGCATGCTCACGAGATAGTTTTCGTCCGTGGAACAACCGAGGCGATAAACCTCGTGATGAGCAGCTACGGTCGCGCAAACGTCGGCGAAGGCGATGAGGTGCTAATCACCACGATGGAGCATCACTCGAACATCGTTCCGTGGCAAATCCTCTGCGAGGAGAAGCGCGCGCGGCTGCGGGTGGCGCCAATCAACGACGACGGCGAATTGATCTGGGACGAGTTTGAGAAGTCGCTAAGCGAGAAAACCCGAATCGTTGCGGTGGCGCACGTAGCCAATTCGCTGGGGACGATCAATCCCGTTAGCAAGATCGTCGAGGCGGCTCATCGTCGAGGCGTCCCCGTGCTAATTGACGGCGCGCAAGCTGCTCCGCACCTGAAAATCGACGTGCAGCAGCTCGACTGCGACTTCTACACTCTGTCCGGTCACAAGCTCTTCGGCCCGACCGGCATCGGAGTGCTGTACGGTAAAACCGCCTTGCTCGACGCGATGCCTCCGTACGAAGGCGGCGGCGACATGATTGCTTCGGTCACTTTCGAGAAGACGACTTACAACGTGCTGCCGCATAAGTTCGAGGCCGGCACGCCAAACATCGCGGGAACGATAGCATTTGGAGCTGCCATCGATTATGTGAGCGAAATTGGGCTCGACGAAATCGCAAGCTACGAGCACGAGCTTCTGGCGTACGGCACTGAGGCGCTCTCGATAATTCCGGGGCTGCGATTGATCGGCACCGCTAAAGAGAAAGCGAGCGTTCTGTCGTTCATCATCGAAGGCATTCACCCGCACGACATCGGAACGATCCTCGACCGCGAAGGGATTGCGATTCGCACTGGCCACCACTGCGCGATGCCCGTCATGGATCGATTCGGCGTGCCGGCTACGTCGCGCGCGTCGCTTGCGTTCTATAACACCAAGGAAGAAATCGATGCGCTGGTGGCCGGGATTTACAAGGCGAAGGAGGTCTTTCATTCATGACGGATCTTCACGAACTTTATCAGGAGCTGATTCTCGATCACGGCAGGCGTCCGCGAAACTTTGGCAAGCTCCAGGAGGCTAATCGTAGCGCTGAAGGTTACAACCCGCTGTGCGGCGACAAGGTGAAGGTCTACGTGAAGTTGGATAACGACGTCGTAAAGGACGTTAGGTTTGAAGGATCGGGCTGCGCAATCTCGACGGCCTCCGCTTCAATAATGACTGAGACATTGAAGGGTAAGACGCGCTCGCAGGCCGAATACCTGTTCGAGACGTTTCATGATCTCGTAACCGGAAAAGCGGCGAAGCTTGATGCGCCGGATCTAGGAAAACTTGAGGCGTTCTCAGGCGTGAGCGAGTTTCCGATTCGTGTGAAGTGCGCAACGCTCGGCTGGCACACGCTGCGGGCGGCGCTAGCGGGGAATGGCGAGCTTGTATCCACGGAGTAAGCATGGAAGCTGAACGCGAAATGAAAGTCATCGATCTCAAGGAACCAATAGTTGACGTGTTGCGCACGTGCTATGACCCTGAGATCCCAGTTGACATTTACGAGCTTGGATTGATCTACGATATCGACGTCGAGCCTTCGGGCGACGTGAAGATAAAGATGACGCTGACCGCGCCGAACTGTCCGGTCGCCGGAAGTCTTCCGCTGGAAGTCGAACAGAAGGTGCGATCGGTGTCGGGCGTGACAGACGTCAAAGTCGAGCTGGTTTGGGATCCGCCGTGGTGTATGGACAAGATGTCGGATGCAGCGAAGCTCCAACTCGGGATGTTTTGAGGAGTAATACGTGATTCGTGATGCGTGATTCGTGACAGTTTTTCTTTTCACAGATCACGCATCACGGATCACGTTTCACGGATCATTCAGACGAGGTTACGAGCATGAAATTAAGCTCTCAGGAAGAATATGGTCTTCGATGCCTGCTCCGCATAGGTGCTCGAGGTGACGGCGGCACTCTGACCATTCCCGAAATCAGCCGAGCCGAAGGGATCTCTCCTGAATACGTCGCGAAGCTCATGCGCATTCTCAGGCGAGGCGGTTTGGTTACGAGCGCTCGCGGAGCTGCAGGAGGCTACACGCTGTCGAGACCAGCCGATCAGATCACGGCCGATTGTTCGAATCCGACTTCTGTGATCGCCATTCAGGCTTTGAGAGCCTGTGCACGCATTCGATTGACTGCTCGTTACGCTCGCTGTGGCGCGCATTGCAGAATGCAGTGGATCAGGTGCTTACGAGAATGACTCTTAAGGACTTGCTCTGCACAGAGCCTGAGATGGTGTCATTGATGAGTAGCTTGGCAAAGCCTTCTGGTTATGACCATCAGCAGAGCGTGTGAGCAGGATTCATTTGTCGCTAATCAGTAGGCGACTTGAGTTTCTGCAGTCGCTCTTCCGCGGCAGCGAGTGTTTCGTCCTTCTTGCAAAACGTGAATCTCACCTGTGAGCGCCCCAGCGCCGGCTCGTGATAGAAGCTGCTGCCCGGCACAACGGCCACGCCGATGTCCTTCACCAGGAAGCGAGCGAACTCAACATCGTCCTTGTAGCCGAACGCGCTGATGTCCGTCATCACGTAGTAAGCTCCATCAGGATCGAAGCAGCGGAAGCCCACATCTTTAAGCACGCCAAGTATTCGGTCGCAGAGATCCCTTCGGCTCGGCTGATTTCGGGCGGAGCGATCGTGTAACCCACTCGCCATCCGGTCACGCTGTAAGTCTTCGACAATCCGTTGATCGTGATCGTGCGATCGCGCATTCCGTCGAGCGTCGCAATCGCGATGTGCTTCTTGCCGCCAAACAGGATGTGCTCGTAAATTTCGTCGGTGATCGCAATCACGTTCCATTTGTGGCAAAGCTCTGCGATGGTTTGAAGCTCTTCACGCGAGAAAACCTTGCCCGTCGGGTTATTCGGAGTGTTGATGATGATTGCCTTAGTATCGTCATTGAACGCTGCTGCAAGCTCGTCTAGGTTGAAATGCCAGTCGGGGGCATATAGTGTAACGTATCGAGGCGTCGCCCCTGAAAGAATCGCATCAGGGCCGTAGTTCTCATAGAAGGGTTCGAACACGATTACTTCATCGCCTGGATTCACGATCGCCATCATCGCAGCCATCATCGCTTCGGTTGAGCCACATGTGACCGTGATCTCGCGTTCGGGATCAACTTCCAGTCCCAGATACCAAGAAGACTTCTCGGCAATCGCGTCTCGAAAACTCTTGGCGCCCCAGGTGATCGCATACTGATTGACGTCGGCCATGATCGCGTCGCAAGCGGCAAGCTTTATCTCCTCGGGCGCAGCAAAATCGGGGAAGCCTTGTGAGAGATTGATCGCGCCGTAAAGCTGCGCCTGGCGAGTCATGTCGCGGATGACCGATTCGGTGAACTGGTTAGCCTTGTGGGATACGATCTGTTTCGACATAACTGATGTCACCACAAAGACACTAAGCCACAAACGTTCTCCTGGTGACTTGGTGCCTTAGTGGTGGGTTTCCTTGTTCTCTTCCTTCAGTCTTTTGATAATTGATTCAACCGCAGAAGCATATTCGCCTTCGGGATCGAGTCGCAAGTAGTTGCGATAGGCTTCAATCGCTTCTTTCGTGCGATTTGCCTTCTCGAGGATCTCCCCAAGCTGATAATAAAGAATCGGCTCGGTTTCCATGTCTTGTGTTATTCCAATGCGGTACTCTCTAGCTATCTCATCGATCAAGCGAGGATCGCTGTGCGATTGACTGAGTTCATTAAGGGCTATCGCGAGGCCGATGTGCGCTTCGAACGCATTGCCTCGTGCGAGGCGAATCGCCTTTCTATATTCGACAATAGATTCATCGACCAGTCCTTGCGAGCGCCGAAGATTCGCAAGCACGGTTTGCGCTTCGATCTGGCTTCGCCCTCCGAACTTCATCGCCGCTTGGATTTGCTTCTCGGCTTCCTGAAAGTCTTGCAACGCGATCAGGCTTCGAGCCATCGCGATATGTGCATCGGGAGAGGCGGAGCGCAACGACACGGCCTTCCTAAGCTCCTCAACCGCGTCTTTGTTCTTACCTTTGTCGCGCAACGATTCGCCGCGTTGATAATGCAGCGTTGCCTCGTCGGTAGTCGGTGGCTGCGTCACTCGAAGAGTGCGATTTCCGCCGGCGGCGATGACCACTGATCCGTTCCAGTCAGCGTAGCCGACCGTCCTCACTCGAAGCGGGAACACGCCAGCGAAGACGTGCGGCAGGTCGAGCTCGCCTTTTTCGTTCGTTGCTCCGTGTCGAATGCTGTTGATGAAAATGACTGATTCCGGATGGCCGGTGGTCACCTTGAGCGCGCCAGTTGCCCTGGCGCGGGCGGTTGCCGAAGCGGATGGCGTGCGCGAAGGAGCTTGCGTGGCGAAAGTGATAGACGCGATCAGCACGAGCGAGAGAAAAACAACCCCCAAGCGCCAACTACTGAGAACCGAGAATCGAGGATCGCACTTGCGATCTTCTATTCTCAATTCTCGATTCTCATTTCGTTCTCTGTGTGCCGGCACAGAAACACTCTACTATTCTTTGTAAAACCTTCGGTAGTTCGCGGCGTAGCGAAGCACGCTCTGGATGTAGCCCCGCGTTTCGGAAAATGGGACGCTTTCGATCCAATCTTCGATGTCCATCGAGCCACGCTGGGCGATCCAGGCTCGAGCTCGCCCCGGTCCCGCGTTGTAAGCCGCCGCCGCGTACTCGATTCGTCCGAACTCTCCGATCATCTGCGCGAGGTAGTTCATTCCGAGCTTGATATTGAGTGACGGGTTATGTAGATCGGACTGTCCGGTGGCCGGCATTACTTGCATCAATCCGCGAGCGCCAACGCGCGAGATCGCGTTTGGATTGAACACGCTTTCCTGGCGAATCAAGCCGGCGGCGACGTAAGGGTCGATGCCGTGTCGCTTAGCTTCTTGTTTGATCGTACTCCAGGCAATGAGAGGGAAGAATATCTCCCACGCTTCGCGCGGCAAGTCCGAGTCGCGATACGAGTACAAATCCGGATACCCCTTTCGCAGTACGAGCGTCGCTTGAAAAGTTTCTCCGCGACGCGAGTACAACTCGGCCAATCGCAAATTGAGCTTCGGTGACGCGGGAGCGGCCTCCAGAGCCTTGTTCAGCTCCTTGATTGCAAACTCGTCGAGCCCGATGATTTCCAGATCATTGGCCTTCGCGACTCGGCCGGCTTCTGAGCCATTAGCTGTTTCCTGAATTGGCTCAACCTGCAAGACGTTCGCGCGAATCACTTCGAGGTCCGAGCCCGGCTTCGGCTGTTCGGGCTTGAGCGCCGGCTCTGCTTTTCGCAGCGCCGCCGATCTAAGTCCTGCGACGTAACCGTGGTAACCGTAGCGGTAGCGCTCGTTCACCAAATCATACAGCGTGAGCGCTCGCGATTTGTGGCCGAGCCGCTCCTCGGACTTCCCCGCCCAGAAACATGCTTCGCCGATAAACTTCGTCTCGGGGTAGCGATAGCTTGCCAGATGCTGCTCGAGTATGCGCGCAGCCTCGGAATAACTCTTCGAACGATACGCAAACCAGCCGAGATTGTAAGAAGCCTCCGGCGCGTACGCACTCGTTGGATAAGAAGCAAGCAGTTGCCGATAGCGAGTAGCTGCTTCTGATTCGCGATCTTGCTTCTTCAAATAAGTTGCTAGACTGTAAAGTGCTTCACTGGCCCACTGACTCTTCGGATACTGATTGAGTAAGCGATCGACCAACGCTGAAGATTCAGACGAACGAGCCGTGCGGCGCAACGCGTCAGCCTGATTAAGCAATGCCTCGGCTCGCAGCTCGGGATTGCGGTCGCTTACCCGAGCAAGCACACCCACGGCTTTCGCAGCTTGCTTGTTATTAAGCAGGCTCACGCCGTGGCGCAAATGAATCTCGTCGATCCGGTCGGCTTCCGGGAAGCGAGCGAACAACTGTTCGTACGCGGTCGCCGCTTCAGCGTACTGATTGGCGTCCAACAAGGCGTCGGCTCGCGATCGCTCCTGTTCAAACGACCCGGGAGTGTCTTTAGGGGACGCGTTCAA
>WNGG01009237.1_pt1 | contig 18403 bp, 15 predicted proteins | sample 5400661 | NCBI WGS metagenome assembly WNGG01 (sample SAMN13153372, study PRJNA577476) | soil metagenome | isolation source: 100 cm soil or saprolite under Garry oak tree replicate 1 | place: USA:California | collected 2016-06-15
GCCGGGCGCTGTGCTCAGGCGCCGGGTGGCGGGTGGCGGGCTCAGGGGGCCGGGATGCCGGGTGCCGGGCGCTGTGCCAGGGCTCCAGGTGGCGGGATCCGGGTGCCCGGGCTCCTGCTGCCGGGCGTCAGCGCTGCGGCCAGGCGGCGGGCGCGGCGACGCGGCGGCAGCCCGATTCGCGGCACGGCCGCTTGGCCGGACGGCGGGCCGGGTCGTCAGCGCCGCCGGGCGTAGGCGACGTTGATGACCCCGATGATGATCCAGATCAGCGCCACCAGGGCGACCTGCCCCCCGCTTACGGCGTTGTGCACGGAACTGCCGGTCACGGTGACACCGGCGTTCAGCACGGCCCCGGCTGCCCCGATGCCTATTCCCATCGACCCGAGGCCGAGGATGATCACCGCCCAGGACGGGCGAGTCGTCGGGGAAAGCTGGCTGCCCCTGCCCCGCTGGGCGAGCTTGGCATCCACCCGCTGGTCGATCTCCGCGCCGATTCGCTCGACCAGGCTCTCGGCGACCGCGCTGTCGTAGTCGCGGCCAAGTTCGCGGTGCGCTGCCGCGGCGGCGGCGATGTCCTCCCGGGCGAGCTGGTCCATGGCGACACGATACATCTCGATCACCAGCTACGTCCATGACTGCTCCGGTGCTTTTGCCGGGATTGTTGGGGCGCGGAACGATAAGTAGCGCCGGGGTGGCTGGTCAGGCGTTTACGCCGTGATCGCGCAGGATGTCGTTCAGCGCGGCCTTGTCGTGCGCGCTGCCAGCTGGCAGCCGCTTGAGCACGAGCACGCACGGCAGGCCGAATTCACCGCCGGCGAACTTCCGGTTCCGCATGCCGCCGACGCAGACCGACCACGCAGGGACCTCCCCGCGGGGCAGTTCCTCGCCCGTCTCCACGTCGATCACGTGTGCGCTCTTGGTAAGGATCGTCCCGCTGCCGAGCACGGCGCCGGTCCTGACCCGCGCGCCCTCCACCACCATGCTGCGGGATCCGATAAACGCGTCGTCCTCGACGACCACCGGAACCGCACCGGCCGGCTCGAGCACGCCGCCGATGCCGACCCCGCCGGAAAGGTGCACGTTCTTCCCGATCTGCGCGCACGAGCCGACGGTTGCCCAGGTATCGACCATGGTGCCGCTGTCGACGTAGGCGCCGATGTTGACGAACGACGGCATCAGCACGGCACCCGGCGCGATGTACGCGCCCCACCGGACGATAGAGCCGGCCACTGCCCGCACCCCGGCGAGGTGGCTGGTGAGCGGCACCCTGTCGTGGTACCGGAAGTCGCCGACCTGCGAGGCGACCATGGGCAGCAGGCGGAAGGCCAGCAGGATCGCCCGCCTGGCGCGCTCGTCGATCACGATCTCGCCGGTCGCCGGATCCGGCCAGGCCACCCTCGCCCGGCCTGCGTCGATCAGGTCGACGGCGGCGACCACGGACGCGCGGGCGCTGGCGTCCTGCGGGCCGAGCACATCGCGCCGTTCCCAGAGCTCGTCGATCACGGCATCAAGCGGGGACCGCGCCGACGGCACGGTCAGGCGGCCCGGCTGGGGTGAAGGGGCGTTCATGGCGAGCGAGCCTAGCCGCTGGCGCGCACCGGGTACGTTCTGTTGTTGTGCCGGGAAGAAAGACCAGGCGCGGCAGGTCCGCCGGTATCATCCTCGCCGTCATCCTCCTCCTCGGCGGCGGCGCCTACTTCGCGTTCCGGCACGTGGCGCCGCTGCTCGCGCCGACCAGCGGCTGCGAGGTGCGGACGCACGGCCGGGTGTTCAAGCTCGATCCCAGCCAGGCGGGCATCGCGGCCACGATCGCGGGCGTGGCGCGGCACGACGCCCTCCCCTCGCGCGCCGTCACCGTCGCCTATGCCGCGGCCCTGCAGGAGTCGAAGCTGCAGAACCTCCGCTTCGGCGACCGGGACTCGGTCGGAGTGTTCCAGCAGCGGCCGTCCGAGGGCTGGGGCACGGCCAAGCAGCTCGAGGATCCGGTGTACGCCACCACCAAGTTCTTCCAGGCGCTCACCGCGGTGTCCGGGTACCTACGGATTCCGGTCTACAAGGCCGCGCAGGCCGTTCAGCGCAGCGCCGACGGCACCGCTTATATCCAGTACCAGCAGATGGCCGCCGCCATGAGCCGCGCGTTCACCGGGCACGACCCGCGCGCGGTCTGGTGCTGGTACGGCGGGCGGGCGCACGGACCGGCCATGCTCGCCGCCGCCAGCCACGGCCTGACCCGGGCGTTCGGCCCGCTGACCGTGCGCGAGTCCGGGGACCCGAAGGTGACCGTCGTCGTGCCCCGGGCGGCCGAGGGCTGGTCGGTAGCCGCCTGGCTGGTGTCGCACGCTGCGCATTACCGCATCCGCACGGTGCGGTACGGCCGGTACGAGTGGCGCGCCGCCAAGGGCTCCCGCGGCTGGACCCGCGATGCGGCCCCGGTACCGGCCGGGAACGTCCAGGTGAGCTGACACCGGCTGGCACCGGGCCCGCCCAGAGCTGGCACCGGGCCTGGGCATGAGCTGGCGCCGGACCGCCCATGAGCTGGTGCCGGGCTGCCAATACGCCAGGGGCGGCCGTGGGCCGGCTGATAGCCTCCATGCCGCGGGAAGCGGACCGATGGCGCATGTGCTGGCCAGGCAGGCGATACTTGGCTGTGGCCTGGTTACAGGCCCGGACAGCCCTCGCGGGCGTACCAGCGCGTGGACTGAAGAGGAGTTCTCACGTGACATACATCATCGCGCAGCCTTGCGTCGACCTGCTCGACAAGTCCTGCATCGAGGAGTGCCCTGTCGACTGCATCTACGAGGGCGAGCGCATGCTCTACATCCATCCTGATGAGTGCGTGGACTGCGGCGCCTGTGAGCCGGTCTGCCCGGTGGAGGCGATCTTCTACGAGGACGACGTGCCCGACCAGTGGAAGGACTACTACAAGGCGAACGTCGAGTTCTTCGACGACATCGGCTCGCCGGGCGGCGCGGCGAAGATCGGCAAGATCCCCAAGGATCACCCGCTGATCGCCGCCCTGCCGCCGCAGGAGGTAGAGCGCTGACTCTGGCCACGCGGCTGCCCCAGTTCCCCTGGGAGGCACTGGCGCCGGCCAAGGCACAGGCCGCCGCACACCCCGGCGGGCTCGTTGACCTGTCGATCGGCACCCCGGTCGATCCTGTCCCCGCCGTCGTCCGGGATGCGCTGGCCGGCGCCTGGAATTCCCCCGGGTACCCGACCGCGGCCGGGACGCCGACGCTGCGCGCCGCCGCCGCCGCATGGCTGGCGCGCTGCCACGGCGTGACCGTAGACCCCGATGCGGTGCTGCCGCTGATCGGGACCAAGGAACTGATCTCGTCGCTGCCGACGCTGCTCGGCCTCGGTGACGGCGACGTGGTGACGTATCCGCGGCTGGCTTATCCGACATACCATGTCGGCGCCCTGCTGGCGGGCGCCCGGCCGGCGCCGGCCGGGGGAACGCTCGAGTCGGGTCCCGAGCGGGTGCGGCTCGCCTGGCTGAACTCCCCGTCCAACCCGACCGGGCAGGTGCTGCCCGCCGAGCACCTGCGCAAGGTCCTGGCCTGGGCCAGGGAGCGGGGCACGGTGGTGGCATCGGATGAGTGCTACCTCGGGTTCGGCTGGGATGTCACGCCGGTGTCGGCGCTGCACCCCGACGCCTGCGACGGCTCGCACCAGGGGCTGCTGGCCGTGCACTCGATGTCCAAGCGCTCGAACATGGCGGGCTACCGGGCAGGCTTCGTCACCGGGGATCCGTCGCTGATCCGGGAACTGCTCGAGGTCCGCAAGCACGCCGGACTGCTGCTGCCTGCCCCCGTCCAGGCGGCCATGCTGGCCGCGCTCGGCGACGACGAGCACGCCGAGGCGCAGCGGGCCAGGTACGCAGCGCGACGGGCCAGGCTCCGGCCTGCGCTCGAGGCAGCGGGCTGGGTGGTCACTCATTCCGAGGCCGGGCTGTACCTGTGGGCGGCCCATCGGGCCCACGACTGCTGGGGCTCGGTGCAAGCCCTCGCCGCGGCGGGAATCCTGGTCGCGCCGGGCGAGTTCTACGGCGCCGCCGGCCAGCGGCACATCCGGGTAGCGCTCACCGCCACCGACGAGCGGATCGACGCCGCGGTCAGCCGGCTGGCCGGGCTAGCGTGATCGGATGTTCCGGCTCTACGACACCAGGGCCAGGAATGTCGTGCCCGTCAGGCCGACTCGCCGCGGCGAGCTGCGCATGTACACCTGCGGGCCGACGGTCTACCGGCAGGCCCACGCCGGGAACCTGCGCTCTTACCTGCTTTCCGACCTGATCAGGCGGAACGCCGAACGGCACAGGCTGACCGCCGTCGTCTGCCAGAACATCACCGACGTAGGCCACCTGGCCGGCGACGGCGCGGCCGATGCCGGGGGCGAGGACAAGATCCTGGCCCAGGCCCGGGCCGAGGGCACCACCGCCAGCCAGCTTGCCCGGCACCATGAGCAGACGTTCCGGGACGACTGCGCGGCGCTGAACCTCCGCCCGCCGGAGCACTGGCCGCGCGCGTCCGAGTCGATCGGGCTGATGGTCGAAATGATCGCGAAGCTGATAGAGACCAGGCATGCCTACGCCGCCGGGGACGGCTCGGTGTACTTCGATGCCCGTTCCTTCCCCGGTTACGGGCAGCTTTCCGGCAACATCCTCGGCTCGCTCCGGCCCGGGCATCGCTCCGGCGGTGAGGTGGACAACAACAAGCGGTTCCACGCGGACTGGGCGTTGTGGAAGGCCGCCCCGCCGCGGCGGGAGCTGACCTGGCCCGCTCCCTGGGGCACCGGCTTCCCCGGCTGGCACACCGAGTGCTCGGCCATGTCGCTGCACTACCTCGGCGACCTGATCGATCTTCACACCGGCGGAATCGACCTGCGGTTCCCGCACCACGAGGACGAGCGCGCGCAGTCCGACTCGGTGGCCGGCCATGAGGTGGTCCGGCACTGGGCGCACGGCGGGCATGTGCTGTTCGATGGCCGCAAGATGGCCAAGTCGGCGGGCAACGTGGTGCTGCTGAGCGACATCGCCGACCGCGGGCTCGACCCGCTCGCGCTGCGGCTCACCCTGCTCGAGCATCGGTACCGGCAGCAGCTGAATCTCACCTGGGAGACGCTGGCGGCGGCGGGCGCGACCGTGCGGCGCTGGCGGGCCCGGGTGGCGCAGTGGGCCCGCTCGCCGAGCAAGCCGATGTGCGCCGGGTACGTGCGCGACGTCAACGAGGCCTTCGACGACGACCTGGATACGCCCGCCGCCCTGCGCGCGCTGCGCGGCCTGGAGGCCGATGCCGCGGTCTCGCCCGGGTCGAAGTTCGAGACGTTCGCGCACGTGGACCAGTTGCTCGGCCTTGACCTGGCCCGTGACGTCGGGCGGCCGGCTTCGAGCAGGCCGTTGCCCGCGGGCGCAGCGGAGAAGCTCCAGGCCCGGCAGGCCGCGCGGCAGGCCAGGGAATTCGCGGCCGCCGACCGGCTCAGGGACGATCTTGCCGCGATGGGCGTCATCGTCCGCGACACGCCGGGCGGCCAGGAGTGGACGGTTAACGCGGCCGGCTGAGCGCCCAGCCCCGCTGGGCGCGCCGGCCGGCTGAACGGTTCCCGGGCCGGCTGAGTAGCACGGGCCGGCTGGGACCCCCGAGCGCAAGCGCAACGTTTGATGCCTATTGTCACGGACTATGCAACAGATCGCTGCTGTTGCGCACCGGCTCAGCGCACGGGACGAGCGGGCCAGCTCCTACGCTGGATCCCGGCCGTCCGAGGCGCCTCGCCAGCCGGCGGCCAGGAACGCCGGAAACGCCGGGAACTGGAGCCGAGATCATAAGGGGGCAGGACATGGCAGGTAGTCAGGGGCCGGGAGTAGCCGCGCGGACGGCGCAGGAACTGCGGGCACAGGCGCAGCTGCACGGAGCGCACAACTATCACCCGCTGCCCGTGATGATCTCGGCTGCCGAGGGCGCGTGGGTCACCGACGTGGAAGGCAGGCGCTTCCTCGACATGCTGGCCGCCTACTCGGCGATCAATTTCGGCCACCGGCATCCGCGCCTAGTGGCAGCGGCGCAGCGTCAGCTCGACCGGGTCACGCTGGTCAGCAGGGCGTTCGAGCACGACCAGTTCGGCCCGTTCTGCGCGGAGCTCGCGGCGCTGGCCGGCATGGAGATGGTGCTGCCGATGAACACCGGCGCCGAGGCGGTGGAGACGGCGATCAAGACGGCGCGCAAGTGGGGATACGAGGTCAAGGGCGTGCCGGCCGGCCAGGCGGTCATCGTAGCCTTCGATGGCAACTTCCACGGGCGCACCACGACGATCATCAGCTTCTCCACCGACGAGGACGCGCGCGGCTCGTACGGCCCGTTCACGCCGGGCTTCCGGGTCGTGCCGTACGGCGATCTCGGCGCCCTGGCCGAGGCCATGGACGACAACGTGGTGGCCGTGCTTGTCGAGCCGATCCAGGGCGAGGCGGGCGTCATCGTCCCGCCGCCTGGCTTCCTGACCGGCGTGCGCGACCTCTGCTCGGCGCGTAACGCGCTGATGATCGCCGACGAGATCCAGTCCGGGCTCGGCCGGACGGGGACCACGTTCGCCTGCGAACACGAGGATGTCGTGCCGGACATGTACGTGCTGGGCAAGGCGCTCGGCGGCGGCATCGTGCCGGTCTCCGCCGTGGTCTCGTCCGGCGACGTCCTCGGCGTGTTCAAGCCGGGGCAGCACGGCTCCACGTTCGGCGGCAACCCGCTCGCCTGCGCGGTCGCCAGGGAGGTGATCGCGATGCTGTCCACCGGCGAGTTCCAGGAGCGCTCGGCCAAGCTCGGCGCTCACCTGCACGACCGGCTGTCCGGCCTGCCGCGGGACTTTGTGCGGGAGGTGCGCGGGCGCGGCCTGTGGGCCGGGGTGGAGTTCACCGAGCTGTCCGGCCGCGAGGCCTGCGAGCGGCTGGCCGCCCTCGGCGTGCTGGCCAAGGACACCCACGGCTCGTCGATCCGGCTGGCTCCGCCGCTGATGATCAGCGAGTCCGACCTGGACTGGGCTATCGACACAGTCGCGGAAATCGCCCGCTGACCTGCAACCGCTGACCTGCAACCGCTGACCTGCCGGGGCGGCCTAGCCGGGCGCCAGTTTGCGGTAACCACCGCTGAAGTAGATCAGCGGGCTGCCGTCCCTCGGCTCGGTGACGCTGACCACCTCGCCGACCACGATGCTGTGATCGCCGCCGTCGTGCACGGCCGTGGTCCGGCATTCGAGCGCGGCGAGCGCGCCGTCCAGTATCGGCGCGCCGGTCACCGGGCCCGGATGATGCGCGATCATGTCAAGCTGGCCGGCCAGCGGGCGGCCGCGGGTAGCCAGCCACCGGGCGGTCTTCTCCGACTCCTCGTCGATTACGGAGACCGACCAGGCCCCGGCCTCAAGCACCGCATCGTGAAACCGCGCGATCTTCTCCGCGCAGAACAGCACAAGCAGCGGATCCAGCGACACCGAGGTGAAGGCGCTCACGGTCATCGCGTGCCCGGTGCCGTGCAGGCTGGCGCTGACCACGACGATGCCGGTCGGGAACCGGCCCGCCGCCCGCCGGAAGGCTGCCGCGTTCGCCGCCGTCACTGGTTCGCCGCCGTCACTGGTTCGCCGCCGTCACTGGTTCGCCGCCGTCGCCGCCGTCACTGGTTCGCCGCCGTCACTGGTTCGCCGCCGTCACTGGTTCGCCGCCGTCACTGGTTCGCCGCCGTCACTGGTTCGCCGCCGTCACTGGTCCGCTTGCGGCACCCGGGACCGTGACGTGATGGCGAAGGCCACCACGACGCCGGCTGCCGCGCACGCCGCGCCGCCGTACAGGAACCACTTGCCCGCGGCGGTATTGGTGATCACGACGCTTCCTCCTGGCGTGGCCATGGCCAGCACGAACGAGGCGGCAAACCATCCCACTGCGGGCATAAGCCCTCCGGTCGGCCTCTGCATTCCCCACCCGGCCGCGGCGGCCGTTACGCCGATCGCGGCGGCGAACGCTATCGCGGCCGCGGGGACCGGGCCGATGGCCCCGCTGTAGAAGAAACAGCCGATCACGCCCTCGAGCGCGCCCAGGATGAGCAGCAGCGCGTGCCCGGCGCCGGTGACCAGCCCTCCGTTGCGGCGGGCCGGCGTCGCGTTCTGCACGGACTGAAGGCTAGCCAATTCCGGCGAAGAGCAGGCTAGCCAATTCCGGCGAACAGATCGTCTTCCCTGCCGTGCGGCCCCCGGCCGGGGCCGCGGGGGCCGGCCAGCAGCATGTAGTACTCCCGGCCGGACGCCCGCTGGCCGACCTTGTTGGACAGCGCGAAGAACGGGCTGTCCACCGCGATCTGGGTGACGTGCGCCCGCAGCGCCTCGATCTTGGCATCCAGGTAGCGGGTGGCGTCGATGTCCGTGGTCACCATGTCGTCCGGCACCCCGAACGGGTAGTCATCCGGCGACTCGACCCGGGTGAACTCGCGCCCGCCGGGGAACTCGCCGGTCTCGCCGCTGCGCATCATCTCGATCGCCTGGGCCAGCACGGACTTCGGCACCGTGGTCGCGTAGAACTTGCTGACCAGGCCGTCGGCGAGCTGGAAAGCCCGCCAGGCGACCCGGTGCGCCTGGATGTGGTCGGGATGCCCGTAGAACCCGTTGTCGTCGTAGGTGATCATCACCTGCGGGCGCACGTCCCGGATCACGGTCAGCAGCTCCCCCGCCGCCTCGTCCACGTCGGCCCGCCAGAAACTCCCGGCCCAGTCGTTGGACGGGGTGCCCATCATCCCGGAGTCGTGCCACCGGCCGGCGCTGCCGAGAAACCGGTGATCGGTCACCCCGAGCGCGGCGCAGGCCGCGGCGAGCTCGCCGATCCGGTGCTCGCCGAGCCCGCCGCCGGCGTCCCAGGACAGGTGCGCGAGCTTGGCCGGGATGACCTCGCCAAGCTCCCCCAGCGTGCAGGTCACCAGCGTGACCCGGGCGCCCTCGGCCGCGTACTTCGCCATCGTCGCGCCGGTGGCGATCGACTCGTCATCGGGGTGGGCATGCACGAGCAGGAGACTGCGGCCGTCATCGGTTGCGCTCATACCGCGAGCTTAGAGGCGAGGCCGGGGCGGGCTTAGCGGCCCGGCCGAGGCGGGGCCGGGCGGCCGGCTGGCAGGATTGAGGTCCATGACGGACACCTTCCCGCGCCAGTACGCCAGGACCCAGCGCCTCACGCTGGGAGCCCCGCGGTCGTTCGAGATCTCGCCCGACGGGAGCCGGATCGTCTTCCTGCGGTCGAAGGGCGGGTCGGACCCGGTCACCTGCCTGTGGATGCTTGATGTCGCGACCGGGCGAGAGCACCTGATCGCCGACCCGGCCGCGCTCGGCTCCGACGGCAGCGACCTGGACCCGGCGGAGAAGGCACGGCGGGAGCGGACCCACGAGCAGGCGGCCGGCATCGTCGCCTTCTGCTGCGACGCGGAGTTCCGCATCGCCGTGTTCGGCCTGTCCGGGCGCGTGTACGCGGCGGACCTGAGCGTGCCGGACGCCGGCGCCGACGGGGGCAAGGACGGCGCCACGGCGGGCACGGATGGCGCCGGAGCGGGCACGCGCGGCAACGGAGCGGGTGACACCGGAGCGGGCGCGGGTGACACCGGAGCGGGCAGCGCCGCGGCCGTCCGCCAGGTTCCCACGCTGACCCCGGCGGCCGATCCCCGGCCCGATCCCGCCGGGCGGCTGATCGCCTATACCTGCGCGGGTGCCCTGCGGGTGGTCAGCCTCGACTCCGGCGAGGACCGCGTGATCGCCGATTCCGATGAGGCGGCTGAGGCGACGGATGTCTCCTGGGGAATGGCCGAATTCATCGCCGCGGAGGAGATGGGCCGCACGCGGGGATACTGGTGGGCCCCGGACTCGCGCACGCTGCTCGCCGCCCGCGTCGACGAGGCGCCCGTGCAGCGCTGGCACATCGCGGACCCGTCGAATCCCGGCCAGCCGGCCGCGCAGGTGCGCTACCCGGCGGCCGGCACCCCGAACGCCGCCGTCTCGCTCGTGCTGGCCGGGCTGGACGGCGGGCTTACCCCGGTCAGCTGGGATACCGCCGCGTTCCCCTACCTGGTGACCGCGTACTGGGCCGGCCCGGCGGACGGCAGCCCGGCAGGCGGCAGCCCGGCGGACGGCGCGGCGGGCGACAGCGCGGCAGGCCGCAGCCCGGCAGGCGGCGCGACAGGCGACAGCGCGGCAGGCGGCCCGCCGCTCATCGTGGTGCAGTCCCGTGACCAGCGCGAGATGCGGCTGCTCGCGGTGGACCGGAAGTCCGGCGCGACGACCCTGCTGCGGGCAGACACCGACCCGAGGTGGCTGGACATCATCCCTGGCGTGCCAGCCAGGACGGCCGCCGGCCAGATCGTCTGGGCCGAGGACGACGGCGGCACGCACCGGCTGGTCGTCGCCTCGGCGGCGGACCTGGCGGCCGGCCGGGCCGCGTCCGTGACGCCGGCCGGGCTCCAGGTCAGGGGCGTGCTGAGCGTCGACGGCGACACGGTCCTGTTCGCCGGCTCGGACGAGGAGCCGACCGAGGTCGGGCTCTGGACCTACGGGCCGGACGGCCTGGCCAGGCTGGTGGTCGGCGATGGCGGGCCCGGCGTGCTCGGCGGCGTGCGGGCCGGCGGCACCATGGTGGCCGTGCGCAGGTCCCCCGGCGAGGACGGGGCCAGCTGCCACGTCCTGCGCCGCGACGTCCGGGTCGCCCGGGTCACCTCGCTCGCCGAGGAGCCGCTGCTGCCGAGGCCAGCGCCGACGATCTTCGCCGCCGGGCAGCGCGGCCTGCGGACCGCGCTGCTGCTGCCGTCCTGGCACCAGAGCGGCACCGCGAAGCTGCCGGTGCTGATGGATCCGTACGGCGGGCCGCACCTGCAGCGGGTGCTGGCCAGCCGCGACGCGTTCCTTGCTTCGCAGTGGTTCGCCGAGCAAGGCTTCGCGGTGGTGGTGGCGGACGGCCGGGGCACCCCGGGCCGCGGCCCGGACTGGGAGAAGGCAGTGGCCGGCGACCTGGCCGGCCCGCCGCTGGACGATCAGGTCGACGCGCTGCACGACGCCGCCGCCCGGTGCGCCGACCTGGATCTCGGCCGGGTGGCGATCCGCGGCTGGTCGTTCGGCGGCTACCTGTCCGCGCTGGCCGTGCTGCGCCGCCCTGACGTGTTCCACGCCGCGGTGGCCGGCGCCCCGGTCACCGAGTGGCGGCTGTACGACACCCACTACACCGAGCGCTACCTCGGCCGCCCGGATGACAGCAAGGACGCCTACGACAACTGCTCGCTGCTGGCCGACGCGCACAAGCTGCAGCGGCCGCTGCTGATCATCCACGGCCTGGCCGACGACAACGTCGTGGTCGCGCATTCCCTGCGGCTGTCAACGGCACTGCTCGCGGCCGGGCGGCCGCACAGCGTGCTGCCGCTGTCCGGGGTCACGCACATGGCCTCGCAGGAGGAGGTCGCGGAGAACCTGCTGCTGCTCCAGGTCGATTTCCTGCGCTCGTCGCTCGGTGTAGCGAGTGTCACACCCAGGTTTGCTCGCCCCGCGCCATCGCGGTGATATTCCTTTGGAATAGGGTTCACACGGCACCGCGGCCACGCGGCCTGCCGCGGCCAGGCTAAGCCGGGCCGGGACGGCGCATGCGGCAGGCGGACCGACCCCAGTGAATTCCAGGGCGGAGACGTCGACAATGACGCAGGCAACGGGCGCGCCGGCCAATGCCCGGGCGCAGATCAGCGAACGGACGCTGCGCAAGGATCCCTGGCAGCGGCAGCCGGCCATCAACGCGGCCGCGCTGACCATCGTGGTGGCGTACCTGACCTGGGCGTCGCTGGTCAACGCCGACTACTTCTGGCAGCCGTACATCTCCCCGCTGTACTCGCCCTGCCTGGCCACGACCTGCACCCCGGGTTCCGGCTTTGACTGGATCCCGTGGATCTCCGCCCTGACCCCGGCGATCATCATCATCGGCGGGCCGATGGGCTTCCGGCTGACCTGCTACTACTACCGGAAGGCCTATTACCGCGCGTTCTGGCGGGCGCCGGCCGGCTGCGCGGTCCGCGAGCCGCATGCCCGGTACACCGGCGAGACCAGGCTGCCGCTGATCCTGCAGAACCTGCACCGGTACTTCTTCTGGATCGCGCTGGCCTTCAACGTCATCCTGAGCATCGACGCCGTGATCGCATTCCGCAACCATCAGGGCCAGTGGGGACACATGGGCCTCGGCACGCTGGTGCTGATCGTCAACGCGGCGCTGCTGTGGCTGTACTCGCTGTCCTGCCACGCCTGCCGGCACGTCGTCGGCGGCCGGCTCAGGAACTTCTCCCGGCACCCGGCCAGGTACTGGATGTGGACGCAGGTATCGAAGCTGAACGCCGTGCACATGCAGTACGCCTGGATCTCGCTGGGCTGGGTGCTGTTCACCGACCTGTACATCCGGCTGGTCGCCAGCGGGGCCATTCACGATCCGCGGTTCTTCTGACCCGCGAGGCAAGAAGGTCGAACTAGCTATGACTGACATCCAGCGGCTGCCCTACGACGTCGTGGTGGTCGGCGCGGGCGGCTCCGGGCTGCGGGCGGCGATCGAGGCCCGGCTGGCCGGGAAGAAGACCGCGGTCATCTCCAAGTCGCTGTTCGGCAAGGCGCACACGGTCATGGCCGAGGGCGGCGCCGCCGCGGCCATGGGCAACGTGAACCCCAAGGACAACTGGCAGGTGCACTTCCGCGACACGATGCGCGGCGGCAAGTTCCTGAACAACTGGCGGATGGCCGAACTGCACGCCCAGGAGGCGCCGGACCGGGTCTGGGAGCTGGAGGCCTGGGGCGCGCTGTTCGACCGCACCGCCGACGGCAAGATCAGCCAGCGCAACTTCGGCGGCCACCAGTACCCCCGGCTGGCCCACGTGGGCGACCGGACCGGCCTGGAGATGATCCGCACCCTGCAGCAGAAGGTGGTGGCGCTGCAGCAGGAGGACGCGCGCGAGCACGGCGACCCCGAGGCGATGATCAAGATCTTCGCGGAGACCACGATCACCCGGCTGGTCACCGACGGCGGGCGGATCGCGGGCGCGTTCGGCTACCTGCGCGACACCGGCGCGTTCGTGCTGTTCGAGGCGCCGGTCATCATCCTGGCGACGGGGGGGATCGGCAAGACCTTCAAGGTCACCTCGAACTCCTGGGAGTACACCGGCGACGGGCACGCGCTGGCGCTGCTGGCCGGCGCGACGCTGCTGAACATGGAGTTTGTCCAGTTCCACCCCACGCACATGGTGTGGCCCTTGTCGGTGGCCGGGCTGCTGGTCACCGAGTCGGTCCGCGGCGACGGCGGGGTGCTGCGCAACTCCGAGGGCAAGCGGTTCATGTTCGGCTACGTGCCTGACGTGTTCCGCGCCATGTACGCGGAGACAGAGGAAGAGGCCGACCGGTGGTACACCGACCCGGAGCACAACCGGCGCCCGCCGGAACTGCTGCCGAGGGATGAGGTGGCCCGGTCCATCAGGGCCGAGGTGAAGGCGGGACGCGGGTCCCCGCACGGCGGCGTGTTCCTCGATGTCTCTTCCCGGCTGCCCGCCGAGGTGATCCTGCGCAAGCTGCCGTCCATGTACCACCAGTTCAAGGAGCTGGCCGACGTCGACATCACCAAGGAGCCGATGGAGGTCGGGCCCGCCCAGCACTACGTGATGGGCGGGGTCGAGGTCGACCCCGACACGGCCGTATCGCATGTTCCCGGTCTCTTCGCCGCGGGCGAGGTGTCCGGCGGCATGCACGGATCCAACCGGCTGGGCGGGAACTCCCTGTCTGACCTGGTGGTGTTCGGCCGCCGCGCGGGGATGGGCGCGGTGGCGTACCTGGACTCGCTGGGCGCAGGACGGCCGAGGGCAAGCGACGCGGACCTTGCGGCGGCACAGGCCGAGGCCCTCGCGCCACTGCAGCGGGCCGGCGGTGAGAACCCGTACACGGTGCATGCCGAGGTCCAGCAGACGATGAGCGACCTGGTCGGCATCATCCGCCGGGAGGAAGAGATCAAGGCGGCCCTTGCCGAGCTGGAGAAACTGCGCGAGCGGGCGGCGCTGGTCAGCGCTGCGGGCGGCACCGCCTACAACCCCGGCTGGCACCTGGCGCTGGACCTGCGCAACATCATGCTGATCGCGGAATGCGTGGCCCAGGCGGCTCTGGAGCGCCAGGAGAGCCGCGGCGGCCACACCCGCGACGACTTCCCGCAGATGTCGCCGGAGTGGCGCAAGGTCAACCTGGTCTGCTCGCTGGACGGCGACCGGGTCGCCGTGGCGCGCCAGCCCATGGTCCCGATGCGCGCCGACCTGATGGGCCTGTTCGACCGGGACGAACTGGCCAAGTACTACACCGGCGAAGAACTGCCCCCGGCGGATTCGGCCCTGGTTGAGGAGAAGAACTGATGGCGAGCACGAAGGTCACTCTGCGGGTCTGGCGCGGCGACGCCGGGCAGGGGGAGCTCACCGACTACCAGGTCGAGGCGAACGAGGGCGAGGTGGTCCTGGACATCCTGCACCGGCTCCAGGCGACCCAGGCCGGCGACCTGGCGGTCCGGTGGAACTGCAAGGCGGGCAAGTGCGGGTCCTGCTCGATGGAGATCAACGGGCGGCCCCGGCTGGCGTGCATGACGCGGATGTCGGTGTTCGAGCCCGGCGAGCCGATCACGCTCACCCCGGTGCGGACCTTCCCGGTGATCAGGGACCTGGTCACCGACGTGTCGTTCAACTACGCCAAGGCGCGGGAGATCCCGTCCTTCACCCCCGACGCCGCGGTGCGGCCGGGCGAGTTCCGCATGCAGCAGGCCGACGTGCAGCGGTCCCAGGAGTTCCGCAAGTGCATCGAGTGCTTCCTGTGCCAGAACGTGTGCCACGTGATCCGGGACCACCCGGAGAACGAGCCGGCGTTCGCCGGGCCCCGGTTCCTGATGCGGATCGCGGAACTGGAGATGCATCCCGCCGACACCGCCGACCGCAGGGAGATCGCCCAGGAGGACTTCGGCCTCGGCTTCTGCAACATCACCAAGTGCTGCACCGAGGTCTGCCCGGAGAACATCAAGATCACCGACAACGCGATCATCCCGATGAAGGAGCGCGTGGTCAGCCGCAAGTACGACCCGCTGGTCTGGCTCGGCTCGAAGATCAGCCGCCGGCCGGCCCACGACACCCCGGCGGTCCCGGGCAAGCGCGGCTAGGGATCTCCGGGCCGGTCAGCGGCGCCGCCCCAACCGGAGGTCTCCGGCGGGAGAATCCACAGCAAAATTCCCACCGGCCGGCCGCGCCGCGGGCGCGCACTCCGTACCATGAGACGGTGCAGGCCAGCGCCCCTTGGGGGATGGCGTGCCGCACTGTGACCTCCCCCATGGCGAAAGGGCCGGCATGACCGACCTGACCTTGTTCCAGTCCGGCGCCACGCTGGCGGCGACGGCCAGCGGTCATGGCTGCCCGGCCCACCTCACGTATCTCGAATCCGGCGTGGTCGGCCTCATCCAGGGCGTCACCGAGCTTTTCCCGGTGTCCAGCCTGGGCCACAACGTGCTCCTCCCCGCGCTGATCGGCGGCTGCTGGGGGAACGACCTCAACGTCGCCGCGACCGAGTCGCCCTACCTGGCCTTCATCGTGGGCCTGCACGTCGCGACCGCGATCGCCCTGCTCATCTACTTCTGGAGCGACTGGATCCGGATCATCGGCGGGTTCTTCAGCTCGCTGAGGCACATCGCCCGGCCGGAGCCGGGCACCAGCCGGTGGGCGTTCCGCTCGGTCAACGAGAAGCTGGCCTGGATGATCATCCTGGCCACCATCCCGGTGGGCCTCATCGGGCTCGTCTTCGAGCACGAGTTCCGGGTCTTCTTCGGCAAGCCCATCCGCGCCGCGATCTTCCTGGCCATCAACGGCCTGATCCTGATCGCCGGGGAGCGGTTCCGGCGGAAGGCGTCGCTGCAGGCCGACCGGGAGGTCGCCGAGGAACGGGCGCGGGAGCGGGAGATGGTGGCCGTCGGCACGCAGCGGCGGACCGGCGGCGCCCGGCACGCTGCGGGCCACCAGGCGATCCGGTCCGCGGAACTGGCGGACGCGATCGCGGCCGACCGGCGGCTGGCCAGGCACGGCTACTGGCAGGCCGTCATCATCGGCAGTTCGCAGATCCTGGCGCTGCTGGCGGGCATCAGCCGGGACGGGGTGGCCATGGTGGCGGGCATGGCCCGCGGGCTGTCCCGCGAGGACGCGGCCAGGTTCGCCTTCCTGCTCGCCACGCCGGTCATCCTGGCCGCCGGGGTGCTGAAGATTCCCGACCTGTACGGGCCGCTCGGCAAGGACATCCACGGTCAGGTGTACTTCGGCAGCATTCTGTCCGGCGTCGGCGCCTACCTGTCGGTGCGGTTCCTGATGAAGTACTTCCAGACCCGCACGCTGACCCCGTTCGGGATCTACTGCCTGGTGGCCGGGCTCGGCAGCATCGTCTACCTCGGCCTGATCAAGTAGCGGGGCGCGCCTGCCCGGCCGCGGGACGGGCTCTCGCGCCGCTCAGCGTCCGCCGGGAGGCCGGCCGCCGGGGCGGAACGCTAGTCGGTCTCGCCGCGCGAGCGGCGGGCCCGCTGGCGGGCCCGCTCCTTGCCGTCGAGCACGGCCTTGCGCAGCCGGACCGCGGACGGGGTGACCTCCACGCATTCGTCGGCCGCGCAGAACTCCAGTGCCTGTTCCAGGCTGAGCACCCGGGGCGGCACCAGCCGTTCCAGTTCCTCGGCGGTGGACTGGCGCACGTTGCTGAGCTTGCGCTCCCTGGTGATGTTGACGTCCATGTCGTCGGACCGGGAGTTCTCGCCGACGATCATGCCCTCGTAGACCTCGGTCCCCGGGCCCACCATGAGCGACCCGCGCTCCTGCAGGGAGAAGCAGGCGTAGCTGGTGACCGCGCCGGACCGGTCGGCGACCAGCGACCCGGTGGGCCGCACCCGCATCGGCCCGGACCACGGCTCGAAGCCCTCGAAGACGTGGTGCGCGATGGCGGTCCCGCGGGTGTCGGTGAGGAACTGGGTGCGGAACCCGATGAGCCCGCGGGCGGGGACGGTGTAGTCCAGCCTCACCCAGCCGGTGCCGTGGTTGATCATCGTTTCCATCCGGCCCTTGCGGCCGGCGAGCAGCCCGGTCACCGCGCCCAGGTACTCCTCGGGCACGTCCACGGCCAGCCGTTCGACCGGCTCGTGCGTCACGCCGTCGATGTCCTTGGTGACCACGGTGGGGCGGCCGACGGTGAGTTCGTAGCCCTCCCGGCGCATGGTCTCGACCAGCACCGCCAGGGCAAGCTCGCCGCGCCCCTGCACCTCCCAGGTGTCCGGGCGCTCGGTCGGCAGCACCCGGAGGGAGACATTGCCGACCAGCTCCTTGTCCAGCCGGTCCTTGACAAGGCGTGCGGTGACCTTGGTGCCTTCGCGCGGGGTCCCCGGGGGTCGTCCCCCCGGGCTGGCACTAGCGCGGCCGGCCAGGGGGGCGGTGTTCACCCCGATCGTCACCGAGACCGCCGGCTCATCCACGGTGATCGGCGGCAGCGGCCGGGGGTCCTCCGCGTCGGCGAGGGTCTCGCCGATCATGATGTCGCCGATGCCCGCCACCGCGATGATGTCGCCTGGGCCGGCGGTCTGCGCGGGCACCCGCTCCAGCGCCTCGGTGAGGTACAGCTCGCTGATCTTCACCCGCTCCACCGAGCCGTCCCTGCGGCACCACGCCACCTGCTGCCCCCGGGTGATCGACCCGTTGTGCACCCGGCACAGCGCGATCCGGCCCAGGTAGGACGACGCGTCCAGGTTGGTGACCTGCGCCTGCAGTGGCGCGTCAGGGTCGTAGGCCGGGGCCGGCACATGGTCCCGCAGCACCGCGAACAGCGGCTCCAGGTCGGGCGAATCCGGCAGGGTGCCGTCGGCCGGCCGGTCCAGCGAGGCCCGGCCCGCCCGGGCGGAGGCGTACACGATCGGGAACTCGATCTGCTCCTCGGTCGCGTCCAGGTCGAGGAACAGCTCGTAACAGGCGTCCACGACCTCGGCGATGCGCGCGTCGGCCCGGTCCACCTTGTTGATCACCAGGATGACCGGCAGGCCGGCCTGCAGCGTCTTGCGCAGCACGAACCTGGTCTGCGGGAGCGGCCCCTCGCCGGCGTCGACGAGCAGCAGCACCCCGTCCACCATGGACAGCCCGCGCTCCACCTCACCGCCGAAGTCCGCGTGCCCGGGCGTGTCCACGATGTTGATGGTCAGCCCGCCGTGCCGGACGGCGGTGTTCTTGGCCAGGATCGTGATGCCCTTCTCCCGCTCCAGGTCACCGGAGTCGAGCACCCGCTCGGCCACCCGCTCGTTCGCCCGGAATGCACCCGACTGCCAGAGCATCGCGTCGACCAGGGTGGTCTTGCCATGGTC
>WNGG01003217.1_pt1 | contig 18400 bp, 17 predicted proteins | sample 5400661 | NCBI WGS metagenome assembly WNGG01 (sample SAMN13153372, study PRJNA577476) | soil metagenome | isolation source: 100 cm soil or saprolite under Garry oak tree replicate 1 | place: USA:California | collected 2016-06-15
CAGATCATCCTCAAGAGACCCACTACCCAGAAAGTATCGTCTGGCAGTGTCAATTCTCAGATAAATTTTCGCCTTTCTCACAAATAATTTCCTTGCGTTACCTGCATAAAGGGCAAAACAAGCCACATTTTCTCACATTAAATTTCCTCGCCACATTTGCATCCACCTCGCGACGTTTTTTCAGCGTTTCTCAAGGAGAAAGGGCCAAATCTGGAAAACTTATCTGAGAAGAACGAATTTTAATGTGAGAGAACCTTGCTATTTGCCCTTCAGTTGGGTATACTCGGAGAAAAGGTGGGAAGACGAAGAGCTATGATGCCTAAAGGAGGCAAACGCTATTCATGCTCACAGACGAAGAGTTTCACGATTGGTGCCTCCACCAAGCTATTTCTCCTGAGACAGAGGTCTACATCCAGCGCATTCGACAGTCACAGCCAGTGCGCAAGGTGCGCAGTGGCATCTCCAATATTTGTGGACGGTATCCTTCGGTGAAGATGGGCCGCACCATCCAGTTTGAGAGTCAGCATGTCGAGTTGTGGGGCATCTATGAAATGGAGCGCGATGAAGATGTTCTGGAATATTATGACCAGCCGACGCGCCTCCAACTGAGATATCGTGCTCGTTCTGGCCGAAGCACAACGCAGTGGCATACCCCTGACTTTTTTGTGATTCGGCGATCAGAAGCCGGATTTGAAGAGTGGAAGAAAAGCTCCGCTGCCCAGAATCTCACCGTCACGATGCCAGAGCGCTATGTACGCCGTTCTGCAGGTGGGTGGCAGTGTCCCCCTGGAGAAAAGGCAGCAGAGGTGTATGGCCTCTTCTATCATGTCCGCACTGATGCAGAGCTACATCCCTTGTATATCCAGAATCTCAAGTTTCTTCAGGATTTTTGGATCCATGAGTATCCTGTCTCTGCATCTCAAGAAGCACACGTTCTTACGTGCCTTTCAACCGCTCCGAGTATTTCCGTTGCCGAGCTTCTGGACGTCTCCCCGGATTTACCAGTCGATGTTCTTTGGGCACTTCTGACCCACAATCGCGTCTTTACCAACCTGTCGGCTGCATCACTGATGCAGTGGGACCAAGTGCGACTTTATCTTTCAGCAGAGGAGGCAGAACATGACCAGCATCTCGGTGCCGAACTCTCTCCACCACGGCCCCTGTTTACCTGTATCCGTTTTGATGGCAGGCTCTGGGAGGCGGAAAGTCAGGGAGAAATGGTTCTGTTGCGTCCAGAAATCGGTGCTGCCCTGACACTTTCTGCCTCTACTCTTCACCACCTTCTGCGCATCGGCCAAGCCATCGAAGCGAGAGAGGACACCCCTTCTACCCTGACTCAAGAGGCGCGAGACCTCTGGTCGCATGCAGGTCCCAAACAGCTTGAGAGAGCAAACCAACGTCTCACTACCATCTTGGCCTATGTGAACGGCGAACCGATCCTCTTTACCCCACGATCAGCCCAGAACTGGCTGAGGGCCTTTCGGCAAGCGGAGGTGACCTACGGGTATGGGTATCTCGGGTTGATTGACCATCTTGATCAGCGAGGCAACCGTGGGTCTCGTGTGGAAACGGCTTCAAAAGATCTGCTCCTGGCCGTGCTCAAGAGCCACTATGCCGTTCCCCAAGCAAAGCGGGCCTCTGCGGTGTATGCCCTCTACTGTGAAGAATGCCTCAAGCAGAAGATTTCGCCAGTAAGCAGAGCGACCTTTTACCGTGAGCGGAAACGATTTACGACCCCAGAAGTGACGGCTCTTCGCCATGGCAAACGCGCTGCGTACCAGCAACGGCCCTGGTTTTTCTATTTAGACCAAACCACACCGCGACACGGCGACCGTCCCTTTGCCATTGCGCACCTGGATCATACCCCACTGGATATTGTGTTGGTTTCTTCCGTGACTTGCAAACCGTTAGCGCGGCCTTGGCTCACCTTCCTGACCGATGCCTACAGCCGCCGCGTTTTGGCTGCCCATGTCAGTTATGAAGAGCCAAGTTATCGCTCTGCCATGATGGCGTTTCGCTTGTGTGTTCAGCGCTATGGGCGCTTGCCGCAAGAGCTGGTGGTGGATCATGGCCGTGACTTTGAAAGTGTCTATTTCGAAGCCTTACTTGCGCAGTGCTTCATCACGAAGGTGGAACGTCCAGCCGGGGAGCCCCATGCAGGGGCCGTGATTGAACGTCTCTTTGGGAAAACGCAGAGTGATTTCATCCAACAGCTTCGCGGCAATACCCAGGCAAGCAAAGTCCCGCGCCAAATGACTCGTGAAGTCGATCCAAGGCGCTTAGCCGTCTGGACGCTCGAGAAGCTCACGATCCACCTGCGCAACTATGTTCATGAATACTATGACCAGATGGAGCATACTGCGCTTTTCATGAGTCCACGGGAAGCCTATGCTCAGGGGATGCAATTGGCTGGGGCACGCTCCCATCGGATCGTTGCTTACTCCGAAGCCTTTCTGATGCAGACACGACCCACCACGCGATCTGGGGGTGCCAAGGTGAGTGCGAGCCGTGGGATTACGGTCAACGGGCTTCAGTATTGGAATGAGCGCATGCATGCCAAAGATATCGCTGGTCACGTGGTTCCCGTGCGCTTCGAGCCCTACGACATGGGGATGATATATGCCTTTATCGACGGGCAATGGCTCGAATGTATCGCGGACAATTACGCTCAGGTGCATGGGCGCTCAGAAAAAGAGTGGGGCCTCATTGTCGAAGAATGGCGAGAGCACCAGCGCCAACATTCCCAAAAACGGCAGACATTGAATGGGCCGCTCTTGGCCCAGTTTTTGCGACAAGTCGAGCAAGAAGAAGAGATTGCTTTCCAACATCAGCGCGATTATGAGGAGCAAGCTCTTCGTCACAGCGCTCTGGCATCGCATCCAGAAGGAGGCAAGAAGTCTAAAGAGCCTGAGCCCGCCGAGATCGTCATTGACTTCGCCCACATTCCCGCCTTTGAGGAGTACCGGTAATGCCACTCTCTGATCCCCTCTTTCAAGCTCGATTAGAAGCCTTTCAGCGCTTCAAAATCAAACACCCGCATCTGCAAGCAATGGACCAGCGGATCTCAGAAGCTATTCAAGAGCACACCAGTTATCATATCCTGGCGATCTATGGGCCAAGCGGGGTGGGAAAATCAACGGTCATCCATCAGATTGCGGATCGAGCACGAGCAGCTGAACCGAATCCCTCTTTGACCCCAGTTATTATCGTTCAAGCATCACCAGAAGATGTTGGATCACAAGCACGACTGGATTTTTACCGCCAGGTGCTCCACGCCCTTCGGGGACATGTCGCTGTTCGGGACCGCATCGAGAATCTCCCGTTGGCTCATCGACGCGGCAAAAAGAGTACCGATCCCGCAGAATGGCTAGAAGTGCGAGAAGCCGTCATGTACGCCCTCGAAGTGGCCGGAGTCAAGGCCATTTGCATTGATGAAGCTCAGCATCTGATGCATTCTGATGGGGCTCTCCGGCCAGGAGTCCAATTGGACTGGCTCAAATCGCTGACCAATCGGACCAACCCGCTCTATGTCTTGGTGGGAAATTTCTCGCTGTATGATTTCTGTCACCTGAACGGGCAAGCGGCTAGGAGGATGCGTGATGAGCACTTTGCTCGCTACCACATGACCCAACAGGAAGCGTGCGAAAACTTTGTTGGTGCTCTCAAAGCCCTCTTAGGACACATTCCTCTCTCTATGGATATTGCAGAGATGCTCCGACAGTGGCGATGGTTTGGAGAATGGAGTATCGGCTGTGTGGGCATTTTGAGCGATTGGATCATTGAGACGGTCAGTAGTCTCTGCCGTGCTGGGAAAAGCACGCTCGCCATCGATGACCTCAAAAAACATGCGCTCAAACCGGACCAACGGCTTCGTCTGGAGACAGAAGCCCGCAAGGGAGAATTCAAAATTGAGCAAGCAAAGGCGCAAAGCGAGCGAGAGCTCCTTCAGTTGTTCGGGAAGCCCTCGGATCTCTCAAATGGCGCATCGAGTGCTCCTCCTGCTGCAAGTGCTCCGCCCGCACAGCCAGCCAAGCCGCTTGCATCTGGATCTGCCAAGTCCATTGGGCGAGCCCCTCATCGTGACCCTGTTGGGACCCAGGAAACGCCAATTGCCCCAAACGCTGGAAAATGTTCTTTCCTGGGTCCCATTGGGGTGACTGATCGGCAATTTCAAGAAAGTGATGTTTGGCAGGTGGAGTGCCAAGTGTGTCGGGCACGTCGCGACATGCGCAAACGCAAGGATCGGCAAAAGTTCCCTTCCCATTCACCGCGAAAAACGCCTCCCCCAAAGGGCGAGGAACGTTGGATCTTTCATGAGGTGGAATGGAAATTAGCGGTAAATTAATAGAAAACGGGTATATGGTAGATTGCATGAAACTTCGAACAGCAGAGCTTTTGTGCAGAGTAATCTGCTGTGAAGTATGCTGGAGCCTGATAATTTGCCCAGCAAGCAGATCGCTTATCTGTATCGCATCAGAATGGCAAGGAAGGGCTCTTGCAAACAAGAGTTTACCTTTTTTCCATCTCGATAGCTTTGGGCCTGCCAATCGTCTTTCGAGGGTCCCTATCCATGAGGCAAAACGGAGGGTCAACAAACTGTCTCGCTTGCAAATAGGCTCTCCATCCAGCTCTCACCTTGGTCTTTAGTTTTCTTTACACAGATCTCTAAGAAAGGATTCTCTACCATGAACATAACCCTTGAACAGATATATTCGGCAACTCGTTCGCTCTTACGCTTTTTTTTGCCGGCCACCGTATTTATCATCCTGTGCACAGGCATTTTTGTCGCGTTTCTCACCTGTTTACAGCTTATACCAGACAGTCAAAAGCCACCTGTTACCATCAGCACATACTGTTTGGGGTTTCTCATCCTCTTTATAGTCTTAGAAGTGGCCTTTATCTTCTTTGAAGCCACATTTCTACGCAAACATTTTGGACATAAAAAACTCTCAACTCAAAGGTTTATCGTTTTTCTCAGTGGTATCCCCTTCTATACCGTCGAGATACTTTTCATCCTTACATTTGTTTACAGCAATGATCCTAACATACCTGCTGCTGCGTTATTTGTTAGTGCAGTTGGATCTCTGGGATTCTTTATTCTCTCATGCGTTTACTTCTTTTTAACGTGGTTCTTGTTAAAATGTTCAACCACTATTACCCTCCAGCAATAGTCCACACTCTCTTTGCTCTCAAAACATCTATTGTCCAAAATATCTCTCGCCTGAGTTATTCAAGTTCTGCAAGGGAAAACAGGTAGTGGGTTCGACTGGGAGGATGATGCAGGCTCGCATGAGCATGTGAACCCTGATCAGAGCAGGAACGCTGTGTGGCCTCTTGACCTGTCTCATCATCCTCGATCAACCCACTACCCTTCGTAGTTTTGCCTCGTGGCTATTGTTACTTCCGCAGATTACTCTGCACAAAAGCTCTGCTGTTCGAAGTTTCATGCAATCTACTAGCATATACTCAGCAGTAAACGAATTTTTATGTGAGAATTTTGCATTCCCTGGCCGCATTTTCGCAAGGGAACGAAGAAAATGCTACCAGGAATTTTTATGTGAGAAACGATATATTCTGTTTTCATGATACTTCGGCTCTACAGGCTGATGGAGACCATGTCTCGGAAAATTTATCTGATCCAAAAACGAAACTAATTGTGAGAATTGACACTCTTTTTGTTTCTCTTTCTTCATGGTCCTTCTCTTTCATCTTTTTCACAGATAGGTCTGCTTGATCCATTGCTGGTACTCCAGCGGGCTGGCACTGCTCTCATAGCTCTGCTGTAACGTGAGTACAAAGGCTTTAAGATCCCCATCAGCATAGAGCGGTTCGGTGCTGCGGATATAGGCCAATTCTTCATTCGTCAGTCCTAAACGGACCTCTAGGCACTTGAAGAAATAGGCTACCCGATTCTTCACTTTCCTGGCCTTGCAGGTTTGCACAAAGATCTCGGTCAACTGTTCGAGAAACCAAGCATTACGAAAGTTCATATAGATCTGGGTACAGGCCCAATAGATCTTGGTCACCCGCGTGATATCGGACTGCAGATAGGTGGGGTTGCCTCCCAGCTGTTGGACCATCTGAGCAATGGTTCGGGCCAGTCGCTCCGGCGTACCTAAGTGTTTACGTTTGGGCTGGGTTTTATGATGACGGGGGTTTTTCCTCGTCTGCTCCTGTTGTTTCTGCTGCTCTTGCTCATGGAGTGTGAGCAACATGCCTATCATTGCCATCGGATTGTTCTTCAAATCTTCGATGTTATACTCTATTTCCTCTTCTGCAGTTTCAGCCTTCGTTTCTTTTTCCTGGAAGACTTCGCTTTGTTTCGCTTTTTCGGTTATTACCTTTTCTCTTCGTTCATTCTTGATTTCTTCGATTTTGTTTTCTGTTTGCTCTATTATTCTTCGTTCAATTTGATTGCTGTTCTGAGTATTTCGTATAGTCGTGGGCTCTACGGACTCAAAAACCCTTCCCTCCGAGTTAAGACTCGAATCCGTATTCTCTTGAATAATAGATTCTCTAGGATTCTTCGATTCTTCGTATGGCGAATCTTTATCTAGTTGTTTGGGAAGATAATTGTTCGCACTTCGGTCACTTGTTCTGGAAAAAGAGGCTTCTTGGTTCTGCTCTTCCTGGGAAAGTTGGCAGTGATAAATCTGCTGCAGCTCGGTCAGCTTGGCTTTGGGACCTGGTTTCTGACACGTGAGGATATGTCGGTAATTGTCAAAGCGCATCAGTTTCATCACCAGTGGCTTGTTCTTCTTGATTAGGTCGGCATACTCCCATTCTGCCGGAATGTACTCGGGGGCATTCTTCCACAGGTGATACTCATAGGCTAAATCATAGAGTCTGCTAAAGTCTTTGATCTGTACTGCTCGTCCTCTCACTGTCCCATCTTTGTGTAAGACTTCCACCCAATCTGCGTATCTGCTGAGCAATCCTCGCGCCTCCAGCTCCTGCAGGTCCTTTTGGATTTTGCGTACTCCCGGTTTTTCTCGCTCGGCTATCTTCCCTACTCCTACATAACACACATTGCCTGGTGCTTGGAAGCTCACGGCTGTTGACCAGGTTCGATACAGCGCATACGGTAAGATCATTTTCAGGATCAGATTCAGGTACAGTTCTCCGCTGTATCCGGCAAAGATTGGATAGACGTATTTGTTAAAGCGCTCGCTTGGGCCCGTCTTGCTTAAGCCCTGCTCTGCGCTTGTGGTCTCTTCGTTGGGGTGCTCGGCTCCGCTCTGCCTGCTTTCACTCTGCTCCCCGCTTGTAGTCTCTCCGGCTATATGAAATGCTTCTGTTTGGAATGCATCTATCTTTTGGTCAAATTTTGTTTTTTGATTATTATTTATTTCTTGGTTGACATTTGTCTCTTCGATGGTGTCTATCTGTACAGAATTTCTTTCTGATGCTATACTACTCATTAGTATTCCTTCTAAATTTACTAAAATTTAGGGTAAAGAAGCGGCCTTTTGTTTGTGAGACTATTCGGGCCGCTTTTTTACGCCCTGGATTCTTTTTTTCTCTCGTCAGCTCCAGAGCTAACTGGTGGAGAGTCTAACATATCTTCTGCTCTGTATGGTATATCTGCTACTGAGTACTTATCCTACACTATCAGATCTATTCTGACTAGATCTAGTCTGTCTAGGTGCTAAAGCCAACACATCACATGTTCAGGATAGACGTACTTGAGACCTTGCTCAACAAGGCTACAAATGTCTCTCTTGAAGTTATGATATCCTTGTAGTTCTTGGATCTCGATGATAATAAAACCCCATTCAAATGCTCCAAATGCTCCAAAATCTCTCACTTTCCATCCTCGATCGTTGAAGGTTAACAACTTCTCCTTTAAGCGAAGGGTATCTTCATGAGGAGTTGGAAGAATGATAAAGTGACGCGGTACCGGGTTCTGAGCTTCGAACTGAGGATGGGTGATATGAGTTGTCATGGTTGCCTAGCCTCCTTTTTGTGGCTGTGTGCTAGGCCCGTCCTTGTATGAGAACATATAATATTCTATAGCTTGGTACGGGCGGTGTGGATTTACTGTCGCTCGTTTGGGCTAGTGGGTCGTGAGTAGGACAAGTACTCGCGACTCGCGTGTTAACTCCTGGTTCAATTGCTTTACTGGGTTGAATCAGATTCGGGAGCAAGTTTTGTGAGTAGCTCCTGTTCTGTTAAGCCCCCTAGTTTTGAAAGTGGGCATATATATCGCTCTATCCGCTTCAAGCCTTGTCGGCGCTGGGCATAGATATACTTTGTGCCAAGGCTGCGGCGTTTACGATCGCGATAGCTCCATCCGTGAGCTTTCATGATGGCACGTGCTTCTGCCTCGGTCATTATTTATATTTGCTCACTTCCTCTGATGTCGGGCAACTATTCCAAGTATAGTCTAACGTCGGGCAACATGTCAAGAGCATGCAAAAGATATTTTCCTAGGAACCTATCCGAATAACCTGTTTGATCCTCAATTTGAGCGGCTTCGGATAGTAAATCGGATAGGCTCTTAGAGCTTATTCGGAAACCCTGAATGTGTCCTGGACTAGAGTGGCTTGAGCGTAGTTTCCGAATAAGCTCTTAGACAAGCAGTATGTCCCCGCTATAGGTAGCGACCATCTGGTCATGGGTGATAAGGTGGAGTGGTTCAACGTGTGCCTGGGCAATCAAGGCACGGTCGAACGGGTCACGGTGATAGTCAGGCAGGCGTGCAACTGCGACAGCGTGCATATCGGTGAAAGGCAGTGCAGTAAAGCCGCAGGTCAAGGCTGCCGTGCGTATCTCGTCGGCATCTGCTACGATTTTGCCAAGGTGGGCCTTGATGGCAATCTCCCACAAACTGATGGGGCTCACAAACGTCTCGTTTGCTAGGTCGGCGATCAGGGTATCGGCCTGTGCTGGTAAAGCTGGGTCATCAGCCAGCCACCAGAGCAGGATATGGGTATCTAGCAGGAGGCGCATCAGAGATCTCCTTCGAAAGAAGCCAGGATCTCCTCTGGAAGAGGGGCATCGAAATCAGCTGCGATGATGATCCGTCCTTTGAGGAGTCCACGATGGCGGGACTGGCTTGTAGCTGCAACCGCGATCAGACGTGCTATGGGCTTGCCTGCCTTTGCGATGACGATCTCCTCCCCTCGTACCACATCTTCGAGGAGCTGGGAGAGATGGGTCTTGGCCTGGTGGATATTGACTTGGCGCATAGGTCCTCCCTGTGAATATGAACTAGACTTAGCTTAGTTTACCACATAATGGAAGCTTGAAATGTGTAGGGAGGCTCTTGGTCCGCTGGCTATCCCTGATAGAAGGTATTCAGATTGTAGGATCGCTTCAATGCCTTCATGGCCCTGAGTTAAGGAGAGGACCTCGTAGCCGCAAGGTAGATAACTGCGGTCTAGGAGTTGCCAGGTGTGCTAAATGAGATTGCAAATCTGACACTCTTTAACTGGGGTCTTGTGAGCTGCTAGCGGTGTAAGTTGTCCAGACAGAATTGCTAGTACCCAATAATATACTAATGTGCTATTGTTACGTTGTGACAGTGGTATTTTGTAGGTGGTAAGCCTGTTTGTACCTGCTGTTTCCTCCTCTGGTAGCTGGTGGTTAAAGAATGGTGTTGAGGTCAATACGGTCTATAATTCTTCTCATTAGTTCCTGTTCATTAATGCGCTTTCCTGTTTTCCGTCTGTACTCTGTGCGTAGGTCTTCCAGCTTATCGAGCTGTCCAGGATTGAGATAGTAAGTCATCCGCTCCCGTTTGTCTGTCATCCTTTCTTTTTGTGATAATGTGGTATTATCACTTTGTGACTTTACTGTAGTATTGTTTTGTGATGTTGTGGTGTTGTTACTTTGTGGTATTTCCTCCTTACCACTTTGTGATGTTACTGTTTTATCACTTTGTGACTTTGTATCTTTATCCTTTTGTGATGTTGTGGTATTAGGACTTTTCGCTTTGCTGGCTGGGCGTTTCTTGGGTGCTGTCGGTTTGTCGCTTTGTGGTAGTATCTCTTTATGATTTTGTGATAATGTGGAATTATCACTTTGTGATGTTTCTGTATTAGGGTTTTGATCTAATACAGTATTGTCACTTTGTGATGTTGTGATATTGTCACTTTGTGATGTTGTGATATCTGTGGCTTCTGCTCCTTCTGGTGCTTGCTCCTGCTCCTGGGCTGCTATTTTTTGCTGTTCGTCAAGGGCTTTTGTATATGCGCTAACACGTTTCCTTGTTGTCATATGCCTAGTTCCTCCTGTTCTATGACTGCGGTTGCAAGTCTATCCCAATATTCCCCTAGGTTTTTATCTAAGACGCTGACATCTGATTGTATTGTGCAAGCATCATTATATTTTGTGCTATCCTTTGAAACCTCGGGATAGACTTTTGCTTTGTAGATGTCGTGGATTGCTTGCAACATTTCCTGATGGTGTCCCTTTCGCATATCGTACAGGGTTGGGAGTATTCCCCAAATTTTTAGAGAGTTGTTGAGGTCGCTCTTTCTTACTTCATCAATGGTTCGATGAATGAGCTTTAAGGCTCGGTATGCTGCTATCTCTGTTTTGACGGGAATAATTACTTTGTCTGCTGCTGCAAGGGCATTGATAGTAAGTATTCCTAAGCTGGGGGGGCAATCAATAATGCAGTACTCTTGACCGTAAAATGAGAGAACTTTAGCAAGTCGCTTTTGTGCGTTTGGTTTTGCTGGTAACTCAAGCTCTGCTGCTGAAAGTTCGTCGTGGGCTGGTAGTAAAGCAATGAGGTCACTAATAACAGTCGTTTGAATTGGCTCCAGTTTCATCATACTGTTGTAAATGGTTACTTCTAGTCTGTCGGCTTGATCTGCTAGAAAGTACTCGGTAAGGCTGCCTTGTGGGTCTGCGTCTACCAATAGTACACGCTTGCCTTTTCGGGCTAACGCTGCTCCAAGATTGACAGTTGATGGGGTTTTTCCTACTCCACCTTTTTGGTTAGCGATGGCAATAATTGTCAAGTTAAAGAGTCCGTCCTTTCTCAAGATATACCAATGCTTTGTGCTAGTTATCGGCAGCATCGGTTGAGGATTTTCAGCTCATTTTCGAGACGGAAAGAGGTCAAAGGCCCAATGATTGGTCTCACGAGAGGTTCGCATGAGTATCATTTGTCCTGAGAATGGGCTCCTTGCCTGCTCTCATGGTCCTCTAGAACTAGCACAAAGCGTACCAGTGTCATATTAATATGATACAACATTGGGGGAAAAATATAATGTGGTAAATGTACATTAGTATGTTATGGTTATGTGATATTAGAGTATTAGTATAATACTACATTAACATATTAGGACAATTCTGTTTTGTGGTAACTTTGTAGTGGTTGGCTATATGCAATGCTGGTTATAGTCATTGCAATAAAACTGGCGGTTCATACGCTTTAATCTGTGCAAACAAGCTCACATAGCTCGTCAGTAGCTATCATTTTTCTGTAATGGATACTGCACGTATTTGTCACCACAGATCTGGCGAGGTTTGATAGGCTTCTAGGATAGTGCGATGGGGGAGTGTGTCTCTCTTTCACTAGTAGGTTTTTCATCAAGCCGCCTCTTGAGTCGCCCGAGCTGCGATCTTGGAGGTGTTCTTTTTTGGAATGGGGGTCATCGATGGCCAGGGTTCGGGTACAAAGCGACCTAGGAGAAGACCATCGCCTCGGATCAAGGCCCCAACAATGGTCAGCATCCCACGAGCAAAACAACTGAGCATGCGAGGACGAGAACGTCCACTGGCTTTGCGACGAGCAACATGTGTCTGGGGTAAAGCCTCCAAACTGCTCACTGGGATATTGGCATCAGCCTCACCTCCCACGCTCACGACCCATAAGGTTGCCACAGCGATGGCTAACCACAACCGCTCGGCTCGCTGTGGATCGATCATCTTGGTCTGATGCCACTGCCAGCCTCCTCGCTTGGTATCTTTAAATCCTCCCTCGATCCAACTGCGCATGCCGTACCAGGCCGCTGTAGCTTGCTGGGGGGCCAAGTCGGTCACAATCAACCACACTTCCTCATAGCCCTCGTCCCAACGAGCCAGCAGCGTACATCGCAAGCGACACTTCTCTCCAGAGAAGCAGTCCACCTCACCACACCAGGCACTGCCTACCGTCGGGGCTGCTGTAGCCAGACTGCGAAACGTCCCTTCCTCCACTGGGCGGAAATGCCCCTGTTTGTTAATGCGCATGAAGGGATGCCAGCCCAACGACACGATCTTGCTGTAGAGCCAGGGCGCGTAGAGGCCTCGATCACTCATCACAATGACGGTCCATTCAGCAGGCACTCTCCCTTGCAAGTGGCTGAGCAAGCCAAGCCAATGCGGTTGCCATGAGCCTTTTTCCTCTGCTTGCACAATTTTCCAAGCCACTGGAATAGCACATCCACGATAGAGCACACTGATGCACAAGACCGTAAAGCGTTTCTTTAAGGTGGTTGCATCTAACCCCAAGGCTAACCGCTTCTCATCAGCAGGCCACCACCTCAGAAGCCAGCTCAATAAGGGAGCAAAACACAGACTCACATCCAATTCTTGACGCTTGTTCCCCTTTTTGTCTTGGGCGCCATAGCACCATTCGCGTAAACGTTGCACCAGACTAGCTTCGCTACAGCCCAGCTGCAAAGCTAGCACCGCACAGACCAGCGTGATCCCACACGATTTGGCGAGCACCATTCCATAGCTCCACAGAGCCAGTACTTTGGCTTGCGGACGGCTCAACTTGGGAAAGGCATTTGACACGGTTTCTATCCATTGGGATAATGGATCTTGGTGAGACATGATTGTTCTCCTGCTACGAAAGATGGGATTTTTTTCTATCGTATCAGCACAGTCTCTCTCACGTCTTCCTTTCTTCCGTTTTGGGCTACTTTTCCTCCTTCTCCAAAAAACCTACTGGTGAAAGAGTGTGTCTCTCCCCGCTCAAGTGGAATGAGCGGCCACTTCTCCTGGACATGGTGTTCTGACAGAGAGAAGGTAAGTGGTTTTCCCTGTCCAGTTTGTGCTCTGCTTCCTGCTTTGTTTGCTTGAGAAGCTATTTTATAGATAGGATGATAATAGCGACTTTAGATGTCTTTTATTTTGGGCGAATTTGGTCAGGTGATGAGAGGGAAAAAAGTACTAGAGGGGGTAGAAACGCGACAATGTCTAGACAGAGTGTCCATATAGCTTCATGCATCTCGAAGCGTTGGGAAAGAGCAGGAAAGTAGGAGCAGTAAACACACATATCCTTCAAAAATGTGAGAGAAGCACTCACGTTGGGAAAAAGCAGAAACGTTTATATAAGGAGAGAAAGATCTCTTTCTGCTTCTCCTACTGGTATACGACTAATTAGCGTTGAGTGTACTTGGTGATTTGTCGGCTCAATCAGCAAGTTTGGTGTACAACTAATCGGCATTTCTTGTCCAGGAAAGTCCTCCAAACCTCTTCCTGTAGGCTCGCTTCCCAAGCGGTCTAACCAAAAACCACCCCGGGAAAAGGGCCTGGTGTCGTTACCTGCGAGAAGAAGCTACTGTGAAAGATCATCTCGCAACTTTTTTAAGTCAGTGATTCTGCCTGCGTATAAATTCGCTCGAAGGGGAATTTCATAGTTGTCTCTTGTGGCTTGATCCATTATCCCACGTACCACTTGCGAGTTAAGCGGATTCATACTGTCCTGATATGCTCTCCCATGCTCGGTAAGTATCGCTTCTACTCTCCCTGATAATTGAGGATTCTCTCGAGTTATACCAGTATAAAGTTCTCGTATAATCTGTTCCTGTTCCCTCACTGTATTTTCATAATTATGCTGCAAACCACCTCTTATGTGCTCCACAAGAAGAGATTGCCTTATAGCAGCAGAGTCAAGACTGATCCAGCCATTGTTGGTGCGTTCCTGCTGGGCATTTCGCATCATGTACAGATCCGTGGCATCGAGATGATCATTAGGATAGTGTGTCGCATTCCACTGGTAGTACCAATTAAGGCGCTCGTTATTCGATGCAATGGAATTATCGATGGGCAGAAAATGGACCGATCTGTCAGGAGCCTGAAAACGTATGTAGCCCTCGCGAGCTGGCGGGATCTCGCTACGGCTCGACTCAGCACGGTGATCAGAGCTTTGTCCTTGGTACATATAAACAGTTTGTTCTCTCATATCTTTTATATGGCCTGAAACGTCAATTCCACGTTGGTCTTTTTTTAATAAAGTTTGCATGATTTCTTTCGTACGTACCGGATCTGGTTTTACACCACTTGATTCTCTTTCTCGTGCAGCGTATTCTCTTGCATCGTCTATCTGTTTCCCTCGTTCTCTCCCTGATCCTTTCCTCCCTGCTAGCGAAACAGATCTGCTTCGTTCTTCATTTGTATCATATTTTTTTAGTTCATTTGGTTTTGGCATAGTAATTCTTCTCCTCATTGGATAGATATTGAAACAGTTCTTATAAAACAAACAAAACGAGTACTACTCTCAATTGTACTTAATCTGTATCATCCTGTCTAGTCGGAAAGAGGGACAGTTTCTTGCACGCCAGCACGCCAGGACGCCTGATGTTGCACGCCTGACACGTGTGAGCTATAACAGAGATGTGGGAGAGCAGACACAACATATCCTTCAAAAACGCTTTCCCGAAACGGTGGCGCAAGTAAACCCCACCGCTCAAAATACATTGCTGTTGTTGACGCAACGTCTGAAGCTTCCTCGCCCTTGGCTGCATACGCTCTTGTTCCCTCTGTGCAAAACCTCTTGTGGACTGTTTTCAGCCCCTTTTTTCTGTATGCATCTGGGAGGTTTTTTGGATGCATATGTATGCAGCTCTTGGGTGCTCTGAATGCATACTTGTTTCCGGCTCCGCTCTGGTATGTAGCTCTTGACCACAAGAGATGCATCTGCTATCATCGAGCTATCCTCTCTGTGGGAGGGCTTCATACCCAGGAGAAAAGAGATGACTAGAGCTTTTGTCTATCAGATTCGCTCCTTGCCAGAAACCGAGCAGATCTATCTTCTGGAAAGAGTGGCCGCCTCCGGAGATCGTCAGGCTCTTCCCTATGCTCAAGATGATCCCAACTGGATCGCTCTTCTCTCTCGTCAGACCTCCTTCCGCTTCTTTGGCCACAACGGTAGTTTCTCGGCACAGCTTGAACGGCATACTAGCCAGCATGCTGAAAAGATTGGCCGCAAGCCCTATTGGAGTGCCTATCGCAAGGCCTCTGGTGTCCAAGCCAAGACCTACCTTGGTCATGACCTCACGCTTGCGGCTCTTGAGGCGGCAGCTGCTCGGCTGGAGGTCCGTCTCAAGCAGAAATTGGGGCTCTCTGATGAGCAGACGCTTCGTACAACTCGGCCTCCAGGGGTGAAGAGTGCAGAGCAAGAGAAAGTTACCTTTTTGCTGGATCAAAATCAGAAGAAGGATCAGGTCATCAGAGATCTTCAACAGGATTTGGAAAACAGAGACCGTGTCATTGCAGATCTCAAACGAGAACTGGAAAACAGAGATCGTGTCATTGCCGAGCACAAAGAGCAGCAGAAAAAGCAGGCCAGACAAAGGAGACCACATGGCAGAAAGTCGTAATCTGCAAGTCTTGCTGGTCGGCATGCTCTTGTGGAATGCCTCTGTTTGAGGCATGTGCTGATGAGAGTCCTCTGATCTCGGAGAGGATGCCTTTCATTCCTGAGCTAGAGAATACTTGACAGACTTGATAAAGCCTCTAGATTTGCCTCTCAATGCGATCTAGAGGCTTTGCTATTCTCTCTTCTTTCACTCGTTCTGATTCATGTGCACAATTATTTTTTTATTTATCTTTATATTAGAAAAGATGCTCATGAATAATTATCCCTATCCACTACTATTTTCCCTTGGCTTTAGTTATACATGCTATATATCCTTCAACACCTTCAGTATGGATAACCTTATATGATGAAAATTCAGCATCATTACCAAACCGTGTTATTCCAATATAAAAATCAGGATTACTATAATTGGCTTCAAAATTCTTTGGAAGATAGAGAGTAGCTTGTCTAGGATCGACAACAGATGAGGTTATTATAGTTGGATGTTGCTTCCTCGTATATTTTTGGTAGTTCTGAGCTAACCATTCTGCTGATGGCTTATCACAAATTCCCCAGTAATCCATCTCGTATTGACTATGGATTCTTGACACTCCTCCAATGAGCGGACTGATGTAAATATACTCATAAGGATACAAGTTTCTCATTTCCATGAAAACCTGCAATTGAGCAATAAGCAGTACTATCACTAGACCTATCGCTATAACCTTTTGTCTCCTCTGTGTACAGTATCTAACAGCCCAAACAAAACCATATACAGCAATTAATATCATTGAAGGCACAAGAAAGAGAAATTGTCGCATAGCATCATAAAATGCAGGCTTCATACACACAAAAATACCTAATGGTATAAGAAAGGTAAGGGCAATAAGCACTATTGCACCTTCGATGCTCTTTCTCCACAACAGTTTTAGGCTGATAACCAAGCACCCAATAGCTGCAAGTACTACAATTGCGGGAGGTGAGCCAATAAACAGCCAAACAGGAGCATAGTTCCTTGGCACAAAAGCATTAGGATAGGCATAGCCTCGAAAGAGAATACCAGCTGACACTGGATATTTACTATTCACGATATACGATTCATAAAAATCATGAAGAGGATTTAAAGCAATATAAGGCCACAATGCAATAATAGTTAATGATGACGCAGCAATAATAATAAAGCCTACAACACACTGCTTCAACAGGTTGTAAGTAACCTTGTGCTCTTTGGTTGCTCGTAGCCCGTAGCAAATCCACCAGCATATAACCAAACAAAGCATCACTGGACACCAGAAAAGAGCGGTGATCCTAATGGCAATAGCAAAGCCTATGAGGAAGCCGACAAGGACAGCGTTACCAATAAGATGTTGCCAACTCCGGTCCCATCGCTTCACCAGCAAGAGCACTGACCAGATAGCAAGAATAACAGCACTGGTAAAGGGGATATCTTTTGAGTTATTGAAAAGGGCCCCAAAGAATCGAGGATAAAGCCATAATCCCCCTGCTGCAAGAAACGCTGACCATGGCCCCCCTATTTCAAAGCCGCACAATGCGATAGCCACAATGCCAACAAATCCAGCAAGGCCCGTTACTATTGCTCGTGTATGCCATGAGCCCCCAAAAGCTTGCTGAGTAAGAGCAACAATAACTTCAAAAATAGGGCCGTGCTCCGGCACGTACGCATTTTCAGGATAGTGCAAAAAGCTTTGATCATGCCCTCCTGTCTCATACCAGGCAAGTACCGATCTTCCATAGGAATTTTGCAGCGGCTCGTCAATGGTTATCCCGTAATCTCCTGCATGAGTAAAAACAGTGACCAAGATCGCTGCAAAGAGAGCTAACAGGAGAGTGAGCGGGATAGCATAAAAAAATAGAATACGACGCATTTGTCACCTTACCTCCGAGTTGCCCTGTTGAAAAAGGCGAATGCGTCAACTCTACTATAGCAATGTATTTATTGCAAGTATTTCACCATGTGTCCAGATTGTTTGAATTTGTGATCAAGTGGAGGCATAGCGCTTTACTGCCTGCTTACCTTTTCTTGAAATTGGCCTATGGCAAGGATTCCTTCCCAAGACAGCCATATTGGCCCATAAAACTACTATCACATGATGAATATAAAATAACTTCTATTATAAGCTTAGGACCGTTGCAAGTATTGCGTGAATTTTTATACAATGCTATACAATGCTCGTAATACACCGCAACTAATGACGCTTGGCCGCAATCTCCATTGGCAGATTTCTCTCTGCCAGTCTGAGAGCCAGACTGGTTTTCCTGCAAGCATGAGCGAGAAAAGCGGTATCTGTGCTTCTCTCATGCCTGCTATCGACGAGAAAGCAGTGAGAAAAAGCTTAACTGCATTTTCTGTTCCGTTACTACTCGACCCCGTACTCGACCCCGGAAAGCTGGTACGTTTAGAACAAAAGGACCTAAAACCGAGCATACCGACTCATAACATCCTCGACACATACTTGTCGTGAGTCGTGGCCGATGAAACATGTCATCCTTACAAGTAACATGAAAGGTATAAAGATGCAATAATGATATTTTAGGCTATCAATCTCTCGTAGTTTGCTGTCTTGCTGGAAGACATCAGCCCAAAATAGAGCACGACTCATAGGATTTTTTCTCCATAACAGTTTTTTCAGTCAAATCTTCTTGTCCAGACAAGCGTACGCATCGGCCAACGTCGACAGCAAATATACGTCGAGGATGTCCTGAGTCGGTTTGAAACCGAGATACGTGTAAAACTAGGACATAGGGGAAACGGGTAGAAAGAGTATTACTCTATCTTCTCGTTTCTTATTCGATATCTCTGGAGCGCCAAAACCTTAGCAGACATAGCAAAGGCTCGATCTTGAGAGCATTAGC
>WNGG01003569.1_pt1 | contig 18397 bp, 19 predicted proteins | sample 5400661 | NCBI WGS metagenome assembly WNGG01 (sample SAMN13153372, study PRJNA577476) | soil metagenome | isolation source: 100 cm soil or saprolite under Garry oak tree replicate 1 | place: USA:California | collected 2016-06-15
ATCGCCCCCAAAAACGCTTTGCCAGGTGCCGTAGGAAATATCGGCCACCACCTGCGCTCCGGGTACATCGTCCGTTTGCGCTATCAGGCGTCCTTGGATTGGCGCCACGGCATGCGTTTCCAGGAGTCCGCCGCTCACGTAGGCCGCCGTGAGGCGCACGGGTTGCGTCTTTCCGGCCAGGTTGGCTCCGCCGGTGATCCACATATCGAGCGAGGCCCAGGAATGGGTATCCCGGCGCAGATCGAGAAATTCCGGCCCGGACGTCCAGAAGCGGTGCAGTCCGCCACTCGGGAAGGTTGGAAATTCGGTGTAGATTCGAATCAGCTGTTCAGGGTGTGCGTACGGCAGCGGCTGCAGGAGTACGGCATTCACGACCGTGAAAATCCCGGTCGTGGCTCCAATTCCGAGCATCAGGCACAGCACCGCCGCGGCCGTGACGCCGAGGTTCTTGCGCATCATTCGAACGGCAAACTGGACATCTTGCCAGAGCGTTTCCATCGGATACCTCCACACGGGAAAGGTACGTGGCATAGCTGCACCGAACCCGATCATCGAGGAGTTGAAGCAGGACTCTGACGAAACCAATGCGATGCTGCAGGTGACGTGCTGAGAAATCTTCCTTCGCGAACAACCTCCAAAATGCAAGTAAGACCAGCGCCAGGGAATTGCGAGGACGGCAAATGTGGATTCAGAGAGACCGTTGCACGCGAGTGTAAAGATGTACAGCTGGAGCCAATAAAAGACGCGGGACAGGGAATCGCGCTGCGGAGATTATCAGAAGGTCGGCTCGATGTTGTGTTGGGCACAGCGCAGTCGTGCCTCCGGGGTGGTTAGAAAAGGCTTCCCGCCCGGCTCGAGAATCCATCTCCGATTGCATGCGCCACCGGGCACAACCCGTGCCTGATGGGATTCGCCGTGCTGAGCGTGGCGGCGGCCGGGAAGCTCTTCGAGCGCGGCGGGTCGCGCCCCCCTGGTGATCAAATGCGTCGAACCCGCGCCGACCAGGAAATAGGTCTTCGCGCACTGAGTTCACCCGGGGGAAGTCTCTTGTAAAGTGTAGGCCTTCAACGAAAAGGATGCGGAAAGCGATCCAGCCAGCCTCACGCGAGGCGGAGGCGTCCGCGCTCGTCCCAGCTACCACCTCGCCAGGCGCCGAGGGCGAGTTCGAGGCTGCCCATATTGTTTCGCGAGCGCGCACTTTATTTCAGGATTTTTTCCTCCCCATGGGTCTTGCCTTGTGCTTCGGTTTGGTTTTCGCCCGTCGGCCTCCTTTCCGCGCTTCAGCAGCCTCCTTCGCCCGCTCCGCTCTCCACTCCGCCCAGCGCGCTTTCATCCGCTCGCTCAGAGCCTTACGACCCGCGGCGGAAATGCGCGACTTCTTGAGAGTCCTCCGCGCGCGAACCCGACGGCGACTTCTCGTCGGACGCAGATCCTTACGGAGCTGAGCAATCTCCACATCAATCGCCGCTCTCTTCGATTCGAGAGCTTCGATAGCAAGTTCGATCAGTCGGTCGGACATCGGTCAGGTCCTCATTGATTAGAGTCGTGGAAACGTCCCGGAAAAGCAAGAGCTAGGGATACGCCCACGGCAGCATTCGGAAGACGGCGAGCATTGTCACAACCTCTCGCGTCAATTTCTGAGGCTTGTTCCAACGGGATGGGTCGTCTGTAAGATCTGGCAAAGCCTGGTGGAAGCGCCGGCATAGGGCTGGCGAAAATGTCGGCGACCAGGACTCCCAGGCAAATCACATCCATATAGGTAACGAACATCCAACTGCTTACTGACAGATTTCTTTCACGGCGTTGACGATCTTCTCGACCGAAGGCACGAAGAAATTCTCCATCACTGGAGCAAACGGAACCGGGGTATCGGGTGCGGTCACGCGGCGGATCGGACCTTGCAGATAACCAATGCAACTGTCGGCCACGCGCGCCGCCACTTCAGCTCCCCAGCCACCGGTCAGCGTGTCTTCATGCACGATGATCAAGCGGCCCGTCCGGCTGACCGATTCAAAGACGGTCTCCCAGTCGAACGGGACCAACGTTCTGACGTCGATCACTTCCGCTTCGATACCCTGTTCTGCCAGCGTCTTCGCCGCCAGCAGAGACTTGTGCACCATCAGAAGATTAGCCACGATCGTCACATCCCTGCCCTGCCGGACCCGGCTGGCTTGGCCAAACGGCAACAGGTACTCTTCGCGGGGCACTGTCCCAAAGAGTTCGAGCCCTCCCGCTTCTTTGCGGGAGCCTTTGCTGCCGTAGAGCAGTTTGTGTTCGAAGAAGATCACCGGATCATTCATGCGGATGGCGGTTTTCAACAATCCTTTAGCATCGTAAGGATTGGAGGGACATGCCACCCTCAGCCCTGGCACGTGCATAAAGTGGGATTCCAGCGACTGTCCATGCTGAGCGCCCCGCGTGGTCGCTCCGACGGGGGCCCGCATCACCATCGGAACTTTTAGTTTCCCACCGGACATGTAGCGAAGTTTGGCCGCATGGTTAGCCAGTTGGTCCATGGCCAGAAACAGAAAGTCGCCGTACTGCACATCGGCCACCGGTCGAAGTCCCCCCAAGGCCGCGCCGACGGCAATTCCAGTGAACCCCGCCTCGGAGATGGGAGTGTCGAGAACCCGCTGGGAGCCGAACTCCTCGCTCAAACCCAGCGTCACAGTGAAAGCCCCGCCGAACCCGCCCTTAATCCCAATGTCTTCGCCCAGCAGGATGACTCGCTCATCCCGGCGCATCTCCTCCTGCAGGGCTTCCCGCAGCGCCTCGACGATCGAGAGCTTTCTTCCTTCCACTTCAGTTTTCTCAATCAGGTTATTCGGCGTAGACATCGGTCAAACACTCCTCCGCAAGGGGACTGGGACTGGATTCTGCAAACGCCACGGCGTCATTCAGCTCTGCTTCGACCGAAGCCCGGTAATCAACGATCTCCGGCTCGGTCAGAAGCCCGGAAGACAGCGCGTCGGTTTCGAAGCGAACGATGGGATCGCGCTTCTTCCACGCAGCCACTTCTTCTTTTGAGCGGTAATGCCCAGGATCGCTGCGCGAATGTCCGGCAAAGCGGTAGGTCTCTAATTCGAGCAGGGTTGGCCCCTGCCCTGTCCGTGCCCGGTCGGCCGCTTCCAGCGTTGCTCGATAGACTTCGAAAACATCGTTGCCGTCCACAGTCTTTCCTGGAATGCCATAAGCAGAAGCTCGGGCACTGACCGTCTTTACCTTCATCACCGAATCAATCACGGTGGAAGCGCCGTATTTGTTGTTCTCGCAAACGAACACGACAGGCAGATCCCAGATAGCAGCCATGTTGATCGTCTCGTGGAAGACGCCTTGATTGACTGCTCCATCCCCAAAGAAACAGGCTGCGACGCTGGGCTTCTTGAGATACTTGAAAGAGAGCGCATAGCCCGCGGCCAAAGGAACACCTCCACCCACAATGGCGATGGCGGGCAGCATGCCAAGCTCGGCATCTCCCATGTGCATCGATCCTCCCTTGCCATGACAGCAGCCCGTGCTCTTGGCAAACAGTTCCGCCATCAAGAACTTTACTGGAATGCCGCGAGCCACGGCGTGCTCGTGTGGACGGTGCGTGCTGGTCAGCATGTCGCCCACCTGCAAAGCCTCGCAGACACCCACCGCGGACGCTTCCTGTCCCTGCGCCTGGTGAATGGTTCCGGGCATTCTGCCTTGCAAAAAGAGAGAATTCACTCGATCTTCAAACATCCGGCAAAGCAGCATCTTGCGATACATGCCCAGCCGCCGTTCCCTCGTCAGCAGAGACTGGTTCATAGCGAATTCAAATGAAACTGCATCCTTTCCAGAAATTGGGCCGCGGCGATTCCGTCCACCACCCGATGATCCGCCGACAGTGTCACGCTGCACACTTTGATCGTTTCAACTTCGCCCTTCCGCAACACGAGCTGGTCTCGAATCGCTCCAATCGCCAGGATAGAAGAGCAGCCTGGTGGAATAATGGCCGCGAACTCCTTCACGCCGTACATGCCAAGGTTCGAAACAGCGAGCACGGGGCGCACCGCCCCGGAAGCTTGTCGGACCTTGCCTTCTCTGGCCGCTCCCAAAGCCTCGTTGATCCTGCCCAGATACGGCTCGAATTCTCCCGCATGAGGATCGCTCAGGGGCACGAGCGACAGTCCGCTGTCCGCACCTGCCACCAGCAAGACATCCGCGGCTTTGTGCTGTTCGTATTTGCCGTTGGTGACTCTGACATTCAGACGAGGGCTCTCGGCCAGGGCCGCCGAGGCTGCACGCACCAGGCAGTCGTTGACTGAGGCTCTCAGGTGAGGATGGGTTTCATTCCAGCGAGACCGCCATGCTTCGGCAGCCGAGACGTCGAGATCCACCGTGACATAAAAATGAGGAATCGAAGATTTGCTGCTTGAGGTAAGAGCAGCCATAGCCAGCAACGGCCCGTTCTCCTGACCAGTAGACACCGCCACGGCGGGGCTCTCCCGCCGCGACGCAAACCGCTCGACATCTGCGCTGGTAATCAGTCTCCCTGGCCCACTACCTGAAATCCTTTTTAGATCAATGCCCAGCTGCCTGGCTAACGCTCGGGCGGCTGGCACTGCAGCCACTGGCTCTGAAACGACGGTGGCGGTGCCTGTTACCGAGAGTGGTTTTGCTGCAGGAACGGCAGAAGCTGGTCTGGCTTCTGCCTCTTCTTCAAAACTCTCATCCGGGGTATCTGTCACAATGGCCACCGGATTTGTGGCCGTCACAATCTCGCCTTCGCTGGCCAGTTTCTTGCGAAGGTAGCCCCCGACGTAAGCCTCCAGATACATCGTGGCCTTGTCGGTTTCTACCTCCAGGAGAGGCTCGCCCATGGCTACCTTGTCCCCGGAATTCTTCAGCCAGGACACAATCCTTGCTTCACTGGTAGTTTGCCCCAAGTCGGGCAGGATGATGACGTGTTTCATTCAATTCCGCCAGGTTGATCCTGATGTGATCATCGATCCGGCAGTCGCTCATGAGTCTCACCTCCACTCACTGAAGTGGCTGTAACCGGAGTTTGAAGGTTTTGATCTCATAGGCGCCCAGGTCGAACTGAAGCGTGTCACTTGACACCGAAAGCTTGCGCCCGGCGTCTTCGAGGAGATTGGATTCTTCCGCGGAGATCACTTTGACACGGAATTTCACTCTCACTCCTGGTGCCGCCTTTCCAGTGGACTCATAGAGCCTGACAACGGTAGACCCGTCGTTTGCCGGCCTGAGCACGGTTGCCAGCACATTCGCATTCGACACCTCGAGCAAGCCCCAGTGCCTAGGGAGGGGACCCGCATGGGCTCCAGCCGTGGTCGCGATCAGTGGATGATTAAACTCGTGCCCGGCGCGGGCAGTGCCCGCCTCTCGCCAATCGCCCGAGTGAGGGACCAGAGCATAATGAAAAGTGAACTGTTTGCCGACTTCCAAACCAGAGTCCGAAGAGACTCCAGACTCATAACCTCCGTGGTACGCATAGGCCTGAATTCGCGCTGAGCGCATCAGCGAGATCATCAGCGTGTTGTCCCCAACATTGTTGCCAGGCAGGCCACGGTTCAGCAACGCCACGCCCTTGCTGCCATCTCCATAGTCAATCCAGTTCTGAGCCGGGAACTCCACGCCCAGGGGCCGCTCGATCGCTCCAAAGGGAATCTCGTGAGTACCCTTGCCATCCCGTACTGCTGTTGGGAAGAGAACGCGATAGCGCACGAACTTCTCGTTATTGAGGATCTGCGTTCGAACCTCAACACGTCGAATCCCTTGATAGAGCCGAACCACGGTTGAGAACTGTCCGCTCCCAAAGGGATGTGACACCGAATACTCCGAGAACACCGGGCCTTGGCGGGTCCTGCCGCTGCCACCCACCTGCTCGCTGCTGAACGAGGCTTGGCCAGCACGAGGCGGCAAGTGCTGCTTGGTCATCGCGATGTTCCGGCCGCCGTGCAGGTTGCCGTAGAGTTCCCAGAAGTCGCCCCCGTCATGCTCCCGGGCCACGACGTTGGCCGGGCCACTCAAGCTCTCCCAATTATCTGACTTGTCGTACAGGCTGGTCATCTCGCCAGTCCACAGGTTAAAGGTGGCGCGGTAGAATTCGTTCTCAATGAATCCTGTATCACGCTGGGCAACGGAATCCGCCATTCGCGTGGCGACAGACTCCCCGCCAGTGCGGCCTTCCAGCTTCTCATTGCTAGCCAAAGACCTGGAAAGAACCCGATAAACGCTGTAGCCGAAAGCAGGCACATCACGGGCGACAAACGTCACCTTAACTCTTCGCAATCCGCCATCAGCATATTGCTCCGCACCCGTGAGCTGCAGCGGGACGCGAGCCCCCTCGGGACCTGTCAAGGCCAGAGCAATGGCTCCTGGCTCGCTGATCCCCACATTGACCTCCACGGCATCGGTGCGAGGCCAGCCCAAAGGGTTAAAGACGACCAAGGGGATGCCTTCTCCCCGAGTGTCGATCTTCGAAACCAGTTTCTCCAGCGAGGTGCGCACCAACTCATCACCCAAACGTTTCGAAAACTCATAGCCGCGAACCGTGTCTTCAAAAACCTTGTCGACCATAACGCCGGAAGCAAGATCGTGGGTCTGATTGAAGGTCATCGGCTCCCAGGCACGCCAGAGACTGGCCATATCGAAGGGCGCTCCCAACCAGTTGCTCAGAGAGCCTAATTTCTCCGCAACGGTTAGCAGGTTCTCCAGGGAACGTATCCACTGCTTGACCTCGATCCGGCTGCTGTAGATTCCCTGGAATATCGGATTCAGCTCCCCGGTGATCACACGTTGCTGGCCTCGTTGCGCGACCACGGTTTCAAACTCCGACGGAACCCCGATGCGAATCTGAAAAGGCGCGTCGCTCTTGCGGTTGAACTCTTCTACAAGAGCGGGAATGTGCTCCTCTGGTTCACTCACATCCGCTCCGGCGAGTCCCACGATGTCGCTGCCCCTCGCAAACGGTTTGAGTCCTTCGTAGACTTGCCGAAAGAAGTAGTCGAATCCCGGAAGGTTGGCGGGCGATCCGTAAGCCACGGCATAGCCGTAAGGAAGCCAGAAGGCGGCAATCTTCGTTCCGTCTATGCCCTGCCACTGGAACTCCGAGGGGACCTGCAGGTTGGCGACTCCGCGAAAAAACCAGTAGGAATTCATTCCGGCCAGCTTCAGGATTTGGGGCATCTGGGCGTGGTGTCCGAACGAATCCAGACACCAGCCGGTCGTGATCTCCACGCCGAGCCGTTCGCGAAAGAAACCTTTGCCAATCATGACCTGCCGGATGAAGGACTCACCGCCGGGCATGTTGATGTCCGGCATGATATTCATCCCTCCCACCAACTGCAGCCGCCCCTCAGCCACAAACTTGCGGAAGGTTGCCTCTTCTTCGGGATATCGATCCAGAAAGGGTTTTATAAAGGCAGCCTGGTCCAAGGTGAATTTGTAGGCTGGGTGACGCTTCAGCATGTTGAGCGCGCGCAGAATGATGGGCAGCCCCATCTCCAGGTATTCTTCGCGCGTCTTGAAGACAGCACCTTCCCAGTGAGTGTGCGGAATGTACCAGATCGTGCCTTTTTTCCCTTCTGCCCCCAGCGCGCCGGGCGACTGCGGCGATGCCAGCCCGGCAGTGAAAAGTAGACACAGCACAAGAGTCATGATATTCGGGATATTCGGGCGCCAGCGCACCATGCATCTTTCTCCTTGGGCAACGTAAGGGGAAAAAACCATCTGCCAGCGCCTTCCGATCAGCTTCCAGATTGAGCTTCTCTGGAAGTACTTTGGCGCTTCGCCGTCGCTGTCCGACGACGCCGGCCGGTATCTCACCAACTCGAACTCTGGCGAGAGGAGGCTCGTCCGGAAATCCAAAGCGCTGAGCCGCCGCGCTTTTCAGCGGTCGCCTCCGGCGGCTTGTTCGGCGGCTTTGTCTGCGCCGACCGAACTGCCTCTCAGCGTGCCCGCTTGAAAACATTAGTAGCCTTTGTAGCGAATGGCGGAAGTGCGACGGCTTCGAATATGTCCTGACTAGATAAGAAGCCCGGGAGGTAATGAGGAAGAGCTTCGAGAAGTCCCGCCCAACCTTCTGCGTCTTCCGTAACGTCGAGTGTGCCAGTAGCCGTAGCGAACCGCACAACGATAATGTCGTAAGTGACGGCGTCAAGTTTGTATGCAATTGCCGATTCGACGTTTTCCCACTTTATGGAATGTTCTTCGCGCCCAGTCCTCGCGTCGTCAACCTTGACATTGAGACCATCGGAGTCGTGCTCAAGCTTAGCGATTCGCCAAGGACGCTTTCCAAGAGCCACATTCAATCGAGCCTTCCAAGAGATCCCTTTCATTTTCGACCGCAGTTACCGCACGCTGTCCGCCGCACCGCTCCGGTTCAGCGGCGGCGCGTAGCACCGTCCGCTGCAACCGGTCAGCAGGCTCACTCCAGCATGAAGTAGTCAGAATCAAGACGCTTGATGTCGTATGTGCTCACGAGCGTGACGCCAATACCATGGTCGATCATGAGCTCGGCGAGCTGTGTCCCGTTCACGAGAACGATCGTGCTCTGGATCGACGCGGCGTATGCCTCTGCTTCCTTGCTGAAGTCCGACGTCGTAATGAAGATGCCCTTGCGAGCGCGCTGGCCCTGCAACGCACCGGCAAAGCGCTGAATCTCAGGCCGGCCAACTGTCCCCTGCCACCTCTTTGCCTGGACGTAGATCGTTTCGAGACCGAGACGGTCCTCCTTGATGACACCATCGATTCCTTCGTCGGCGCCTGGACCAACCGCACGGCCGGCGTCACGTTGCGACCCACCGTAGCCCATTGCGACAAGGAGATCGACGACGAGCTTCTCGAAGAATGCCGGCGGCATCTGGGCGATTCGGCTCAGGATCTCGTCAGCCAGCGCGGCTCGCAGGCGACTGTAGCCGTATTCAATGTACTCCTCTGGAGTCCGTTCCTCCTGATTGATGTCGGGTGTCCCGTCGACCTCGGCCGGCGTTCGACTTCGAGCTCGGAATTCGACGTACTCGGGGAACTGGGCCAGGTACGCGAGGTTGAGCCTGTTTGGTGGCGTGCGCAGGACTGCGCGCCCTCGTTCCGTAAGTCGGTAGACGCCCCGGCGTGGCGAGTCGATCAAGCCTGCGCGCTTCAGGTGGAGTTTTGCCCAAGCCACGCGGTTAGTGAAAAGCGGGGCCTTCCGACTGGGCATGGGCTGTGTGACGTCGGCCTCAGTAAGACTCAGCTCCTCCGCCAAGGCGTCGAGGGTCTCCTGCGTGGAATGCTCTGAGCCGTCCGCGAGTGACCGGAGGAGTGGCAGCATCAGCGATTGAAAGTCCGGAATAGCCATGCGTTGGTCCTGTGCGATTCGCCGCCGCCTCTAGTCCTGCTAACGCCCGCGCTCAGGCGGCGGCTAGAACGAAACGGCTCGACTCATCCGGCCCCTGCTGAGCCGCGGTCGCCTGGAGCCCATCTTTCGACTTCGGACGCCAATTGGCGACCCAACAGGTTGGGGGTCATCGTCCGCAACACAGCTTGTACTTTCTCCCACTGTTACACGGACACGGCGCATTGCGTCCGGTCCCCCGGTACCTGTCAGCGCGCGGCGGCATTGTCGGGCGCGACTGGCGTTCCCGTGCCGCTCTCGAAGGTTGCATCGAACCCCGCTGGTGCATACGCGGGAACATCTCTTGGTGGCGTCGGATCATTGGGACGACCACCGAGCGCCGAAACGCCTCAAATTCGTCGTCGTCCATCTTCAGGGTCAACCGCATTTCCCCGATGGCCTCGTCACGCCCCTCCTCTGGCAACAGCGCCAGATTCCAGCAGAGCTGGGCAAGGGCAAATGCGTCGTTCAGCTGGTCCACCGACCCGTCAGTTTGATCGAGAAGCGGTTCCGCGTATGCCGCGATGGCTTCTGCAATGGCTCCCATAGAGTCCTCCCGATGGTGATGCCGAACGTCGCGGTCAGCGGCGGCCGACAACAATCGCGGTTCACGGGCAAAACTGCCGGCGGTCCAACTTTACAGGCTCCGGCCGTCCGCTGGACCGTGATGTTAGACGTCCGTGCTGCTATAGGTCGTCTGGCCGGAGGCCCGTCCGCTTGCCAAGGCGAGCAAGCATGCGCGGGCCAAGTTCCTCCGCATCGTGAAATGCGAAAACGACGTCGGGCCAACCGTCTCGAGCGAGAGTGCGGTGGGAGCCCGACTGCCTCTTCACGGACCAGCATTCGCAAGAGAGCTGCGAGCACATGCCGAGCTCGAGTGCTTGGCTATCAGACTCATGCAGCATTGAAGGAAATGCTCATCAGCTCGGGCCCCGCTTCCCCATGCTCGAGGCGATCGGCGACAACACAGAGGGCGAGCGCTTGAACCTTAGCTTTCGCATCCTCTTGAGTGGAGCCATAGGCGAGGACACCTGGCAGTTCAGCCACCTCAGCGATCCAGCGACCGTCCTCTTCCTGCTCGATCTCGATGCTGAACGTCATCATGCGTCTATATTACGCCGTTCCCGGGAATTGCACCACCCGGTCTTGAACGTCTAACGCTCGCGATCAGCGGCCCGCACCCTCCAGCGCTCGCCTGTGGACTCTCGGTTCATGCGCGGGTCCGCTGCATCGCGTTAGACCACCTTTAATGCAGGTGGTGACACTGAACAAGCCCGTTCGTGCAGTCGTCAGTCCCCTTCCGGTGGCATCTGCGTTAGTCTTGTGCGGAATGCCAGTCCAACACACCCATGCGCGGAGCGTTTTCCAGCGGCTAGCTAACACGGGCTACTTCCGAATGCAAGGTTACGGCTCTCTTGCCGGAATGCTTCCCATGGCGGATGCCAACGAATTGGTTTACCAGGCCGCTCGCAGAGAGATCTTGCCGCCGGGAAGTTCCAGTGATAAGCAGGTGTGAATGGCGTTGATGTGCTTCGAGACATGCGCTTGTTCCTCGAAGACTGCAGTCGTTTGGGATTTTCGGGGGTGCATAATTTTCCAACGGTATCGTGGTTCGACGGTGACTTCCGACGGACGCTGGAGGGGACGGGGCTCGGCTATCAACGGGAGATTGATATGCTTAACCTGGCGCATGAATTGGATATGCTGACGATTGGCTATGCCTTCAATCGGAAAGACACCGAGGAACTGATGCATCAAGCGGCTCCAGATATCTTTATTTTCCATGCCGGGATCACCCGGGGGGGTTCAACCGGTTATCAAGGAGGTCTGTCTCTGCAGGAGACGGCCGAACGCAGTCAAACCCACTTTGAAATCGCCAAGCGGATTTGCCCAGAGGTCATCTTGCTTGCCCATGGAGCAGCACTTGCCAATCCGGAGGACGCCGAGTACCTGATTGACAATACAGGCTGTCACGGAGTGCAACTCGGGTCCAGTATCGAGCGCCTGGCTATCGAAGAGCCTCTTAGGGAGCGTGCGGCTTCGTTCAAGACAATCCAATTCAGGAGAACGATCAGCTGATAACTGGGTATTCTCGTGAGATTACCGAGACCTATTCTGCGTTGAGACTTACGGCATTAGATCTCAACAGCGAAGAAATGAAGTCTTTGTGCCTGAACATCAAGAAGCAGTGGCGAGCTGTTCTCGATTCCATTCCAGGTTTTGCGACCGGTGCGGCACGTCTCTCAAGCGTCTCAGCATCGGCATTTCGATCCAACATCTCCCTCATGCTGCGTCAAGTTTTACTGAGTAGAAGCTCCACCAACTGAGTTAGCTTTTCTGAAAGTGCTGGTGTTCGGCAAGTACCATTTCTTAGCTGTTAGAAGCTTTTGTTAGGGGGAAGAAAGATGTCTCTGGTGGCTTTCAAGGATCTGATGAAAGAGGCAGAGCGTGGGGGGTACGCAGTAGGCTATTTCGAGAGCTGGAACCTTGAATCGCTTCAGGCTGTTACCGATGCCGCAGAAGCCATGCGATCGCCGGTGATGCTGGGATTCAGCGGAATCTACCTGCCTCATCCGTCACGGCAAGCGAGAGAGACTCTCAGTATCTATGCGGCCCTGGGGACGGAAGCTTGCAGGATGCTTTCGGTGCCCTCATGCCTGATTTTCAACGAATCTCCTCACTTCGATTGGGTCATAAAGGCAATTGACCTGGGATTCGGCTTGGTCATGTACAGCGACGAAAGTCTCGGTCTCGATGAGCAACTCGAACGGGTGCGTCAGATTGTAAATAAAGCACACCCTTTGGGTGTCGCAGTAGAAGGTGAACTGACATCGCTTCCGGGTGTTGGGGGTGAGCTTTCAGCTGCCCCGGAAGAAACCGATTCAGATGACCCTGGGCTGGCTCGTGACTTTGTGCAGCGAACCGGGATCGATGCCTTTGCGGTTAACATTGGGCAGGCTCATTTGCATGGGCGCAATCAAGTGCGGCTCAACCTCTGCCGTTTGGCGGAATTGAGGAAGAGGATATCTGTTCCACTGGTATTGCACGGCGCCACCTCCATATCCCAGTCAGACCTCAAAGAAGCCATTCAACTCGGTGTCCGGAAGGTCAATGTGGGCAGTATTCTCAAGCGCTCTTACTTCGAAGCGGTCCGTCGCGCTTGCTCGACAATCGGCCCAGAGTATAACCCCTATGAGGTCGTGGGTTCCGGATTGGAGAAAGATGTTCTCACCGCCGGACGAGTGGCCTTACAGAAGGTGGTTAAGGAGCTGATGAAATTGTTGGGGAGCGCAGGTAGGGCCTAGCCAGACAATGAATCGCTAAACCAAGGGCGACCCCGCAAAGGCGCCGTCGGCTGTAAAAATGTGGAGGTTAAATCATGTTTGATGTCTGCGTCATTGGTTCGGGACCCGCCGGTGGAGTCTTGTCAAAGGAACTCGCGGAGGCTGGTGCCAAAGTGGCTCTCGTGGAGGCAGGCCGCACGATGCTGCCCGAAGATTTCCAGTATCATGCCTGGCCATACCAGCTTCCCTATCGCGGAACCAGGAAACCCGGAACCCCTCCAGCGGCCTACCCGAAGGAAGTCACAGAAGCGATCCGGTATGACGATTGCGACAACATTCGCGTCGATCGAATTCGTGCTGTCGGTGGACGCAGTATCCATTGGAATGCCGTCTGCTTGCGCTTTGCAGAGCGGGACTTCCGCGAACATAGTCTGGAAGGTGTTGAGGAAGATTGGCCGCTTACCTACGGAGAACTGGCACCCTGTTATTCGCACGTCGAAAAGATGATTGGTGTGACCGGTTCGCGGGAGAACCTAGAGATCATTCCCGATGGAGAGTTTCTGCCGCCCCTGAAACCTCGCTGCAGTGAAGAAATCGTGCAGCGCGCCTGCACAAAACTGGGGATCCCCATGATCCCCGCCCGCAAAGCCGTTCTCACTAAGCCTTACGATGGCCGCCCCGCCTGCCATTATTGCGGACGCTGTATGGAGGGGTGTGACGTGGGAGCGATTTTTAGTGTGCCAGTTTCGATGTTTCCGAAGGCCCTCAAGACCGGCAACTTCACTCTAATCCAGAACAAACTCGCGCGGGAACTTCTGGTAGACCGAGAGGGCAAGGTGAAGAGTGTCTCGGTGATCGACACCCTCACAAGAAGAGAGGAGGAGATTCGGGCATCGATCTTCGCTATCTGCTGCGGCGCCCCCGAATCGGCGCGTTTGCTGCTCAACTCGCGGTCTCCTCAGTTTCCGAATGGGCTCGCCAATTCAAACGACATGGTCGGACGCTACCTCCATGGGAATGTTGCCGCCAACGTCAACGGTTACTTGGAAGAATTAGTCGGTACACAGCCGGTCAACAATGACGGTGCGACTGATCATACTTATATTCCTCGGTTTAACCACCTTAAGCGAGAAAAGAGGGCTTACGCCGGCGGATTCCACTATCAACTGAACTATGTGGGGTTCATGTTCCCTCACCAGGCGAGGTCTTTAACGGGGTTCGGCGAGTCGTTCAAGAGGCAGGTACGGGAGTTGCAGCCCGGTTTTGTTCAGATGGGCGGTTGGGGAAAAGCGCTGGCGCGGGCGGAGAATCGGGTTACCGTCGATCGGAATCAGGTTGACGCTTATGGCATTCCCATTCCTGTATTGCATTTTCGTTTCTGCGAAAACGACGTTGCGCTCTGGAACGATATTGTGGAAAACGCTCGTGAGATTCTGCACAAGGCCGGCGCAAAAATAATCATTAATACGGGGGCGGCGCCAGCCGGCTTTGGAAGCCACGAGGCAGGGACGGTGCGCATGGGCAAGGACGCGCGAACCTCGGTCTTGAATGCGTATTGCCAGGCTCGTGAAGTCAAGAATCTATTTGTCGTGGGCGGAAGCGCCTTCACGACTTACCCCGAGAAGAACCCCACGCTGACCATCATGGCTCTCGCCGTTCGAACGGCAAATTTCATTGCCGGCGAGGTCAAGAAACGCAACCTCAAGGCCTAACGGATCGGCTTCTAGCCATTCAAGGCGGACACTCCATCCATCGGGCGAGTTCGCTCGCCAAGCTAATAAGAAAGGAGGCAGACCATGGGTGATTTCATGACCAGGATGCCAAGGCGACTTGAGAGACACAGCGCCCGAGTGGTTTTGCTCTTCGTCTCACTCGCCGTTGCCGGTTCGCTCGCCTTGTCCGAAATGCGAACGCTGGCGGCGGGCTCGGACGAAATCCCGTTTCGCAAACACACCATCGATTTAGGCTCGAGTGAAAGTTGTGCGGTTGCGGACGTGAACAGGGACGGGCGCCTCGATATTGTTTCCGCTGAGAACTGGTATGAGCAAGCTTCGCCCTCGGCCGGAGGGAAAGATGTTCGCTGGATAAGACACAAATTCCGTGAGCTGGGTTACAACTCCTTTTACATTGAGAATTTGATTGACATTCCAGTCGACGTGAACGGTGATGGCTTTCCCGACATCGTGAGTGCTTCCTACTGGTCCAAACCCTTCACCTGGTGGGAGAATCCCGCCAGCCAAACGAAAACGTGGCGTGAAAGCATTATCGAGTCCGGCTCGCCCGTCGAATTCGTCTTTCTGGTGGATCTACTGGGCACCGGAAAGCCGCTTCAGCTTTTGCCACAGTTCGGAAACCCCAAAGCGCCGCTGCGGTGGTATGAGTTGGTGGGCAAGGGGAAGGAAGCACGCTGGCTGAGCCATGAAGTCAGCCCGCAAAGCTACGGACACGGCATTGGCGCGGGTGATGTCAACGGCGACGGCCGCACTGATATCATCTCTCCTAAGGGCTGGTTTGAGGCTCCGAACGATCCGAGGAATGAACAGTGGATTTTTCATCCGGAATTCGAACTGGGAGCAACAGGGTTTATCTACGCCTTAGATGTAAACGGCGACAAGCTGCCGGATCTCTTGACCAGCGCTGCACACGATTACGGAATTTTCTGGTACGAACAAGGGAAGAATGCGACCGGCGAACGCATCTGGATCAAGCATGTCATTGACGACAGTTGGTCGCAGTCCCACGCCCTGACCCTGGCAGACCTAACCGGCGATGGACGGCCGGAGATCATCACCGGCAAGCGCTACATGGCCCATAATGGGCGGGATCCGGGTGAACGCGAGCCATTAGGTGTCTACTGGTACGAATATCTGCATATTAACGGCCGAGTGGAATGGGTAAGGCATATCATCGACTACAGCACTCGAGCCGGAGGGGGAATGCAGATCCCTGTGGTGGATATTGACGGAGACGGGGATCTCGATATCGTGGTTGCGGGGAAATCCGGCTTGTTCCTCTTTGAAAATCTCACCGTGGGGCGCTAGTTGCCCTACCTTGCTATCTCGGATTGCTGTGATCGATCAGGAGCTCGGGCCGATTAGTGCCCAACGCGCCGAGAAAATGATCCGGAGGACACCTTCTTCCGCGCTCTGGCGGGCCCAACCCGGCGCGCCATTTTTGAACGTCTCACTTGTGGAGAGGCCGCTGTGAAGGACCTCACGGCGCGCTTCAACGCTGTTGCAAAGGTTGGTCGCTGCGGCCTTTCTTTCGAGCTCATCGCCCTGTAGAGCGAAACCAGCGCTGTGGTACCGTCATACCGTGGTTGGCCACAGTTTACACAGGACAGCGCCGTTTCAGGATCTCAGTGGCCGCTGACAAGCCCAGTCCGAGCTGTGACTGCGCCACCACGAGTCGCTTGCGCGGAACAAAAAGGCAGGCATGTTGGCGAAGGTTTTCGGGGTATTCCAGAGCGAAGAATCGCTTCGTGCCGCCCCGCGCGACCTCATGAAACGCGTCAGCGACGAGGCCCTCATTAAGCTGGATGAGAAGACTCTTCAGCTCATCGCAAAACGCCAGTGATGAGGTTTTAGCACACGGATTCGCTGTCGGCTCGTTCGAAAGCCTTGTTAACGCGGAGCGGCGATTCCGCGTCTATCCTGTCGTACAGGACGTGCCATATGCATAAGAACTGGATCGCCAGGACACTGGAAGCTTTGGTACTCGTGTGCGGGGCGGCTGCGGGGAGCGTCGGCCCCGCGGCTGTCATCCACGAGTGGGGAACTTTCACTGCTCTCCAAGACGAGGAGGGCCGCGCCGTCGCTGGAATCAACGTCGACGACGAGCCCGTTCCCGGCTTCGTCCACGATGTGGCCGCCGGGCTAGTCGGTGCGCGCGAGCGAGTGCTGCGGAAGTACTCGAAGGGGACGATCCCGGCGGCGCACCCCCTGATCACGATGCGACTCGAGACGCCCGTCCTCTACGTGCATCTCCCGCCCGGCACCGAGTCGCTCCGGCTCGATGTCGACGTTGCGTTTCGGGGAGGCTGGCTCAGCCAATACTTCCCAAACGCAGTGGCCGAAGCTCCGGGCCTGGATCCCAGAGGTAGGGGGATGCTCACCTCCGACACCATCGGCACGCTCCAGTGGAAGGACGTCCGCGCGCACCACGAAGCGCGGCCCGGCCCTGAGACGACGGACCCCGTCTGGCTCGCGCCCCGTCGCGTCGAGGCGGCGACCCTGACCGTCGGGGACGAGAACGAGCGGTTCCTCTTCTATCGGGGCCTCGGGCACGTCGACGCGCCCCTCCGTATCGCGCGCGACTCCGAGGGGGACGCGCTGCTCGTGCGGGGCGCGGTACCGCGGGATCTTCTTAAGAACGGCCCGCTCTCAGTTGGGACTCTCTGGCTCGCCGACATCCGCGCGGACGGCACGACCGCGTGGCGGAGCGTCCAGTGCGCCGACATTTCCGCAGGAGCGCAGGCGGCCGGCGCCGTGCTGGCTGCCCTGCCCGCGGTCTTCCGCGAGAGTGATTACGGGCGGCGCGAAGCGTCTGCTACCCTCCGGGCGGAGTTGCGTCGGGCGCTCGTCAGGGATGGGCTCTTCGAGGACGAGGCGGAGTCGCTCCTCGCCACCTGGGATGCCTCCTATTTCCGCGCGCCGGGGCTCCGTCTCTTCTTTCTCGTACCACGGGCATGGACGGAACGGATACTCCACCTGCGACTCTCTGTCCAGTGCGAGACCGTGCGCACGATGGTCGGCCGTATCGACCTCGTCACACCCGTGCAGCGCCGCCTCATCGAGCGGATCACGGCGGGTCCGACGTCGGACGGGAAGTGGTACTACGAGGCCGGCGAAGCCCGCACGCGCGCGCGGGCATCCCAGCCTTATGACCTCGGGGAGATCCTCGCGGAGCGCGGAACAAACGTCTACGCGCTCGGCCGGTTCCTGGAGACTTATAGGATCCGGGCGTCCGAGGTTCTCACAGCCCCGCTCACCGCTGCCGGACCAAGGTGATCACGGCAAGTGGCCTGACCCACAACATCTCCGCTGCGCACGTAGTCCCCTACCGTAGCCTTGATTTCCACAAAGAACTTCCCGATGCGGCGTTGCTACCGTCCAGGGGCCGCCACCCGAGCGCATGCACGTGCTCCTTGGGATCGGCGAACAGCGGGCGTTCCGCTATGACGACTTCGCCACGTACTATCGTCGCGTCCGTGCGGGCGTCGAGGCGATCACACAACTGATGGGCGCGTATGCAACGCGGGAGGACGAGGTCGACGAGTTGCTGCGACGGAAGGTGTTCGTGAACCTTCACACGGTAGTGCGCCAGAGTCTCCGGGCCGGCGTTGCCGAGCTACTCGCTCAAGGAGGTGGAGGCGCTCGCGGAGTTTCTGCGACGATCCCATCTGAGGAGCGGCACGCGCGCAGTTCTGGCCTACGAGCGCTGGATGCTGACCCGCGACGACACACTGCTCGCGGCCACGCGCTCTGCCGGTTTGTCGATCTCGCCGAGTCACAGGCTCGATGAACGATCCTACGTATGAGCAGTCCCTCGACAGGTACTGGCAGATGGAGGTCGATCCGTGCCGTCGATGCGCCGGGATCGCGCCTGACGTCGTGTGCGGCGGCACGAAGGTCCGACCGTTCGTTGGCTCCGCGGCACCCGTAGTGATCGTGCTCGCCCAGGATCCGACGCTCCGTGCGCGTCCGTCCACGAACGTCGCAATGGACGCAAGGTCCAGAAGGATCTCGAC
>WNGG01003219.1_pt1 | contig 18395 bp, 12 predicted proteins | sample 5400661 | NCBI WGS metagenome assembly WNGG01 (sample SAMN13153372, study PRJNA577476) | soil metagenome | isolation source: 100 cm soil or saprolite under Garry oak tree replicate 1 | place: USA:California | collected 2016-06-15
TCAGACCCCGCCTCGCGGCGACGCCCTTGCGCTTCGCTAATCCTTCGCCACTATCAGGCTGGATAGAAGACTTTCACCTCCAAGCTGCCGATCATGCTCGGCACACAGCCAACGGGTCGCGCGAATGCGCGCCCGATGACAGGCTCCGCGAAGCAATCCATCTTGCCTCGTAAAGAAAGAATGGATTGCTTCGCTGCGCTCGCAATGACGACTAAACACACGCGTTCGCCCTCGCGGCGCGATGCGCCCGAGGTGTTGATGAATCTTCCGCCCATTGAGGGCGTGGGGAACGCCGGATGCCCGCTGCACCCGCGGTCTCGTGTGCACTTGGTAGTGGTATAACGCACACGAGTAACAACGAGTACACCGGAATCACCCGACGTTCCCGCACGCAATGGTTTGACGGCTTATAACGCGCTCTCCCCGGAGTATCGGGCTTTCTTGCCTCCGTCGCCTTCCGGATATGGCACATCCGCACCCGGTCGGGCCGACATGCCTCCGAAAGACTTGACGCCAACCACTGAGGCGTCAGTGATGGAATCGAGGGGCCGCAGCGTACTGGATACCCGCCTTCGCGGGTATGACACCTCAGGTGATGCAGCGCCGTCGACGTCAACGGATGTGTCACGCCTACTGCTGCCTTCGCCGTGGCGCTTCAGCGGCCGCCTCCGCAACCTCCTCGCCCTCTTCTCGCCAGCGCAAGATCTCCACCGCCAGCACCGGATGATTGAAGCCCTTCAGGTTCAGCTCTTCGAGCGAGTTGCCTTCGACCCAGGGCTCGACCATGCCGAACACGCGCCGGGAGACCACGATCTGGTTGGCCTTGGCTTCGTCGCACAGCCGCGAGGCGAGGTTGGTGACGCTGCCGATGGCGGCGTATTCGAGCCGCTGCTCGAAGCCGATCTGGCCCAGCGTGGCATAGCCGAGCGCGATGCCGACGCCGAAGCCGAGGCTGTGTCCGCGGTTGCGCCACTTCTGGGTCAGAAGACCAATGGTGTCGCGCATTTCCACCGCCATCTTCACCGCGCGCTTGGTGTGATCGGCAAATTCGATCGGCGCGTTGAACAGGATCATCACGCCGTCGCCGGCATAGCGGTCGAGCGTGCCCTCGTAGCGGAAAATCAATTCGCCCAATGCGGCGTGATATTCGCGCAGCACCGCCATCGCCTCTTCCGGCTCGGTGCTCTCGGTAAAGGCGGTAAAGCCGCGCAGGTCGCAGAACACCACCGTGACTTCGCGGCGGTGGCTGTCGAGCAGCGAGTCGTGGCCGTCGGAGGAGGCGATCAGTTGCGCCACCTGCGGCGCCAGGAAACGCTCGAGCTTGCGGATGCGCTCGATTTCGCCGAGTTGTTTCTCCACCCGTTCTTCCAGCGACCGGTTCCAGTTCAGGAGCTGGTCGGCCTGCTGCTGCACGGTCGAATGCGCCGACGCCAGTTCGCGGCCTTTCTGGTCCACCTCGGTGAACAGCCGCGCATTGCGCATCGCCAGCACCGCCTGGTGCGCGAAGGTCCGCATCAGCCCGATCAGGTTTTGCGAAAATTCGCCGGTGGTTTTGCGCAGCACCACCAGCGATCCCAGAATGCCCTGCTGGTCGACCAGCGGCACCACCAGCACCGAATGAAAGCCGGCCGCGATCGCGACGTCGCGCAGCGGATGATCGGCGGCGTCAGCCAGATCCGGGATCGCGACCGGCTCGCCCGATGTCGCGGCCTCGCCGAGGGCGCTGCCGTCCGGGTCGATCGCAAGCCGCGCCCGGTCGGTCGATTTATCGATCCCGATCGCCTCGGTCAGGTTGAACCGATGCTTCGCCGCGTCATAGGTAAAGATCAACACCGCATCGGCATGGGTGATCTCCACCGCGCGCGCCGCCACCGTCGGCAGCACGGCGTTGAGGTCGAGCGAGGAGGCGACCGCGCGGCCGACCTCCTCCAGCACCTTGAGCTCGTTGACCGACTGCGCCAGGTCGCGGGTGCGTTCCTCCACCTTGGATTCAAGGCCGCTATAGGTCTCGTGCAACCGGCCGGCCATGCCGTTGAACTGGTCGGCGAGTTCCTCCAGCTCGTCCTTGGTGTGGACGTCGATGCGATGGCTGAAATCGCCGGCGCCGAGCCGCCGCGCGCCGGTGCGCAGCGCCGTGATCGGGATCAGCATCCGCCGCGCCATCACGGTGCCGGCCAGGATCGCGACCGCGAGGCCGAGCGAGATCAGCAGGGCGATCCGCGCCAGCTGATCGCGGATCGGCGCCAGCGCCTGCGCGGTCGGCTGCTCGAAGAACACGAACCAGCCGAGTTTCGGCACCGCATTGGACGCCGTCAGCACCGCATGGCGGTCGTCATCGGTGCCCGACGCCAGCTCCCTGCGGTCCGGCCTCAGGATGGCCGCGACCTGCGGCAGCTTCGAAAGGTCCCGGGCCACGTCGGGACCCTTGGCGGAACTGGCCAGCACCTGGCCTTTCAGGTCGATCAGATAGGCGAAGCCGACCTTGCCGACCTGGGCGTCGCCGAAGAAATCCGACAGCAGCCGCAGGTCGATCTCGGCGAGGGTGACGTCATCGGCGCCGGAATGCGATACCGCGATCGACATGAAGGGGCGGATGCCGCGGAAAAACGCCGGCGCGTAGCTGACGCCGCGGGCGAAGGTCTCGGTCATCTGCACGTCGCGGGAAAGATCGGCGCCGCTGCCGCGCACGATCGTGGTGCGCGACAACCGCAGCTGCTCGCGACCCTGGCCGTCCAGCAAAGAGAGCTGGTTGATGGCCGGTACCTGGTTCAGGAGCTGGACATAGTCGGCGTAGTGGTTTTCCAGGGTCCGGGTTGGATTGTCTCTTGCGGTGGCGCTGGCGCGGGTCACCCAGCCGATCTGCCGCTCCAGTTCGGAAATCGATTGCTCGATCCGCCGCGCGGTGGCTTCGGCCTTTTCGCCCATGGCGTCGGTCAGCGTGGTCTTGGTGGCGCGGTAGCTGATCCAGGTTTCCACCGCCCCGTTCACCGCCAGCACGAACACCACGAGGCCTACCAGCGCGATGACGTATTTGGCGAACAGGCCTCCGCGGAGAAACCAGACTTTTTGCTCGACCCCGTTCATCGAGACCCTCGTGCGCGCCACCTCCACGCGGTGCGCGCAACCGTTGCCCTATCGGCGGAACAGCATTGGCCCAGCCGGAGCTCTGTTTAGCACAATTTGCGGGGGCTGGCCGGGTCCTGCCAGCGTGGTTAGCCCCTATTCTGGGCAGAGTTGGCGTGTGCCGAGGAAGCACGACGGGCCTATCGCTCCTCCTCCGTTCGGAGGAGGGGCGGGGGTGCCACAAACAAGACGTCACGATTTAGAGTGTAGATGGGATGGAGCGAAGCGAAATCCGGGTTCAGCGTCACGTTTGTCCCCGGATTTCGCTTCGCTCCATCCGGGCTACCGAGACGCACTTACTCCGGCGGCCTCAGGCCTGCGTGGATCCAGCCCTGCGCGTCCGATTTCATCGGGTCCCCTGCCACGATCTTGTAGACGTGTTCGCACTTCGGACATTCAAAGGTCCGCAGGTCGACGTCGACGGAAGGGCCGGGTTCGATGCGGGACAGCATCATGCGGCCCTGACACCTCGGGCAACGCGGCCGATCGAGCGGCAGCAGCGATGGTTCGGAATGATAATGAGAATTGGGCATGTGATGCACCCCATTTTCATGGCGGGAGCACAACACTCTCTGTCACCGATGGATGCCGGTGGGATGCGGTGATGGATAACACTAGATGCTCATTGCTTTCGAGAGTCGACAAAAATCGTTTTCGAGCGTCGACACAAATCGTCGCGCCGCTTTCGCGCAGCAACGCTCCACCGCAAACCGGATCAGAGAGAGCGAGAGGTCTCAGCGATTGAACAGCTGCCTTAAAACCTCGTTCATGGCCTGGCTGTCCTGCGGAGCCTCCGGCGGTGGATCGCTCTGCGCCTGTACCGGCGGGATGTCCGGGGTCGGCGCCGCCGGCGGTACCAGCGTGCGGGATTGGCTGCGGCGCTGGCCCATGCCTTGCTGCAGGAAGTTGCCGAGGGTTTCGCCGAGCCTGTCGGTCAGTCCGCCACCGCCGCTGGAGCCGCTGCCGCCCGATGCATTGCCGCTCGCGCCGCCGGTCAATCCGCCCAGCACGCCGCCGAGGCCGCCGCTGCCGCCGAACAGGCCCTTGCCCATCTCCTTGAGCTTGGCGTAAGCGGCATCGGGATTGTCGAGGATCCCGGCCATGTCGGGATAGATGCGCGGCTGCGCCCACGGGCCATCGATGACCACGGGAATGCCGAGCCCGACCGGATCGGAGGCGCGGCCCTGGCCTTCGGTGGTCATCACCACCTTCGGTTCGACCCGGAACGCGATCGCCTTGGCGGCGACATCGATGGTGCCGGCGCCGGTCATTTTCACCAGCGGGCCGACCAGGTTGAGATCGGTCGTCGTCGCCTGACCCTTCTCGACGCGGAACGAAGCGGAAAGCTGCGTCAGGTCGGTGGTCTGCTCCTTGCCCTCCTGCCATCCCGACAGCGTGCCCGAGGTCAGCGAGCGGACCATCGCTGCGACGTTGAGGCCTCGGATGGCGCCGTCCTGGAATACCGCGAATACCGTGCCGCCGAGGTTCGACAGGATGGCGCGCTGGCTGTTGCCGGCGGAGTGCAACGTCATCTTCGCCTGCATTTTGCCGTCGAGCTTGTCGAAGTCGGCGGCGCTGCGCAGCAGTGGCAATGCGCGGACGCCGACGAGATCGCTGTTCAGCGAGAAAGTCGGGCTGCCCGCGGACGCATCGATCATGATTTCGCCGCTGCCCTGGCCGCCATAGACGCCCAGATTCGAGAACGTGGTCCGCAGCATGCCGGCGGCGATCGCGGTGTCGATGGCGACCGGCGCGAAACGCGCCTCGCCGATGTTGAGTTCGGCGGCGGAAATCCTGATCTGGGCGTCGAGATAGTTCAAGCCGTTGAGGTCGATCGAGGCGTTGCTCCAGGGCGCCGAAGCCAGCGAGCCGGAGGCGGCGGGCGCCTGCGACATGGCGACGCCGAGCCGCTGGAAGTCGAGATCCACTTTGACCAGCGGCTTGCTGGCAAGATCGAACGACGCCCATCCGTTGAACGCGCCGTCGCCGAGCGTTCCCGTCAGGCCATTGACCATGATGATCGAGCCGTTGAGCCGGACCTCGGCCCTGCCCGCCACCGGCCCTTGCAACAGGCCCGATGCGATCATGAATTCGACCGGAATATTCTGCCGCTCCAGCGGCGGCGTGGGCGCCGTCGCCTTGATTTCGAATTTGAGCGGTTGATCCGAAGCCTTCGCGCTGCCCGTCAGCTTGATCTTGCGATCGGCGCCGATCAGCGCCTCGGCGTTGATGCCTTCGATGCGATTCTCGACGCGGTCGCGCACGTTGGACATCACCACCGTGCCATCGACGATGGTCACGCGATCGATCGCGAGCGCGTTGGCATCCGCATCGCCCGTGGAGGTCGCCGGTCTCGGTGCCCGATTGGCCGGCGCGCGCTCGCGTTCGCGCAGCAGCGGGTGGTACAGCACCGGGCGCGTGATCACGAGTTCGGTGATTTTCGGATGACCCGACCACACGCTCGCCAGCGTCATGTCGGCCTCGATGCCGCCGACGGTCACGCGGTTGGAAGTGTCGCGGTCCTTCGGGTCCTGCAGCGTGATGTCATGCAACTTCACGTTCAGCGATGGCCACAGGCCGATCTTGGTCGAGCCCGCGATCGTCAGACGGTATCCGGTCTCGCGCTCGACCCGGTCCTGGATCGCCGACGTCAAGAAGCCGGAGGGGATGCCGACGAACAACAACACCGCGACGACAACGATCACGGCAGCGATGGCGGCGCCGGCAATTTTCAGTGCTCTCATGATGACATTCCAAACCGGGCAAGCGGCATCGATGGTATCACGCCGCAGCACGGCGTATTCTTTTCCGAAGCTTACCCCGGAAACCGGACTAGCCCAAAGCCGCCAAAAATAATCCAGGGATATCGCAAAGTTATGTGACTTATGACACACTTCAAAGCGACAAGAGTTTGGCGCAAGCGATTAACAACACCCCATTTTTGACGTTTCGAACCAGTTGGAAGGCATTTGCCATGAGTAAACAGGCCGAATTTGCGGTCATTCTGAAGATGAATCCGATGTTCGCGGACCTGGGCGCCGACGAATTACAGCGAATCTCCGGGCTTTGCCACACCCAGCAGCTCGGGGTCGGCGAGGTGTTGTTCCAGAAGGGCGATAACGGCGACTCCCTGTTCGGGGTCCGCCGCGGCCAGATCCGGATCGAAACCGGTGCGGCCGACGGTAGCCGCCTGACCCTGAATTTCATGGGCCCGGGCGATCTGTTCGGCGAGGTCGCGGTGCTCGACGGCGAAAGCCGCACCGCGGATGCCACCGCGGGCGAGCCGACCGAATTATTCGTGCTGCGGCGCGAGGATTTTCTCAGCCATCTCGAACGCGAGCCGCGGGTCGCGATCAAGATCATCCAGCTCTTGTGCCAGCGGATTCGCTGGCAGAGCGAGCGGATGGAGGAATCCATGCTGCAGCCGCTGCCGGTTCGGCTCGCGCGCCGGCTCGTTGCGCTGGCATCCGACTACGGCTCCGAGGTGCACATTTCGCAGGAGCAGCTCGGCGTCTTCGTCGGCGCCGCGCGCGAAAGCGTCAACCGCCAGCTGCAGGCCTGGCGCAAGGACGGCATTCTGGACTTACAGCGCGGCCGGATCTTGCTGCAGAACATGACCAAGCTGACCGCGGTGGCGCGCAACGAGTAGCGGCTGCCTTGCGGATCGTCACGCACTCAACATCGTAACCCGGATGGAGCCAACGGGTCGGCGCGAAGCGCCGCCCGATGACAGGCTCCGCGAAATCCGGGGTCGGCGCTACGTTGGTCCCGGATTTCGCTCCGCTCCATCCGGGCTACGCGCCGCGCTCGCATCAATGCAGCGTGAAGCCGGCGCAAAATTGTTTTCTTGAACCAGCTCGCGTGTCGGTAGAGTCCGCGTGAACATTTTTTTGAGCGCGCATCATCGCAATTGAGACATTAAAAATTTTTAATTGGGACACTAAGAGTTTTTAACAATTCTAAATCCGTTGCCTGGCATTGCCGGACCGAACGTCGCCTTCGCACGCCGTGCGACGGGATGAGCGATTCTGTCTGCGTAACTTGCGCGTTATGAGTTGTGTACCCATGGATCTTGCGTTCTCGACGATGGCCGCGCGCTCCGAAGTTTCGCCGGCGCGGTGGCGATGGCCGTTTCTGAGCTGGATGGATGGTATCGAGGAAGGCTGGGCGATTCCGCTGCTGTTGTTCGGATTCGTCGCGGTCTGGTTCCTGTTTCTGGCGATCGCCTATCTCGGCGGCGATCTGCATTCCGATGTTCTGGAAACATGGACGTTCGGCCGCAGCATCGAATGGAGCTATTCCAAGCATCCGCCGCTGATGGGATGGGTCGCGCGCGCATGGACGTCGGTGTTCCCGCTCACCAACTGGTCGTTTCAGTTGATGGCGCTTGCCAACGCCGCGATCGCGTTGTGGGCGGTCGATCTGATCTCGCGCCGTTTCGTGGCCGGCGACAAGCGAATGATCGTGCTGCTGCTGTCGATGCTGCTGCCGGTCTACCAGTTTCACGCCCAGCGCTTCAATGCCAACGCGGTGCTGCTGGCGGTCTGGCCGATCGCCACCTATTGCTTCCTGCGCTCGTTCGAAACCCGCGAGATCCGGTGGGCCATCGCCGCGGGCGCCGCGGGTGCGCTGGCGATGCTCGGCAAATACTATTCGGTGTTTCTGATTGCGGGCTTCGCCTTCGCCGCGATCTGTCATCCGCAACGCCGCGTCTATTGGACCTCATGGGCGCCCTGGGTTTCCTTGGCCGCGGGATTGTCGGCGCTGGTGCCGCACCTGCATTGGCTGTTGATATCAGGCGCGCCGCCGTTCGCGTATGCGCTGGCGCGGCATGCCGGCAAGGCCTTTGCGCCTTCGGTGATCGAAGCGTTTCTTTTCGTCCTCGGTCTCGCCCTCCTGCTGGCGTTACCGGCGGCGACATGGGCGGTGATGGCGAAGGGCCGCCTCAAGCAAGTCCCGCAGGATTTTTGGGCGATGAATTCCGGCCTGTTGCTGCTGTTTCTGGTCGGCGTCGGCACCATCGTGTTTCCGGTGCTCACCTCGATCGCGTTCGGAACCGACATGCCGCCGATCTGGGGACTGCAGGGACTTTTCCTGTTCGTGATCCTGCTGGTATGCGGCGCCAGCTATCCGATTCCACGGTTTTATTCGGTCAATCTGGCTGTGCTGGTGATTGGCATCGCGGTGTTCGCCGTCGTCGTGGTGGCGCCCGTTCACGCATTTTATCGCAACACCCATCCGTTGCATGAGGGGCGCAATTTCTATTCGCTGGCCGCAAAGGAGTTGACCCGGCGATGGCACGAGCAGTCCGTTGCGCCGCTTGCCGCTGCCGGCGGCGACGAGGGCCTCGCCTTCGGCACGGCGTTCTACAGCCCCGATCATCCCTTCTATGAAGAGCGTCTGGTGCTGCCGCACAGCGAGGCGTTGCCGCCTCACGCCGCTTTCAGGCGCGGCTGGGCGGCGCTGTGCTACGACGAGGACGCGTCCTGTATCGCCTCGATGGAAAGGATCGCGGCGCGCGCTCCGCGAGTTGCCAGATCCGCCTTCGTGCTGCAGTCGACTCTGCTGGGTCAGCCCGGCGCCACGCAAGGCTTCACCGCGCTGATGGTGCCGCCTTACGACGACGACAAGATCGCGCCGCCGCCGTTGCCGCCGGTCCCCCGTATCGCGCAGGTTGATTCCGAAATCGCGCCCGTTCTGGTTCGGCAGGACGAGCCGACCTGCTGCGCGCCGCGCGCCGACAGCGCCGATGGCGAATCCGAATTCGCTCTGCGTCCAGCCCTTTCCGCCGAGGAGCAGGACATCAAGCGCCCCCGGCGCGCGGCTCCTCCACCGGCGGCGGCACCCCCTGCGAACTGGCCGGACCGGGCCGCAACATCCGCCTCGCGCGACGGCTTCGCGCGCTGGCCGATACCGGTGCCGAGATGCACACCCCACGGCAGCAACGTGGGCTGTTCGCCGGCGCAGCGCGCGAATGCGTTGGCCGCGAGCCGCGGCTACGGTGCAAGACCGGCATATTTCTGCGACGACAGCGGCATGCCCGCTTCGCCCGGCAGCGCGCGGATGGCTGAACCCGCGTCGGTCCGCTTGAAACGCAATTTATGCGGGATGGCCGCCGGTTTCGACGCCCAGGCGCGCGCTTCGCAGGAGAAATTCAACGCGTTCCTCCGCACCGCGCGCGAAAGCAACGACCGCCGGATGCAGCTCGGGCGTAAGGACAGCAAGGACAACACGACGGTTTCGCCGCGCCGGCGGATTTAGCTGCGCAAGTGGAGGCGGCTGATCGCGGCGGAACGGGCAGGGCGCTTCTTTCTTCACCTCGCCCCGCTATTGCGGGGAGAGGTCGACGCGCATAGCGCGTCGGGTGAGGGGCTTCTTTCCCCTTGGATATTTTACAAAATGTGCGGGTCGTATAATCTCGATGGCGACGGCGCTTCGAGAGCAGGCCGGCGCGCGACACAAGTCGGCTGGTCGTCCAGCTTCGAGCGTCCGGGCAGGATCACGGGCTGCACCGCGGGAGGCGAGCCATGCCGAAACCGGAGATCATCGGTTCTGTGCGCTCGACGTATACGCGCGTCGTGTGCATGGTCTGCGAGGAGAAGGCGATCGAGTACGTGCTGACGGAGAAGCCGTTGCGCGCGCCCGAGATCCTGGCCATCCATCCCTTCGGCAAAATGCCGGTGCTGCGCCACGGCGATGTCGAACTGTTCGAATCGAAGGCCATCGCCACCTATCTCGATCGCAGCTTCCCGGGCCCGCACGTCTTCCCGTCCGATCCCTATCTCGCCGCGCTCACCGAGCAATGGGTCTCGCTCGTCAACACGCTGATCGACCGCACCCTGATCCGGACCTATCTCTATGCGTATATCGCCCCGCGGGCCGCCGATGCCGGACCTGACCGGGAGGCGATCGACGCCGTCATGCCGGCGCTGCGCGAGCAGATCGGGGTTTTAGACAAGGCGGTCGCTGGGACCGGCTATCTCGTCGGCGACGAGTTCACCTTCGCCGACATCAATCTGCTGCCGATCCTCTATCGATTAGGGCAAGCCCCGGAAGGCGCGGAGGCGCTCGCCGCGGCGACCCATCTCGCCCGCTACTACGAGCGGCACGCAGCACGGCCGAGTTTTGCGCGCACCATCCCGCCCGCCGGCCCACCAGGCCGAGCCAAGCCGGGTTAGCGCGTTTTCAAACGAAGTGGAGACTGGGTCTTCGGCTGCGACGATCAAATCCGCGCTTCGCGTCCATGCCAGACGCGCGTGACGAGAATGTCTGCTGTCTCAGAAATAATAGCATAGCGAACGATATAGCCGGACGCGCCGAAGCCGATCACGATCTGGCGGACGTCAGCATCTTCGGTCTGCATGCCCAACGCCGGAAATTCCTGCAATCGCTCGATCGCGGTCCATATCAAACACCAGTGCGCGCCGTGCGGCACCGGGATTAGTCTGATCGAGAAAGGCTCGCAGTCGCTCGACATCCTCCACGGCGTCGGGCGAAAGAAGGATCATCCGACCTTGCGCGGTTGCGGACGAGGCAGTTCGTCCGCGGACCCCCAGCTTGCGACCCATGCCTTGACATCATCAAGCGGAACAGCGAGCCGGGTCCGAGCGAATTCGTCGTAGCGGCGGCGGTCCTCGGCGATGTCGGGCGCGGCGAGGTCGACAACCGAATCGAGCAGCGCGACGGCTTCAGCCAATACGGCGGCAACGTCCTGGCCGCGTTCCGCCGCGATCTCGCGAAGGCGGGTATCTGTATCGGCATCGATCTCAAGCGTGCGGCGAACCATGTTCATGGGTGAAGTTTATCATCTGGCGGCCGTCTGTCGAGTCGCCGACGGATCGCGTCATGCCCCGCGAAAGCGGGGCATCCAGTACGCCGCGGCTTTGCGATTGATCGCAACCGCCAGTGAATACGTCATCATCCGCTTTCGCGGATGATGACGTATGTGAGTGCAGGACGGCCTCCGGCCCGCGCTCACTCCGCCGCAGGCGAATGCACGATCGTCGGCGGCGGCTTGTGGTCGACTCCATGCCCCGCCGTCGGATGCTCGTGGTCGTGCTCGCCTTCGCCGCTGGAGACCAGCAGTTTCTTGCCGAAGCGCCAGAACAATGCGCCGACGTCGTCCATCATCATGAACATCGCCGGCACGAACACCAGCGACAGCACGGTGGAGAATACGAGGCCGCCGATCACGGCCAGCGCCATCGGCGAGCGGAATTCGCCGCCGGCGCCGAACGCGAGCGCGGATGGCATCATGCCGGCCGCCATCGCGATGGTGGTCATCACGATCGGGCGCGCGCGCTTGATGCCGGCGTCGATGATCGCAAAATCGCGCTTGTTGCCGTCGCGAATCGATTCCACCGCGAATTCCACCAGCATGATGGCGTTCTTGGTAACGATGCCCATCAGCATCAGGATGCCGATCCACACCGGCGTCGTCAGCTGCTTGCCGGTCAAGAGCAGCGCCACGATGGCGCCGCCGATCGAGAGCGGCAGTGAGAACAGAATGGTGATCGGCTGCAGGAAGGTGCCGAACAGCAGCACCAGCACCGCATAGACCATCATCAGGCCTGCGGTGATCGCGGTGGCAAAACCTTCCGACAGTTCGTTGAGGCTCTCGGCGTCGCCAGACGGGCTCACCTTGACGCCCTTCGGCAGGCTCTTCATCACCGGCAGCTCGTAGATCTTCTTGGTGGCGTCGCCGAGCGCGGAGGCGCCGACAAGGTCGGCCGCGACCGTGGCCTGACGTTCCCGGTCATAGCGGTTGATGCTGGTCGGGCCCTGGTCGAGCTTGATGTCGGCGACAACCGACAGCGGCACGCCGCCGCGTTCGCCGCGCTGGCCCAGTGGCACCCGCAACTGCTCCAGCAATTGCAGATTGCCGCGCGCGCCGTCCTCGAGCTGAACCCGGATCGGCACCTGCCGGTCGCCGGCGTCGAACTTTGCAAGCGCCGGGCCGACGTCGCCGATGGTGGCCACGCGAATGGTCTGCGACAGGCTTTCGGTGGACACACCAAGCCTTGCGGCCAGATCGGCGCGCGGCTGGATCCGAAGCTCGGGCCGGTCGAGCGAGGTTTCCGAGATCACATTGGCGATCAATGGAATCCGCTTCATCTGGGTCGCGAGCTCGCTGGCGACGTTGCCGACGATATTGCTGTCGACGCCGGTGACCACCAGCGAGATCGCGCGCAGGCCGTTTTCGTCGAGGAACCAGTAGCGGATGTCGGGCACGCTTTCGAGTTCGTTGCTGATCTCGAGTTCGAGCTGGCGCTGGGTGATGGTGCGTTCGGTCTTCGGCGTGTAATTGATGATCAGCGCGGCGCGGCGCACCTCGAACGTCCCTGGCGGCACCCGGCCGCCATCGACGAACACGCTCTTGACCTCCGGCCGCTTGCGCAAGCGCGCGACGATTTCTTCGGTGGTGTTTTCGGTGAAGGCGAGCTGCGTGCCGGGCGGCAGCTCCATCGCCAGCAGCGAACGCGCGGTGTCCTGCGCCGGCAGGAAGCCCTGCGGCAGCAGCGTGATGCTCCAGATCGAGAGCGCGAAGATGCCAAAGCCGATCAGCACGGTGACGAAGTAGTGCTTCACCGACCAGGTCACGAGTCTGGTGTAGCCGCGCAGCACGCGCCCCGGCGGCGGGTCGTCATGCGGATGATCCTTCAGGAAGTAGGCGGCCAGCACCGGGGTGACGAAGCGCGCCGCCAGCAGCGAGAAGAACACCTGCACCGATACGGTGATGCCGAACTGCTTGAAGAACTGACCGGCAATGCCCGACATGAAGCTTGCCGGCGCGAAGATCGCGATGATCGTCAGGCTGATCGCGATCACGGCGAGGCCGATTTCGTCGGCGGCCTCCAGTGCTGCGCGATAGGGCGACTTGCCCATCCGCATGTGACGCACGATGTTCTCGATCTCGACGATGGCGTCGTCGACCAGGATACCGGTCGACAGCGTGATGGCGAGGAAGCTGACGAGATTCAGCGAGAATCCCAGAATGTCCATCGCCCAGAACGCCGGGAAGATCGACAGCGGCAGCGAGATCGCGGCGATGATGGTGGCGCGGATGTCGCGCAGGAACAACAGCACGATGATGACGGCGAGAATGGCGCCTTCGAACAAGGTCGAGATCGCCGCTTCATAATTGCCCTTGGTGAATTCCACCGAGGTGTCGATCAGTTTCAGGTCGACATCGGGATAGGCGACCTTCAGCGCGTCGATGCGCTTCTGCACCGCCGCCGCGACCACCACGTCGCTGGCGCCCTTGGAGCGCTTGATGCCCAGCGCCACCACCGGCTCGCCGTTGAAGCGCGCAAAGGTGCGGCGGTCGGCGATGGTGTCGGTGACGGTGCCGAGATCGTCCAGCCGCACTTCGCCGCCGCCGAACAGCGGGATCATGGTGCCGGCGAGATCGTTGAGCGTCTTGGCGCCGGCCAGGGTGCGGATCGCCTGATCGTTCTTGCCGATTTCGGCGCGGCCGCCGGCAAGATCGACATTGGTGCCGCGCAGGCTCTGGCTGACATTGACCGCGGTCAGCCCCGCGGCCTGCAGCCGGTCGGGATCGAGCGAGACCAGAATCTCGCGCTCGACACCGCCGATACGCTCGACCTGGGCGACGTTGCGCACGCCCTGCAGCGCGCGTTTGACGACGTCGTCGACGAAGTAGGACAGTTGCTCCGGCGTCTTGCCGGGCGAGATCGCGGCGTAAGTGACGATCGGCAGGCCGATCACGTCGACGCGCTGGATCAGCGGTTCGTTGACGTTTTGCGGCAGGTTACTGCGCACCCGTGTGACGGCGTCCTTGACGTCGTTCAGCGCGCGGTCGGTGTTGGTCTCAAGCGCGAACTGGATCGTGGTCAGCGACAGCCCGTCGGTGATCGACGATGAAATGTGCCGCACGCCCTCGACGCCGGACACGCCGTCTTCGATGGTTTTGGTAACCTGCGATTCCAGCTCGGCGGGCGCCGCGCCGAATTGCGAGACCGCCACCGAGATCACCGGGATGTCGGCAGAGGGCAGCCGCGTCACCGCGAGCTTGGTAAAGCTGACCCAGCCGAGCACCAGCAGGATGATCGAAAAGACGATGGAGGGAAGCGGGTTTCGGATCGACCATGCCGAGATATTCAGAGCCATCAGCGTACCCGCGTTCGATCGAGGTCCTCGGCGAACATGGTCTTGATCTGGTCGCCGTCATGCAGCGAGGAACCAGCGTCGGCCACGACGATTTCGCCCTCGTCGAGGCCTTCAAGAATTTCCGTCGAGGTGTCGGACACCAGTCCCACCCGCACCTTCCGGGTCTCCACCGTGTTCCCTTTGACCACCTGAACGGTCAGATGGTCAATGGCGGTACGCGGAACCGCGACGCCGCAACTGCGCTTGGCGTCGATGCTGGCGCGGGCGAACATGCCGACCTTGAGCGACGGATTGTTGCTGAGCGTTATCCTGACACGGCCGAGTTGGGTGGTGCGATCGATTTGCGGCGAAACCAGCCGCACGCGTCCAATCAGGTCGGTCGCATCGTCGCGGCTGATCCGCACCGTCGCCCCCGGATTGAGTTTCATCATCTGGACCGCGGGTACCTCGGCATCGAGCTCGATCTCGTTGTTGACCGAAATTCGAAACATCGGGCCGGCCTGTGGCGAGGCCGGCGCGCCGACGATGGTCCTGACCTCGGTGATCAGCCCGGCCGCCGGGGCGCGCAGCGAGGCCGGTGCGGCTCGCGCGCCGCTGGCGGGGGCTCCCGGCTGCTGGGGAGGCGGTGTCAGCCGGGCCAGTTCCTGATTGTCGGCGACCATTTCGCCTTCGCGAACCAGCAGATCGGAAACCTTGGAACCTTCCTGATCGACCCCGACCACCGCTTCCCGGCGCGGCACGATAAATCCGGTGACCCGCACCAGATCGGAGAAACAGGCATTGGTGGATTTCGCAACGATGACGAGGGCGTTGCTTTGCGTTTCCTTCTCCTCCGGATGGGGGCGGTGCTCAAACCAGTAATATCCGGCGCCCAGGGCCGCCACCACGACCACGGCCAACACAGGCTTGAGAAATGCGGAGATCGTCATCGCCGGGTCAATCCAGAGCTATGGTGTGAGAGTATAACCGGAAACTCGGCCAATAAAGACGAGTCTAAGATTGTCATTGTGAGCGCAGCGAAGCAATCCAGCTTCCGTCATTCCGGGTTCGATGCTGCACACATCACCCCGGAATAACGGCTTCCGATGGATTGTTTCGCTGCGCAATGACGATAAAAACGGTCGGTTTATTCGTCATGGCCGGGCGTTGTCCCGGCCATCCACGTCTTTCTTGCTGCGGTGCCGTTAAGACGTGGATGCCCGGGACATCCAGCGCGAAGACGCGCTTCTGCCCGGGCATGACGACTCTCGCGACAAGTGCCGATTCTGTTCTATTGGCTGCACTACGTCATTTGCTGCACTACGTCATTTACTTCGCCGCGGTGTTCTTGTTCGCCATGTTGACGACCTGCACGCGGCGGTTCATTTCCGCCAGCGGGTTGGCCGGGTCCTTGAGCTTGCTCTTGCCGTAGCCGACGGTCACGAGGTCAGCGGCGGCAATGCTGTATTTACCGGTGAGATAGCGCTTGATCGAATCCGCGCGCCGTTCGGACAGGTCCTGGTTGTAGGCCTCGCCGCCGGCGGCGTCGGTATGACCAGCGACGACGAAGGTCGAGCCCTTCAGGTCCGGATTGGTCAGCGCCTTTCCGAGCGCCTGGACCGAAGGCAGGGATTTTGTGCTGATATCGGCTGAATTATAATCGAAGGTGATTTCCAGATCGATATTCGGCTTGTCCTTGGCGATCGCGGAGATTTCTTCGCGCTCGCTCGCCGAGAGCGAACGCGTGGCCCGGCCGCGGATGTTCTGAAGCAAACGCCCCTCGGCCGCGGCCGCCGGATCGGCCTGCGGAGCTATCGACAGGCCGCGGGTCAGCGGCGCCTTCTTGGCAGGCGCAAGCGCCCGGACGATTTGATCCTCGGTGACATCATCGGCGGCGACGGCTTTTCCCATCCCAAACGAAAGTGCGGCGCCAATCGCCAGCATCGAAAGCGCTGCGGTGAGACATTTTCTTCCAGACATCCTCGACATTGTCAGTCCTCCTGCGCCCACGCGCGGTTCCCATCGGTTTGCACATCAACCGCCGGATCGATCGGTCGGCGCCGGCTGCTTTCCCCTATGTCGCTGGCGCGCGCCGCGGGGTTCGAGGAAACGCCGGGTCTTTCAACCTAAATTTTCGTCAGCGGACCCCGTAATCGGCGAATTCCTTGACAATATTCGGATCCATCGCCTTGGCGTTGGCGATATCAAGTTCGCCCTCCGAAATCGCGCCATTGCGCTTCTTGGCGAGCCCGCGGCCGTACAGCGACGAGGTCAATCTCGGATTGATCCTGAGTGCGGCGTCAAAATCGGCGATCGCGTTCTTGGTCTGCCCGCTCTTCAGATTGACCAGCCCGCGGCTGTCGAGGGCATCGACGAAATTCGGGCGCAGCCGAAGCGCCTCGTTGCAGTCCTTCAATGCCGCCTGCAGGTCGCCGATCACGGTGCGGGTCCAGCAACGGTTGTTGAAGGCTTCGACGTCCTTGGGGTTCAGCCGCAGCGAGGCATCGAAGTCCTTGAGGGCAAGATTGTACGCCCCCTTGCTGGCATAGACCTGTCCGCGCCGGTAGAGCGCGCCGGCGTCGTCGGGATTGTCGGCGAGCTTGTTGGTAAGGCTTTTGACGGTCGGGTCATCGGCCAGCGCCAGCGCCGTGGTTCCGTCGATTTTTTCCGTCGGCTTGTCGGCTGCAGGCTTGTCGGTTGCAGGCTTGTCGAGCACCGGCTTGTCGATCACCGGTTTCTCGGGTGGTGGAATCTTGAGTTCGACCTGTTTTGGCGGCGGCGGCAGCACCGGGTCGACGCGCGGCAACGGCGGCGGTTCGGGCGCGGGTCTCGGGAGCGCCGCCACCGAGCCGGGTGGCTTGGCGCCGGAACCAGAGCCCGGGATAAACGAAAAGTCCTCGGCCAACGAGGACGAGATCCATGGCACCTGCTCGCTGCGCGACGCGCGGGTGACGCCGACGCGGGTCCGGTTCAGCGTCTCCTCGGCCATCAGGTCGGGAACGCGAATTTCCTTGAGCAACTCCTGCACGAACAGGCTGTGATCGCCGCCATTGTCCGAGATGACGGAAGACAGCGCCGCCGAATACATCACCAGCGTTCCGTTCGGCGCGATCACGGGCGCAAGGCCGGCGGAAAAGCTGCGAAACCGGCGCTCGAATGGATTGCGCCTGGAGGCATCGATCAGCGCGATCTTGACGCCGGCGCCGCGGCCATTGATTTCGCCCAGCACCGACTCCAGGCTGAAGCCATCGCGGCGAACATCCGGTTCCGTCCAGATCTGGGCGTCGACCGGTATCATATAGCTCTGGCGGCCGGACTGGACGCCGAATCCGCTGAAGAAAATCAACGCGACGGAGCCGGGCTTGATGCGCGCGTAGAGCTTGTCGAAAGCCCGGCGCATCGCTTCGCCGGTCAGGTTCTCCCCGACCTCGACACTGAATCCGTCGCGCTTGAGTTCGTCGGCGACCTCGCGGGCGTCGTTGATGGGCTCCTTGAGCGGCGCTTCGGCGTCGGGATATTTGGCGTTGCCGATCACAAGCGCAAACCGGTCGGCGCGGTTGTCGGCCGCCATCGACGGCACCAGCGGCGCGACCGTCACCATCATGATCGCAAGCAAAGCGACGTGGATTTTCATAAGACGCAGTCCGCCCAACCAACTAGGCGCCGATACCAGCTTGCGCCTCGGCGACCTTACTCTACGCAAACTCCATTATCAAACCGGGCTCACGAACCGTCAACCGCTTGCGAAGCCGCCGTTAATTGCGACAATTAACCGCGCCTGACTGGGGTCGTGGTTGCGATCCACTGGGTCGCGCGAAGGCGTGCCCGATGACAGGCTCCGAAGCAATTCAGTGACGCGGAACAAGAATGGATTGCTTCGGAGCTTCACTCCACGCCATGACACTAACAGCGGTCCTCGCCACTCAATGTGACCCATCTCACATTGAGTGCGCTATATCTTGTCACCAAGCTGACATGCGTTTCGCAGGTTTGACCTTTGCGGATGACGGTGGCTTGGTGGGACCATCGGCCGATCGCGCAACCAACAACAAGAAATGAAACCGATGGGAAACGTCTACGAAGTTTACGCGCTCCGGTATGCGACGATGTCGCCGCGCACGCCCCACCTCAATTACCTGTTGCCCGATCCCCACGAGACCACG
>WNGG01014924.1_pt1 | contig 18392 bp, 19 predicted proteins | sample 5400661 | NCBI WGS metagenome assembly WNGG01 (sample SAMN13153372, study PRJNA577476) | soil metagenome | isolation source: 100 cm soil or saprolite under Garry oak tree replicate 1 | place: USA:California | collected 2016-06-15
TAACGGCGGCTCGGACAAACACCCGGAGTGGTGGCTCAACCTGCGCTCGCAGCCAAAGGCCGAAGTCCAGGTGGGCCGCGATGTGAGGACGGTAGTCGCCCACAAAGCCGACGGCGACGAGCGAGAACGGCTCTGGCGGCAAGCCGTCGAGCTGTACTACGGATATGACGAGTACCGGCGGATGGCGAGGCGGGAGATACCGGTCGTCGTTCTTGCGCCTGACAACTAAGGCGCGGCGGCGGCGGGTGGCGAAGCGGACTGCGGCCCGGTGTCAAACGCGAACGGCGGGTAAGCGCCCACGAGCGAGGCGTGATAAGCCAGCAGCCGTGCCTGCCAGCGAACAACGCCGCACTGGAAGTCATACAATCCCTCGGGGTACGTCTCCTGGATGAGTACCATCACGGCGGCGATGAACCAGATGATCGTAGCCACCCAGTTGAGTATGGTAAAGACGATCAGGCTGGGAATGCTCGTTATCAGCCGCAGCAAGGCCGAGCCGATGCTCGGAGTTCCCATCGGCTGCACGTCGTACCGCACGGATACGTCCTCGTCGGACGGAAAACGATCAGTCAGCAGGTACACATAAGCCGATAGCGCCGTCGTCCAGCGCAGCCAGCCGGTAACCTTCGGGCCGTCCTCCTCGAGGTACCGCTGGCTTCCCTTTTGTGAGACCCAGATCGCGGCGACGATTGGTAGAGCCCAATAGACGAGGCTCATTACGAGGGATAACAAGAAGTACGCGACGATGCGAATGAGTACCTGTGGTCGTTCGAACTTCGCCGGGCGAGTAACCTCGAAGATCACCGGGTAGTCAGCCATAGCGTGCCCTCCTCGCTTGCTGTAAACGCGTACATCTTAGGGCGGCCACCCGGACTTGTCCAGAAGCTCTTAGAATCCTATCGCTCCCGGATGGGCCGAACAGGCTTAGGCCCCCGCCGTATCGCCGGCGTGCGGATCCCTGGAGATGCGCGAGGGAGTAGGCCCGGTCTGACCCTGGTACTTAGAGCCGAGGCCGGGTGTGCCGTACGGTCGATCCACCGGCGAGGACAGGCTAAGGAAGCTGATCTGCGCAACGCGCATTCCGTAGTAGAGGGCGATTGGCATCTGGGACTGGTTGGAAAGCTCGAGCGTTAGCTTGCCGATCCAACCCGGGTCGACGTAACCGGCCGTCGCGTGCACAAGGAGGCCGAGTCTACCCAACGAAGACCGGCCGTCCACCCGCGCAACTATGTCGTTCGGCAGGGTAATCGTCTCCAGTGTAGTCGCGAGGCAGAAAACGCCCGGTTGAACGACGAAGGGCTCGTCCGCTGCTATCGTGACCAGCGCGGTGAGCTCATCTACTGTCTCTCGCACGTCGACGTATGGGCGGGTAGTCACGTTGAAAACGCGAAAGGCGCGGTCGAGGCGGAGGTCGACCGATGCGGGCTGAATAGCATCGTGGTCCAGCGGCTCGATCACTATGCGGCCACCGGCGAGCTGCTGCTTGATATCTCGATCGCTCAGGACGGACATGGATCGAAGGTAGGCCCCAAACAGGCGAGGGGTCAAGAGACAATCCGGAAATCGCGGGCGGCCTCGAATGGCGGTCAGTAACGTTACAGATATTAGGGCGTCGCTTTCTATGACATGCACAACGATCCCGCTGTCTCCCTGACTTTCACCGTGGCCAGCGATTACGAAGCCGAGCTGGTGGCGCGCGCCAAAGAGCGTTCGTCGAAGGCATGGGACGAGATCTACGCCCGTCATTACGTACAGATATATCGCTACATCCACGCCCGGGTGTTCGACCCGCATGTGGCTGAGGACCTAGCATCTTCGGTGTTTCTCGGCGCCGTGAAGGGAATCGGCGCGTACCAGTATCGCGGGCAGCCGTTGCTCGCCTGGCTGTACCGAATCGCTCAGAACAACGTCAGCAGTTATCACCGCACGACTCTGAGGCATCGCGTCGTCGCTCTAAGTACGATTACCGAGCTGCCAGCCCGCCTGTTTGGCCAGACCGCCCGGCGGAGAGAACCGGAAGGCCCGTTGGAGGCGGACCCTGGTGCCGTAGCCGAGCGCATGGACTTGCGAGAAGCTCTGGCAGAACTTCCGCAAGCCCAGCGAGAAGTGCTGATTCTAAAGTTCTTCCTCGGGATGGACGCCAAAGAGATCGGCGCGATCGTGAGGAAGGAGCCCGCGGCCGTCTATTCGCTTCAAGCCCGCGCCTTGAACTCTCTGCGACGTAGGCTACGCTAGTGCAGAGAACCATTCCAGCCGCATCCGACGAATTCTATTCCAAGCAGCGATAAACAGATTGAAATGAGCATCGATTTGATAAAGGCTGAGGCGAAATGAACAGAGCAGTATCGAAAGCGCTCGCCGATTGCATTGCAGAGATGGAGCGCGGCGCCCCAATAGAGGAGTGCCTTAAGCGACATCCCTCGCACGTCGGCGAGCTTCGGCCGCGCCTCGAGGCCTGGCAAGCGATGGCAGCGGGCGAGCCGGTCCAGCCTTCAACAGCGGCGTTCGAGCGCGGCCGCCGGGCGATGCTCAATGGTCTCGAATCAGCGCCGGTCAGATCGGGACCGCTGGCTGCCGCCCGTCTCGCACCGGCGTGGGCAACCGTGGCTGCGGCGGTCGCCGCCTTTTTGATCTTAATCAGCGGAGCGGCCGGCGCTTCCGCGGCTTTGGGCGGCCCAGACCCCGCGGGCGATGTCCTATCGGCGGTCGGCGTCAGCAGCCACAGTGATGGCCCTCACGGCGGCATCGGCCAGAGCTCCGCGTCAGACCGCGGCCGCGAATGCGCGAATCCGAATGCGTTTGAGGGCAGCGGGAACAGCGACGACAAAGCACAGAACGCCGACGATGCGCACCAAAAGCAGTCATGCAGCAAAGGCGCAGATGAGGGCGCAACGGCGAACCAGGCAGGCGAGGGTTGTGCGGACGCGAACAACGGCCACGGCAACGATCCCAACCATGACGATACGGACAACCCCGGCCAGGGAGAAGGTAATCATGGCGCGACCGGTGAGAGCGCCAGTGGCGACTGCGCGGCTGGCCAGCAGGGCGAGGACACCAACAACGGCCACGGAAACGATGCGAATCATGACGACGCAAGCAATCCCGGCCAAGGTCAGGGGAATCACGGTACGAATGACGGCACTAACGCCGGTGAGAATGGTAATGCCAATCCTAGCGAACCACAGGGACAAGGCAGCGGCCTGAACAAAAACTAGGCCGACCAAAATTGGGACAACCGCATAGGGCATAACGCTTCCTCCTTGAAGTGGCCCGCGCTCTCTAGCGCGGGCCCGCTTCTTTTCAGAAGATCGGTCGTCCGGCAATTCCGCACAGATCGAGCAGGGCGCCCAGAGGAATAGGCGCCCTATCGGCGGGATTGGACCGGGCGACGTCTATTGAATCGCGTAGGTAACACTGATATTGGCGATCACCTGTACCTGGCGCGGCTGGCCCTGGGCGTAGGCTATGCCGGCCAGCGGGTACGGGCCCGGGTAGACGCCCGGGTCGCATGGCGTGCCGCCGAAGTAGGAGTAATTGGATGCGCCAATGACAGCGCCAACGCCGACCCCTAGCGAGCGCGCGAACACCGCCGAGCGCTCCTTCGCGTCCTCCACCGCGACGCGCATCGCCGCCTCTTCCAGCGCCGTGCAGTCCTTGACGGTGTAGGAAACGTTCGTGGAGTTGAGAACGACGCCTGCCAGGCCGGCGGCGGCATCATTGCTGGATTTGACTACACCGTCTACAGCATCCACGTTGCCGACCTTTGCGCGCAGGGTCGCGCTGCTGGAGAACTTGTCGAAATACGACTGCCCGATGAACTCGACATCTTCGCGGGCGACTCCCGCGCCAACGATGGCATCGATGACCGGTTGCAGGTCCGCTTCGGTGATCGGCGCAACTTCTTGGAGATTGGGAGCGGCCGGCTCAGGCACACCGGCCGAACCGTTAACGCCCGGTTCTATTTGACGCGTACCAGTATCGGTACCGGGTCCGTTGCGACTGAAGTAGAACTCCACAACCGCGCTGTCGGCATCCGCGCTGGCGGAGCCGAAGCCCTGCACGGTGATTCCGTCATTGCTCTGCTGCAGCAGCGGCATGCGAGCATTCGGTCCGGCGATGCCAGCGGCGTTGCTCGAATCGTAGCCGGTGGCCGACTGAGCCGTCCCATTGCCGGACCGCTTCTCAGCAGGAACGGCTGCTCCGCGTCCGGAGGTATTGGGCTGGCTCGCCGTAAGACCCTCGGTGAGCGCTGCCACGGAAAGGCCTTTTTGTGTGTGGACGCCGGAGAGTTTGCCGCCGCCATCGCCTCCGCACGCGAGTGCCGCGCCGACCAGAATCAGCACCCCGATTGTGCCGACCAGATAGCGAATGTTCATTTTCTGCCTCCTGCTGCCCTTGGTGGATTATCTAACCGTAGAGACGCGAGTTTCGACAATAAAGTTCCGTATTCAGGCAATCCGTCGCCGCCTGAGAGCAGCTTCGAGCACAATACCTGACATGATCGCGAGGAGTGTTGCTGCGAGCACGATTTCCGCTACACGCAGGGTTGAGGCACCGCCATCCTCATTGGATTCGGAGGCGGCGGGAGTCGTCGCTGCGTTACCCGCCGCGCCGAGGCGAGTGTCAGCCGCGCTAGGTGAGGCGGTCGTAGGCGCGACTGGCGCCACGACGCTGCCGGACGCGTCGCCACAGGTCGCGGCAATATTGGGGGATTGGGGGCTCGGAGTAGAGGTTGGTGCCGGCTCGGGCGGTGCGGTCCCGGCCGGAGTCTCGATGGAGCCATTCCCGCCACTGGTACCGCCCCCGCTTGCCGGGCCACCGGCACCGCCGGCTGCCCCGCCTGCGGCGCTACCGGTGGCCGCTGGCACCCCGGCGGGCGCGCACGGCGCTGCAGCACGCGCATTCGATTGCGAGGTCGAAGAGTCGGCGTTGCCGCTTGGCTGCGCATAGGCGCCGGACTCGCCGCTCTTTGATGTATCCGTGGCGCCGGGGATCTGGGCTAGCCGCGACTCCTCGGCAGGCTGGCTCCCGGCTTCCCGCGATGCGCCTCCGCCCCCACCGACCGTGAGATCGCCGACGAGGACGACAGCCAGCACCACTGCCACAGCCGCGCCGGCAAGACGCATTCCCACGCCAAGCGCGGGGGTGGGTCGCGCCCCGGCCGCGGCCTTGCGCTCGAGCATTTCCGGCGTGATCGCGAAGGAACGAGGTGCCTCCGCCTGGGGCAGCTCATTCAGGGCCGTCGCCGTCGCACGAAGCTCGTCGAGTTCGCGGCTGCAGGTCTCACACACGGCAAGATGCGCCTTGAGCGCCGTAGCCTGGGACGCGGTCAGGCGCCCGTCGATATACGGCGAGAGGTTGTTGCGGAGGCGTGCGTGCTTACTGAGCCAGAGCATGGGTCATCTGTCCTCACTAGTTTGACGGAAGCGAGACGGCAAAAGTTCCCCGCGGGAAAGGAGGAGGGCTCGCAGCCGGGAGCGGGCGCGGTTAATGCGCGACTTGACCGTGCCGAGAGAGACGCCCATTACCTGCGCGATTTCGGCGTAGTCGAGGCCCTGAACGTCACAGAGGACGATCGCCAGCCGCTGGTCTGTGGGCAGCACCCTGAGCGCTTCTTGGATCGCCCTGCCTAGCTCGGCCGTCTCCGCGATTTCCTCCAGCGCTGGACCGGGATTCTCGATGTCCCACGCGCGTCCGCTCTCGCCGCGGGGCTGGTCGAGGGATGCCGCCGGGCGTGCGCGACGCCGTCGCAGTTCGTCGTAGCATGCGTTGACGCCGATGCGGAACAGCCACGCGCGGAAGCCCGCAGGTCGGCCAGGCGCGGCGGCGCCTCCTCGGAAGCGATCGATCGCACGATACGCCGCGATGAACGCTTCCTGGGTGGCGTCTTCGGCTGCTTCGGAAGATACCAACATGCGCAGGCAGAGGTTGTATAGAGGGCGCTGGTAGCGTTCGACGAGTACGTTGAAGGCTGCGAGCTCGCCCTGCCTGCTACGGGCGATTAAGTCCGGTTCGTCGAAGTCGGCGCCCACCCCTAGCGCCATTCTACAGGCGACTCATCCGGGGTTACAGTTGCGTGCCCTAGGTTCGGCAGGAGAGATCGCTAACAAAACGAAACAGCTGTGCGAAGGTTACGTCTTATCTGAGTGAGCGATACGGCCTTATAATGAAGCGGCACGAATGACGACATACGAAGAAGAGGATGCAGCGGGCGACGGTGTTGAGGCAGATTCTGGTTCTCAGCCCGATTTCGACCCGCTTTTGACGCCCTGGGAAGAACCTCACTCGACAGCTCAGCGCCGCTCCGACGGAAACGACGATATTGCGGCGGAATGGACGCCATCTGCATTGCCGGCAGGTCACCGAGACACCTGGGACGACCCCACATGGTGGGAGTCACCCCCTGCGGCGCCGTACTCCGCACAGCCACAACCGGCCTTGTACCCTCAACCCTACCCGCGACCACATTCGAGTCCGGTGGCGCGCGTCGAGGGCTCGCTGGCGCAAGAAGCGATCGCTGTCCCGCGCGGACAGAGGCGTTGGCTTGTAACGTTTCGAGAGGTTGCGGAGACGCTGCTGTTGGCGGCTCTGATCTTCCTCGCGGTGCGCGCTTCCTTCCAGAACTTCAAGGTCGAAGGGCACAGCATGGACCCCAGCCTCTCGGACGGCGAATATCTCATCGTGAATAAGCTCACCTATGCTCAGGTAGACCTCAGCTTCCTCAACTTCCTCCCGTTCTTCGATGCCGGAGACGACTCACTCCACTACCTCTGGGGCGCACCGGACAGGGGCGACGTGATTGTCTTCCGCGCGCCCACAAGCCCTGACCGCGACTTCATTAAGCGCATAATCGGGCTGCCGGGGGACACGGTGGAGATCAACGAGGCGAGCAGCGAAGTGAAGGTCAACGGCGCCGCTCTCAAGGAGTCGTACATCCTAGGGACCACGGGCTGCACGCAGACGTGCACATGGACAGTGCCCAAGGCAGGCACGGCTGAATCTCGCCAGACGTGCGGCTCGAACGATTGCTATTTTGTGCTGGGCGATAACCGGCAGAACAGCAGCGATTCTCGTCAGGGCTGGCTGGTGCCGAAGGAGAATATCGTCGGTAAAGCGCTGATCACCTACTGGCATCACGGCGAGCCTGAGCTGGACCTTGCCCCAAACCACTCTGTCGGCATCGCGGACAAGGCCTCGGCCGAGCAGTAGATGACAGCCGGCAGGGCGGTTGCCTTCACATCGTTTTTCGGGGACAATGCGGGTGCCCGCGTGGTTGACAAGCCGTCGGTCCATTGGTTACGCTTTGGCCAATCAGATTAAATGCATAGGCGCTTTCGCGATTTAGGTGAGGGGGACCTAAAGATGCCAGAACTCGGCATTCGCAGCGATGACGTAGAAGCGCTCAAGTCACTCCTCGAAGACGAAGCGCGCCTTCGCGGTGATGACTTCGTCCTCTCCTCGGGCCTCCCCACGAAGTATTACTTCAACGCCAAGCCCTTGACGCTGTCGGCTGAGGGATTCGACCTCGTCGGGCGAGTGATGGGTGCCGTGGTAGAACGCTCGGGTGCTCAGGCAGTGGGCGGACTCGAGATCGGTGGGATCCCGTTGGGTCTAGCAATTGCAGTGGCGTCACGACGGGCTGGTAAAGAGATACCAGATTTCCTCGTTAGGGAAGAACGGAAGCTGCACGGAACCAAGGAGCAAATCGCTGCATCCTATCTCGTCCCTTCCGGCCCCGGCTGCCGAGTAGCAATTGTCGACGATGTCGTCACGACCGGGAAATCTATTGAGCAGGCGATCAAAGCCGCGTTGCACGCGGATTGGAAGATCATCCTGATTCTCAGCCTTGTTACGAGGCCTGAGGGGGGTGGCGTGGCGGCAATGAAGCAAAAATTCGCGGGCTCCGCCGAATATCAGAGTATCTTCGAATGCGATACGGACGGGAATTTGTCGCGTCTGGTTGATGACTTGCTGACCATCCCGGTGTAGTTTCCTAACATGCTCGCCTCACGCGAGCTTCAGTTCATCCAGTCCCAGCGCGTCGCTCATCTGGCGACTGCCAGCGCAGACGGTCGTCCGCACGTCGTGCCGGTGTGCTTCGCGTACCTAGACGGCCACATCTACATCGCGATCGACGAGAAGCCGAAGCGCTCCCTCCGACTAAAACGCCTGCGCAATATCGAGGCGAATCCCCAGGTAGCGATAGTGCTCGACCGCTACGACGAAGACTGGTCGCGCTTGGCGTGGGTCCTCGTTCAGGGGACCGCCGTCGTGCTCGACAGCGGGCCGGGGTGTCGAGCTGGGGAGAACTTTAGTAGCGTTCGTTCGCTCGGTCGGGGTACGTCAGGATAACCGAGAAGCGTCTTCAGCCGAGGCGATGCCTTCCATCCGCACGCAGGTCTCCGGGCGGAAATCGATCTGCTTGTGGGTGCTATCGCAGAAAGGCTTGTTCTCGGACTCTCCGCAGCGGCAGAGGGTGAACCAGTCGCCGGGCGGGACTTCGAACTCGTTGCCGTCTTGATCGACCAGCTTCGCGGGGCCGTAGACGCGGTAGGGGCCGTTGCGGCGTACGAGGATCGTCACGGGAGTGCTTTCGTCTTCGAGCACGGCGCAGCCAGTGTAGCACGCGCGTTGGAGGCTCTACGTCGAAGCGACGCCAAGCAGATGCGCCCTGAGAAACGGCGAGATGATCGCTTGAAGGTCGCGCTCGACGCCAAACCAGAAGTGGCCGAGGCCGGGAAGCAGCTTCAGTTCCGCCTTCGAGCCGAGGCCGCGAACCAAGCGGGTCAACTCGCCCGCATCCGAGTATTCATCCTCGTCGCCTGAGATGAAAAGCGCGGGGCAGGCGACACGCACATCCTTGAGAGGCATCGTCGTCGGGAGCGACACTGCGATGAAAGCGTTCAGCCGCTCGTCCACGGCCTGCAGTGCGATAGCGGCGCCGAAGGAGTAGCCGGCAAGCGCGACGCGAGCTCCGTCAACCTCCGGCAGCTCGCGCAGATACGCGAGGGCGGCTCCGACGTCGTCCTGTTCACCGACACCGTTGTCGTAGGTTCCTTCGCTGCCGCCGGCGCCGCGAAAGTTGAAGCGCAGTGCGACGATGCCGTCCGCGGCCGCCGTCTGGCAAACGGCGTCGACAACGTTGTTGTGCATATCGCCGCCGTACATCGGGTGCGGGTGACAGACGACGATCCCGGGAGCCGGCGTTCGCTCCGGCAGATTTAGCGCTCCTTCGAGCGTGAGCACGCCGCTTGCGAACGTCATTGCACGGATTCCGGCATGGGCCCAACCCTAAGGCTTCCGCGCCCAAAGGTCGAGGCGCACGTAGTCCGCCGTGAACGGCTCGCCGTAACGGCGGACCGTCTCGGCGATGACGGCCTCGAGGAACGGCTGCTGGTGCTCGGGCGGCAGGGCGGCGACGTGGCGCTGAAGGATGATTGTCCGCAGGTAAAGCGCGGCGTCGTCAGTGTTGTCGAAGCGCACGGGCGAGTCGAAGAGTTCCGCTCGCACGTCCGTCCAGCCGGCGCGCTCCATGGCGGCCGTCGCCTCTTCTGCCGTGCGGTACTTCCGGAACTCTGCCATACCGAGATACCGGGAATAGGGCTCGCGTTCTTCGACCGCGTGCGTGGCGGCCATGAGTCGCGCGATGTTCGCGCCGCCGCCGCACTGAGCGCGGAAGCGGCCGCCGGGCTTCGCCGTGCGGAGGAGGCAGCCGAAGAGCGCATTGTCATCGGGGATCCAGTGGAGGACGGCGTTCGAGAAGACGACGTCCACTTCCTCCGGCAGCTTGAAGTCGGTGAGATCCGCGCGGATGGGGATGACGTTTGTAATGCCCCGCTCCTCGATGGCTTGCGTGATTTTCGAGATCATGTCGGGCGAACTATCGACGGCGTAGATGCGGCCGCGCGGCAGACGCTCGAGCAGGTCGAACGTCACCGAGCCGGAGCCGCAGCCGGCATCGAGGACGGTCTCGTCGCCGTTGAGGTGCAGATCGTCGATCACTGCCTGCGCCCAACGCCGCATAGGCGTGCCGATGCGGTCGTAGACCTCGGCGTTCCAGTGGGTGGAGGGTTGGGTCACGAAACCGTCGTCAGGATCGACCTAGCGGCCCTGGAACTGAGGCTCACGCTTCTCGACGAACGCCTGGACGCCCTCTCGGAAGTCCTTGGAGCCGAAGAGCGGAAGGAGCTGGAGGAAGACGTGGTGCACATTCGCCTCGAACGTCTCCTCGAGGCCGAGGCGCATCATACGCTTTGTGGCCTGCACCGCGAGCGGGGCGTTGGCGGCGATTTCGGCGGCGAGCTGTCGAGTTGTTGGCATGAGTTGATCGGGGTCCACGACCTGGCTCACGAGGCCGGCTTCGAGCGCTTGCTGGGCCGAGAGAGTGCGCCCGCCGAAAGCGATCTCGGCGGCCTTCTCCCAGCCGATGAGGCGCGGGAGGAGCCACGCGCCGCCGCTCTCGGGCAGAATGCCGCGCCTAGTGAAGACGGCAGCGAGCTTGGCGTCACTCGAGGCGATACGAATGTCTGCGCCTAGAGCGAGGTCCATACCGTAGCCGGCGGCTGGGCCGTTGATCGCGCAGATGACCGGCTTGTCGGTGGTGTGAAGGACGATAGGCGGGCTGTTCGCGAGATCGAAGCGAGCGTTAGCGAGGCCATCGGCGCCGTTCGAGCCTATGCCGGTGCCGGCGACGAGGTCCTTCAGGTCAAGGCCGGCACAGAAGCCGCGGCCCGCTCCCGTGATGACGATGACTCGCACATCGCGGTCGCGGTCTGCGTCGCGTAGCGCCTGAGAGAGCGATTCGAGCATCGGGCCGCTGATCGCGTTGAGGCGGTTCGGACGGTTGAGCGTGATGGTCGCGACGTTGGAATCGACTTCGAACAGCAGGTCGGCGTATTCGGGCATGAGGCACCTCCTGAGCGGTAGTTTACAGTCGGGGGTTCAGAGTTGCGAGTTAGCGTTGCGCACGGCCCGCCGCGGTCGCTTGCGCGATCCAAAAGGTAGAAGCGAATCTCCGGCAAGATTTCTCTTGAAACTACTTGACAAGAAGAGAGAGAGACAATAGTGACGGTGCGCCTTGTGCAGCCGGGCGCGAAGCCGTTTTCCGGCGGGGGAACTTAGTGGGCAAACTGGCTCTTGTCCTAATCCCATTGGCGGCTCTGAGTGCCGCAATTGCCGCTTGCGGCGAAGAAGAGCAAGTGCCGAGCCCGTCGAGTGTGCCCAAGGGATCACAATCGCCGTCTGCGTCGTCCACGGTGGCGGCAAGCTCAACTCCGCAATCTACATCGGCGCCCTTGCCGACGTGTGGGATGGCTGACGTATCGCGCACGTTTCAATATGAGACGATCCCGACCGGCGAAAAGAAGGAGCACACCGATACCGAAGCCGGCTACTCGGTCGCTTATCCGACGGAATGGACGATTTGCCAGGTTGCGTTCAACGCGCAGATCCCGGACTTTTTAAGTGCTGTTGAACTCTACGACGCGGGCGGGCTACTCCGTGCCTCAATCTACGTTCGCAGCAACCCGGCGGGTTTGACGCTAGAGGAGTGGATCAAGGCCCACGATGCCTTCTTTTACGAAAATCCAACGGAGGAACAGGTTATCGGTGGAGCCCGTTCTCTTGTTGCCCCGCTGAACTTCGGAAAACAACCTAGCCCGCTTGCTTACCTACAGCACGGGCAGGCCGTAATCAGCATAAAGGGATTGGCGACGGAGGATTTTGAAGCGGTTGCGTCGGGTTTCAACTTAAGATAGCAACCCTATGTTGAAAATTCGCCTGGTCCTATTGCTCCTGGGCTTGGTGGCGTTTGCCACTTCGTTCGACTTTGCGCGGCGAGCTGACGCTATTACGGATCGTGTTTACACGCTTCCCTTCTTTTCACAATACGTAAAAACCTGTGGCTTCGGGTGCTACCCGGGCCACTAAGGTACCGATTACCTACTCGGCGACGGGCGACGGGTGGCGAGTACGTGGTCGCTGCGCTTGGGGGCAATGCATTCTATACAAACTTTCAACCAGGTCCGAATGGCGCCGGTAACTACATCGTCATCGACCATGGCAGCGGGCGTTTCACCCGCTACCTCCACCTCCTCAGCATCGCAATCTCCTACGGGCCAATTGTGTCGGCGGGCCAGTTGGTGGGATACGAGGGCAACACCGGCAGCCCGTGGCTGTGTCCTGGTCCTGACTGCAATAGCACCCCACATTTGCACTTTGAGACAAAGATCAACGCCGTCAGTGGCGACCCGTCCAGCGGTACGGCGATTAATCCTTATTACGAGTATCCCGACTACAATGACCTGTGGACTACGAACCCGCCAAGCTATCAGGAAGGCGAGTCCGTAGGAGTCGCCTCATGGGCGTCGAACCGGCTCGACGTTTTCGTGCGGGGCAACAATGGGGCGATGTATCACAGGTGGTGGGACGGCAGTGCGTGGTCGGGCTGGGAGTACCATCCGGGATGCCTACGAGGCGGGCCCGCCGCCGTCTCGCGCATGACAAATCGCATCGACGTCTTCGTACGCGGCTGCGGCGATCATCTACACAAGAAATCTTGGAGCGGGTCGAGTTGGTCCGACTGGCAGGACCTGGGCGGCTGTCTCAGGTCAGAGCCGGCCGTCACATCGTGGGGCAGCACCCGGCTAGATGTGTTTGTTCGGGGGTGCTATGACGCGCTCAACTGGATGTACTCGGATAATTCAGGCTCGAGCTGGAGCAGCTGGCAGGACCTGGGCGGCTGCGTCAACGCCGCCCCGGGAGCAGCCACCTGGGGCGGGAATCATCTGGCCGCTTTCGTCCGCGGCTGCAGCAATGGTTTGCATAGAAACTACTGGTTCGGTGGCGCTTGGTCCGGCTTCAACGCGCCGGGCTCCTCCCTGAGTGGCTGCCTGGGCTCAGGACCAGGAGCCGACTCATGGGGGGTGAACCGCCTGGACGTCTTCATCCGCGGCTGCGCGGATGCGGCGTGGCATAACTACTCGTCGGACGGCGGTGTCAACTTTTCGGGATTCATCGAACCGGAAGGGTGCTTCACCTCCGGCATTGGGGTAACATCGCGGTTGTCAAATCTTCTAGACGTGTTCGGGCGCGGCTGCGGTCCCCGGAACCTGTGGCAGAAGTCGTGGAACGGTTCTAGCTGGACGGCCTGGACCGACAGCGGGCCATGGCCCTGACCGTCGTCTCTTAGCGTTCTCTCCGCCTCTCTACATTTGTAACGCGTCTATTGCCAGCCTTTGGGAGTAGCGAGTAACCTGAGAAGAGGGAGCGACGCGGAACCAAACCGTCCGCCCTGCCGTTTACTAGTCAGGACTAGACCGGAGAACCGCCCCACTTGGACGCTCGCTCGGTAGCCCAACGAATCGTCGAGAACGTAGAGCGCGTCATCGTCGGCAAACGCGCGCAGGTGGAACTTGCGGTGATGACGTTGATGTGCGGCGGGCACTTGCTGATCGAGGACGTGCCCGGCGTCGGCAAGACGATGCTAGCGCGCAGTCTCGCCCGCTCGAGCGGCTGCTCGTTCAGCCGCATTCAGTTCACGCCCGACCTCCTACCCACGGACGTAACCGGGGTCTCCATGTACAACCAGAGCACGCGCGATGGCGTCACCCATCACACGCCGGCGCCCTTCATGGTGATGGGCACGCAAAACCCGATCGAGTATGAAGGCACGTTCCCGCTGCCCGAGGCGCAGCTGGACCGCTTCTTGCTTCGTCTGGAGCTAGGCTACCCCTCGGTGCGAGATGAGAAGACGATCATGGAGCGCCAGCGCGACGGCCACCCCGTCGCGGAGCTGGAACAGGTCTGCGAGTCGAACGAGATCCTGTCTCTTCAAGAGGCAGTGCGCGACATCTACATAGACGTGCTGGTGCAGGAGTATATCGTCAGCTTGATGAACGCTACCCGTAATCATGATTCCGTGTATCTCGGTGCTTCGCCACGCGGGTCACTGGCGCTGCAAAGACTGGGACAGGCGCAGGCCATCCTCGACGGCCGTGACTTCGTTCTGCCAGACGATGTGAAGGCACTGGCGTATCCAGCGCTGGGGCATCGCATCATCCTGAATGCGCAGGCGCGGGTAAAAGGCGCCACCGTCCAGCAAGTACTCGCCGAAGCACTTCAACGGCTGCCGGTGCCCGGGGTCCGCGCCTCCGAGCGGGCCAGCAGGCGCGCGTAGGATGACGCGGACCTTGGACACAATGGCCTACGCCCTGCGCCGTTTCCTCGGTCTCTGCTATCGCAACCAGAACCTGCTGTTCGTAGCTTCGGCGCTGGTAACGATGTCCGCCTTCGCCTTCGTCAGCGGCTACTGGTTCTTCTATCGCGCCGCCTATGTGCTCGGGGGTCTGGTCATCATCTGTCTGATCTGGGCACGCGTGCATGCCGGTGCTCTCGAGGTGGCGGTGGAGCGCGCGAACGACCGCTTACAGGTGGGTCAAGAAGCCGAGGCGAGAGTACGACTGCGAAGCCGAAGCAAATTTACCAAGGTTTGGCTGGAGGCCGAAGACGAGACCGACATGCCCGGTACGCCAGCACGCACGGTGCTCACCTTGTCGTCCAATGGGTCGCGCAATTGGAAGGTGAACGTGCGCTGCGCGCGACGCGGCATTTATCGTGCCGGCCCGGTACGCATAACGACCGGCGATCCCTTCGGTCTCTTTCGGTTAACGCGAACCTACGGCGAGCGGCGTCAGCTGCTCGTGTTGCCGCGACCGGAGGAGCTGCCGTACTTCTGGTCGCCGGTCGCGCAGCTACCGGGCGAAGGGAGCGTGCGCCGCCGCACCCACTATGTAACGCCGAATGCGTCCGGGGTCCGCGATTACTACCCGGGCGACAGCTACAACCGAATCCACTGGCGATCGACAGCCCGGCTGGGCCGGCTGATGGTCAAGACGTTCGAAATGGACCCGACGAGCAACGTCTGGGTGCTCCTGGACCTGGACGGCTCGGTTCAGGCAGGTGTGGGGGACGAAAGCACTGAAGAATACGGTGTGCGCATTGCGACCTCGCTTGCCTACCACTTCGTCCAATCCAACCGGATACTGGGGCTCATGGCGCTAGGACAAGAAGCGGTCGTCCTGGACCCGACGCGGGGCTCTCAACAGTACGGCCGCATCTTGGAAGCGCTGGCGATGGCGGAGGCGACGGGAGTCAAGCCTCTGAGTCTCGTTCTCGAAGAGGAGGGCCGCCGCTTCGGTCGTCATACCACCCTGATCATCGTGACGCCTTCTGCCGATGATGGCTGGCTGCCGTCGCTCGAGACTACGGTGCAGCAGGGTACGCGCGCTGCAGTTGTGTCGCTGGAGGCCGCCAGCTTCGGCGGCGCTGAGCAGAGGAGATCACTACGCCCGGAAGCGCTTTCCAGTCTCGGTGTACCGGCCTACATTGTGCGTTGCGGCTCCGACATTTCGCTGATGCTTGGACCGGCGGGTATGGCTGCACATGCGGCACCGGAGCGACAGAAGGCAATGGCGCGCTGATGGCCGAGTTCGAATGGACGAGGCCGGCAGCTCCGACCGCTGCGCGTACGGCGCCTTTATGGCTCAAACGCTTAGCCGCGCGTCTCACCGACTGGGAGGACTGGCTCACGCTTGTCCTGGCGCTGGGCGCTACCATGTGCGTTTCGCTCGGATTGGAGCAGTCTGGCTGGTCCGACGATATGCCGCCGATCACGGTGGTCGCCGTCTTGGCGATCGTCGCTTCGCTCCTGATCGCGCGCTCGGGCCTCTCGATATTTGCCGCGTGGCCGCTCGCGGTGCTCACAGGCGCGCTCGTCGTCTTCTGGCAGACGCTGGAGATGGTGGGGCCGGGAGATTTCCAGCAGAGACTCGACACCATTTATCTTCGCTTCGAGACATGGTTTAACCTCGCTTTCCACGGAGGCGTCAGCAACGACTCGCTGCCGTTCAACGTGCTCGTGCTGGGCCTGACGTGGTTGGGCGCATTCATCTTCGGCTGGAGCGTGTACCGCTGGCAGAACGCCTGGATAGGGCTGATTCCCGGCGGCCTGACGCTGTTCCTGGATATGGCGCTCGTGGGCGACAACCTCGAGGGTTCCGTGCTGCTTTACATGCTGTTCGGCTTCCTGCTGGTGATGCGGACCAACCTGATGACCCGGATGACAATTTGGCGACGTGAGGGCACGAGCTACCCCTCGCTAATCAGCCTATCGTTCCTCAACTTCACCACCTGGGCCCTCCTCTTTCTTATTGTCACTGCGTGGGTCCTGCCCGTCGGGCCGTTCACCACGCCGGGCCCGGTGAATGCCATGGTCAGCCAGGTCGAGGAGATCGGTGTCAATTTCGTGCGGCTCTCTGGGCCACTGCACGTAAAGCGGGTGGTTCCCGTCCACAACTTCACGGGCGTCCTACCCTTCCAGGGCTCGATCGACCTCGGCAACCGGGAGTTGATGACCGTTCGCGTCAACGACCCGGCCGTATCAGGTGAGATTCGTCTGCGCGGCGCGGTCTACGACGAGTACGGCGGCGGCGGCTGGAAAGCCGGCGCGCGGACCTCCGTGGACCTGCCGGCGTACATCGAAGACAGCGTGAAAGAGGAGCTCACTAGCGGCGCGATCAAAGGTCAGGTCATCCCGTTGACAATCACGGTCGACCGAAATAGCGTCGTGGGCTCGGTGCTCTTCTCGCCTGGGGAACCGCTGTCGGCGAGCACGCCGTTTCAGATCGAGGCCCCGTCGTCCGGGTTTAAGACGATCCAGTTTGGACTTAAGGGCGGTGGCGAGGGCAAGACCGACGAGGAGATACTTTCGGCGGTCAAAGCCGATATGGGCGAAGATTTCGTCGGCTTAACCGTCGAGCGCCATGGCGATCAGAACATCGTAAGGGTAGGCGGACTGAAGCTAAACGACGGGCCGCTTCCCGACGCGCTCGTGGCGAGGCCCGAGAATCGTGTGGACGAAGGCCGCTCTTACAACGTCACCGGGTTCATTCCCATCGTCCCCGAAGACGAACTCCGCCAGGCGACCGGGATCGATCCGGACTGGGTGCAGCACCACTACCGTCAGTTGCCCGACGGGCTGCCAGCGAGGATCGGCGACCTCGCGAAGCAGTGGACCGCCAGCGCAACTACCCGTTACGACAAAGCAGTAATCGTACAAGATGCCCTCCGGCAGTTCCCGATTGACTTCAATATTCCGGACACGCCGCCGGGCAGGGATACCATCGACTACTTCCTGTTCGATTCTCAGCGCGGCTACTTCGACTACCACGCCTCGGCAATGGCGGTAATGCTGCGCACGCTCGGGATCCCGTCGCGCCTTGCTGTCGGATTCGTCATCAACGACGCAGATAAGAACCTGGAGAGCGGGGCCTACACGATACGTGACTACAACTCTTATGCCTGGACAGAAGTCTACTTCCCGGGCTACGGGTGGATTGCCTTCAACCCTTCTCCTGACCGCCCGGGCGCGCTGAACCCCGTCGTCGAGCAGGCCAGCGAACCCGGCAAGCCCCTGGATCTCAAGGACATCCCTGGTTTGCCGGCAGCCATCGACCCGATTCTCGATAATCCCGCCGACCAGAATCCCAGTATCCCGGCCACGTCGATCGAGCAGAAGCGTGACTACAACCCCCTGCTAACCCTGGGTGTGGCTGCGTTCATCACTCTACTCGCGGGTAGTGCGTTTTTCGGTTGGCAGCGCTCGGTGGCAGGGCTACCGTACTCGCAGCAGCTCTGGGAGAAAACCGTGCGACTGGCGAGCTGGGCCGGGCACGGTCCCCGGACCGGTCAGACTCCGGCAGAGTTCGCGCTCAGTCTCAAACGCTCCGTCCGTGAAGCTAAAGACGTGACGATGCTCGCCGCGGCGTACAATCGCTCCCGTTTTGGGAAGCGCGAGCCCGAGGAGGAAAAGGCCATCCTGGCGGAAATGTGGTCTCCCTTGCGCAACGCTCTGGTTGGTTCCATCGTGCGGCGCATCACGAGACGCGGGCGCACTGTGAACGAGGACCGCTAGAGCCCGAATCGTCTACTGCCGTCGTTCGGCTGTGGCGCCGCTTCGCTTCACGAAGCCTTGCCCTGCGGCATCCAAGAGCGTATTAGCGAGGGCTTCAGATTCGACCTTGCCTTTAATCAAGTACTCGCGAGCGCCCTCCTTCCTTGCCCAGCGCCCCAGCGATTCATCTTCGAGTCCAGTCAAGACTACCACCGGAACGCGTGATGCCTGTTCGTAAATCTCGAGGAGCGCGCCCAGGCGTGGGGTATCACCCAAAAGCAGGTCCAGAAGGATAACGTCGAACTTGCGCCGGGCCAGCTGTCGGAGACCTTCGTGCAGATGCTCCACATGAGTAACCTCGAAGTCGGCCGATCGGACGTCGGCCAGCGCCTCCTTAACCAGACGCGCGTCACCGGGGTTGTCTTCCACGAACAACACCCTG
>WNGG01005739.1_pt1 | contig 18386 bp, 14 predicted proteins | sample 5400661 | NCBI WGS metagenome assembly WNGG01 (sample SAMN13153372, study PRJNA577476) | soil metagenome | isolation source: 100 cm soil or saprolite under Garry oak tree replicate 1 | place: USA:California | collected 2016-06-15
CCGACGCAGAAGGCCATGGGCCAGGGCGCGCTCCGGTCGCAGATGGACGTACGGGTTTGCTTCCGCGTCCGCGAGCGCCGCGACGTCGACCTGATCCTCGGCCAGGGCATGCTCACCGCCGGCTGGCAGGCCCACACCCTGAACGCGCCAGGCAAGTTCCTGATCTCCGCACCCGAGCACGACACGCCGCGCCGTGCCCGCGCCTACCTGGTCACCGACGAGGCCGTGACCGAGACAGCCAGCCGCCACGCACCGCTGCGCCCGCAGTTGGACGAGGTATCGCTCCGCGCCTTGGCCGAGCGCCCCTACACCCGCCCAGAGCCCGCCAAAGGCGAGCCCGGCCCGGACAGCCCAGAGCGCGAGGGAGAGACCGACCGTGGCCCCGACGCATTGCTGTGGGCTGCACTGCGCCTCGCCCCCGAGGAAGGCGTGTCGGTAGCCGATCTCGTCACTGTCACCGGCATGAGCCAGCGCTGGGTCCACGACCGGCTCCGCGTCCTCGCCAGCGCCGGCCGGGCGCGCCGGATACGACGCGGATTCTGGCGCGCCGACCGGCCAGAGGATGACGCTCAGTGAACACCGGAGCGCAAGCGCAAGCGCAAGCCTCACGCGCGTCTGCACCCATGGGCAGCCATTTGCGCTCTGCGCTTGCGCTAACTCCCGCTACCCACCGTGACCGACGAGAGGAGCCGCCCCACGATCAGCCCACCACAGAAGGAGGTGACCACATGCAGGCATACACAGTGGAGCAAGTCGCAGAGATGCTGCACGTCGGCCGGGACAAGGTGTACTACCTGCTCCGCACCGGCCAGCTTCGCAGCATCAAGATCGGCAAGCTGCGCCGGATCACCAACAAGCACCTGGCCGAGTTCATCGCCTCCCTGGAAGCCAGGCCATGAGCGAAGTACAACGAAGTGCAATGTGATACATTGTGCTCCGAGACCTACTCCGCAAGGCCAAGGACGGAGCCAATGGCACTCAGCCAGAGCTACAGCCTGCGCCTCGACGCAGAGCAGCGAAGCAAGCTCGAAGAGATCGCACAGCGGCAGGACCGTGACCTGTCCTACGTGATCAGGAGGGCCATCGATGAGTACATCGAGCGCCACCAGCACGACCCCAACGGCGGCTGATACCAGCGCCAGCCCTGGCCACCACGAACCACGGTGGTACGCCTCGAACGCAGGCCAGGGCACGCCAGGCCCGACCGCTACCACCTGGCAGAACTGGAGGGCTCAGTGTCCAAGCTGTTAATCGGCAAGTACCAGGCCACGATCTACCCGGAGGACAACGGGTACATCGGCTCGGTCAGCCTCGGCTTCGACGGCACGGGCAACCGCCGGCGTCTCAAGCGCAGGGGCAGGACCAGGGCTGTCGTCAAAGACAAGCTGATCAAGGCCGTGGAAGAACTCGAAGCGGGCCTCAAGCCAGCCGAGGGCTACACGGTCAAGGAAGCCGTGAACGATTGGCTCGCCAAGGGTCTCAAGGGCCGCGACGACAACACGGTGACCACCAATCGCATCCTCGCTGAGCAGCACGTGATCCCGCTCATTGGTGCGGCAAAGCTCAAGGAACTGACCGCCGATGCCGTCGACGAGTGGCTCGACGGCCTGAGCGGCAAGCTCGCGACCAGGAGCCTGCAAGGGGTCCACGCGATCCTCAAGCGAGCGATCCGGCAGGCGCAGGCCCGTGACAAGGTGCTGCGCAACGTAGCCGAACTGGTCACCACACCCAAGGGGAAGCAGGGACGGCCTAGCCAGGCGATGACGCTGGAGCAGGCTACGGCCATGCTGAAGCAGGCGAAAGCATCCCGGCTGCACGCCTACGTCGTGGTGAGCCTGCTTACCGGCATTCGTACCGAAGAGGCCCGCGCGCTGCGCTGGTCTCATGTCGTTGCATGGGTAGACGACCAGGCCGCTTGGGTGCCGGTCACCGAAGCCGGATTCGATCACGAGCGGTTCGCGATCTACGTCTGGCGCTCGGTGCGAGCAGACGGCGACACCAAGACCGAGAAGTCACGCCGCACACTGGAACTGCCCTCGCAGGCAGCCGAGGCTCTACGCGAGCACCGTGCCCGCCAAGCACGGGAGCGACTGGTGGCCGGGACGGCGTGGACGGATCACGGCCTCGTGTTCGCCAGCCAGGTTGGCACGCCACTCGACGCTTCCCACGTCCGCAGGGCCTTCAAGGGCATCACCAGGAAGGCCAAGCTCGGGGAGAACTGGACGCCCCGGGAACTGCGCCACTCGTTCGTGTCCATCATGAGCGACAACGGCGTGCCCATCGAGACCATCGCTGATCTCGTCGGACACGCCAGCACGGCAGTCACCGAGGAGGTCTACCGGCACCAGTTGAAGCCAGTGATCACCCGTGGCGCCGAGACCATGAACGCACTCTTCAACCAGCAGAACAAAGCGAAGTCCGCGTAAGTGAGTGGCCCCCGTTTTGGCCCCCAGCGGCATTCCGCAAGATCGCTTAGGGACCAGTCATACCTGGTCGGGGTGGCCGGATTTGAACCGGCGGCCTCTTCGTCCCGAACGAAGCGCGCTGCCAAGCTGCGCCACACCCCGCCGCCTGAACGGCATGGACCCCCGAAGCTTGCCCCGGGAACCCCCGGAAGTCTAGCCGATACGGGGAACCAGCGTGAGCAGGGTCGCCTCCGGTCGGCAGGCGAACCGGAACGGCGCCCACGGCGAGGTCCCTAGCCCGGCGGACACGTGCAGCCACGGCCGGCCGGGGTCGCCTTCGGCGGGGTGCCGGTGCAGCCCGCTGGCCCGTGCCGGTTCGATGCCACAGTTGGTGACCACCGTCCCGTACCCCGGCACGCGGACCTGGCCGCCGTGGGTGTGCCCGGCCATCAGCAGGTCGTAGCCGTCCGCCGCGAACAGGTCCAGGATGCCTGGTTCCGGTGAGTGCATGACCCCCAGCCGCAGGTCCGCGGTGGGGTCGGCAGGCCCGGCGATGTCCTGGTAGCGGGCGCGGCCGATGTGCGAGTCATGCACCCCGCCCACCTCGATGTCGAGACCGCCGGCCTTGATCCGGCCGCGGGCGTTGTTCGCGTCCATCCACCCGGCCGCGGCCATGCTCGCCCCGAGTTCCTCCCAGGGCAGGTCGGGGACATGGCGGTGGTGCTTGTTCGCTGAGGTGTCCCACAGGTAGCGCAGCGGGTTCGCCGGAATGGGCGAGTAGAGGTCGTTTGAGCCGTACACGAACACGCCGGGCCGGTCCAGCAGCGGGCCGAGCGCTTCAAGCAGCGGCTGGACGGATCGTGCGTGCGCGATCGAGTCCCCGGTGTTGACGACGAGATCCGGGGCTAGCGCGTCCAGGGACCTGAGCCAGGACAGCAGCCGGTGCCGCCCGGGAGTCAGGTGGATGTCGGATAGGTGGAGCACCCGGACCGGCTGGGCGCCAGCCGGCAGAACCGGTACGTCGGCCTGGCGCAGGGCGAACCAGTTCCGTTCCAGGATGCTGCCGTAGCCGAGCACCGCACCGCCGGCCACGGCGGCCAGGGTGAGGGCGCGCAAGGGTGATCGCATCCACCTATGGTGCCATGTGGCGGGACACGCTGAGGCCAGAGTTCCCAGGCCAGAGGCCCATAGCCAGGCGAAACGGCCCGGCAGTGGCCGTCCGCGGCGGCACAATGCGCGTGGCGAACCCGGCGCCGTCGGGCAAGATGAGGCCCATGGCTGCACTGAAGGACCGGCTCCGCGGTGACCTGACCGCCGCGATGAAGGCACGGGACAAGGTCACCGTCCGCACCCTGCGGATGGCGCTCACCTCGGTCACGAAGGAGGAGGTCGCGGGAAGCGCCGCGCGGGAACTCAGCGACGACGAGGTGCTCGCCGTGCTCACCAGGGAAGCGAAACGGCGCCGGGAGGCGGCCGACGCGTTCGCCGCCGCCGGGCGGGACGAGCAGGCGGCGGCCGAGCGCGCTGAGGGCGCGGTGCTTGACGCCTACCTGCCTGCCCAGCTGACCGACGCCGAACTCGGCGAGCTGGTGGCGGCCGCCGTCGAGGAGACCGGGGCGAGCGGCCCGCGCGCCATGGGCCAGGTCATGAAGGTCCTCACGCCGCGGGTCGCGGGCCGGGCCGAGGGTGCCAGGGTCGCCGCCGAGGTCCGCCGCAGGCTGCAGGACTAGCCAGGACACCGGTGCCGCAGGCGGAATCGGGCCGGGCGGGCTGAACTACGGCTCGGCCGCGGCGCCCGTCACCTTCGCGGGCACCGCGGCCGGAACGCCGGGCCTAGCCGATATAGATGGAGCCGTCGTCGGGGGGGCCTTCACCATTGGTGTCTCCGGTGTCTGGCTCGTCCGTCCCCGGCTCGTTGGGATCTGGCTGCCCCGTGGGTTCGGTCTGCTCCTCGTCTGGCGCCTGCTGGGCGTCAGTCTCTTCGTCCCCCATTAGTGATCCTTTCCCCCAGTGCCCACCGGGAAGGTAACTAACAGACCGGATAATTCCAGCTGAAGCGTAACGACGAGGCGGGACACCCTCAGCCAGGCGGCCGAAGTATTACCTAACGGGAAGATGGCACTGACCTAGCTGCCCGGCTTGCCCAGGCCGTCCAGGGCCTCCGCGGCCGCCCTGGCCTGCGCCTGATCCCCCAGTTCCTCGAACAGCCGCACCGCCTCGGCGAGCCGGTCGCGGGCCTGGGCGTGGTCCCCGGCGCGGTCCAGCGCGAGGCCGAGCGACTGGAGCGTGACCGCCTCGCCGTGCACGTCACCGATGTCATGCCGGATGGCGAGGGCTTCGCGCAGGTGGGTGACGGCGCTGTCCACCTGGTCCAGGCACAGGTAGGCATCACCCAGGTCGGTGAGTGAATCGGCCTCGCCGTACTGCTGCCCGAGTTCGCGGAAGATCGCCAGCGCCAGTTCCAGATGGCCGACGGCCTCGGCGTACCTGCCCAGCTCCCGGGAGGCGCGGCCGAGATGGCCGAGCACCACGCCCTCGGAATAGCGATTGCCCATCTTCCGCTGAATGGCCAGCGACCGTTGCGCGACGGACCAGGCGTCGTCGAAACGGCGCACGTCCACGTAGGCCTGGGCCACGTTGCCCGCGGCCCGTGCCTCGCCGGGCTCGTCGCCGATCTCCCGGAAGATCGCCAGCGCCTGCTCGAAGGACGCCACGGCCTGCTCCATGTGCTGCACGCCGTAGGCCATGCCGAGGTTATTGAGCATCCACGCTTCGCCCAGCCGGTCGCCCAGTGCCCGGGCGCTGTCCAGCCCGGCCTGGTGCGTGGCCACCCAGTCACCCCAGTGACTGCGGCGGTAGTAGAAGCTCATCAAGGCGGCCGCCAGCTTCCAGGCGATCTCGTGCTGGCCCGCGGACGCGGCCAGGCGCGTGGCGGCCATCAGCCCGGGCCGCTCGGCATCGCACCAGGCAAGCGCGTTTTCGAGCGAGCCGAAGCCCAGTGGCTGGACACCGGCGGGCGGCGGGCCCAGCGGGACCCGGGCGTGCCGCGCGGAGATGACCGCGGCGGCCGCTTCGGCGGTGTGCAGGTACCAGGTGAGCAACCTGGCCACCGCCGCGGTGCGGTCCGGTTCGGTCTCCTGGGTGCGGGCCCGGTCGGCCGCGTACACCCGGAGCAGGTCGTGGAAGCGGTACCGGTCGGGCTCGGGGGATTCGAGCAGGTGCGCGTCGAACAGCATGTCCAGCGCCTCGGCGGCGGCCTCGTCGCCCTCGCCGAGCAGGGCCGCCGTGGCCGGCAGGCTGATCGACGGCCCGGTCCACAGCCCGAGCAGGCGGAACGCCCGCGCCGGGGCCGGGCCGCCGGGCGTGGCGGGGCCGGGCAGGGTGGCGAAGCTGACCTCGAACGACGCCCGGACCGCCAGGTTGCCGACGCGCAGTTCGTCCAGCCGGCGCCGCTCGTCGGCCAGCCGGCCGGCGAGGGTTTGGATGCTCCAGTTGCCGCGGGTGGCCAGCCGGGCGCCGGCGATCCTGATCGCCAGTGGCAGGCCGGCGCAGGCCGTGAGCACCTCGCCGGTCGCGCCGGGCTCGGCGGTCACCCGCCGCTCACCGACGATCTTGGTGAACAGTGCCCGGGCCTCGTCGCCGGACAGCACATCCAGGTCGAGGACCGCGCCACCGGCCAGTTCGGGCAGCCAGTGGCGGGCGGTGATCAGCACCGCGCAGGAGGCGCTGCCGGGCAGCAGCGGCCGGACCTGCTCGGTGTCGCGTGCGTCGTCGAGGACGATCAGCATCCGCCGGCCGTCCAGCCTGGTCCGGTAGCGCGCCGCGCGTTCCTCCGCGTCCAGTGGGATCCGCGCCGGGTCGGCGCCCAGGTCACGCAGGAACCGGGCCAGTACCTCGGCCGGGTCGGCCGACTGGGTGGCGCCCAGCAGACTGGCGTACAGCTGCCCGTCGGGGAACTCCTCGCGCAGCAGGTGCGCCGCGTGCACCGCCAGCGTGGTCTTGCCCTGCCCGCCCGGGCCCACGACCAGCACCACCCGCACCGCGCCCGGGCTGCCGTCGGCCACGGCCACCTCGGCGAGCAGCTCCCGGAGCTGGTCCACCTGGCCGGACCGGCCGGTGAAATCGGAGATGTCGGCCGGCAACTGGGCCGGAGTCGGCGCGGGCGGCGCCGGCGGGGGCCCAGGTATGGCGAGGCTGACCACGGCCTGCTCGCCGTCGGCGTCCAGGATCTGCTGGTAAAGCTGCCGCAGCTCGGCACCGGGGTCGACGCCGAGCTCCTCGGAGATCGTCTTGCGGGCCTGGTCGTACACCTCCAGCGCCTCGGCCTGCCGGCCAGCGCCGCACAGCGCGCGCATCAGCAGCGCCCACAGCTTCTCCCGCAGCGGGTGGTCCGCCAGCAGCCGCCGCAGCCGCGGCACCACCTCGGCGTACCGCCCGCACGCCAGGCAGGCCTCGGCAAACAGCTCCTCCGCCCCGACCCGCGACTCCTCCAGCCGGTCCGCCTCGGCTGCCACCAGCGCCGTGGCCGCCACATCGGCCAGCGGCCGCCCGTGCCACAGCCCCAGCGCCTCGCCGAGCAGTTCCGCCGCCCGTTCCGGCGTATCGCCGCCCAGTGCCCGCCGGCCGCCGGTGACCAGCGCGGCGAACCGGTCCGCGTCCAGCTCCCCGGGCGCCAGCACGAGCTGGTAGCCCGGCGCCCTGGTGACCAGCACCTGGCCCTCGGCATCCCCGATCAGCTTGCGCAGATGGTAGATGTGGATGCTGACAAGGTTCGCGGCCTTGGCCGGTGGCCCGTCCGGCCACAGTTCCTCGATCAGCGTGTCGATGGACACCGGCTCGCCGCGGTGCACCAGCAGCGCCGCTAGCACCGCCCGGCGTTTGGCTGCCCCGATCTTGGCCCAGCCGTCGCCGGTCCACACCTCGACCGGTCCGAGCAGCCGGAACCGTATCGCCCCGGAATGCGCAATCACGCGTCAATCGTCGCGCAATCGTATGCTGCGATGCTCGATTTCGACCACGGTGTGAGAAATGAGCCGGATGAGGCCGGAATAGTTGCGGATCTCCGCGGGGGCGATCCGGAGCGAACCGTGACATGGCGGCCGGGCGGCCGCACGGTTACGGGACGGCTCTCGTCCAGCTTGGCGAACGTCCGGAGCCGCGATACGCGGATTCCCAGAGCCGGTGGCCGCTGCCCCCGCGCTTGCCGGGGCGGGGCAGCGGTCACCACCAGGCAGCCATTCGTTCGTCATCAGACCAACGGCCCGCAGGCCGGCCGCCGGCGGAAAGCCAGCCCTCCGCCGGCGGCCTTACCGTATCTGCCCGGGGGAGCGACCCCCCGGAACCCCCCGGTGGCGCAAGGCCCCGTTCCTTCGTCACGGGGCCTTGGCCGTATCTGCCCGGGGGAGCGACCCCCCGGAACCCCCCGATGGCCTACGGCCCGGTTCCTCCGTTACCGGGCCGGGGCCGTGTTTACCCGGGGGAGCGACCCCCGGAACCCCCCGGTGGCTCAAGGCCCCGTTCCTTCGTCACGGGGCCTTGGCCGTGTTTACCCGGGGGAACGCCCCCCGGGAACCTCCCGGTGGCCCGTGTTTACCCGGGGGGAGCGCCCCCCCGAACCCCGATGGCCTTCGGCCCGGCTGGCCCGCGGAGCGCTCCTCTCGAACCCCGGATGGCCGAAGGCCCCGTGGCGCGCCACGGGGCCTTCGGCCGTGCTGGATCAGGAGTAGGCCAGGAAGCAGATCCCCGCGTGCCCGGCGGCGCCGCCGCACATGGCCGAGCCCTGGAGGTTGTCGCTGGCGATCCACAGGCCCGCGCCGGTGAGCAGCATGTCGTCCGCGCCCAGCCCGCGTGCCCGGGAGTACAGCCCGGCGGTCTTCCCTGCGTTCTCCAGCAGCGCCCCGCCCGAGGCCCCGGGGGTGAACCCGCCCATGCCCGGCGCGTTGACCGAGCCGGCACCCGGGTGGTTACAGCCGTTGGCGTTGTCCGCCCAGCGCTCGGAGCCGCCCACGTACACGGCGCTCGAGTCGGCCGCCACCGAGTACAGCGAGTCGCAGCCGGTGTAGTTGATCCAATCGGGGGTCAGGCCGCCGGCCTGGGTCGCCGGGAAGGCCGCGGCCACCGAGCACAGCCCGGTGAGCGGGAAGGTGTGGTTCCAGTTGTGCGGGTTCCTGCCCGTGTCCGCGATGTAGACCTCGGTACCGTCCGGCGACCAGGCCGCGGCCTGGATGTAGAACGGCCGGTTGTCGGCGCAGAACTGACTGAACTGCGCGGAGTTCCAGGCGCTCACCGTGCCCTGGCTGGCGCCCAGGTTCAGCATGAAGATCTGCTGGCGGGCCACGCCGCCCACCGAGGTGAAGTCACCTTCCACCAGGACGCTGTTGCCGCTCGGGCTCAGCTGCTGGTTGTAGACCTCGGTGTTGTTGGTCTTCGCGCCGGTGTACACGTAGTGCCCGGAGACGGCCAGGCCGAGGTAGCCGTCGTCCTTGCCGGTGGCCGGGTTCAGGCTGATGTAGAAGGGGTTGGCGCTGCTGCCGTTGATCCCCTTGAAGAAGCCGCCGGTCAGCAGGTGGCCCTTGGCCGCCAGGATCGTCTCGACCTGGCCGCTGGCGTTGGACTTGAAGGCAGGCACGACGGCGCCGGTGCTGGTGTCGATCTCGGCGATGTTCTTCACCGCGGTGCTGCCCACCGTGGTGAACTTCCCGCCGATGTACGCGTCGGCGCAGTTGCCGTTGTTGAACGCGATCGTGTTGACCTCACCGTTGACGTTCGGATTCCACGCCTTGATGGTGTAGGGGGTCGTGTCGCTGAAGCTGAAGATGTTGTTCCTGGTGAAGGTGGTGGCCCCCTGGCTGATCTCGGTGAAGGTCCCTACCGCGTACATGGTCCCGCCGCAGTCCACCAGCTTCCGGATCTGCTCGGTGGTTGCCGTGGTGACCAGCTGCGGCGTTCCCGCCTCAGGAGTCGCGGACACCGGGCCGGTGACCGCCGCGGCCGGGGCCATCCCGCTGGCTCCCACCGCGAGCACGGCCACCATGGCGCCTGCCCCGTGCCACGCTAGCCATCGCGGAACTCTTCGCATCATGCCCTCCCCGTAAGGTGCTCCCTGACATGCCTGGCCCCGGCCCGCGCGGGCCGGGGCGTGCGGCGTGGGTTCCGGGATCGCATGATTCCCCCGACGGCCGCAACACAAGGAGTATTAGCCGCGTTATGACGCGAAAGTGCACGTTATCGGAAAATTTTGTGCATGATCGCGTCATGAAATCCGCAAATATGTGCGCTCGGCTGCTAGCCGGTCGCGCTGGGCAGCGACCCGGTCAGGGGCGGCCCTCGAACAGGCTGGTCACCGACCCGTCGCTGAAGACCTCCTGGATGGCCCGGGCGAGGAGCGGCGCGATCGAGAGCACGGTGAGCTTGTCGAACCGCTTCTCCGGCGGGATGGGCAGGGTGCTGGTCACGATGACCTCGCCGATCCGTGAGTTCTTCAGCTCGTCGACCGCGGCGCCGGACAGCACCCCGTGCGTGGCGGCGACGATGACCTGGGCCGCTCCCTGGGCGAACAGGGCCTCGGCCGCCTTGGTGATGGTCGAGCCGGTGTCGATCATGTCATCCACGACGATGCAGGTCCGCCCGGCCACGTCGCCGACAACCTCGAGCACGGCGACCTGGTGGGCGACATCGGGATCACGGCGCTTGTGGATGATGGCCAGCGGGCTGCCGAGCCGGTCGGTCCACCGCTCACAGACCCGGACCCGCCCCGCGTCGGGGGCGACCACCGTGACCCGCGACACGTCCAGCCGGCCCTCGATGTAGGAGGCCAGGATCGGCAGCGCGAACAGGTGGTCCACGGGCCCGTCGAAGAAGCCCTGGATCTGCGCGGTGTGCAGGTCCACCGCCATCAGCCGGTCCGCGCCCGCGGCGGCGAACAGGTCGGCCATCAGCCGGGCCGAGATCGGCTCGCGGCCGTGGCTCTTCTTATCCTGCCTGGCATAGCCGAAGAACGGCGTCACCACGGTGATCCGCTTGGCGGACGCGCGCTTGAGCGCGTCGACCATGATGAGCTGCTCCATGATCCAGCGGTTGATCGGCGCGGTGTGGCTCTGCAGCACGAAGGCGTCGCAGCCGCGGACCGACTCGAGGAAGCGGACGAAGATCTCGCCGTTGGCGAAGTCCGACAGCCTGGTCGGGGTCGGCTCGATGCCGAGGCAGGCGCCGATCTCCTGGCCGAGCTCGGGATGCGCGCGGCCGGAGAACAGCATGAGCTTCTTCCTGGCCTTGACCGTGATGCCCGTCACGCCTGTGCTTCCTTTCTTGCCTTTCCCGCGGGCCTGCCCGCACCGCTCCGCGGCGGCCCCGGCTTCCCGGCCGGCAGCTCGGTACCCGGCGCCAGGTAGGTGAAGGGGTCCACCGCGACGCCCGGGCCGACCCTGGCGGACACGCCGACCACGTGGGTCAGCGCGGCGCCCTTGCCGACGGCGGTATCCGTGAGCACGCAGCCCGGGCCGACATAGGCGCCCGTCTCGACCACCGTCGAGCCGGTGAGCTGGGTGCCCGGGCCGATCTCGACATCGGGCTCGAGGATCACGCCCGTGTCGATGAGCGTGGTCAGCGGGTCGACGATCGTCACGCCCGCGCGCATCCAGCCGTCCAGGATCCGCGCGTTGAGGATCCGGCGGGCGCAGGCGAGCTGGACCCTATCGTTCACGCCGCGGACCTCATCACTGTCCGGGATCGTCACGGTGGCCACGCGGTGGCCTTCCGCGCGCAGGATGGCGACCACGTCGGTGAGGTATTCCTCGCCCTTGGCGTTGTCGGTCGGCAGCCGCTTCACCGAATCGGCCAGCAGGCCCGATTCGAATGCGTAAACGCCCGAGTTTATTTCCGTGACCGCCCGCTGCCCGGGGGTCGCGTCCGATTCCTCCACGATCCCGGCAAAGGCGCCCTGGCCATCGCGCAATATCCGGCCGTAGCCGGCCGGGTCGGCCATCAGGGTCGTCAGGGCGGTGGCGGCGGCGCCCACGGCGGCATGCTCGGTGACCAGCGCGGCGAGCGTGCTACCGCGCAGTAGCGGGGTGTCACCGTAGGTCACCACCACGGTGCCCCGGCCCAGGCCCACCGTCTCGGTCACCATGCGGACGGCGTGCCCGGTGCCGCCCTGCCGGTCCTGGACCACCACCCGCACGTCCGGCGCGTGCCGGGCGAGATGGGCGGTGACCTGACGGCGGGCATGGCCCACCACGACGATCAGCTCAGCCGGGCCGAGCTCCCTGGCGGCGGCCAGCACGTGATCGAGCATGCTCGCACCGCAGATCGGGTGCAGCACCTTCGGGAGCTGGGATTTCATGCGCGTCCCTGCGCCCGCGGCAAGAATGACGACAGCGGCCGGACGGCTCACAGTCACGTGGCGGCGCTCCTCGATTGGCTGCTGCGTGACTGGCCCGCCCCTGCCCCGGTCTCGGTCATGACCGGTCACGAGGCGCGGACGAGACCGTTCACATGCCCGACTCTCGAAGGATACCGTCCGGCAACACGGTGCGTGGCCGCATGCCCCCAGCATGACCGGCGTCACATTACTGTCCGTAACGATGGCGGAGGGCTGCGCCGAGCCCGGCCGGCGATTAATTAAGTATTCCTACCAAGAAACTAGGTTGCTGGCGATTCACAATACTGCATGTGTCCAAAGCTTCTTAGTTCCGCCTATGTTGTTCCAGAGTTTACCAGTTTTCGTATATTTGAAGGGCCTCCCCGCTAAGGTTGTGCAAGCAGTCGACAGAACATGACCGGGTGTCGGGCCCTGCAGCGAAGTCACTCCGCCCCGGTCGCGTGTCCATATGGGGATCTCCGGCGGCCCAGGGTCGGAATGGGAGGGCACGTAAGTGCGAGAGCGATTGGCGGTAAGCCCGCACGCCCATGTGGCGATGCCGACCGCCGTGAGTGGCACAGCCGATGCAGGCGGCTGGGTCGGGCGGTACCTGCGTAACGCGATGGTCCTCGATGCCGCCGTGGCGCTCGCGGCCGGGCTCATCGCGCTGCGGGGCCGCTATGACAGTCACGGCCATGTCCCGGCGGCTTACATCGTGCTGACCGTCAGCCTGCCGGTTATCTGGCTGGGCACGCTGGCGCTGGCCGGTGCCTATGAGCCCCGGTTCATCGGCGCGGGCGCCGACGAGTTCCGCCGGGTCATCAACGCCGGCCTGGGGCTCACCTCCGCGATCGCCATCCTCTCCTATGCCACCAGAGCCGAGGTGTCGCGCAGCTACGTGCTGATCGCGATGCCCTGTGCCGTGGGCATCGACCTCGTCGCCCGCTACGCGCTGCGCAAGCGGCTGCACCGGCTGCGCGACTCGGGCGCCTGCATGCGCCGTGCGGTCGCGGTCGGGCATCCGCAGGCCGTGGCCGACCTGGTCAACGAGCTGCGCAGGGAGCCGTACCACGGGCTCACCGTCATCGCCGCGTGCCTGGCCGGTGCCGCGTTCCGGCCCGACGAGATCGCCGGTGTCCCGGTGCTCGGCGGCCTCGATGACGTCATCAGCGCGGTCCGTGGCTCGGACGCGGACACCGTGGCGGTGCTCGCCTGCCCCGAGCTCAAGCCGGTCCAGCTGCGGCAGCTCGCCTGGGAGCTGGAGAAGACCGACACCGACCTGTGCCTGGCGCCCGCGCTGCTCGATGTCGCGGGGCCGCGCACCAGCGTCCGTGCCGCCGCCGGGCTGCCGCTGCTGTACGTGGACCACCCGGATCTGTCCGGCCTCCGCCAGGTCATCAAGGGGCTGTTCGACAAGGTGGCGGCCGCTTCCGCGCTGCTCCTGCTCGCCCCGCTGATGCTGACGATCGCGCTGATGATCCGGCTGGAGGACGGCGGCCCGGCCCTGTTCAAGCAGGTGCGGGTGGGCAAGGACGGCCGGCCCTTCCGGCTGTACAAGTTCCGCACCATGGTGCCCGAGGCCGAGCAGCAGAAGGCGGCGCTGCAACTGCACAACGAGGCGGCAGGCGTCCTGTTCAAGATCCGGGACGACCCGCGGATCACCAAGATCGGGAGCAGGCTTCGCCGCTGGTCCCTCGACGAGCTGCCCCAGCTCATCAACGTGCTGCTCGGGCATATGTCGCTGGTGGGACCGCGCCCCGCGCTGCCGGAAGAGGCGGCCAAGTACGGCGACTACGTGCGGCGCAGGCTGGCCGTGCGGCCCGGGCTGACCGGCCTGTGGCAGATCCACGGCAGGTCCGACCTGTCCTGGGACGAAGCGGTCCGGCTCGACCTGCGTTACGTGGAGAACTGGTCGCTCGCGTTCGATCTGCTCATCCTCTGGAAGACCTGGCCAGCGGTCGCCCGCGGGCACGGCGCGTATTGAAGGGCTCCGCTACCGCACCCCGTGGATCGCCCCAGCCGCAGTCCTTGCGGCCGGGCCTGGGACAACGAATGTTGCGCTGAGGATACATAGGAACACAAAACAGCCACAGCGCGGCATCTGGGGGGACTAGTGACCGCGCTGGTCGTGCGGAGCAAATGGAGGCATGATGCAGGGACTCGCGCGCTCATTGCTGCGCAACGCGCCTGTCGCCGCCTTGTGTGCACTGACGGTCAGTGCCGCGGGCCTGATGCCGGAAGTGGCAGCCGCGCAGAGCGGCCCGGTTTCCCCCAACCCCGCCACCGGCACCCCGGCGCTCGCACCCACAGGGACGACTGAGCAGGTCAGGCAGATAGTCGCGTGCAATGGAGTCATGTACGCGGTAGGCAGCTTCACCGAGATCAGCCAGGGCGGCCAGACCTTCGCCAGGAACAACATCTTCAGCTTCAGCCAGGCCGCGCCCTACAAGATCACGTCCTGGACCCCGGACGTCAACGGCACCGTCAACTCCATCCAGCTGACGAGTGACTGCAACCACGCTTTTATCGGCGGGAAGTTCACGAAAGTGGACGGCTCAAGCGCCAGCAATATCGCGTATATCAGGACCTATAACAACACAATGGTCCAGGACTGGGCGCACAGCGCCAACGGCCTAGTGGACACGATCCTGCGAACCGCGAACAACCACTTGCTCGTCGGCGGTCAATTCACCTCGATCAATGGATCGAGCAAGAGGTATTACGTGAGCCTGAATCTGTCGACCGGCAAGGATGACGGGTACCTCAACCTGAACATCTCCGGGCACTACGTGTTCCCGGGCTCGGGCGTCAGCAACACCGCGGTCTACAACCAGCAGCTCAGCCCGGACGGTGGTCACGTGCTCGCCGAGGGCACCTTCACCAAGGTCGAGGGCAACGCCCGGCAGCAGATCTTCATGCTCAACCTGGGCACCCACGGCAACGTGAGCACCTGGAACTCCACCGAGTTCAACGCGTTCTGCGCCGACAAGCACCCGTTCTACATCAAGTCGGCGGCCTGGTCGAAGGACATGTCGACGGTCTACGTCGCGGACACCGGGTTCGTCCCGCAAAACTGGGACCACACCTTCCCGCTCACCGGGCTGTGCGACGCGGTCGCGGCCTTCTCGGCCACCAGGACCGGCGGGCTGAAGCACGAGTGGATCAACTACACCGGCTGCGACTCGCTGTACTCGGTCGCCGCCGACTCCAGCGCCGTCTACGTCGGCGGCCACGAGCGCTGGGCGAACAACGCCAACGCCTGTAACGAGGCCGGCCCGGGCTCGATCCCGTCACGGGGGCTGGGCGGCTTCACGCTGAGCGGCAAGTTGCTCACCGCTTCCGGCGGCACCACCGGCCTCTACACCCGGGGCCGCGGCCTCGGCGCGGACCAGATCTACCGGACCTTCGCCGGGATCTGGATCGCCAGTGACAACCAGGGCGGCACCGATACCTGTGGCAACGTGAGCGGGCTCGCCGGTATCTGCCTCCTTCCGTACCCGTAACACAACGCACCATCGCAAGTAAGCACAATCAGGAGGGGAACGTATGCAGCAGCGCAACGGCGCTCAGCTATGGGGGAAGCAGGGCGCGCGTGGCGCGCTGGTCGCAGGCATTGCCGCAGCCGCATGCTGTCTCCCCGCAATGGCATCGGCCGCCCCCGCCAGCCCGGCGCTGGCGGGGGCGGTGTCGCCCACGCCAATCAGCCACACGCCCACGCTGGTGAACACCGGCACCACCGAACAGATCCGGCAACTGGTGCAGTGCGGCGCGACGATGTACGCCGTGGGCACCTTCACCCAGATCAAGCACGGCAGCACGACCTACACCCGGAACAACGCCTTCAGCTTCAGCGCGACCACCCCGTTCGCGGTCACCTCGTGGGACCCCGACGTCAACGGCACCGTGGACACCATCGCGTTCAACGGGGCCGACTGCTCCACCGCCTATCTCGGCGGGCACTTCGCCGCGGTGGGCGGGGCCGCGGCCAAGAACATCGCCGCGGTCGACACCAACCTCGGGGCGCTGGTGGCCGGCTTCAAGGACAACGCCAGCGGCGAGGTGGACACCCTGGCGGTGGCGAACGGGCACCTGCTGGCCGGTGGCGCCTTCAAGGGCATCAACGGCAGCACCGCGGACCCGTACTTCGCCAGCCTGAGCCCCGCGACCGGCCGGGACGACGGGTTCGCGCACCTGAGCATCTCCGGGCACTACGTCTATCCCGGGGTGCACACCAACCCGACCAAGGTCTACAACCAGCAACTGTCCCACGGCGGCACGCTGGACCTGGTCGAAGGCGATTTCACCTCGGTGGGCGGCGTGCCCCGTCAGCAGATCTTCATGCTCAACGTGAGCGGCCCGGCCGCGGGGGTCACCGGCTGGAGTTCCCCCGAGTGGGACGGCAGCAAGGGCAACCTGCCCGGCGGCTACGCCTACCAGTGCTCGGTCAGGGAGTCGTTCTACCTGCGGGCCGCGGCCTGGTCACCGGACGACTCGACGATCTACACCTCGACGACCGGGTTCAACCCGTGGAACTGGTCCACGAGCTCGCCGCGGACCGGGCTGTGCGATTCGGTCGCCGCCTTCCCGGCCACCCAGACCGAGGTCACCCACCACTGGATCAACTACACCGGCTGCGACTCGCTGTACTCGGTCGCCGCCGACTCCAGCGCCGTCTACATCGGCGGCCACGAGCGCTGGGCGAACAACGCCAACGGCTGCAACCACCAGGGCCCCGGCGCGCTGCCCGCGCCCGGGCTGGGCGGCATCAACCCGGCCACCGGGCTGCTGATCACCAATGCCAGCGGCACCGCCGGCCTGTACAGCAGGTCGCGCGGCCGCGGCGCGGACGACCTGCTGATCACCGGGGACGGCCTGTGGGTCGCCAGCGACAACTACGGCGGCAACACCTCATGCGGCGGAGTTTCCGGCTTCGCCGGGATCTGCCTCCTTCCCTACGCATAAGACCAGGGGAGCCACCCATTCCCCGCACAGGAGGATTCATCATGCAGCAAGGACAACATGGCCATCGCCGGCGCAGGCTCCGCGTGGGCAGCGCGCTGATCGCGGGCATCGCCGCCGGTGCGCTGTCCCTGCCCGCGGCGCCGGCGCTGGCGGCGACCGGCCCGGTATCGCCCACGCCGGTGGCCGGCACACCCGTACTGGTGCCCAACGGGACCACCGAGGAGATCCGCCAGATCGCGGACTGCGGCGGGACCATGTACGCGGTGGGCACGTTCACCTCGATCGGCGGGTTCGACGGGACCTCGACCCAGACGTTCACCCGGAACAACATCTTCAGCTTCAGCGACACCGCGCCGTTCACGGTCACCCCGTGGGACCCCGACGTCAACGGCACGGTCAACACGATCGCGTTCAACGGCGGGAACTGCGCCGACGCCTACATCGGCGGGCAGTTCACCTCGGTGGGCGGCACCGCGGTGAAGAACATCGCCGCGGTCGACACCACCACCGGTGCCGTCGTCCCCGGGTTCAAGCACAGCGCGGGCGGCCAGGTGGAGACGATACTGGCGGTGAACGGGCACCTGCTGACCGGCGGTTTCTTCAAGGGCATCAACGGCAGCACCACCGACCCGTACTACGCCAGCCTGAACCCGACGACCGGCAAGGATGACGGGTTCCTGCACCTGAACGTCTCCGGTCACATCACCTTCCAGGGTGTGAAGAACAACTCCACGGAGGTCTTCAACCAGCAGCTGTCGCACGGCGGCACGCTGGTCCTGGTGCAGGGCGACTTCACCAGCGTGGGCGGGCTGAACCGGCGGCAGATCTTCATGATCGACGTGACCGGGGCCACCGCCGCGCTCACCGGCTGGACTTCCCCCGAGTTCGACGGCAGCGACCCCGGCGCCACCCTCAACGCCAACGACAAGTACTTCAACTGCGGGGCCTCGCACCCGTTCTACGTCCACGCGGCCGCCTGGTCGCCGGACGACCAGACGATCTACCTGGCGGACACCGGCGTCAAGCCCATCCTCTGGAACGGCACGTTCCCGCTGGTCGGCCTGTGCGACGCGGCGGCGGCGTTCCCGGCCACCCAGACCCAGGTCTTCTCCGACTGGATCGCCTACGACGGCTGTGACTCGCTGTACTCCGCGGCCGCGGACGACAGCGCCGTCTACGTGAGCGGCCACAACCGCTGGTTCAACAACCAGAACCAGTGCAACAAGGCCGGCCCGGGCGCGATACCGGCTCCCGGCCTGGCGGGCCTGACGCCGGGCGCGGCGGGCGGGTCGCTGATCCTCAACTCCGGCGGCACGGCAGGCCTGTACAGCAGGTCGCGCGGGCACGGCTCTGACGACATGCTGATCACCGGCGCAGGGCTGTGGATCGCCAGCGACAACTTCGGCGGCAAGACCTCGTGCGGCGGCCAGGCAGGCTTCGCCGGCCTGTGCTTCCTGCCGTACAAGTCCTAGCACCGTACCGGGGCTGTGCCAGGCGGCGCCTGCGGGCGCCGCCTGGCACAGCCGTGCGGGGCCGGCCCGCCCGCGCCGCATGTCCGCGGGCCGCCGCCCCGGTGAACTCTGTCCCCTAGTGTCCGAACTTCACCCGCAATGCCTTGACCAGCCGATATGATCACCGGGCATGCACGGGAGCCTCGCTGG
>WNGG01003225.1_pt1 | contig 18382 bp, 18 predicted proteins | sample 5400661 | NCBI WGS metagenome assembly WNGG01 (sample SAMN13153372, study PRJNA577476) | soil metagenome | isolation source: 100 cm soil or saprolite under Garry oak tree replicate 1 | place: USA:California | collected 2016-06-15
AAGAAGGGCCGAATGGGGGAGGGGCCGCCGGCCTGCTGCAGATTCTCTTTGGCGATATTCCAGAGGTCCTCCCGCGTATAGAAGACCCTGGGGTCAGTCATGTGAAAGAGCGCAAATCGTTCGGCCTGCAGATTGAAGAGATCGCGGGGATAGCGGATGTGGGCCTGAAGACCTGGCGGCATCTGGCTGAAGGGCTTGAACAGTCCCGGGAAGATCGCGCCATACGTGTTCGCGATCGCGTCCTTGGTGTCGATCTGGTAGAAGGTCGTGGTGCCGTCGTAGGCGTCGACGACGACCTTGATTGAGTTGCGCGCGTAGTTGACGTCGGCGAAGGCACCGGCAACGTCGGGTGCCATCTCGCTGTAGGGATAGTGGTCGGTCACCGTGTACCCGTCCAGGATCCAGTAGACGCGGCCGTCGACTACCACCACGTAGGGATCCTGGTCGAAGCGGAGAAATGGGGCAAGCGCCGCGACGCGATCCTGGACGGCGCGATTGAAGAGCACCTGGGTCTGGGCGGTGAGCTGCGGGCTGATCAGGAGGTTGATGTCGCCGAAACGGACCGCGAACGCCAGGCTGCGCAGCCCTGAGGACAGCGGCACCCCCGTCTTGCCCGTCCAGTGCGTAAATTTGTCGGTCTCCAGCGGGTAGTCGAACTCCGCCTGCTTCGAATCGGCCAGCACGTAATCGGTGGTATGTCGGCCGAAGTAGATGCCCGGCTGGGTGACCGACGGGTCGCCGGCGGGCGGGATGTCCTTGAGCGTCAGGACCGGATAACCCTGGGTGGTGGCCTCGTTGGCGCGGGCCGCGACCACCCCGTACCCGTGGGTGTACTGCAACTTCAGGTTGACCCAGTTCTTGACTTCCGGCGGTAGGTTTTCGGGCTTCAGCTCGCGCGCCGCGAGCAATAGCTGCAGGTACTGGCCACCGAGCTGGTAGCGGTCGACCGCGACCTCGTTCTCATAGAACTGGTAGTAGGTGCGCAAACTCTGGATGTTTTCCAGCGTTTGCGGTAGCGCGAGCTGCGGGTCCCACAGCCGCGCGTTCTGCACCGTCTGCGGATTGCGAGCTACGGCGTCCGCCGTCAGCGTGTCCTTTGGGGTGAAGGGGCGGTCGGCGATGTCGGATAGCCCGTACGCCTGGCGGGTGAAGTCGATTTCGTTTTTGATGTAGGGAGTCTCCCGCGAGAGCTGGCTCGGCGCCACCTGGAACCGCTCGATGATGCCGGGGAAAACGACCGTGAGGATGAATGCCGCACCCAACCAGACGACGAGTGCCGCCGCCAATGGAGTAAGACGCGCGCCGAGGGCATTGATCAGGAGGCCTGCGGTGATCAGCACCATCAGGACCGTCATGATCCAGTAGGCCGGGACGCGGGCGGCGAGGTCCGCGTAGCCGACGCCGTAGACGAAGCCCCGCTTGCTCAATAACAACTCGTACAGGTCAAGCTGGTAGTGGACCGCCCAGAGTGCGGCAAAGACGGCGGAGAGGACCGAGAGGTGGCGCACCGCCTGGGGCGGCAGCTGCAGGCTCTGGAATCCCGATCTCGAGGCGTAGATGCCGAAGACCATCAACATCATCAGGATGACCACGCCCAGCAGCCAGCCCCAGAGCAGGCGGTAGAAGGGGAGGGTGAAGACGTAGAACGAAACGTCCCGATGCCAGATCGGATCCTGGACGTTGAAGGGCTTCTGATTGAAGAACGTCAGGATGGTCTGCCATTCTCCGGCCGCGATCCGGCCGAAGAGGAGGCCAAAGAGGAAGACCACGAGCAGGGCGAGGATGGTGGAGGGCGCCGTGAGTGGGCGCTGGCGGATGCCGATCGATGACAGCCGCCTGCCGGTGTTGGCGTTGAGTGCCAGCACTACATTGGCCCCGCCGATCACCCAGAAAACGACGGCGAAGATGAAGAAGGACCAGATCTGGGCCGCAAAGCGCGTCCCGAAGACGCCGCCGAAGCCCAGCGCCCGGAACCAGAGGTAGTCGGTATAGAAGGTCGCGAACGGCTTCAGCAGAAACAGAAGCAGCAGAAAGACGGCAATGACGGTGATCCAGAAGACGCCCCGCCGGGAAACGCGGATGGTGGGGAAGCTGGGCTCGGTTGGCAGGCGGCCAAAGGGCGACTCGCCGCCCTCAAAAAATCCCCGCGGAGGGCGCTTAGACACGGACGAACGCCGCGCGCCTCGGGTACGGTGCGGTTTGGCCGACCTCTTCCTCTATCCGCAGGAGCCGATTGTACTTCGCGACCCGTTCCGACCGTGAGGGTGCCCCGGTCTTGATCTGGCCGGCCCCGGTGGCGACAGCCAGGTCGGCGATAAAGGCGTCCTCGGTTTCTCCCGATCTGTGCGAGATCACGGTGGAGTAGCCGGCCCCTCGCGCTGTGGCGATGGTCTCCAGCGTTTCGGTCAGCGTGCCGATCTGGTTGACCTTGACGAGGATGCTATTGGCGACGCCCATCTCAATGCCCCGGCGAAGGCGGACGACGTTGGTGACGAAGATATCGTCGCCGACCAGCTGCACGCGTTTCCCCAGCCGGCTCGTCAGTAATCGCCAACCTTCCCAATCGTCTTCGGCGAGGCCGTCCTCGATGGAGATCACCGGGTAGTGGTCGACCCAGCTGGCCCAGCGGTCGATGAGCTCACCGGGCTGAAGGCTGCGCCCCTCGCCGGCGAGCTCATAACGGCCGTCACGGGAGAACTCGGACGCTGCGGGATCGAGGGCGATGAAGAGATCTTTGCCGGGCTGGTGGCCGCTCCGCTCGATGGCGTCGACCAGCAGCCGCATGGCGTCCTCGTTGGCGGCGAGCTCAGGGGCGAACCCACCCTCGTCGCCCTGCCCGGTACTCAGGCCGCGTTCGTGAAGGATGGCCTTGAGGGCGTGAAAGGCCTCAGTTCCCCAGCGAAGGCCCTCGGAAAAGCTCGGGGCGCCGGCGGGCACCACCATGAATTCCTGGAAGTCGACCTTCGTCTGGGCATGCCGGCCTCCATTGAGGATGTTCATCATCGGAACCGGCATCATCAGCTCGCCGCCGGCGGCGAGGTAGCGATAGAGCGGCTGGCCCGCCGCCAGCGCGGCGGCGCGCGCGGCCGCCAGGGAGGCGCCCAGCACGGCATTGGCACCCAGCCGCGATTTGTTGGCCGTCCCGTCGAGGTTGATCAGCCGCTCGTCGATGCCCCGCTGGTCAGTCGCGTCGGCACCGCGCAGCGCGCCGGCAATCTCCTCATTGACGTGGCCCACCGCCTTGAGGACGCCCTTGCCGCCGTAACGGCTCTTGTCGCCGTCGCGCAATTCGACGGCCTCGTGGGCCCCAGTGGATGCTCCTGATGGGACGGCCGCGCGACCTCGCTCCCCCGACTCCAGCACCACGTCGACCTCGACCGTCGGATTTCCGCGCGAATCGAGGATCTCGCGGCCATGGACGCGCGCGACGCGGGCGGCGGTCACAGGTCGTCGTCGTCCATATTGGTCGCACCGTCGGGCCCGGCCTCTTCCATCTCGCCGACCACCTGGTCGAAGTCTTCGCCAAGCTCGTCGCCGCCCATCTGCTGTCCCATCTTCTTTGCCCAGCGCGCCATGCTCTTGGGGTCGTTCTCGTCGACGTCGGAAAGGTCGCTATCGCTCATTCGGTCCAGTCGGCTGTCCTCGGAGAGGACCTGGGCGGTCCGTGAGATCAGGCGCGTGAGGCGGCGGCCACCGCAGAGGGGGCAGGCCGGCGAGTCCTCAACCGCCGTGAGGCTCTTGAAGAAGATGGAGGGTCGCTTGCCGCAATCGGGGCAGCGATACTCGTAAATGGGCATCGGTCGCCCTAAACTTAGCGCATGGCAGAACAGCATCAGCATTCCGAAGGCACCGAACGCGTACGAGAGGCGATTCGCGACGGCTTCACCATCATGCTGGGCGCGGCCAGCTGGGCGTTCGAGCAGGGCGACCGCCTGGTCGAAACCTGGTTGCACCAGGGGCAGATCAGCCGCGAGGAGGGCCGCCGGCGCTTCGAAGAGTTCGCATCAAGCTCCCGACGCCGCGGCGAGGATCTGAGTCGACGTGTGTCCGAGGGCATGCGGTCATCGATGCCGGTCGCGACGCGCGATCAGGTCGCCAGCCTCGAACGGCAGGTTGCCGAACTCAAGCAACAGATCGAATCGATGAAAAGCACCGGCGCTACGCCGCCGTCTTCAGGACCGGCCCCGAAGCGCGAACTAAGCTAGCCGTGCTTCTTGTGCCGCCCACCTCCGCTGCAACCCTGGTCGCAGCCGGCTGGGTTCAGCGGTTGCTGCGACTGCGCCACCGGCTCACTCCCGGGCAATAGGTAGGCGGTATAGCCGTTCATGTTCACGGCGTGCAATCCGTCCGGAACGGCAAACCAGCTATCGGGCTGGCCGTTCAGCGCCTCGGTCATGAAGCCGTGGAAGATGGGAGCCGCGCCGACGATGCCACTGACATTGCGCATCGGCGTGTGATCCGCGTTCCCCACCCAGACGGCCACCGCGAGGTTGGGCGTGAAACCGACGGTCAGGTTGTCGCGGAAGTCGTTCGTCGTCCCGGTCTTGGCGGCGACGTGATGTCCGGGAATCACGAGATCGCTGTTCCGGCCGAAGGCGATGGAACGGTTGCGGTCGTCGGACAGCATCTGCGCCATGATGAAGCTGGCCTGCGGGCTGAGTGCCGGCCTGCCGTCGCTACCTGGATCAAAACGATAGAGGCTGCTCCCGTCGTGCGCGGCGATCCGTAGGATCGCTTGCGGGCGTTCGTAGGTGCCCTGCGCGGCCAGCGTGCCGGCGCCGGCGGCCATCTCGATCAGTGGCACTTCGTAACCACCGAGCGTCAGGCTCGGCTGGTAACTACTGGCCGGCTGATTGAGCGACGTCAGGCCCATGCGGCGGGCGACCTCGACGACCCGATCGGTACCCGTGCCCAGTTCGACTTTGACGGCGGGAATGTTGAACGAGTTGCCCAGGGCGAAGGGCAACGGCTGCCACCCGTGATACGAGCCGTCGTAGTTGTGCGGCGTGTAGGTGCTGCCGTCGGGCATCCGGACGTTGATCGGCTGGTCCAGCACCCAGGAGCCCATGGTGAACTTCTGCGACTCGACGGCGGCGCTGTAGGTGAAGATCTTGAAGGCCGAGCCGGGCTGGCGCGGAGTGATCGCCATGTTGTACTGCCCGCCCGGCACGTCCGGGCCCGCTGACCCGACCATGGCCAGCACCTCGCCGGTCTTCGGATCGAGCGCGACCAGCGCGCCGTCGGTAACGTGCTGGCCCTGCAATGCCATGACTTTGTCCCGTACCTGACGCTGCGCGATCGACTGCAGGTTCCAGTCGAGCGAGGTGATAACGGTCAATCCGCCGTTCTTGAGCAGCTCCCCGCCGTAGGTCTTCTCCAACTGCGCGGCGACCCAGTGCACGAAGCCCGGTGCCTTGACGTCGTCCGCCGCCGAGGCCTTCTGCGGGGTCAGCTTTTGCGCGTAGGCGGAATCCGCCTGCGCCGGCGTGATCGCGCGGTTGCGAACCATCGCGTCCAGCACCACGCGCTGGCGCGCCTTGGCCCCAGTGAAATTCGTGATGGGATCCAGCTCGGTGGGCGCCTGCGGCAGGCCGGCGAGGAAGCTGGCCTCCGCCAACGACAGCTGGCTCGCGGGCTTGCCGAAATAGGTCTGCGCCGCCGCCTCGACCCCATAGGACCGATTGCCGTAATAAATCCGGTTGAGATACGCCTCGAGGATCTGGGCCTTCGAGTACTGATGCTCGATTTCAACCGCCAGGATCGCCTCGTCCAGCTTGCGCAGAACAGACCGGTCTTCTGACAGGTAGATGTTCTTCACGAGCTGCTGCGTGATCGTGCTGCCCCCCTGGTTGAAGCGAAGGCGCAGCAAATCGTCGAGACCGGCCTGGCCCGTGCGCAGCAGGTTGAGACCGCCGTGCTGGTAGAAGCTGCGGTCCTCGACGGCGATGGTCGCCTGCTGCATCGCCGGCGCGATCTGCTTCAGCGGCACGATGTGGCGCCGCTCCGAGCCCTGGTGGATCTCCGCCAGCAAGACGGTCCCTGTCCGGTCGTAGATGCGGGTCGAGAGGGGCAGGCGGGCGGTGCTGAGATTGGAGGTGGAGGGAAGCCCGGCCCAGACGTACAGCAGGCCCGGAAGAACGACGAGGAGAATGGCGAGCAGGACGGCGGGAACCACCATCCAGGGGCGAAGGCGCAAACCGCTCCTGGGGGCTGTGCCTCGGCCACAGCCCGAGCAGTACCGGCTGTCAGGCTTGAGCGGGTCGCCGCAGTTGGGGCAGAAGGAACTAGTGCGGTTGACGGGTTATATTATACCGAGGGGCTCACAAACAGCAGGTGGGCTCCGAGGACCCCCTTCAGATGGGCCAGCGCCCAGCGCTGGACCTCGTCACCGGGGTGGCCCGGCCCGTCGAACGTCTCGACGGCCGAGGCGGGGACCACGACCCGGTAGTCGCGGTTTCGCAGGTCGGCGACGGTATGCAGCACACAGATGTCGGTGCAGACCCCGACCACCGTGACCTGCTCGGGGTGCGCGGCGCGCAGCCGCGCCTCGAGGTCGGTCTCAAAGAACCCCGAGTAGCGACGCTTGCGGATCAACGTGGCCTCCTTGAGCAGAGGCTGGAGCTCAGGGACGACCTCGGATTCGACGGTCCCACGCACGCAGTGCACGGGAAAGACCTCGAACTCCCGGTCGTTGGAGTCGTGCGTGTCCGCCAGGAAGATGAGCTGGTCGCCCGCCTGCCGGCGCGCCTCGACGGCCTTAAGGATCTTCGGGATGGCCGCGTCGCAGCGCGGAGAGGCGAGGTTCCCTTGCTTGCAGAAGCCGTTGAGCACGTCGACCACGATCGTCACATCGGGCACGGTCAGGTCACCGGCTCGAGCCGCGGGTTGGGGCGGTAGCGCCGCCCGGATTTGGCACACGGCCGGCCCTCGACCATCACGACGTCCGCCGTGAAGTCATACGTCCCCTGGAAAAAGGCGCTGCCGACGCCGTAGGCATCGACCGGAACCCGCTCGCGCTCGAACCGCTCGATCTTGGCGACGTTGAAGCCGCCGCTGGCGACGATCTTGACGTGCTCGAAGCCCTCGCGGTCGAGGGCCTGTCGAACCAGGTGGCAGAGTTGCGGATTGACGCCGCGCGGGTCGAAGTCACCCATCAGTTTGTGGACGCTGACGTCGACCATCGTCTCCGAGGTGTCGAGCCGCACACCCCACAGCCGGTCCTTGAGCGCCCGCGCGACCTCGAGTGAGGTCCGCACGCAATCGTTCTCCCAATCGACGAGGACCACCAGGTTCGCTGTCGGCTCCATGTATTCGGCATATTTGCGCGCCGCCAGCACGGTGTCGCCGTCGTAGGCGGCGATCAATCCATGCGGCACCGTTCCAATGCCCTGGCCGCCCCACCACGACGCCTGCGCGTCCGTGGACACGCCGATCGCCCCCGAGACGTGGGCCGCATATCCGTCGCCCGTCTGTACCAGATGGTGGTCGTGACGAGCCGGGAAGAACATGATCTGCTTGCCGTTGGCCGCCTCGACGACACGGTGCACGTTGGTCGCAACCTTGGTCCGGCGCGAGAGGACGCCCAGGTAGACGGTCTCGAGCCGGGCGAACAGGGAGTAGTCGCCCTCGATCGTCATCGTCGTCTCCCAGGGGGCAGCCTCGTCGCCGTCGTAGAGCGCGTGGACCCGCAGTTGCGAGAAGTCCTCGGAACACAGCTTGACGATGGCGATCGCCTCATCCATGCCGCCCACGACCGCCTCGTTCTTCTGGAAGACCTGCATCAGGACGTGCGGATGGCGAGTGTCCGCATTGAGGACGTCGACGGTTCGGTTGAAGTAGACGTCGCTGTAATAGCCTTCACGGATCCGCTCGACCGGCAAGCGAAAGACCGATGGGTCGAGCCGCTCCCGTCTGGGGGTGGGCGCTTGGGTCACCGCTTCCGTCGCCACAGCAGTGGTTCAGATATTAGGCGCCGATCTTCCGGTATCGCTGGTAGCGCTCCTCGACCAGGCGGTCGATGTCGATCGCTTCGAGCGCACCGAGATGGCGTCGCAGGGCCGCGCCGGCCGCGTCGGTCGCCACCCCGTAGTCGTTGTGGGCGCCTCCAGGCGGCTCGGGCACGATCTCATCCGCCAGGCCGAGCCGTTTCAAATCGGCGGCGGTCAGCTTGAGCGCGTCGGCCGCCTCGACCTTGCGGGCGATGTCGCGCCAGAGAATCGAGGCGCAGGCCTCGGGCATCGCGACGCTGTAGATGGAGTGTTCCATCATCAGCAGGCGGTCGCCCACGCCGATGCCGAGCGCCCCGCCGCTGCCACCCTCGCCGATCACCAATGTCACGATCGGAACGCGCGCCTGGGAAAGCGCCACGAGGTTGTCCGCGATCGCCCAGGCGATGCCGCGCTCCTCCGCGCCGGCGCCGGGGAAGGCGCCCGAGGTATCGACGAACGCCACGACCGGAAACTGGAAGCGTTCCGCCTGCCGGATCAGGCGCAGGGCCTTGCGGTAGCCTTCGGGGTTGGCCATACCGAAGTTGCGCATCGCCCGTTCCGCCGTGGTGCGTCCCTTCTGCTGCGCAATCACCATAACCGTCTGCTTGTCGATAGCGGCCGGCCCGCCGATGATCGCGTGATCGTCACCGAAGACGCGATCACCGTGCAGCTCGAAGAAATCACTGAAGATCGCGTGGATGTAGTCGAGCGCATAGGGCCGGTCCGGATGCCGGGCGAGCTCGACCTGCTCCCAGGTGGCGGCGGCGACCGACCCGTTGTCGCTCACCGGGGGATAACGGGCGCGGGCGCGGGCGTCTCCGCCTGACGCTGCAGTGCGAAGTCGCCCGCCACGCCATTCCTCGCGTAGAGGTCGAGCAACTGGCGCAAGACGGCCGGCAGCTCGGGGCGCGGCACCACGAGATCGATCATCCCGTGCTGCCAGAGGAATTCCGCCGTCTGGAATCCCTCGGGAAGCGTTTCGTAGGTCGCCTGTTGAATAACTCGCGCGCCGGCAAAGCCGATCATGGCACCCGGCTCCGCGATGATCACGTCGCCCAAAGAGGCGAAGCTGGCCGTCACGCCGCCCATCGTCGGGTCGGTCAGCAGCGAGACATACGGAATGCCGGCCGCGTTAAGCCGGCCGAGGGCCGCCGAAGTTTTCGCCAGCTGCATCAGGGAGAGCATGCCCTCCTGCATGCGCGCCCCACCCGAGGCGGAGATGATCAGCAGGGGCAGACGGTTTTGGAGGGCACGCTCGATGGCGTTCGTGATCTTTTCTCCTGTTGCCGCGCCCATGCTGCCGCCCATGAAGGCGAAGTCGAGGCAGACCACAACGAGGCGGTGGCCCGCCAGCACGGCTTCGCCCCAGATGACCGCCTCATTGGCACCGGTGGCGGCACGGCTCTGTTCGATCCGCTTGGTGTAAGGCTGCGAGTCTTTGAAGCCGAGGACGTCCTTCGCCACGATCGACTGGTCCTCTTCCCGAAACGAACCCGGTTCGACCAGCATCGACACCCGCTCGGGAGCGCGCAGCCGGAAGTGGTAGCCGCAGCGATAGCACACACCGAGGGCCGCGGTCAGGCGTGCGGGCTCGAGCGAGGTGTCGCACTTGGGGCAGGTGAGCCGGTCGACCTCTTCGCCGACGCCGGCGCGCGGCGACGGCAGGGCGACGTAGCGCGTTTTGGGACGAAACATTGGTCAGGCCGCGGCCCTGACGGGCGCGCCTTCCCACTTGATGACGCAGGCACCCCAGGTCAGCCCGGCGCCGAACCCGACGAGGACAAGATGGTCGCCGGATTTGAGCCGGCCCGCGGCCAGCGCGTCCTTGAGGGCGAGGGGTATCGACGCGGTCGAGGTGTTGCCGTAGTTGGCGATCTCGTTGACCATGACGTTGGCACCAACACCCAGCCGCTTGCCGGCGGCCTCGATGATGCGGGCGTTGGCCTGGTGGGGGACGATGAGCTTCACGTCCTCCAGCGGCACGTTGGCCTTCTCCAGCGCCTCGAGCGTCGCCTGGGCGAGGATTTCGGTGGCGAAGCGGAAGACTTTGCGACCGTCCATACGGATTTCGGGACGGCCGCGGCCTTCGGGGCCATCAGCGCCAGGCGCGACATAAATAAGGTCGCCGCCGGAGCCGTCCGATCCCAGGATCGAGGACTTGATGCCGGCGCCGTTGCTGCTCGGCCCCAACACGACGGCACCGGCGCCGTCACCAAAGACGACGCAGGTGCCCCGGTCTTTGAAGTTGAGGATCTTCGTGAGCGTTTCGCTGCCGATCACGATCGCCTGTTTCGACTCGCCCCCACTGACGAAGCGGTCGGCAACGCTCATGGCGTAAAGGAAACCGGTGCAGGCCGCCTGCACATCGAACGCCGGGCCCTGGGCGCCGAGGCGTTCCTGAACCCGCGACGCGACCGAGGGGAACATTGAGTCGGGAGTCGACGTACTGCACACGATGAGGTCGGTGTCCTGCGGCCGCATGCCGGCGGCGGCCAGCGCATCCATGGCGGCTTCCGCGGCCAGGTCGGTTGCCGTCTCGTTCACGGCAGCGATCCGCCTCTCGTGGATGCCCGTGCGTTCCCGGATCCAGGTGTCTGACGTCTCGACCATCTTCTCGAGGTCGGCGTTGGTCAGGATGCCGGACGGAACATAGCTGCCGACCGACTTGATGCTGGTAAGCATGCGTCTCCCCGGCTAAAGAATCTGACCAGTATATACCGGCATCTTCGGACTGGTTACGGCTTTTCACTGACAGTCAACAGGACCGCTTCCCGCCCTGATTTCGCGTTTAAAGGTCGACGTCTTTATGCCAAGACCGTGACCTGGAAGTGCCGCTCGCGCGGCCCATCGAAGTCGGCGAAGTAGATGCCCTGCCAGCGTCCGAGCGCGAGGCGCCCGTTGCGCACCGGCACGGATTGCGAGCTTCCCACCAACGTGGCCTTGATGTGCGCCGCGGCGTTGCCCTCGGCGTGCCGATAGCCGTTCTCCCAGGGGACGAGCGCCTCGAGCGTCTCGAGGATGTCGGACAGGGCGTCCGGGTCCGCGTTCTCGTTGATGAAGACCCCCGCGGTGGTGTGCGGCACGTAGACCTGGCAGAGTCCCGTTTGGACGCCGCTCTCGCGCACCACCTGTTGCACCCGATCGGTGATGTCGATCGCATCCGCGCGCCTGCCCGAGCGCACCTCGAGCGTGTCGATCTTGGCCGCGCTCCCCATGAACGACATCGTAACAACGGGTGTTCCGATCTCCCACGGTGCTGACCGGCACCCGATAATGGCGCAACGTGTCACGCGACCTGCCGATCGGAAACGGGTCCCTGCTGGTCAACTTCGATCGCAACTACCAGTTGCGCGACATCTATTACCCGCGGGTCGGTCAGGAGAACCACACCAGCGGGGAGCCCTGCCGCTTCGGCATCTGGGTGGAGGGACGGTTCAGCTGGCTGGATGACCCGGCCTGGTCGCGCAACCTCGTCTACCTCCCCGACACGCTGGTTACGAACGTCACCCTTCGTCATCCCGATCTCGCGGTCAGCCTGACTTTCAACGACACGGTCGACCTCGGCCGCGACATGTTCCTTCGCCGGGTCAAGGTCCACAACGAGGGGCCAGAGCGGGAGGTTCGGCTCTTCTTCCATTACGACTGGCACATCTACGGCACGGAGGTCGGCGACACCGTGATGTATTACCCGGCCGTCAAAGGGCTGGTCGCCTACAAGGGTCAGCGCTGCTTCGCCGCCTGCGGCCAGGTCGGCGATCGCATCGGGCTGGACGGTTACGCCTGCGGCAAGAAAGACGTCGGGGGCGCGCAGGGAACCTGGCGTGACGCCGAGGATGGCGAGCTCGGCAACAACCCCATCGAGCAGGGATCGGTCGACATGACGCTCGCGCTGAAGGTCGGCCGCATCGCACAGGGGCAGACCGCCACCGCGTACCAGTGGCTGATCGCCGCGCGCAACCTTGCCGAACTCCAGACGGTTGCCGACGTCGTCACGCTGCGGGGCCCCGAGGCGTTTCTCGAGCGCACGCGTTCCTATTGGGTCGCCTGGGTCAACAAGGAAGAGCGTGAGTTCGGGGACCTCTCGCCACGGGTTGCCGACCTCTTCCGCCGCTGCCTGCTGGTGGTGCGGACCCAGATCGACAGCGGCGGCGCCGTGCTCGCCGCCAACGACACCGACATCATCAAGTTCGCGCGCGACACCTACAGCTATATGTGGCCACGCGACGCCGCGCTGGCTGTCTACGCCATGGACCAGGCCGGCTACGTCGACGTACCCCGGCGGTTCTTCGAGCTCTGCGCGCGCATCGTGACCAAGGAGGGCTACTTCCGCCACAAGTACACGCCGGCGGGCGACCCGGGCAGCAGCTGGCATCCCTGGGTCGATGCCACCGGCAAGCCGCAGTATCCGATCCAGGAGGACGAGACCGGCCTGGTCCTCTTCGCCCTCTGGCAGCACTACGATCGCCATCGCGACTTCGAGTTCTTCAAGGCCTACTACCGGCCGTTGATCATCCTGGTCGGTGATTTCCTGGCCAGCTACATCGACCCCCTCACCGGGTTGCCGCAGCCGAGCTACGACCTCTGGGAGGAGCGGCGCGGAGTGATGAGCTTTACGGTGGCCACCGTCTGGGCCGGCCTGCGGGCGGCGGCCAACTTCGCGGCCCTCTACGGGGAGATGACCCTCGCCGACCGCTACCGGGGCGTGGCCGACGGGCTCAGGCAGGGCACGCTGCGCTTCCTCTTCGATCCCGAACTGAACCGATTCATCCGCCGCATCTACGTCCGGGCGGATGGGACGACGGCGCGCGACCTCACGATCGACTCCAGCGTCTACGGGCTGTGGTACTTCGGCATGTTCGCGGCCGACGATCCGCAGATCGTGAGCACGATGAAGGCGGTCTACGAGCGGCTCTGGTGCAAGACCGAGGTCGGCGGCATCGCGCGCTACGAGAACGACTGGTATTACCAGGTGAGCCAGGACATCAGCAATGTCCCCGGCAATCCGTGGTTCATCTGCACCATGTGGTACGGACAGTGGCTGGTGAGCCAGGCGCGCTCGCTCGACGACCTCAACAAGGCGCACGAGATCCTGGAGTGGGTTGCGGGGGCCGCCCTCCCAAGCGGCGTGCTCTCCGAGCAGCTCGACCCCTACACCAAGGCGCCCATCTCGGTCTCACCGCTGACCTGGAGCCATGCCACGGTGGTGTCCCTGGTCAACGAGTACGTCCGCAAGCGGAAGACGCTGACGGCCTAGGGCCAAGACCCGATGTTTAGCTTCCGCTCGCTTTGCTATCCTCGACTGCGTGCACGGCGTGCTGGCGGCGATCAAGGCGGATTTCGGCTGCCTGCTCGTCGCCGTGCTCTTCATCATCATCATGGCGTCAACGATCGTCTTCGCGACGATCCTGACGCCACCAGCCCATAACCCCTTCGTCTGATGGCTGCCCCATTCCGACGCTTGATGGAAGACAGCCGCGAGATGTCGCGGCGGAGTTTTTTAGCCATCACCGGCTGGATCGGCTTTTCCGTTGCCTCGGCCATCGCCCTTTACCAGAGTCTCAAGTTCGTCTACCCCAACGCCACCTACGAGGATCCACCGGCCTTCAAGGCGGATCCACCGACCGCCTATGCGGTTGGGTCGACGACCGTCCTCATCGACAAGCGAGTCGTCATCAATCACGACCCGAACGGCTTCTACGCGATCAGCTTGATCTGCACCCACCTGGGCTGCACACCACGCTACTTCGACGACGTCACCAGCGACCTGGTCAATGCCGGCACGTCGATTTCCAAGGATCCGGATACCGGCCAGGCGGCGAGCAAAGCCAAGCCGGCGCTGCCCGGCTTCAAGTGCCCCTGCCACGGCAGCCGGTACTTCCGCGACGCCATCAACTTCTTCGGGCCGGCGCCCCGGCCGATGGACCGCGTCCACCTCGAGGTGGCCCCGGATGGGAAACTCTTGATCGACCGCTCCGTCATCGTGGATCGTGCCTTCCGCCTGAAAGTCTGATCGGCTAACCAGGAGGGTTCATGACCGTTATCCGTGCGGCGCTGGATGAGATGTTCGCCGTCATTGGGCAGATGGTTGGCTCGGTCTTCCGTCACGGCCTTCCGCTCACCGACAAGATCGCGGCCCGCACGGCGCTCACGAACTTTTTCCTTCACATCCACCCGGTCCGCGTGCGCCGCTCCTGGATCCGGATGTCCTACACGCTCTGCCTCGGCGGACTGTCCTTCTTCCTCTTCATCGTGTTGACCGTCACCGGGCTCTTCCTGATGTTCTATTACGTGCCCTCCACCAGTCACGCGTACCAGGACATGCGCGACCTGCAGTTCGTCGTCACCTTCGGTGGCGTCATCCGCAACATGCACCGCTGGGCGGCGCACGCGATGGTAATCACGGTCTGGCTCCACATGGCGCGCGTCTTTTTGACCGGCGCTTACAAGAAGCCGCGCGAGTTCAACTGGGGCGTCGGCACCCTGCTGCTGCTGATCACGCTACTGTTGAGCTTCACCGGATACCTGTTGCCCTGGGACCAGCTCTCCATCTGGGCGGTCACGGTCGGGACCAACATGGCGAAGTACGCTCCCATCGCCGGCCCCTACACTCGCTATCTGCTGATCGGTGGGCGGGTGGTGGGTGACAATGCGCTGTTGCGCTTCTACGTGCTCCATGTCGTCGGGCTGCCGCTGGCGGCGTTCCTCTTGATGGTCGTCCACTTCTGGCGAGTCCGAAAAGATGGCTTCAGCGGGGGGCTCTAGGTAAGCATGGCCACTGAAGCCCGCGACCGCATCGCCGCCCGCGACCGTGTGGAGCAGCGCCGCCGGGCGGTGGAGGTGCCGTCGACCGTCCGCGACGACAGCGAGGACGAGATGGTCGTCTCCTTCCCCGAGTTCGTCTTCAAGGAGTTCATCGCGGCGGTCGCGATGACCGCCTTTTTGATCCTGGTCTCGGTCTGGTTGCAGGCGCCGTTGCTGGGTCAAGCCAACCCCGGAATGACGCCGAACCCCTCCAAGGCGCCCTGGTACTTTCTCGGCCTGCAGGAGCTGCTCTCGCGCTTCCCGCCGCTGATGGCGGGCGTCGCCTTCCCCACGTTCGTGATCGTGCTCATGATCCTGGTGCCGTTCCTCGATCGCAACCCGAGCCGGCGGCCGTCGGAGCGAAAAGTCGCCATCATCCTGTTCGCGCTCTACGCCGCGGTCGTCGTGGCGCTCGTTGTCATCGGCACCTTCTTCCGTGGCCATGAGTTCGTCTGGGACTGGGGCTGGGTGCTCGGCAATCCGCAGACTTGCGGAGGGAGCCCGTGCTAGGGCGCGCCTTCCTGGCGGTGAGCGTGGCGTTCCTGCTGCTTCTGGGCTTCGCCTTTTACCAGGACCTGAGCCGTCCCTGGGCGCCGATCCAGCAGAAGTACGCGGCGCAGTACGGACAGGACTTTCCCATCCAGGTCCAGCAGCTCTTCCCCAAGGTCCAGGTCAACGGGCAGTTCATGGTCGAGCGGTGCATCACCTGCCACGTCCCCGACATCGCGAAGATCGGTCCGCAAAAGGCCGCCGAGCGGCTCGGTCCGAACCATCCGTCCGTGATCAGCGACTCCGTCTTCGCGAAGTACGGCCAGGAGACCCTGATTTGCCGCCCGGCCACGGCGGCCGCCAGTCCGTCGGCCAGCCCGTCGGCGAGCGCCTCGGCGAAGCCCTCGGCGTCACCGGCGGCGTCACCGGCGGCGTCACCGTCCGCGGCGGCGGCCCCCGCCACCAGTTGCCTCAACCCGCGGGCTCAGCCCTACTACGTGCTCGACGCCAGTGGCAAGGTCGTGAATGATCCGTCGACGAACAAGCCGGTCGTGGCGCAGCTCACCGGCTTCATCCCGAATGCCTACAAAGGGTTGGGGATCGACGAGAGCGGCTGCATCATCTGCCACAACGGCAACCGCCAGGCGACCGACCAGGCGGGCGGGCACCAGAACCTGGTCGCGAACCCCTTTGGGACCTTCGACAAGGCGCCCCAGCTCTTTGAGAACAACTGCGCGCAGTGTCACGGGGCGACGGGTGAGGGGGGCAAGGGCCCGCCGCTGAATGACCAGAACCGGCTGGGCTTCTTCAACGATGACTATTACTACCGCTGCATCTACCTGGGCAACACGGGCGAAGAACACAAGGGCACCATCATGCCGGCGTGGGGTGTCAACCAGCTGCTCCCGAAGCCGGTCAACGACAACATCAACCTGCTGGTCCATTGGATCCGGATGTGGCAGCAGTACACGAGCCGTCCATGAATCACCCCGTCGAATCTGCGATTCTCCGGGGACCTCGATGAGACGCCAGCAGCTCAAGAACTTGATTGGGACCGTACTGGCGTTCGCCGTGATCGTTGGGTTCACCGTGCTGGTGATCGTGGCCGAGAACCTGCTGGACGTGACCAAGGCGCACAAGGCGGGCGGCTGATGGTTCCGGCCCTCGTCCATCTCCTCAATCTCACTCGCGACCCCGGAGCCGGGGATTTCTTCTTCGTCCTCGTCTGGGCGGTGTGTACCTTGCTGCTGGTGGCCTTCTACTGCTACCGGATGTTCCAGCGGTAGCTGGTTCCAGCACCTGTGGTCGAGCTGCATCCAGCCCCGGTCCAAAGCCCGCCTCGACGCCGCGCGCGTGTCCGGCTGGCGACCTGGCTCTCGGTGGTTCCCGGCCTGGGCCAGCTGTACAACCGTCAGCCGAAAAAGGCGGTGGTCTTCCTCTTCGGCGTGGTCCTGCTCTTCCTGGTGACGCTCAACATCCCGGGCGCAACCGGCGAGCTGCTGGCATTCTGGAAGCCGCGCGGCAGCGCCATGGTGCTGCTCTCGCTGCTGGTTGAGATGGTGTCGCTGCTGGTCTTCATCAGCACCTTCCTGCTGGCGCTGACGTTCTGGTACGACGCCATGCACGACGCCCGCCGGACCTCGCAGGAGCGGAATGGTGAGCGGCAACCCGGCGGCCGCTGGTGGCTCTTTCACCGATGATGACGCTGCTGGTCGCTACACTCGTGGGCGTGCCTGCGGTCAGTGTCACGCCGCTGGACTGCGCCGGCCCGAATGCCTGCGACATCATCAGCGTCTACACGAGCGTCTTCTGGATCGCGATGGTGGTGCTCGTCATCGTGGGCGGGCTCCTCGTCTACGCGGCGCTGCGCTTCCGCCGCACGGATGATCGCGAGCCGGCCCAGGTGCACGGCAACCCTCGCCTGGAGCTCCTCTGGACGGCAGTCCCGCTGGTGATCGTGTCGTTTCTGTTCATCCGGACCACGCTGCGGATGGATTACGTGCGAAACGGACCGCCGCCACAGCAGACCATCCAGGTGACCGGCATCCAGTGGGCCTGGTCCTTCAAGTACCCGAACGGCAAGACCAGCATCACCAAGTTGACCATCCCGGTGGGCCAGGTCGTACGCCTGCAGGTCACGAGCAGGGACGTGCTCCACTCCTTCTGGGTGCCGCGTCTCGGCGGGCAGATCTACGCCAAGCCCGGTTATCAGAACAGCGGCTGGATCGAGGCCAGCCAGCCGGGCCAATACCTGGGCCAATGCAATGAACTCTGCGGGGTCAATCACTTCTCAATGCTCCTGGAAGTGGACGCGGTGTCGGACGCGGACTACCAGGCTTTCTTGAGCGGCGCGCCGCCACCCGGTGGCGCCGCGGCCGAAAAGGTGACCGGCGTGCCTGCCGCGGTCAATGTCGGGGAGACGGACGCCCTGAAGTTCGCGCCGGCCACCGCGACGGCAAAGGTCGGCGATGTCATCCAGTGGAAGAACAACGGGTCGCTCGTGCACAACGTGGTCTTCGACAATGGCCAGGTGCCGAGCTCGGAAACGATGAACCAGGGTGACACCTTCGAGGTTAAGTTCACGAAAGCCGGGACATACGCCTATGTCTGCAAATTCCACGAATCCAACAACATGCGGGGAACCATCACGGTGACAGGAGGATGAAGGAGGCATATGGCTAGCATCGCCCTGCCGCGGAGCGAAACCCGCCCCGCAAGCGGCATCATGTCGTGGCTGACCACGGTCGACCACAAGAAGATCGGGATCCTGTATCTCTACACGACCTTCGCCTTCTTCCTGGTCGGCGGCCTGTTTGCGCTCTTGATGCGCACCCAGCTTGCGGTGGGGAACAACCACTTCCTCGCGCCGCAGACCTACAACGAGATCATGACCCTCCACGGGACGACCATGATCTTCCTCTGGATCATCCCGGTCTTCTCGGGCTTCGGCAACTACTTCGTGCCGCTGATGATCGGCGCCCGCGACATGGCATTCCCGCGGATCAACGCCTTCTCCTTCTGGCTGATCCCGCTCGGCGGCTTGACGATGTACAGCGGGCTCCTGACCAAGACCGGGGCCGCCGCCGCCGGCTGGACCGGCTACG
>WNGG01003226.1_pt1 | contig 18380 bp, 31 predicted proteins | sample 5400661 | NCBI WGS metagenome assembly WNGG01 (sample SAMN13153372, study PRJNA577476) | soil metagenome | isolation source: 100 cm soil or saprolite under Garry oak tree replicate 1 | place: USA:California | collected 2016-06-15
TTATATTGCGAAACCGCTATCTTTTGAAAACCTTAAATAGGGTCTCGGTGTCAACTCTAATTGAAACTAATGCTGACTGTCGAAGAAGAAGAGAGGTTGAAGGAAATCGCTAAATCCGTTGTAGACTATCTTTTTGAGTTAGAGGAAGACTTAAATAGGGGTTAGTTGTCAACTCTGATTGTAAAGGATTGAATGAATGAGTCCTAATGAACCCTACAAATTGGATCAAGTTATTCAGAAAGCCAGTAAAGTGCACAAACTTATTGGCGTGGATAGAGAGACCTTTTTGAAGGTAAATGCTATTTCTGCTCAATTGAACCTGACCTATATGGAATCAATCAAATTTCTCGTATTAGCGTCGGGGCTATCCTTCGAGGGAGACCTTCGGAAAGATTTGAAGGTTCAAAAAATAATGCATGATATGAAGCGCGTGATTCCACAATGAGCGAGGATAAAGGCAGTCCTTCCGAAATTACTGCTATGACAGATGAAGAAGTAGAAAAACAAATCCAGGAAAAAATGCCTACTATTCGGAAATTGTCTGAAGAAGTTTGGCGTGAGTATGTTGTGCGCGACTATAACTCTCTTGCGCGTCTCATACTCCTTACCAGTGAGCCACTTACTGCGGCGAACAAGAATTTTATGTATATTGCTGAATGGATGAAAAAGGTCGAGGAGCGGTTGAAGAAAATGGAGGAGGTTTTGGGAGGATTGGAAAATGCGGCGCAGAATGATGATCCAAAGAAAAGAACGGACCATTATTTACAGTGAAAGACGGTTCAATCGAGACTTTCGGGGAAGACGAAGTTGCTCGAAGATATCGCAAAGACCGTGTGGAGATGTGGCTTCGCGGGCAAATTTCTTCAAGTATTATGGAAGAGTTTCTTGAGGTGAAAAAGTAAATGAGTTGGAGGACAAATAAGAAGACGAAGACCGTTTTTCCAGTAGGACAGCGACCAGAGGCTATCGAGCGACAACAAGAAGAAAACGAAGGTGAGATTGTTCCGGAAGCAGAGGAACAATATACTTGTGGGGCTTGTGGGAAGGCTTTCGTGGGGCAAGCATACGAAATCGACGGAACTATCGTGTGTCCAGAATGTAATCGTCTCGACAATCGTATTCAGCGATCAGAACGACGTAGAGCAGATGGACAACCAGAACAGGACCACAGTACGGGTGTCGGATTGCCAGAGGAAGAAGCCGATGATGCAACTGGGAAGAAGGATGCATGGTGGGGATCGGGAGTGACTGGGTAGATTGGTCAACCCGATTCCAGTAAGTACATATAGTCTCGTAGTCGTAGCCATAATTCCGTTTATCGTGATCTTCGGGCTTCGCTATTGGAGATTTCGTCCACTTCTTAGATTGGAGCACACTCTTTTGAAGCTAAGTCCCACGACCGGAAAAACTCGTGCTTTCACTTTGATGCCTTTGAACTTGAAGGAGGAATATGTTGAAGTTCCTCGTGCCGATGGAACAATTGAGCTTCTTGATTACAATGGTCAGGCTTCGATGGTGATCGAGACTAAGCATGGCTTCGAGTATTTTTATGTCAACCCAATCGGAACAACTCGAATTCTCTCTCCTCCAGAATGTGCGGGACTTAAGCGCGTCGGAGATTATAGTGACGTAAAAGACCTTGTGATGGAACAGCTTGCTATCATTCATAATAAGAGTCAAGGTCCACCTTCTGCGGGGCTTTTGCCTCTTTTGCTCTGTCTTCTCTTTGGAAGTTGTGTTCCTGTAATGATGTACATGTTGCATTTGTTTTAAAATGTTCAATCAAAAAGAATATCAAAAGGAATGGTATATTCAGAATAGAGATAGTGTTTTAGAACGGTCGAGGAAACGATATGTTAAACACCAGCCAGAAATCGCTAAACAAAAAGTTGCTTACGTTCAAGCAAGAAGTGAAGAATTTCGATTTTGGAAAGGATTTGCTGGACCATGTGTAAAATGCGGCATTGGTGATTCGCGGGTTCTTCAGTTTCATCATATTTCTCGAAAAGGCAAGAATTTTGAAGTTAATTGTGGTAGTTGGTATAGTGAGTCTCTGAATGCTTTAATTGAGGAAATTTCAAAGTGTGTAATTCTCTGTGGAAATTGCCATGCAGTCGAAGAGTTTGAGAATGGTTATTGGAAGAGTGGGAGAGCCAATTAATGCCAAAAGTCAAGCGTGGTAACACTCAACGAAAACCTCTTATGGAGAAGCTCGAACAAGGAGGTTTGGGTGGATCGTTCCGTCCATCTTCTCGTCCGGCTTATGACAAAAATGCTCAATTATACCGAGAAATTAATGACGGACTTGGAAAAGCAATGAAATTTGGTGTGAGTTTTATTGAGGGGATGTTTGATGAGGTTTTCGACGTAAAAATTGGTTCTCACAGCCGTAAAGTAAGAAGAGTCACTAAGAAACGAGGAATAGGTTTCTAATTGGCATTCGATATTTTTGGTATGGACCTTATTACTCTTGGTTTCAATGCAATAGCGGCTGTTATTGCGATAACTCTTGCATGGTTTGTTGGAAAATGGGCGAAGAATCGTAAGCATGTGGACCGTGTAGGCACAACTTTTGCTGACCTCGACCCTAAGACAGGCTATTCACGAGTTCACCCTATTCCAGGTTACAACGAACTTGGAGCGTCAATCCGGTTCGAAGACGAGAAAGGTAGAATCCATAGGCGCAATACGAAAGGACATCCGACTTTCACTGTTGATTTTACTTCGGCTCAGAAAAATGGTGGTATCGAGCGAATGTATGTTGCCGCTTCGAACTCTAAGACTTGTGTGACTGCCGAAGAGCTTTGCGGCGAGAAACAGAACGATTCAGATTTGACTTTCATTACCGATCATGATACTTCTCTCTGGGGAGAAGCCGGGACTGATATGGATTCAACTCCTCCGAAGCTTCGTAATATTTTGTGGCAGTTAGTTCTTGGTGGTCTTGCTGGTTTTGCTATCGGTGTAATGGCTGTTGCTTTCATTGAATCCAGACAGCCCACTCATCAAGTGGTAAACGCTACTCAGTCTGCGATTCAGATGGCGAGGATAATGCTTCAATGAAATTCTTTAAGAATGCCGATAAGAAAGTTCTTATTCAATGTCCTTATGCAACTGATGGCTCCAAGGATTTTTGTAAGCCCGGCAAGCCCTATGTACTCGATATGAGTAGTCCGGATTTTATCGATCAAATGAATTCGCATATTCAAAAGCATATGGAGCGGGACTCTTCAATGTTCGGATTAACCATTAAACGGTTCGGTTGTCCGATCTGTACCTACGAAACGAAACCGTTTCAGAGTAATTCCGCAATCGCATTGAAGGCTCTTGGTCGCGAAGAAATGGAAGCGATGGTTGACTTGGACGATCACATTACTGGAAACCATGAGCGGGTGGAAAATCTCATTGAATTGGCAAAAGCAGAAGAGAATCCAGAGGAAAAAGATCGTTTGATTCAAGCGATAGAAGACTTTCGCGGTCATAAAAGTTGCAATCTTCATGAAACACCCGGTCACGAGATTTTGATTTACTACTTTCGTGATGAGGAAGAGAAAAATCTTCATACCAAACTCTTACATATGCCGACAATCAAACCTCTTAATCCAAAGCTGAAAAAAGATGTCAGGTGAGAGAATAGTCTTGATTGGTGCGGCTAAGTATGGCACTTTGGCTGAGAAACACGCCGCTTTGACTGACTTGCCTGGTCCAAAGTCGGGAAAGATCGGGGTCTTGGAAAAGATCGAGAGTTATCTTATTGATGCTCAACATTTGAATCGGAGAGAAATGGCTCGCAGAACCCCATTTTTTTCCAAAGATCAGAGAGATCATATCATTGAGGAGGTTAAGGCTAATTGGGCACTTAGGAAGCCGTACAAAGTTGATGGCTATCGCGTAGATTCTTATGTTAGAGAAGGTTCTAAAAATGTGAGTCTTCAGTATAGTTTCAGAAATCTACAGACTGGTCGATTTGAGAAACCGAAGCGGAAGGAGGAGGAAAAATGATACACGAGAGTCGAGTTTGGTCTGAGGTCGCGTGGTGGATGAGTGTGTATGCTCCTCTTAAGTTGAAACTTTATGCAATTGCACCGTTATCTAAGGCATACTACAAGAATCTTGACCCGTGGAAGTGCTTCGAGCTTGGTGGTAATATCGCAATTGATACAATTGGTTCAAATAAAATTGCTCTTGATATCGATGCTTCTTTGTCTCCTTTGATGAGAAAAGTTGCAAATAAGACCTTTTCGATTAAGTCTCCAAAAGGGTATGGAATTATTCTCGATGGTCCTATTCCAGAACCTTCTTATAGTATCATTCGTGCTTTGAAACTGAACAATCGTGGTGACTGGAAGCTTGTTAATGGTGATGATCTTAAGGAGGGACTTAGAGTCGGCAAGTTCCTTCAAAACCTTGGTCTCAAGGACGCGACTGCTATTCATTCCTCATTCGCTGATACTGATGGACTGACATATATGCTTTTGCCTCCATCTGAGACTTGCAAGTGGCAGGGATACAAGTCAACTGTGCTCGGTCATTCAACTTGTCTCCCGATCTGTAATCAGTCGCCTAATGGTAAGCACGACTTTCGCGCTCGAACTTTTGTTCATTATACCACAGACTTGTTGGACTGGAATGAATTTTGTAAAATTGTGGGACTGAAAATATGAGTGAGGAACAGAAGGAAGAGATTCAGAAGATGTCGGCGAAAGAAAAGTTCGATCTGATACGTGATGCTTTAATGGAGAAGGATGAGGAAATGGATTCTGTAGAGCCACGAGCGCGAGTATCTTATGGTGCTCCACAAGAGGCACAGAAACAAGAAAGTGATGTCATTTCTGCGCGGGCAATGCACCAAGGTCTTAGAATTGGACACGCCCCAGAAACTTTACAGGAAACGGAATTTCCAGGGCTTACAGAGAATGATAAGACTGAAATTACTGTTCGTCATTCAGACCTTCCAGCTAACGTTATTTCAAATATCGCTTTGATCGATGGCATGGGTCGGCAAGTCGAGGAGACCAATCGTGTTCTTTATGAGAACAATGAGATCGATTTGGCTCAGTATTTCCGTAATCATGCGGCTGAGAGGTTTGCTAAGAACCACTTGAAAGCCGTTGTCAATGCTTTGTCTGCAACCGAGGGCAAGAGGCAGGGTTCGCTTGAACGGAACTTGATGTCCGGGAAACAAGCGCACGAAGCCTTCCAAGCAGAGGCGAAGGACAAGAAGCAAGGCAGACTCTCGCGCTTGAGAGCCTATCTCAATAATGAGAAGGAATAGGTTTAAATAGGTCATGAATGCCTTCAATTTAAGAGGAGATTCCCAATGACAGACTTTAGAACCCGAAAGGATAATAAGGCTGTCTTCATTGTAAAAAGTCGCGTTCCTGTCTGGGAAAGAGTTGTACAAAATCAAGAGCTTGAAAGTGAGAGAAAAAGAATGGCTCTTTTGGAGAAAGCTCGGAAGAAAGAGGAGCGAGAGAAGCGTCTGGCTGAGAAAAAGATGCATTATGATATTTCAAAAGGGAAGGTTATGGAGTACATAAAGTCAGTCTATCCAGAATGGGTTCGGTTGGCTGATGTGATTTCTACTCCTTTTGGTCTTCCTCGCGCTCATCAGAATGAACCGGGGGAAGATTTCGCAGTTTGGACTCTTGTGAATGATCTTGCTGATGAAGGTAAGATTTCGCGAGAAGAGAGAGGTAATCACGAAGTCTGGCTTAGATGGGTGAGCGACGAATGAAACTTTCAATTAATCCAGAGTATGAGAAGCTGGTTCCTCGTCCTTCTAAAGAGGAATATCAAGCTCTCAAGCAGTCGATTAAGGAAGATGGTCAGCGACAAGCGATTATTGTTAATCAGAAAGGAGTGGTGCTTGATGGTCATACTCGATTTAAAGTGTGTGAGGAGCTTGGTATTCAGTCAAAGTATCAAGTGCAAGAGTTCAAGGACGAGATAGAAGAACAAATTTATGTTATTGAAGTCAATCTTCAGAGGAGAAATCTTAATGACGGACAGAAACTTGATCTTGGACTTAAACTTGCTCCACTTGTTGCGAAACAGTCTGAAATGCGGTTACATCTTGCGAAGGGTCAAGGAGTTAAGGTAGCTCCAGATGGAGCTACGTTAAGTCAAAAAACATCTGAGATAGTAGCGAAGAAGGTTAGTCTTTCTCCAGAAAAATTTGAGCGTGGTAAAGCAGTTGTTGAGAGAGGTACATTACAACAGAAGCGCGATGTTCTTTCTGGAAGAGTTCCAATTAATAAGGCTTATGGTGAGCTTCGAGCAGTTGAGCGCACAAAATCTTTGGTAGAGAAATACAAAGATACCGTTGCTAAATCCATTTTGGGACAAGGAGATTTTACTAACTCAACTACTTTGAATGGAGTTGTCTGGAATAGTCCAGAATTCAATAGAATCGCAGACAATTCTATCGATTTGATTGTGACCGACCCTCCTTATCCAAAAGAATTCATTCCTCTTCATGGTGATCTTTCAAAGTTTGCTTCTCGGGTTTTGAAGCCAGGAGGTTATCTTCTTTCCCTTGAAGGTAAAATGTTCCTTCCGGAAGTAATGGAGCAACTTTCTAAACATTTGACTTATCGATGGACTATCGCTTACTTGATGCCTGGTGGTGCTGGTCATTCTCAAGCTAATGGGTTCATTGTTCAGCGTGAGGAGTGGAAACCTATTCTTTGGTTCTCGAAAGACCCAATGCCTCGAACTTCTCTTACTCGGGATGCCGTTGGTTGGGAACAAAAGAGAGAGAAATCTGATTATGAGTGGCAACAGAGTGTTACTGGATTTGAGGAACTTATTCAACTCTTTTCGGTTCAAGGACAGACTGTTCTTGATCCAATGATGGGTGCGGGAACTACTGGTATTGCGGCTGTGAGAACAAAGAGGAAATTTATTGGTATTGAGTTGGATAAGAGTCGATATACAATTGCAGAGGGTAAGATTGCGGAGGAAGAAAAGAAAAAGTGATTTTTTCAGATAGGGTAAAGGATGCGGCAGTAGAAAGAGATCAAGACGAGAATGGGCATGTTTGGTGCGATACTTGTAGTCGTGGACCTTTAGTTTATGTTCCAAAATACTTACCAAGAAATCCTCGTGCAAAGAATTTTGATCACATAATTTCAGAGAAGAACGGTGGTTCAAATACTCTTGATAATTGTCGTATAGTTTGTATTGATTGTAATTTGGAAAAGGCTCTGAGAGAAGGAGAAGCAGTTTATCCTTTGTCGTGTGATGGAAAAATACGCGAAGGAGAAGAAGATGCTATTAGATGGATGTCGGCTAAACAATTTGAGAGAATTCAGTTAGAGAAAATTCTTCGATATATTCCGTGGAAAGGTTTTATTAGGTAATTCTTGAGTTTCGTTAAGGATGAGTTCGACGCGGCAAAGAAACAGTCCGAGTATTTCAGACGCGTACAAGGTCATTTGGTCGGCATCGTCGAATCTTTCCATAAACACGCGGAGAAGGCGCACGAGAACTTTGATTTAGGCTTCTCTCGGTCCTATGAGCAAGTGGTCATAACCTCAAGTGTTGGTCTATATCGAGCCTTCGAGGATTATCTTGAGTTCGAGTTTGGTCAAGATATCGCGACTTACTTTAGTCTGATGATTGCCCAAAACCTCTTCGCTGATTTGATTGACTTAGAAATAGTCGGCAATACCGAACTCACAGAATCCGAGGCTCAAGAGGCTGTTGATATGATTGAAATTCTTCTCAAGGTAAAGCTCGAACCCGGAGAAGAGAAGACTCAACAGGACATGATTCGTTGGATCATTGACATGTATGAACGTCCTTCTTTTGGTCGGTTTTACTATGGTTTCGAGACTGCTATCTTCTCTCCTCGATGGAAGCTCCATTTCTGTCAGTCTCTTGCTTACAATCTTCTACCTCACCAAGTTACAGATGCATGGGAAATGGATGTCAAACGGCTTGTCGCGGAGTACCTTGCGGCGAATGTCGAGATTTGTTGTGATATGATTATCAGCGACATCGAAGAACGGAAATTTACCAAATTGCTCTGGGAAGCTGAGAAGGAAGAGCTTGATCTCGGCGACGCGATGCGGTTTTCCCAGATTTACGGCATCACGGTTTTGGACATGCGAGAGATCGATAAGAAATTAATCGCAGTCGATGAGCCAATTCGCTATGCACTACCTGAGTTTGGTGTATAAAAAATGACAGATGAGGTTGTGGATATTGATATTGGTGAAGAAAGGAAACGTTCCGAGAGTATTTGGATTTTGTTTCATGGTCACATTGGAATTGGTAAGACCCTCTTTATGACTGGGGTTGTATTACAGACAGTATTGGCAGATAAAATTGATCTTGTTATTACTAATTACGATCTTTACGGTCTTTCAGAGAGTGTCGAAGTCTTTAAGAGCGGTTCGGTCCGTAAGATTATGGAAAAGATGCTTGAAAATTATGATTCAGTCACAAAGACCAGTAAGCGTAAAATCTTGGTTGTAATTGACGAGATTAACAACACCTTAAGTAGTAAACAAGCGGCAAGTAATATCTCAACTTGGATTACCACAATCGCTTCAAACGCCCGGAAGTATGGTGTTAAGGCATTTTACTTTTCGACTCAAGGTAGGAAGCAAACGGATTATCGTCTTCGAGTCAATGTTTCTTACACAGCGCGTCCTACCGGGAGATCAGATATTGATGGTCATCCTCAAGCGTTTTATTGGCAGGATTTGGAGGACTGGGAGACGGACAGTCATCGGAGCGAGCAAAATTATGAACATGCCGTCTTGATGGCTTCGCATTATACGGTCGCACAGCTTGAAAAAGCATACAACACTACTGAACTTGTTCCTATTGACTTGAATCCTTCAGTGAATGAGGAAGAGTTGCCTGCGGTAATGGCTAAGTTTTTAGCATGGTGTGCTCGGAAGGAAATTATTCTTGAAGAGTACAAGCGTACCGATGTAAAAGATTTCATCAAGCGATGGGACAATGACAAAATCGAGAATGTTATTCCATATTCCCCGGCTGGATGCGAAGTTATCTTTAGTGAATGTGTTCGTCTCGGATATATCGAACCGAAAATGGAGAAGCCCGAGGTCGCCGAGGAACCGATTGAAAGTCACACGGATAGTTCAACTGTGCAAGTGGCGAACAATTCCGATTCGACGGAGCCTCAAAGTTCCGCTTCGGTGACAGAAAATGAGCGAGGTGTAAAAGACTCTCCGATAACACCAAATGAGGGGAGTAAAATTCCTCCTAAGAAGCTTTATCCGAGTCAACAGCCCAAATTTTGTTGCGGGAGAATGCAGACGCTTATGTGGTCACATGTGAAGACCAAGAAGCATTTGACGAACGAGAAGATTAAGTCTCTGGAGACGGGGGTCGAGAGAGCAAACAACTTTGAAACCCCAAGACCAGACTGAACTCTTTCCCGAGAAGACTTTTAAGTCTATCGAGGAAGAGAAAGAAATTGCTCGAAGTCGTAAGCTCGTATGTCCAATTGTGGACTTTAAGGATTTACGAACGATCATGGGACTTTCATATTCTTCACGGGGATTGGACAAGGTTACGGTTCATCCGGGAAGAATTACTGATGGAAAGATTGTTGAGGGAATTGCAAGAGTTCTCAATCGTCCTTATATACATGTATTCGTTCAGGCTTCCAAGGGTTCATTCAAATCGGCACATGCACGAGCATTGTTAGCACAGTTTCCAGGGAATGTTGTTTCGCAAGATTATGTGACAGGAGCCGGACTTCGAGGAAGTATCACCGATGAAGGCAAATTTGTTCCTCCTCTTCTCTTTAATTGGGCACTCAAGTGTGTGATTATGGACGAGGTTGTCAAAGATCGTCATGGAGAAACGACTCGAATGATGCTTCAGATGCTCGAAGGGAATTTCTATGTGTACAAGCTCGGTCGGAAAATTGAGAATTTAGATTCTCGGACAATGAACTTCGCTAATCCAGACGGTTCCTTTACTTCTGGAATGGGATTGTATCAGCGAACTGGAGCTTTCTATACCGTTGTCGATTCGAATGTGACTGTTTACGCTCCGTTTACTTGTGTCATGTTGTCGATGTATCCTCTTACTTTCACTCTATCTTCTCAACTCGGTCAGGCTTTGCTCGACAGAATGTTGGTTGCCTCTTACGAGGTTCGTGACGAGGAACGAGACGACGTTGAGGACGGAATGTACAAGTTCGAGTTTCCTACTTTCGAACCTGGTTCTGAAGTTGAGATTACTGCGGAAGAATATATCAAAATCAAAGAGATGCGTAATAAGAAACTTTCAAACAAAAATCCAGAATTCTCGAAGACCCGTATTCTCGATAACATGCTTCGGGCGTATGCAGTGGTCAAGGGGAAGCTTACACTTGATAGTGGGGAAATGGATGCAATCTTTGATTTGATCACAAAGGTAAGTGGGGCGTACTGGGTCGAGACGGCTCCAAGAAGGAGACATAACTAATGTTAAAGCGCGGTCAGAGTAACGAGCCAGTCATTCCAATCGAATCTTTCGCAGAGCCAGAAGGTCTACCAATGTCAGGTTCGCAGTTACAGCAATTCTTAACGAAGGCATTTTCATCGAATTATGCAAGTAAGTTCGGGACCAAACATATACCCGCGATGAATGTTTTTTCTGTTTCAGCCTTGGTTAGTGGTCCTGGAAGTGCGGCGTACAAGTATCGCGAGACTCTTGCGAACACAGATGAGAATGGCGAAGAAGAAAAGGTTTTCAGTTATGCAATGTTCCGTGGCTCTGCGGTTCACGATTACGTCAACCAGAAGCTCACAAACTTTTATTCCTACGAGAAGCTGGTTGTTCGAGATGAGTTTCCTTACGAGTGGAAAGACCCGAACTTCAAGACGATTATTATACAAGGACATCCTGACTTAGTGCACTACGGTCGTTTGGTTCTCGATGATATCGTGTTTTGTGATGACCCGAGTGCGGGAGTTCTGATTGAAATCAAGACTTTTGGTTCGAATGAGGAAGACTCTAAGAAACTTGCGGCATACAAGAAGGGTGTTATCAGAAAGGCAAAGTGTCAAAGTGGCTGTTATGCGGCGATGCTCTCGAACGAACTTGAGCGTCCTCACTTTGCTTACGTTGTGACTCTCGACGACCGTCCAGAGAAACGGTTTCTTACCGAAGAGGATAAGAAGAATGAAGCTGTCATGATTAACGATGGGACTTTCCGTCTCGATCTCGATGAACGAATGATCAAACGTGGTTATGTCTACGATTCCAGTCTTCGGGTGTATCCTCTTTCGAAAGACGAGATTTGGGCAGGGTACTCGTATTGCAAATGGTCGGCGTGTGAAGCGGCAAAAATTCTTGAGAGTGAACAGAAATGAGTCCAATGCGCGAAGACCTAACGCTTAGTTGGGATGGTCCAGACGAGATTGAATTGATAAAGAAGTTTCTCAAATTCCATGCTAAACGTCTTCATTGTACCGAGCATGAAGTTCTTGTCAAGATGGCGAAGGAACTGGATAAAGGAGTTCTTGTTGAAGTGGCAAGGGCTATACAAGTTGTGCCTAAGAGAAAAAAGAAGGAGGAACCAATTGGGAGCATATAGAAAGACTCATCATCATATTTTAATGCTTCTTCATCATCATTATGGACCAAATGGAGGAACATGTTTGTTTAGAGATAAGACTGAAGTGATACTTAGACGTTACGGGATTGAGCTTTGGCAGTATTGGGGTATGTTTCTTATACAAAGAGGAGCATGTAATTTTTGTGGTGAAGAATTAAATGGTAGAACATGTGTTGACCACAACCATGAGACGGGAAATGTTAGAGGAATTCTTCATCAAAGATGTAATGTTGCTATTGGGACTACTCAAAAAATTTTTAAGCTTGGTTTGCTTAGTAAAGCATTGAAGTGGAATTAAATTTGCTTTCTCCTGTTTGTATATATCCTGGTTGTCAAAACCGTGGAGTTGAAAGACATCATATCGTTTACGGTTCTGGCGAAAGGGGCGAGAAACATTATGCAATCCACTATTACTGTCGTAAGAGTAAGAAAGGAAATACTTCAGAAATTCATTTGGGCGAAACAGTGCCTCTTTGTCGAAAGCACCATCAATCAATCACAGATTACAATCAGCGTATGTGGGTAATCAACCGTTATCAGCCTCTCAGTTGTCACCAGCGAAGGAAGTTCTGGAAGCTTTGGCTTCAAGGTGAGTATCCTCCAGGGGTTTCTCCATGAATGAATTATTTGAACCGACTAATCTTAATAGTGCCGCTTACTTGGTCGGAGTGTATTACGATGGGGAGTCTGCTTATCTAAAGCTTTACGAACCAGTTTCTGGTCGTCTCTATCGGTGGACAGATAGATCCGGACATCTGCCTTACTGCTTTTACAAGAATTATTTTGATGACAAGTTCGGAGCGGTTCGATATCTTAATGAAGCAATTGGTGGTAAATTTATTGACCTTAAGTTCGAAAAAAGATACGATGCGCTTAAGGACGAACAAGTAGACGTTATTCGGATTGTTACTCAGACTCCACTAAATAGGTATGATTCTATTCAGCAATTTATTGAGGTCAATGAGGCAGACATTCGGTATGTGGACAGTTTTGTTTACGATACAAAGCTTGAGCCTGGTATGCCATATATGATTAAGATGGGGGCATTGGTTCCATGTGTCTCAGAGGAGGTTGCTCTTCCAGAACAAGTGAAATTATCGGTCAATGAGACAGTGACTGTTGGAACTCTTGCGCGGTTCTTCCGTCTTCTTGAGGCTCCGGTTCCTTCCTACAGACGTATAGCCGTGGACATTGAGGTCTTTCATCCATCGGAGAATAGTATGCCCACTCCCTATGAGTCAGAGTTTCAGATTATCGCTTGTTCTCTGGCTTCGAATGACGGTGTGAAAAAAGTCCTTTTGCTCCAACGCACAAAGTGGAATTCAACTGATTTTATTACTACCGACCGTCAGAGAGACCAATTTGAAGTAGAGTTCTGTGCTACCGAGAAGATTCTGATTACAAAGATTTTCGAGTATCTGTGGAACTATCCTTTTGTTTTAACTTTTAACGGAGATGAATTTGATTTCCGTTACTTGTACACTCGGGCACTCAGATTAGGGTTCAGTCGAGATGAGATTCCGATCCAGTATCACCAGTCTTGGATGGGACTTCGGTACGGGATTCATATCGACCTTATGCGGTTCTTCGCTAACATGTCTCTACAAGTTTATGCCTTCGATGCGAAGTACAAACTATCCGGTCGCACTGTAGGACTTGATGAGGTTGGGCGGGGGCTTGTTGGACAGGGTAAGGTCGAGCACGAACTTTCGATTGGCAAGATGACTTATTCTCAGTTGGCAGAGTACGGTTTTGGGGATGCAGACCTAACTCTTAAATTGACCACTTTCGGTAACGATACTTCAATGAAGCTCTTGACGACTCTCAGTCGGATAGCCTATCAGTCGATGGAAGACATTTCCAGAGGGGGAGCTTCATCTTGGATCAAGAGTCTCATGCTCCGCGAGCATCGAGTTCGCAACTGGATTATTCCAAGAGCCGAAAGAGAAGAAGAGACTGGAACGATCATTGGTGGGGATATTCTCGCAACCAAGAACATTATTGACACAAAGTCCGAGGTTGAAGGTAAGAAGTTCCGAGGGGCAATGGTCGCCGAGCCAGTGGTAGGTCTCCATTTCGGTGTTTCGGTTCTCGACTTTGCTTCACTATATCCTTCAATCATTGAGACTTGGAATTTGGGATATGAGACCGTTCGTTGTATTCACAAAGAATGTGAGACTGTGAATCCGAGGATTGTGCCATTCACTACTCATTGGGTCTGTAAGAAGAATCGGGCTATGACCGCAGAGATCATTGGGTCTTTGAAGGATATTCGGGTTCAGTGGTACAAGCCGAAGGGCAAGAAGGACGACTACTACAAGATCGTCGAGCAGACCATTAAGGTATTTCTCAATGCCAGTTATGGCGTTTTTTCATCTGATAAATTTCCTCTGTATTGTCCACCAATGGGCGAGTCGGTGACAAGTGTGGGCAGGGATTCAATTGGAAGGGTTATTGCAAAGGCAAAAGAAATAGGATTGAAAGTATTTTACGGGGACACCGATTCCCTGTTTGTTTCAGAATGACATATTACGAAGATCATAGAGAAGAGTTGAAAGCTAAAGCATTAGAACGACAACTACAACAGCTTATGGATTGGGCTGATAAGGAACTTGGGATGAAACTTGAACTTGACAAGACCTATGTCTGGCTGGGTCTATCTTCTCGTAAGAAGAACTATCTTGGTTTATCTCCGGATGGTAAACTTGTTGTTAAAGGGTTAAGTGGAAAAAAGAGACATACCCCAGAATTCATAAAATTCGTTTATCGTGGTGTACTTGAGATTCTGAAGAAAATGGAGAAGCCAGAACAGCTTGAATTGGTAAAATCTCAAATTGTTGAATTCGTTAAGGGTGAGCTTGCGACACTCCGTGGACGACGAGTCCCAGTAGCCGTTCTTGCCTTTACTATGGGTTTACAGAAAGACCCTGATGATTATGATGGAAATCCAATTCATGTCAAGGTTGCGCGATCAGTACCAGGTTCGAAGGCAGGCGATGTTATTAGATTCGTTAAGGTTCTCGGTCCGGCAGGGGCAAGGCATGTCTCAGTATCCAGACCTGAGGAGATCAATGTAGCCGCGTACGAGGAGTTCCTAAAAAATACCCTTATTCAGGTTTTTGACTGTATCGGCTTGGACTGGGAGGATGTGGGCGGGGATGTGTCTCAACAGACTCTTTTTGGCGATATGCCTATAAGCAAGCCCAAAGCCTTAAGATTACAGAGGAAGAAGAAAAATGTGGTTTCTTAGACTCCTTGAAGCTATAGAGACTCGATGGTATGTGAAGATGGTTATTACGGCAACTTGGTTCCTATTGCAGGAGATTAGCCCAATTTGATGACTTCCCAAGAAAAGGCTAAGTTGCTTAGGTCAATGAAGAGGACCGCGAAGACCTTCTGTGAGGATGAAGGCATTCCAGCTATATTGATACAGTTTAAGGCTCTTCCCAAAAATGACTATGGAGTATATTGCTATGATACTGGAGTAGGTGCTCCCAAACCAGACCTTATCATGATAGACGTAGAAAAGGAGAATGACTATGTGAAGACCTTCTTTCACGAGCTTATTCATCATTGGCAGAGGTATGCTAATCTCGGTAACTGGTATGCGGAATGTCATAAGAAAGATTACAGTTGGTGGACGAGGCATATCTCTCATAAGACTCCTAGAGAGGTATATCTTAATTCAGTTATCGAGGTCGAGGCTCGCTCCTTCGCTCGGAGTATCGTTGAGGATTTGGACAGTGACTAAGCGCAATCGTCGGACTTGGGACGTTTCAGAGTATGCTATAGTAGAGGGCTTCGATTCTGACTTCCAGAATTTCACCCTTACCTATTCTGAAGCTTTGGAGCCGACCGTTGAGGGAGTTTTATTGAAAATCGTCATAAACGGTTTTATGTGCGGCTTCCCAATTTGTTGTGTTATCGAGTATGCTAAGAGATGGTTTAAGTTCTCGAAAACTGGCGATCCTGAGGATGTTCGGTCTCCATGTTTTGGAGTTACTGAATATGGTCAAATTTATGCTCGGTGCGAGGCGCAAGGTTTAAATAGGAGTATAGTGCCTTCCTTCTTTGTGGGATATGATTGAAATGAAGAACTTCGACCCGTTGAAAACACGGTCCGAGCAGGGCTTGTCTGAGTTGCCCTCGTGGCAGTTTAGTCTCTCGGAACAGAGGAGCCTCTTAGCGTCCAGAGGTCTAAAACAAGGAGTCTGGACTACTGAGAAGATTGAAGTAGAGACTGACGAGCCTACTCTGATTCAGGGTGTAGACGTTCGCGGCGACCGGAAAACCTTTGAGAACGGGATTAACTATGTCGAGGCTTTCGATCCAACACCGTACAAGGACGAGGTGACAGCCCGAGAACAAGAGGCTGACAATTTTAGGATCGGTTCGAGATTGAAGATCGTTCACGAGTATGTGACGAGGGTAAAGTAATGCGAAAGTTCCGGGCTTTACAAGAATCAGTCGATATTTGTCTTCGGATGCTCAATGTTGCCATGTATTACGGTGGCGCGGACGAAATCGACTATTGGACAAAGAGGACTCATGGCTATCAAAAGCTCGCTCAACAAAAAGGCATCGAGCTACGACCGATTATGGAAATTGACGAAGAATGAGATTGCCATACCTACCTCCGGATAAATGTATCAATCATCCTACTTTGAAGGCGATCAAAAAGCATCTTTGTTCTCAGTGTTATGCAAAGTGGGAAAAGACTGTCTTGGATTACGAGGTTTGGAGTTCGACAATTATGGAATCACAGATTAAAGATTCAGAATATGTTGGAGAGCGTGGTAGGAAGGAAGAGATTTCTCGACGACCAGAAATAGAGAGGGAAAAAGAATGAATTGTGACGAGTGTTATGGTTTGATCGATGAGAGCGGTTATTGTAGCCAATGTGGTCTTGAAGGTCCAGATTTCAAAGAACAACTGTTTATGAAATCGGCTAAGAACCAAGGATATTTCAGTGGAGCAATAGAGACTCGTCAGCGCGGTGCTCGTAGAGAACGGACTTATGGTAGTGGGCGTGGTTATACTTGTATTCTCTGTCTTGAAGTTTTCAAGTCAGTTTCTCGTCCAGAAGCTGATGCAGAAGTATTGGAGCTTGAATCTAAGATGAGTGGTTATGAGGAACCTGGGTCTGATTTTGCTCATTTCCTTCTGAAACAAGACCTTGAAATCCATATTAAGATTATTCATGGTGGACGCAAGGAGTATTGGAGAAAAGTTAATGGTTCAAAATGGATAGCCCAAGTTCGAAAATTAGACAGCCTTAATAAGGAGATCATTGGTAACTCTAATCAGAAGGGGTCGAGGGAAAAGAAATGAAGGCGTTCAGGGCTTTCTTGGAAATAGCGGCAATGAGTATCTCCCTCGCCTCTATTATCTTCATGGTGAATGTCTTCTGGCACGAAGCAATCTTGGGACAGGGAGTTCTCTATATCGAGCCTAATCGTAATATTGCTCTTGCCGAGCTTCTGATATGCGCTTTTGGGGTTGGAGCAGTAATCGGTTCGTTCATTAGGAAAATGAGAGTATGACAATTCAAGAGAACTATCAGCGCACCGAGATTCGACGGATTCGGGAATGGAATGCTTATGTCTTGAAATTCAGAAAAGAGGAGAAAGGGAAAAAATGAATAACTTTGAACGAGGATGGCTTTCAGCGTTTGTAGATAGTGAAGGCTGTCTTTATCTTTCAAAGAAAGGAAGAAGTTATGGTGATTCATTTCAAGCCGCTTGTGACTTGGCAAATACAAATAAAGATATGATAATGAAGGCGAAATGTCTTGTTGGGGGCTATTTATCAATTCGAAGAAATTCTGGGAATCATAAGGATTTGTATTTTCTTAGAATAACTGGCAATGGTTTGAGAAAGATGCTCGCTCAGATTTCTCTTGTTTGTAAGGAGAACCAACGCTTGCTCTTGATAGAAGCACAGGGTTTAATGGCACAAAGAAATAGATTAAGATGGGGGACACTTCATTCATTACGACTTCACGAGATTGAGAAAGAATTTCGTTTCTTGAATCATCGGGGCAAGTTTGTTCTTGCTGAGAGAAAGAGGTTGAACAAGAAATGAGCGGCTTTGACTATGGTCAACTGATGCAGTTTGCCGGATACGGTATCTTCATTCTTTTCATGATGTATGGAACAAAGCTTCAGATGTGGCAGATGCTCGCGAAGATCGGTCAGCAAATGAAGAAGCTTGTTATTATGCGCGATTCGAGCCTTGCCTCGTTAAAGACCCATATCCGAAAGTACACGCCTAATATCTCTGCCGCGCAGGAGACACAGATAACTATCTTGATCAATTCTATCGCTATTCCTCCAGTCTCTCATCTCGACCCGGCAGGAATTGTTCCTAAGATCGAGAATATTTCCAAGACCTACGACAAGTATCTGAAGAATGGACTGAAACGGATTGTCGGGAATGTTCCTCAGTCCGACTTAGAGAACCTTACGAACACGCTCGAAGTCGCTATTGGATTGAACATCTTCCACAAGATTGTCGAGCACTTTGTCAAACTGGCAAAGAAACAGGGTATGATTGCTGTCTATCAGATATTCATGGTTCTACCGATGGTCATGGATATGGCAGAGGCTTACTTCGCCGCTTCGGGACACTTTTCTACTGGCTTACCAATCGGGGACGGCTTCGGTCCAATGGTCGCACAGCATATTTCTGGGAAAGCCGAAGAACTCTGTTCGGACACTGAGACCTCTGTAAAGGAAGTAGATTTTGAGGGAAGAAGGCTTGTGGTCATAAAGGCTAAGGGACCGGG
>WNGG01003228.1_pt1 | contig 18370 bp, 12 predicted proteins | sample 5400661 | NCBI WGS metagenome assembly WNGG01 (sample SAMN13153372, study PRJNA577476) | soil metagenome | isolation source: 100 cm soil or saprolite under Garry oak tree replicate 1 | place: USA:California | collected 2016-06-15
ACTCAGAGAAGATGGTGGAAGCGCCGTGACAATCAACCTGCTACCGAGAACAGATAGTTTCCCCTGGTTCGCGCTACAAATCAGGTCCCGCTATGAGAAGATCGCGGCAACCCTGCTGTGCGGCAAGGGCTACGAACTTTTTCTGCCTGCTTACAAGTCTCGACGCCGTTGGTCCGACCGAATCAAGGAGCTCGAAGTGCCCCTCTTTCCCGGCTACTTGTTTTGTCGGTTCAATCCACTCGATCGGCTCCCGATACTGGTGACGCCGGGGGTAATTCAGGTTGTCGGAACCGGCAAGAGCCCAGTGCCGGTTGACGACGCGGAAATCGCTGCCCTCCAGACGGCTGTGCAATCCGGGCTGCCTCGACAACCTTGGCCTTTCCTGCAAATCGGGCAACGGGTAAGAGTCGAATGCGGTCCGCTCTGCGGGCTCGAGGGGATCTTGGTGGATTTCAAAGGCCGTCATCGCCTCGTCTTGTCGGTGACCCTTCTCCAGCGCTCGGTGGCCGTCGAAGTGGACGGTGCGTGGGTGATCTCCATTCCCCAACAGCATCGGGCCTACAGCGGTCCGGCATCGTTTCGGCACGCCAACCCGCCGATCAGGAAAACCACCGAAGAAGCGATTACGAAAAACCTTCGGACAGCATTGACAATTTGAAATCGCTTGCAAGTCTGGTCGAAGGAGAGCTCAAGCATAAAAACCCATGTGTGGAATAGCAGGCATCGTCGGTACCGAGCATAACTATCTGGCCCGCAGTGCAGACGTCCATCAAATGTGCCAGACTATCATGCACCGCGGACCGGACGACGAAGGAATCTACGCTAAGGGCCGCGCCGCATTGGGCATGCGTCGACTGAGTATCATCGATTTGTCCACTGGACATCAGCCCATCCACAACGAGGACGGAACCGTTTGGGTCGTCTTCAATGGGGAGATCTACAACTTCCCAGAGTTGCGCACGGCACTGGAAGCTGGTGGCCACCGCTTCTACACCAGCACGGACACGGAGGTGATCGTTCACCTGTACGAGGAGTATGGGGCCCAATGTGTGCAAAAGCTGCGTGGGATGTTCGCGTTTGCACTCTGGGATGAACGCCGAGAACGTCTGTTGCTGGCGAGAGACCGCTTCGGAAAGAAGCCGCTGCATTACGCGTTGAGCGGCGGGCGACTCCTGTTTGGCTCCGAAATCAAGGCGTTGTTGGCCGGCGCGCCGGAGCTTTCCGACGTTGACCCTGATGCGCTGTTAAGTTATTTCTATTTCGGTTATGTACTGGATCCCAGAACTGCTTTCAGGCGAATCCACAAGTTGCCCCCTGGACACCTGCTGGAATTCAACTCGGGTCAAATCCAGATCAGCAAGTATTGGGACCTCCCATCCTACGGAACCTATTCGCCTCGATCCGAGGAAGAATGTTTGGAAGAACTGGAGCATCGCCTTGCTGAAGCTGTCCGGATTCGGTTGCTCAGTGATGTCCCGCTCGGGGGATTGCTCAGTGGAGGCGTTGACTCCTCAACCGTGGTCGCGCTCATGGCTCGCGCCAGCTCGCGCCCGGTCAAAACCTTTTCGATTGGCTTCTCCAGCGAAGACTTCAACGAAGCCGAATATGCCCGCGTAGTCGCACGACAGTTCGGCACCGAGCACCACGAACTGATGGTCGAGCCGCAGATCGAGGAAACGGTGCACTTGTTGACGCATTCGCTGGAAGAACCGTTTGGCGATTCTTCGATCGTGCCAACGTATCATGTGTGCCGCCTGGCTCGTCAGCACGTCACAGTAGCTTTGGCGGGAGATGGCGGGGATGAACTATTTGCTGGTTACGATCGTTACAAGTCCTATCTGTGGCGCCGGAAGATTCGCTTGTTTCCCACGCGAATGGGCCGATGGTATCGTCACTATATCCATCCGCGGGTTCCCACTGCATGGCCGGGACGCAGGTTTTTGTATAATCTCGCCCTGCCCCTCCGCGAACGCTACCTGGACGGAATTGCTTTATTGCCAGCCCGTGCTCGAGAGCGCTCCGTATTCTGTAGGGATTTCGTGGCTTGGGCCGACAAACAGGCTTCACCCTACGAGCCTTTCCGGCGCTACCTCGAACGCGACCCTGCCTCGGATCCACTGAGCGAAATCTTGTATGCTGACACAAAAACGTATCTCTCCGCGGATATCCTAACGAAAGTAGATCGAATGAGCATGGCGAACTCGCTGGAGGTTCGGGCTCCTTTCCTCGACCATCCCTTTGCCGAATGGGTTGCGCAATTATCCCCCCAGTGGAAGATGCGGTCCGGCGAGCCCAAGTACATCCTCAAAAGGCTGGCCGAGCGGCTCGGTGTCCCCAAGCAAGTGCTCTATCGTCGAAAACAGGGCTTCTCCATGCCTCTCGTTCACTGGTTTCGCCAGGCGCCTTCACCGGCTCTGTTGGAGATCCTTCTGGAGCCAAAGACAATCCAGCGCGGATACTTCAATGCGAAAGAGTTGCGTCGCAGACTCTTCGAGCATCGCCAAGGCCTACGCGACCGCTCGTGGGAGATTTGGCATCTTCTCATTTTCGAGCTCTGGCATCGCAATTTTCTTGAACCGGCAACCCAGGTACAGTCCACAGCCAATTATTGGTGCCGCCCCACCGCCGAACGTGAGGGCGTTCAACCGCCGGTCTTTAGCCCCCCCTCCCCGACCACCGTACAAGTGGCGCACTGACGATACTCCACCGCGTTGACGCAGTCATATGCCTGGCACATTGAGCACAGATCGAGCAGCGGTTGCTGAGAATGGCCCCTCGTCGCCGCGTAGGCTGACTGAATTCCAGTCCGCTCTTTCGAGGCTAAAGCGGCCCTCTGACAACGGCGGCGCGCGTGTCCTGTACTTGGTCGATACGCTGAACGTTGGTGGCACGGAAACCCAGATGGTGCAAGCTGCCCTTCGCCTGCACTTGATGGGCTGTCATGTAACCGTAGGCTGTTTGCGTGCGAAAGGCCCCTTGCTGGAGGTCTTGCAACAAGCGGGCATTCCTGTCGTCGAGTTCCCCAAAAAGAAGACGCTTCTTTCAGTTAATGGCGTGCACCAGTTGGTGCGCTTGGCCCTTTTTCTCCGGCGGGGACAGTTTCATGTCATCCATGCGCACGACTTGTGGGCGAATTTGCTGGGCGTTCCGGCCGGTCGGTTGGCGCGAACCCCGGTCATTATTTCCAGTCGGCGCTATCTGGCAGACCTGGACTGGTACACACCTTGGAGAAGCAAGATCATCCGCACTATCTACCGCCTCTCCACTCACGTCATCGTGAATTCGGCTTCCGTGCGGCAATTCCTTGTCGAACGGGACAGGCTGCTCCCAGAAAAGATCCACGTCATCTACAACGGTGTGGATGTCGATCGATTTGCCGGTGCCCAGCAAGACCGAGAAGGATCGTTGGGAAGTCTCAGGAGCGGTTCCAAGCTTATCGCCGTTGTGGCTAACATGTACAGCCGGGTGAAAGGACATGCTTGCTTGATTGAAGCGGCACGCATTGTTTGCCGGGCTGTTCCCAGCGCAAAATTTGTCTTGATCGGAGACGGCACGGAGCGACCCAAATTAGAACAGCAAGTAAGAGAAGCAGGATTGGAGGAAAACTTCTTGTTTCTTGGATGTCGGCAGGACGTTCCCGAGCTGCTGGCATGCTGCGATCTTTCGGTGCTCGCCTCAGAGGCCGAAGCAATGCCCAATGCCGTGCTGGAATCGATGGCGGCGGGACTCCCGGTGGTGGCCACGCGCGTTGGCGGAACTCCTGAAGTCATCGTAGACGGCGTGAACGGGTTGCTTGTTCCGCCCCGGAATCCACCGGCTCTCGCCGATGCCATCCTCCGGGCATTACAGGATGCAGACTTAGCGAGAAGGCTTTCCCGGGCCGCACAAGCGCGAATGCGAGCGCACTTCAGCTACGATCGTCTCATTGCTCAACTCGACCAACTTTACTCTCTACGCAGATTATGCGTTAACTCCATGCTCGGGATGAAAGATTTCGGAAGTGTATCGCATTCGGACGTAATTCTTCTTGAGCAACAATCTCGACCGCTGTGAAGGAAGAACCGATTATGAAGGCAGTTAGCGTCTTCGGACTGGGCTACGTCGGTGCCGTGACTGCAGCCTGCCTAGCCCATAAGGGTCATCGAGTGGTGGGAGTGGATGTGAATCCGGCCAAGGTGGAAATGGTGGAATCGGGCCGGGCGCCGGTGCTGGAGCCGGGATTGGATCAGCTCGTGAGGGAGGGCCGCGAGGCCTGCCGATTGCACGCGACGACGGACCCGATGGCGGCCGTGAGTCAATCGGAGATTTCGTTCATTTGCGTGGCCACGCCAAGCCTGCCCAGTGGCCGCTTGGACGTAAGGGCCGTGCAGCGCTGCTGTGAAGAGGTGGGGAGAGCGCTGCAATTGAAGACAGGGTTCCACTGGATCGTGCTCCGCAGCACTGTCCTGCCGGGAACCGCAAAGTCTTTGGTCATTCCGAGGATTGAGGCGGCTAGCGGAAAGCGCTCAGGGGTCGATTTTGCCGTCTGCGCCAACCCGGAATTTACGCGCGAAGGGTGTGCGGTCGCCGATTTTTTGAATCCACCAATGACTGTTCTCGGAGCCGATGATGCCGATCAGCTCGTCCCACTGCGCGAGCTCTATCGAGAAAGCCCGGGCCAAGTTTTCGAGACCTCCCTGGGCGTGGCGGAGATGGTGAAGTACGTCTGCAACGCCTTCCATGCTTTGAAAGTGACCTTCGCGAACGAGACAGGATCGCTATGCAATGAGCTGGGCGTGGATGCGCGCGCGGTGACGAAGATTTTCTTGTCCGATACAAGACTCAATGTCTCCGCGGCTTATCTGACGCCCGGATTCGCCTTTGGTGGATCCTGCTTACCGAAAGATGTCCGGGCACTCTCCTACTGTGCCAAGCAGCTTGACATGGACCTGCCCTTATTGCGCGCCATCATGCCTAGCAACCAGGCTCACCTTGAACGCGCCGTTGACGCAGTGCTGGCGACGAAGTGTAAGAGAATCGGGGTTGTCGGTCTGAGCTTTAAGTCCGGCACGGATGACCTGCGCGAAAGTCCCTCAGTGCAGCTGATCAAGCGACTGCTCGGCGAAGGTCGCCAGGTCCAAATCTGGGACCAGGATGTCTCACTGGGACGCCTGGTGGGCTCCAACCGCCACTTCATCGAAGAAGAGATTCCCCATATCGGTGCCTTACTATCGACGGATTTGAAAGAAGTAGTCACGCGTGCGGAGGTTCTCGTCATCGGAGCGAAGGCCTTAGACGAGGAGACAATGTCAGCCATCCTCCGCCCGGATCAGCTCGTCATTGATCTGCGTTCTCTCCTCCCCCGTTCTGCAGCCGTCGGTGTAATGGCCAATCACCAGATGGTATCAGCCTAGCCATCCCCCGGGTCGGAGGGTTGGTTTCGGGCGCAGCGTGACGCAGCAGAGAAGCCGTTTCTCATGAATAGATCCCCCGAGACCGATTCGGATCGCACTGCCGAAGCGTATCCGCGAGCAAGGATTCTGCAGATCGGCAACTATCCGCCACCGGTTTGCGGTTGGGCGGTGCAGACCAAGTTGCTAGTCGAAGAAATTCGCCGCCGTGGGAACGTGTGTCAAGTGCTCAATCTCAACGAGAGCCGGAGGAAGCGGAGCAGTGAGTACATCGACGTCCAGAACGGCTTCGACTACTTGCGCAAACTCATCCAGTTTGCCCTGAGAGGTTATCGTTTCCAAGTGCACGTCAACGGCCAGTCTGCGCCCGGCTACATATTGGCCTTCATCGCTGGCGTAGTAGGTCAGCTCGCCGGCCAGCCTGTGGCACTGAGTTGGCGCGGCGGTCTGCAGCAGAAGTATTTTCCTCGGCCCGAAGGTTTAGGGGTGCGTTGGGCCTTTCAGCTGCTCTTTCGGCTCGCAGGACAAATCTCATGCAACAACATGGCAGTCAAACACGCGATTGAACAGTATGGAATTGAGGCAGGACGCGTCGTGGTGATTCCGGGCTTTTCAAAGCAGAATCTAGAGTTCCAGCGGGTGCCACTTGCTGGAGAGATAGAAGCCTTTGGGGAATCACACCATCCCGTGTTTTTCTGCTACGTTTCGTTTCGTCCCGAGTACCGACTTCCTGCATTGCGGGAAGCTATGCTGCAATTCCGGCAACGGCATCCGGAAGCGGGATTCATTTGGCTCGGCTTTCCCTCTAAGGAATTGCCCGCAGCCAACGAGTTCGTGGCCGACTGGCCAGCGCAAGAGCGCCAAAGCCTCCTCCTCCTGGGGAACCTCGCCCACGACGAGTTTTTGACGTTGCTGACCCGATGCTTTGCTTATATCCGCACTCCAGCGTGCGACGGCGTCGCTGCTTCGGTGCTCGAATCCTTGGCCCTGGGCATACCCGTCATAGCCAGCGAGAATGGCCATCGTCCGGCCAACGTAACAACCTATCGGCAAGGCGATGCCGCAGACTTGTGCGCAAAGCTCATAGGTGTGACTGAGGGGTACGACCAAGTTAAGAAACAAGCGCAGCTGCAAGTCGCTGAAGATAACATCGCTCGAACCGTGGATTGGTTACTCGGGGCGGCCGCCCGCGAGGCGGAAGATCTGAGAAGGGACTGGGTCCACGTCACTTAGCAACCACTGCCTGAAGCGCGGCAAAAGAATCATGGAAATGGACTGGGGCGAATTGCGCGTGCGTACTTACCAAGAGTTCGCGAAACGCTGGGACCTTGCCCTGTGCCAAATCGGCGGTCCCTTCTTCAGGGATGCCCGCCCTCCTCAATTACCAGGTTTCGGCCGCTTCTTCTTCCCCGAGGAAGAAGCGCCAGAAATCCTAAAGTACTTGCATGAGCGGCTCCCCGAGGTGGTAAAGGGAATCGTCAAACAGGCGGAACAGATTTGCGACCACCGGTTCGACCTGCTCGGGTATGAGGGCGTGGATTACGGAACGGAGATCGACTGGCATCTCGATGCGGTGCATGGCAAGCGCGCTCCCGGCCGCCCATGGTTCCGAGTCCGCTACCTCGACTTTGACCAGGTCGGAGACTCAAAGGTCACTTGGGAACTCAATCGCCACCAACACTTGGTCACGCTTGCCAAGGCCTATCGCTTCACGGGAGAAGCTCGCTACGCACGCGAGGTGTTCCAGCAGTGGTATGACTGGCATGAGCAAAATCCATATGGGATCGGAATCAACTGGGCAAGCAGCCTCGAGGTGGCGTTCCGAAGTCTTTCCTGGCTGTGGGTCTGGTATTTGCTGAATGGCTGCTCCACGGTCCCGGAACGATTCCCTTCCGACCTTCAGCGGGCGCTGATGCTGAACGGGCGACACATCGAGCGATTTCTTTCCACCTATTTCTCACCCAACACGCACCTCCTCGGCGAAGGAGTAGGCCTCTTTTTTATCGGTACTTTGTGTTCCCGGCTTACATTGGCGCAGCGGTGGCAAAAGCTTGGGTGGCAAATTGTCTTGCGCGAAGCGGAACGCCAGGTTCGGCCCGATGGCATGCACTTTGAACAATCGACCTACTACCACACTTACGCGCTCGACTTCTTCCTGCACTCCCGAATCCTGGCGGGTCTAAACGGAATGGCGGTCCCCGCTATGTTGGACCGAACCATGGAAAAAATGCTTGACGTCCTCTGCGCCTTGGGTCGGGTGGGATCTCCTCCCCAATTTGGAGATGATGACGGAGGGCGAGTATTTGACCCAAGGCGTAACCGCGCGGGACATTTGCTCGATCCCCTCGCCACCGGAGCGGTGCTGTTCAACCGGGCCGACTTTAAGGCAGTGGCTGGCGGCATTCGGGAAGAAACAATTTGGCTGCTTGGAGCTGCGGGTGCGAGACGGTTCGAGGAACTCTCTCCCCGGCAACCGGCGGCGACTTCCTTTCCTTTGGAGCACAGCGGAATCTACGTGATGTCCAGTTCGAATCCGTTGACACGTCAACTCGTGATTGATGCCGGCCCTCACGGAGCAGGCCGGGGGGGCCACCGCCATGCCGATGCGCTGAGCGTGCAGTTGGCTGTCAACGGGCAACCGTTGCTGATTGATCCAGGTACGTTTGCTTACGTCGACTCGGATGGTGAGCGCAACCGGTTCCGCGGGACGGCCGGTCACAACACGGCGCAGGTGGACGACTTGAGCCAGGCCGAGCCTAGCGGTCCATTTGGGTGGGAAGGCCTACCCAATGTGAGTGTGGATCGCTGGGTGACTGGCAAAACCTTTGACCTCTTCGTCGGCTCGCATCGTGGCTATTGCCGGCTGGGACACCCGGTTCGACATCGCCGTTATGTTTTCTACTCAAAGCCAAACTTCTGGTTGATTCGCGACGTTCTTGAAGGCGATGGGGTGCATCGGCTTGAAGTTTCCTGGCACTTTGCCCCTGGCTCACTTTCTCCAATTCCCGGAGGCGCCACGTTCGTGAACGGCGAACAGGCAGCCCTTGCCGTGCTGATCGCATCGAGTCAAGACTGCTCGCGGGAGATAATCCAGGGCTGGTACTCGCCGGTGTATGGAAGAAAAGAGCCCTCCCCGATTCTTCGGCTTGGCTCCCGGGCGGAGTTGCCGGTAGAGTTCGCAACAGTGCTGATTCCCGTCGCGAAGGCCGACGCGGCTCTAGGTCTCCTCCAGTTGTTCGAACCAAGACATAAGGGCGTGCCCGTTCGAGCTTATCGATATTCCGCCGCGGATGTGGCCAATTACATGTTTTTCGCGAATGAGGCGGGGAGTTGGCAGGTTGGGCCGTGGGTTAGCGACGCACGGTTTCTGTTTTGCTCGACGGGTGGCGACGAAAATGCCACGCAGCTTGTTATTTGTGATGGCAGTTATGTTGAGCTGAGTGGCCGGCAGATTTTTAAGTCCGAGGTGCCTCTCATGCGCGGCGAATGGCTCTCCGGCGCACCCCAGCACCTCGCAGGAGCCGACCTCGAATCCTCCCTGCATCCAGAAAATGTGCTTCTACCTGTCTAGCTTTGTACGAATAAACGAGCACCTTTGTAGGAACGGCCGCCCCGGCAAAATGCCGCCGAAGTATCGATTTCTAACCAGGCAAAATTAGAGCGATGTGCGGAATCTGCGGAATTGTCGCCATAAGAGGTCGTAAGTCTCCAGGCCGAGATTTGGAGGCTATGTCGCGTGTCCTCCGCCACCGCGGGCCTGACGACCAAGGTAGCCTTGTCTCCGGCTCGGTAGCGCTTGGGTTTCGCCGGCTGAGCATTGTTGATCTCTCCGGGGGACACCAACCGATGAGGAATGAGGACGGGACTGTTTGGATCGTGTTCAACGGCGAGATTTACAACCACCTCGAACTCCGCCCCGACCTGGAGCAGCGGGGTCACCGCTACGCGACCAAGAGCGACACGGAAACGATCCTCCACCTATATGAGGAATATGGGGAGGATTGTGTGCATCGCTTGCAGGGTATGTTTGCGTTTGCCATTTGGGACGCCCGCCGCCAAAGGTTGTTTTGCGCCCGCGACCGCTTGGGCATTAAGCCCTTTTACTATGCGATCGTGGGGGATCGCTTCGCCTTCGCTTCAGAAATCAAGGCGCTCTTTGAACTCCCGGACTTCCGGCCGCAGCTCAATCGGCGTGCGCTTCCCGAGTTTTTTGCCTTTGGTTATCTCTCTTCAGAAGAAACACTCTTCGAAGGCGTCCGCAAGCTCCTACCCGGGCATTGCCTGCGCATTGATTTGGAAGCACAAGACAAAAACCCCGAGGTCAAACCCTACTGGGACTTGGATATCTCTCCGTGTGAATCCTCGCTCGCTGAATCCGATTACGTCGCGCAATTTCGTGACCTATTCACGGAGACAGTGCGTGCTCACCTCATGAGCGACGTTCCAGTTGGAGTGTTCTTGAGTGGGGGGCTCGACTCCAGTTCCATCGCGGCCGTGATGGCGGACCTTCGGAAAGAGCCTATCCAAGCCTTCTCGGTGGGATATGCGGAAGACGAATACAGCGAGCTGCCCTACGCCCGGCAAGTCGCCAAGCACATTGGGGCTGAATATAACGAACTGATTCTTGGCCCGGAAGAATTCTTTGCGAGTTTACCGCAACTGATTTGGCACGAAGATGAGCCGCTCGTGTGGCCGTCGAGCGTAGCCCTCTATTACATCTCCCGCCTGGCTCGCGAGAAAGTGAAAGTGGTGCTCACCGGCGAGGGCGGAGATGAGATCTTCGCCGGTTACTTGAAGTATCGCGTCACGCTCTGGAACGCGCGCGCTGGACCGCTCTACCGAAAGTTCGTCCCGGGGCCGCTCCAGCAGTTGGCACAGAAGACACTGAGCGGGGAATTGATCCCGGATTGGGCGCGGCGCAAACTGCGGCATTCTTTCCTCTATTATCCCGACCGTTTCGAAAAAATCTACTTCGACAATTTCTATTCTGTTTTTCCTCAGGACCAGCAGTCGGGGTTGTTCACCCGGGAACTGACTGAAGAACTTTGCGACATTAATGCCTATGTGAATTCTATGCGATTCTTTCCCTCCAGCGGGTCGAATGGAAATTTACTGAATCAGCTGCTCTATCTCGACACCAAAACGTATCTGGTCGAGCTTCTTATGAAGCAAGACCAGATGAGCATGGCCACTTCGATCGAGAGCCGCGTTCCGTTTCTGGACCACAAACTCGTCGAGTTTGCCGCTCGCCTTCCCGCACGTTACAAAGTGCGCGCCTTTTCCGGGAAGTATTTGCTCCGTCGAGCCATGGCGCATCGACTGCCTCCCGAAGTCCTTCGACGCAGCAAGAAGGGCTTTCCCACCCCCATTCGACCATGGTTGCGGAATCAGTTGGTCGATAAGCTGTCAGCAGTCCTTACGGACGGGCGGATGGCGGAACGGCGACTCATCAAAGCCAGCTACGTGCAACAGCTCCTCCAGGCGCATCGCCGCGGCGACTCGCACGCCACCGAGGGTTGCTGGCGGCTCCTGAATTTTGAGCTTTGGAACCGCGTATTCCTGGACCGTGACAGCCGCTTGCTCGAACCCCAGGTGGTTCGGAGCGAAGCAGCGGTCCTTCACGCCTGACAGGTTTGGCGCTTGCCTGAGCCGTGTGTGCTTCCTCCTGGCTGTTAGGACGATGACAAGAAAGATCTTGCTGACGTTACCTCGCCCTCTTTTTCCGCCAGATACGGGCGGGAAGATACGATCGCTGAATATCCTTGCGCGTTTGGCGAGGAGAGCTGAGATTCATGCCGTTTCTTTTGCCGACCCGATCCTCGATGCCGTGGCCATAGCCAAAATGAGGAGCACGTTCGAAAGCTATACACCGGTGTTCTGGCGAGAAGCCACGAAGCGGTCACTAAGGTTCTACCGGGAGGTTCTGACAAATCAATGCAGCGCTCTACCGTACTTCCTGGCCAAGTGCCATCGCCCGCGCTTTCGTTCGACGGTAGAAGAATTGGCAGCTCGCAAGCACTTTGACTTGATGTTTTGTGATTTTCTGCACACGGCTGCCCCCTTGCTAGAGTCTACGTTCCGGCCACGGATGGTGTTCGAGCACAACGTTGAATTTTTGCTGAGGAAGCGCAAATGGGAAGTGGAAAAACATCCCCTGCGAAAGCTCATCTTGGGCGCTGAGTGGAAGAAAACGCGAACGATCGAAGCCAAAGTGTGCCGCTCCTTTGACCACATCATCGCGGTGTCAGAGCAGGATCAGCAAATCTTGGGTCACGAATTTGGCATCAAGAACGTGTCCACGATTCCGACAGGCGTCGATACAGATTTCTTCCGTCCACTCGATAATCGACCGCAACCAGGCCGCTTGGTCTTCGTGGGATCGATGGATTGGGATCCGAACGAGGATGGAATCGTGTGGCTGCTGCGTGAGGTGTATCCACGGATCCGTCAGGCGGTGCCGAATGCCAGCCTCTCTGTTGTCGGCCGCAATCCTTCTTTGCACTTACGGGCCGTTGCCGCGAGGCAGCCCGGCGTGGAAATCACCGGATGGGTTCCTGATGTTCGCCCCCATCTTTCCCAGGCGGAAGTGGTGGTGGTTCCATTGCGCGTGGGCGGAGGAACCCGGATCAAAATCCCCGAAGCCATGGCCATGGGGAAGGCTGTGGTTTCAACTCCCGTCGGCGCCGAGGGCCTACCTTTTTGCGATGGCCGTGAAATTCGCATCGCGGAGCAGCCCGAAGAATTCACTCAAGCAGTGGTTGAACTTCTCCGTAACGCATCCCTACGAAATTCGATTGGAAGGCTTGCCCTTAAGGAAATAGCCAGCCAGTACAGTTGGGATGCGGTTGTGGATAGGCTTGAAGAAATTCTGGAGCAAGTGACGCGGCCTCGAACCCTGGCGGTCGTCGCCTAGGGAAGACGTTACTCAGCTCAGGTGAATGCATGAACGAAGCAGAATCACTCTCAGTGAATAAAGCGAATTGGCAGCAGAACTTCGTCCCTCCGCAGGGTGCCAAATTGACTTTTTTCTTCCTCTGGCTTTTCACCGTTGCCGTTTTTGCACGACCGGAGGACATCTTTCCGTCCCTTGCTCCTCTTCATCTGACGTTCGTTTTCGGTGTTTGCGCAGGCGTGACATACCTTGGCGCCCTTCTGTGGGGCCATGCTCGTCTGCTATGGACGCGGGAACTGACGATCGTCCTGCTGCTCACCGCTTGGTATATCGCAGGTGTGCCATTTGCTTTATGGAGACACGGGAGCTTCCAAACGCTGACCGATGTATGGCTAAAGACGCTTCTGATATTCTTCCTGCTCACACAGGCGCTCGTGACCCTGGACCGAATTCGAAAGCTGCTTTGGGCCATCATCCTCAGCGAACTTGTGGTGGCGAGCCTCTCAATCGTCCTGTCCTCCAAGGCTATCTGGCTGGGGGATCGCATGCTTGGCTTCAACCTTGGGATACTCGGATGGAACTTCCTGGGCATTGCTGAAGCTGTGACGATCCCTTACGTGGCGGCGATCTTTGTTGCCCGGCGCTCCGTCCTTGAAACAAGCGTACTGGCCGCGGCGCTTATCTCGATGACGTGGATGCTGGTGCTGACCGCCTCCCGCAGCGGTTTCCTGGACGTGGTGTTTTCTACAGCATTGACCTCCCTTCTGGTCTTACGCGGCAGCTCGCGCGGCAAGATCATTGGGGCGGCGATTGCTCTGGCAGTGGTTGTTGCCATTAGCCTGGCACCCCAAGTGTTCTGGGAGCGGGTAGGAACTATGTGGGACGGGCCCGGCGCCTCCGCAAACAAGGTCGCGGCATCGGCACGGCAGTCCGAAGAGGAACGTGGGACTCTGTTGACCCGGTCGCTTGAGTACACTCTCGAGCACCCCATGTTTGGCTTGGGCCTGGGGAATTTCGTCGTCGCCAATGGAACCGACGTCGGTCAGCCCGGCGCATGGGAAGGGACACATAACACATTCACAGAGATCTCTTCGGAAGCGGGTGTTCCGGCGCTATTCCTATTTCTTGGGCTGCTGGCCACCGCCTTGCGTAACATCAAAAGAATAGGCAAAACGTTGCTCAACAACCCGGGAGTCGTGGAGTTGAACCTGATGGCGCGTGCGACACTAGCCAGCCTGGTGTCATTTGCATTTGGAGCGCTATTCGCGCACCTGGCCTACGAATACTACCTCTTCTATTTGGTGGCAATTGGCGTCGGGATTCAACAAGTTGCTCGGACAGTGCAAGCCATATCACTTGCACCCGCTAGCGCTTTCGCTTCATCACCGCGGCTCCGTGCCGCGGATTAAGCTTTGTGAGAGCACATAATTTAGAAGTGATCTTTTGGATCTGTATGGGTCTACTGGCCTATCACTATGTTGGCTATCCCCTGTTGCTTTTCGCCCTTTCCGCACTCTCCCAGGCAACATCAGATTTTGGGTATTTGATGCGGCGGCGCAACCGCCGCTGCCTCCTCCAGACGGATTACGTTCCCACAGTGGCCCTGCTGATGTCCGTATACAACGAAGAAGCCGTCATCCGAGCGAAGGTGAAGAATCTCCTCGAAATCAATTATCCGTTCGATCGACTGGAGTTTTTGCTCGGACTTGATGCGCCGGTCGATTCCACCGGCAAGCTTCTAAGTCAGACCCCATCGAGTCGGCTTCGTGTCTTCCCCTTCCAGACCCGGCGCGGAAAACTGGCGGTGTTGTGCGACTTGGCAGGGCACACCTCAGCAGAAATCTTGGTGTTAACCGATGCCAACACAATGCTTGAAAAGAATTGCATTCGCAATCTCGTGCGCCACTTCGCTGATCCGCGGGTGGGTGCCGTCAGTGGGGAGGAGATTCGGGTTGTCGCTCCAGGCACTGACCCGGGAGCGGAATCTCTTTATTGGCGGTATGAATCGGCCTTGAAAATCCTGGAAAGCCGCCTAGACTGCTCGCTCGGCGGAAACGGCGCTGCGCTTGCTGTCCGTCGTTCTCTTTTTCACCCGAGAAAGCGGTCAATTGTTGAAGACTTCCAAATTCCATTGGAAATCGGCTCCAGCGGCTATCGCGTCGTTTATGATCCTGAAGCCGTCGCTACCGAGGACCTGGCTCCGACTTTGTCCTCTCAGTTCGAGCGCAGGGCTCGCATGGGCGCCGGCAGTTTTCAAACGTTATTCGGCAATCCCCAATTCCTGAATCCATTAAGAGGATTGCCGACGTTGGTCTATCTCTCTCACAAAGCGCTTCGGTGGGTGACACCTTTCCTGCTTTTGGCAGCGTTTTTCTGCAACATCTGGTTGGCCTCACGCGTCTTCTACGCCGGCCTGCTCCTGGCTCAGTCGCTCTTCTACTTGACGGTAGCGATAGGTTATTGGCGGAAGAGACGAGGGAGGCCCACAGGGCTCTGCTCCCTGCCATTTTATTTTTGCGCGATGAACCTTCCCTTGGTCGTCGGATTGTTCCGCTACTTGGGAGGGCGCCAAAAGAGGGCCTGGAAGGTAACGCCCCGTCAGATGCCCATCGAGATGCTTTCCCGCGAAGGATCGTAACCAAGCTGGTGCGTCAGGAGGCTTGCTCATGAACAACACAAACGCTGCGCTGAACATTCTCACCATGCCGGAGCCAAGTTCTCCGATTACAGACTGCGATAGCTATTTCGAGAGCTCCCGCAGGGTTCTGGCACAACTGCCCTATTCCGACATCGAGCGGGTCGCCGACAAACTGTATCAAGCCTACGAAGAGGGCCGGAGGGTGTTTTTGTTCGGCAACGGAGGCAGCGCTGCACTGGCTTCGCATTTCGCTTGCGATCTCGGGAAGGGAACGACAGTCCCCGGCAATCACCAAAAGCGCTTCAAAGTGCTGTCACTGACCGACAACGTGGCCCTCCTGACGGCCTGGGCAAACGACACGTCCTATGAGCAGATATTTGCACAACAGCTCCAGAACTTCATTGAAAGTGACGACATCGCTTTCGGGATCAGCGGCAGTGGCCGCTCACCGAACATTTTGCTGGCTCTCCAGGCGGCACGGAAGGCGGGAGCGTTCAATGTAGGACTCACCGGCTTCCAAGGCGGGGGAATGAAGGGACTGTGCGATCTGTGCATCGTGATCCCCTCCGATAACATGCAAGTCATCGAGGATTTCCAGCTCGCAGTCACACACGCGCTGTTCACCATCGTTCGGAACAAGATCATTTTCGGGAATCGAGTCATCCGATGAAAATTCTAATAACGGGCGGAGCTGGCTTCATCGGCTCCCACCTCGCCGACCGGTTTCTTGAAGAAGGCTGGTCCGTGCGGATCATGGACTCTTTACAGCCGCGAGTTCACCCCCGCGGGGTTCCCTCCTACATATCACCTCGGGTGGAATTCATTCGAGGCGACGTCACCAGCTACTCCGACTGGGAAGCGGCGTTAGACGGGGTGGATGTGGTCTCTCACCAAGCGGCTTATCAGGATTACGTTCCGGATTTCAGTCAATTCATGCGCGTCAACGTGGTGGGAACAGCGCTGCTCTTCCAGGCTATCGCTGCAAAAAATCTGCCGGTGCGCAAGGTGGTCGTAGCCTCGTCGCAAGCCGTTTATGGTGAAGGCCAGTATTCTTGCCAGACTCATCACCTATTCCTGCCCCAAGCGCGAAGCCTTGAAGATTTACAGCGAGGAGCGTGGGAAGTCAGATGCCCGCAGTGCGGCGCGCCCGCTACGCCGGAACTCTTGAACGAGAATCATCCCCTTCCACTCAGTCCCTATGGTATTTCCAAATACGCGCAAGAAACAACGGCCATGAGACTGGCCGCATATTTACAGATCCCCTGTGTTGCTCTTCGCTATTCGATCACCCAGGGGCCCAGGCAGTCACTCTTCAACCAGTACTCGGGAATCGCAAGGATCTTCACCTTGAAGCTTCTCCGAGGCGAGCCCCCTGTAGCTTTTGAGGACGGCCTTATGCAGCGAGACTATGTCCACGTCCTCGACGTCGTGGAGGCCAACTGGCTTGTGACCCATAGCAATCGAGCCGATGGAGAAATGTTCAACGTCGGCTCGGGTGCTCCCACGACGGTTCTCGAATACGCCAAGCGATTAGCCGAAAAGTTGAACATCCCTATCCAGCCGGTGGTCCCGGGTATCTATAGGCGAGGTGATGCGCGTCACTCGGTTTCTTCCATCGAGGAACTGAAAGGACTGGGATGGCGGCCCCGCCGGAGCCTGGATGACATCCTCGAAGACTTCCTCGGTTGGGTGAAGAGCCTTGAAACTGTCGAGCCGTATTTTTCCGATGCACAGCAGCAGCTTTTGAATATGAATGTACTCCGGATGAGCTATGGTCACTAAATCCATCGATCTATCGGGACCAAGTTGCTCTGACACCCCTGAGCGGTTGCTCATTTTGACGGGGGAGTCAAAGCGGAATTACCGGCTGAAATTCAAGCGTTGGTTTGACATCTGCTTCAGTGTGCTTGTGCTGCCACTCGTCCTTCCCTTGGGACTCCTGGTGGCCCTACTGATCTGGCTCGATTCACCCGGCGCAGTTCTGATCACAGTCAAGAGACTTGGAAAAGACAGAACTACGTTCTTCAAGTACAAATTTCGCACCATGGTCCCCGACGCAGAGGGATTTCTGCGAGAGCTCCTGGAATCGGATCCAGAAATTCGACGGGAATACGAACAGACTTACAAAATCAAGAACGACCCTCGAATCACTCGGGTTGGCAGGTGGTTGCGCCGCACCAGTCTGGACGAGTTGCCGCAAATCCTCAACGTATTGAAGGGGGAGATGAGCTGGGTTGGTCCGAGGGACATCCTGGATACCGAGATCGTCAAATACGGGGAGCGCGCTTCAAGACTGATGACACTCCAACCGGGAATCACAGGGTTATGGCAGGTCAGCGGACGTTCCAAGTTGACGTATGCCGAAAGAGTCCAACTTGATATGCGTTACATCGAGGACCTGTCGTTTTGGCTGGACCTGAAGATCCTTTGTCGCACGGTCCCGGTTGTCCTCTTTGGAGATGGAGCTGTATAGGTCCTACATTCAAGTTCAGCCGCAATTTAGGCGAAGGAGCGAGGAATGGACGTGCTTGTGACGGGAGGGGCAGGGTTCGTCGGCAGCGTTTGCACAGAGCGATTGCTTGGTGTCGGCCACAGGGTAGTGCTTTTGGATAATCTGAGCTCGGGTCACTCCGGCGCCGTACCTCTGGAAGCTTTGTTCTTCGAAGGGGACTTTGGGGATAGCGCTCTCTGCCTCGACCTCATCCAGCGCTTCGGAATCCAAACGGTTATGCATTTTGCCGCTGAAACATTGGTCGAGAAATCGATGACCGATCCCCGAGCGTACTTTCAGAATAATTTGAAAAAGGGGATCGACTTCCTGGACCTTCTCGTGGATGCCGGGGTGAAGAACTTTGTCTTCTCTTCCACGGCTGCGGTTTACGGGGAACCCATGCAGACGCCCATCACGGAGGATCATCCCACCAAGCCGATCAGCGCCTACGGCGAATCCAAGCTGATGTTCGAAAGAGTGCTCGATTGGTATTCACGTGCGTACGGGCTTCAGTACATCGTCCTGCGCTACTTTAATGCCTCCGGGGCGACGCAACTTCTGGGCGAGAACCATCGTCCCGAGAGCCATCTCATCCCGCGGTTGTTGCATTCGGCGATGGATGCCAGCTTGGAGTTTGTAGTTTACGGTGAAGATTATCCGACCCCGGATGGCACCTGCGTCCGGGACTACGTCCATGTGCGGGACATTGCAGACGCGCACGTGCTCGCCGCAGAGGGTCTGACCAATGGAGTCCGAGGAATTTTCAACATCGGATCAGGCAAAGGCTTTTCTGTCAGAGAGGTCATCTCGGCGGCGGAACAGGTCCTGGGGCGACCGTTGCGATTCCGAGTGGGACCGCGGCGCGAGGGAGACCCGGCGATTCTGGTTGCCAGTAACGAGAAGCTCTCGAGGGAACTAGGCTGGGCGCCACAGTCCTCCGGGCTTGAGGAAATTGTGAG
>WNGG01005177.1_pt2 | contig 18352 bp, 22 predicted proteins | sample 5400661 | NCBI WGS metagenome assembly WNGG01 (sample SAMN13153372, study PRJNA577476) | soil metagenome | isolation source: 100 cm soil or saprolite under Garry oak tree replicate 1 | place: USA:California | collected 2016-06-15
CTCTCGCATCTCGCGCAGAGCGGTACGGAGCTGGCTGGCGATCCCCGGCCACTGCTTCTGGGTGGCCTTGATGCCTTTGTGTATCCATTGTTCGGCCTCGTCCCAGCGTTTGGCCTGCTTGAGATAGTTGACCAGACGGAGATAACTCCCTGTCTCCTTCGCCTCGCGCTCACAGAGGGGGATGATCTCCTCGCGCCGGCCGGCATTTTCCAGCGCCATGATCAGCCAGTCGCTCAGGCGGTTGCGGCGGTAATGGCGGAAAAAACTGTCCTCGCCCTTTGCCGATTTGTGGTGTGCCAGGCGGGGCGCGAGCTTCTCGGCCACAATGTTCCAGTCTGCTGCCGCGTGTTTCTGTTTCCAGAAAAATTCCGCCCCCCGGCACAGGTCGTACTCGTCGTCCAACTCCGCATCTATAGCCCAAAGCATCCGTTCTGCAGAAGAGAGAGAAGATTGAGGAAGTGCCCGGAAGACCACGTCCATACAGGAGGCGATTGCCTCTGCCGTTTCCCCCTCGTCGTTAGTCATCTCTACCCGTCTCGTGCCCGCTTCCAGCAACTCTTCTCCCAGACCCACGACTTCATCGGCATGCTCCGCAGCCAGGAGCGCTTCCAAGCGCTCTTGTACCCGCGCGTAGTCCCCGCCGGAGCCGCCACCACCCCAGTCATCGTCCCAATCAGGTTCGCTGTCGAGTTCGTTGATCTCCTCTCGCACAGCTTTGACCAACTTTTTTACTGCCCCCGACGACAGGTTGTGGCGATCCTGCAGGGCTTGGCGTACGGTCGGATGGCGTTTTGCCTGTTCCTTCAGTAGGACGACGAGCTGCTCTTTACTCTGCTGTTCGAGAAAAGAGGACAATGTATCAGCAGTGGCTTTTTTCGACCGTCGCGGAGCGGGGCGGCTCATGTCTTCATCTTCCTCGTCCTCTTCATCTTTATCGTCCTCTTCTTCGTCTTCTTCACCCCACGTCTCCTCTTCCTCTGCGGCTTCGTGCCGCAACTTGAGCCGTCGGTCTCGCTCAGTCACGGTGGGAACTTCTTTCTTTTGCTTCAGGCACTCCAGATATTCGAGCACCACCGCCACAGCGTGCTTGCAAGTGTCCCAATATGGGCAGGTGCAGAAGGAGGTCAGCTCCCCGTCTTCGACCTCAACCACGGTGGCGTATCTACGCGTCCCGAGCACCCAGGCGACGAGTCCGGTCTCTGAACGGGCCAGGTTCTGGACCCGGTGGCCGCGCTGGTAGCTGCGCCCCCGGGAAACGATCGCCGCTCCAGCCCATTCTTCGAGGTCGTCCCAGGTCAAGTCTTCGAAGGGATCGGCCTTTGTGCGCTTCTGAGCCATGAGGTTTTCCTCTCCGCACAAGTCAAAGCCAAGCGAAGCGGGGCAGACCCGAAAACCCCAGGTTATCTGCTATTACGGGCATTGGTTATCCCTTCCACTGCTTTCTTGCTCTGTCAAATATCTCGTCTATTGTCTGCCCCTCGTACAACCGCCGAGCAATTTCTACATAATCCGTCGGCTCACGGTGAAGCATGGTAAGGAATCTGAGGGCAGCAGCAGGACCAAGAGCTTTGTTTAGGGCTTCTATTCCACTAATCCTGATTTCTGTATCGTGTTTCAACCGTTTAGCCTGCTTGATCAGTTTGTCATCACCGGTCAGAAAAAAATCAGCGTCGATATGAGAGGCACACGCCAGATGGACGGCATCTTTGGCTGAAAGCCCTCTCTTTTTCTGAAACACTTTGGCGAGTTTAGAGATCTCTTCTTCTGGACCCACCCGCACTTTGCACAGAGTAGCGAGGCGCAGGGCTTCGTATTTTCGGTCCGGAAAGGGACAAATAATCGTTTCATCCTCATGCATGAAAGACCAAACCAGTCGAACTTTGTCTCCCTCCGCCCGTACGAATATTTCGTGACACGCCAAAGCCTCCATCTGGATTCTTACCTGCTGCGGGTCATCAAACCCCCTTTGAAAGCAATTGTAGTCAAGGTAAATTAAATCCACATCATAAACCTACCCTTCGATCTCGCTCTTTCATCCACTCATAGGCGGTCTTCGCTCTACCATCAGTACCTTACCTCCCAGGCCTGGAGGAGCTGTTTCACTCGTTCCTCGTGGCTCCTACCAATCTCTTGCGAACTGACCATAGACCTCTCCGGTCCGTCACCGTGCCATTTCAGCTCATAGGTTGTAGCTGAACCTAGGTTCGGATCAGCCGTTCCTGCTCCGCTCTATCCGAACTCCATTTCGTGCCTGAGAGTTCTCTCGCACTCTTAGGGACAGAGCTGTCCAAAAGGTAAATTGCCACACTACCGCTTTCGTTTACGAGCCAGAGGATTGTCAAAGCGCACAGGACGTTTGCCCTCTTCAATTAAGCGCCTCAGCTCTTCGACATCCTCAGGCTGCACGTGTGGCGGAGCATCCATTGCCGCTAATACGGCCTGGGGGGAGCCCTGAGCTGCTGCCAAGGGCGTCACGATGACTTCGGTTCCCTCTGGCAAATCTACTGGTTCTTGGAGCATGACGGCCTTGCCCCTCACGATGCCTTTATAAACAGGTTGTGTCATGGGCTTTACCTCCTTGAATCCGTTATCTTACGCTGTAGATCACGGGTGATTGCTCCTGGCTCTCTAGCCGTGCACCGAGGCTTTAGCCGCCCTCTAGCGGGTCAAACTCGACCTCGTAGTAATGCACCGTGTCCCCGTTCTCCGCAGCCGTGCCCACTTCTCGAATGGCGGCGATCCGACAGCGCTGGCGAGGATATGGATCGCTCAACTCGTACCCGTTGCCAAAGTACGCGAGGGAAAAAACCCGCTCTTTCTGCAGCAGGCGGTAGATGGGCCGCGCGGTGACGTCGCCGACTTGCGGCGGCGGCCCGTCTGCGTCCCATCGACCGTTGCGCTCAGTAGCGGAGAGAAAGCCGCTGCCACTCGCGCGGGTCGTCCTGCTCATGGTAGAGACTCCGCCAGAGAAGAAGCAACCAGACTGGGACAGGACGAGCAGGCCCGCTGCGCAGAGGAGGGCTGTGTAGCGAGAGACGCCCATGCTGTGGTGTTTAGCGTCCGTGGGGTGACAGCCGCCCCCTCACCCTAGCCCTCTCCCGCAAGGGGAGAGGGAACTAGGAGAAGTCTGCCTTGGCGTTTTCCACCCTCTCCCGCAACGCGGGAGAGGGTCAGGGTGAGGGCCTGCCTAAGGGTGCGTGTGGGCCTTCCCCTTAGCGTGGCTGTGGCCGTGCTCATGGGTGTGCCCATGATCGTGACCGTGCTCGTGCCCCTGGGTCACCGCATGCCGACGCAAGTTGCGGCCATGGTCGTGACCATGAGCCGCAGGCGCGACCGCAGGTTCGGGAATCCCGCGCTGTTGGCGGGTCTCCGCCTGCTTCGCCGCCTTGTCGTCATACTCGTTGCCCCGCCCTTGGGCATGCGCAACAAACCGCCGCAGCGAGGGTTCGTCCATGTGACACGAGAGCGGAATCTGCGGGTACTTCATGCACGGCGGCCGCGGGTCGCGCGGTTGCTGCGCGACGATCGCCGCTTCACCCTCACGATGGTTGTCTCCGCCAGAAGCGATGGCAAAGGCCGAGACAATGCGTGGTGCCCGTCTTCCACATTCCGGGCATGGCTTCTTCTTCGACGCCTCGCTCAGCGAGGTCAGTACCTCGAAGGTCAGGTCGCACGAAGGGCAATGGTATTCATAGAGTGGCATACTGCCCCCTCCGTTTACGCGATCGCCGTGGGAGCGTGCGGCAGCTCGGCCCAGTCTTGGGGGTCATGACTAATCCAAATCGTGGCTTCGTGCATGTCGCGGATCGCCTTGACTCGCTGGATCGACAGTGCGGCCTGCATCGGGTCGGTATCGAGCGGCATGGTAGCGCCGGTCGTGATCTGGTCGCGCAGGTGAATGGTGTCACCAACCAGCAGGATCTTGCGGTTGGGCAGGCGCACATAGAGCGAGCTCTCACCCGGAGTGTGGCCGGGAGTCTTAAGCATGTGAAGGCTGCCGTCATCGAACAGGTCCAGGTCGCCGTCCAGCTCGATCCAGTTAAAGTTGCGGGTAGGCACGAGATCATTGAAGACAAACACTCCCCGCCGATCCGGGTCCGGCCAGTAAGCGTAGCGCAGCTCGTTGGCCATGATCAGGAACTTAGCCTTGGGAAAAGCGTACATGTAGCCAGTGTGGTCGAGGTGGAGATGGGAGATGACCACATACTTGATGTCGTCCATCTTGTAGCCGAGTCCCTGAATCTGCTTGTCGAGCAGCATGGTCTTGGGATACTTCACCTGGATGGCGTTGGCGATCGGCCCCCAGTATCCCACCGGGTCATCGGCCACCTTGGGGTGACAGCCGGTGTCGAACAGCACCAGGCCCTTGGCGTGCTCGATCAGGTACGCCGGGCAGGGCACCGTTACCGGCTCGTTCGGGGCGCCGTGCATCAAGAGGCTGCGAGGTACCGTTAGCTCTGCGTTTGGGAGCGCCCACATCCGTTTCGCTTTCCCGTCTGCCATAGTACACCTCCTGCATGATGTTTGCGGCCGGCGTGAACTGGTCACGCCGGGGCGTATGCTAGTAAAGGCGGACCAAGGTGTCAATGGTTCACATATGGCTCGCTCGCTACGCTCGCTTTATACTGCCCGGTCCAGTCGGGCAGTCGCATCCTGCGAGATGGGCGTATGGCATATAGCCCGCTCGCTGCGCTCGCTCTATGGCATATGGCTCGCTCACTACGCTCGCTCTATACTGCCCGGTCCAGTCGGGCAGTCGCATCCTGCGAGATGGGCAGAAAGCTCTTGCCATACGCTATAAGCCATAAGCTATATGCTATAAGCCATATGCCAACCGCTATCTTGCCGTGTACCCACCATCGATCACCAGCTCCGTGCCGGTGACGTACGCCGATTCATCAGAAGCCAGGTAGAGCGCGCCGTAGGCGATGTCGTCAGGTCGGCCGAACCGACCGATCGGCTCGGTCTCCATCCACTCAGCCCGAGCGGTGTCCGGGTTCGGGGTTTCGCGCAGCACCTGCGCGAACATGGGGGTCTCGATCACGCCTGGGCAGATGGCGTTGGCGCGGATGTTGTCGCCGGCATGAGCCAAGGCGGTCGATTTGGTCAGCAGCCGCACCGCTCCTTTGGACGCATGATAGGCCGCGAACCCGGGCGAGCCGATCAACCCGAAGATCGACGAGGTGTTGATAATCGAGCCCCCACCGTTTTTCTTCATCTCCGGCACCGCATACTTGGTGCCCAGAAACACCCCTTTCACGTTGACGTCCATCACCAGATCCCATTCCGCCACACTGGTCTCGACCTCGGGCTTGGGATTTTCCACGCCGGCGTTGTTGAACAAGATGTCCAAGCGCCCATACTTCCTCACCGTGAACTCGACCATACGCTTGGCCTGGGCCTCGCGCACGACATTCGCCTTGACAAAGGCGGCTTCGCCACCGGCCGCCTTAATCTCGTCCGCGACCGCCTGCCCTTTCTCCGTTTGCACGTCAGTGATTACCACCTTGGCCCCTTCTTTGGCGAAGAGCCTGGCTGTAGCCTCGCCGATGCCCGACGCTCCGCCAGTGATCAACGCCACTTTGCCTTCGAGTCTACCTGGCATATTCCCCTCCCTCTTTAATTGCGGAATGCGGAGTGCGGAATGCGGAATCTTCGGAAGGAGAACTGCGTAGTCCGCAATCGACAATCCGCACTCCGCATTCGTAAGGGCTACTGCGCCGTGTATCCGCCATCGATCACCAACTCCGACCCGGTCACAAACGACGACTCGTCTGACGCCAGGTAGAGCACGCCAAAGGCTACATCCTGCGCCGAGCCGGCGCGTTTGAGCGGCACGCCGTTGAGAAACATCTGCCACAGCTCACGGTCCAGGCCCGTGGTCATCGGCGTATCGATGGGGCCGGGATGGATAGAATTGACGCGGATGCCTTCCTTGGCGTACTGGATCGCCGCGGTCTTGGTCATGATCCGCACGGCACCCTTGCTCGCCTGGTAGGCGGTCTGCATGCCGGTGCCGATCAGGCCGGAGATGGAAGAGATGTTGACAATTGAGCCACCACCGGCTTTCCGCAGAGCTGGTACGGCCACCTTCATGCCGAGCCACACCCCGGCCTGGTTCACCGCCATGATGCGGTCCCACACCCCCTGGGTGATGTCCTCGACCCCTTCCATCTGCAGGATGCCAGCGTTGTTCACCAGGATATTCAGCTTGCCATAGGTGCTCACCGCCGTATCGACGGCCCGTTGCCAATCATCTTCTTTGGTGACGTCGAGTTTGACGAACACTGCTTCCCCGCCTTGGGTGCGGACCTCCTCGGCCGTACGCATGCCTTCGGCCTCCAACACATCCCCCAGGACCACCTTCGCTCCCTCCCGGGCAAAGAGCTTACCCTCAGTGGCGCCCTGCCCACGGGCGCCACCAGAGATCAACGCGACCTTGCCTTTCAGTCTGTCTGCCATGTTTTTCTCCTCGAAAATAATCCACTGGCTAAGAGCTAACAGCTCCCATTCTCTACCCTCCGTCCTTGCAGAGCACGCCACAGGTCAGGAAGTACCAGTGGGTCTGGTTCACCGAGCCATGAAACACCTCGGCTTCACCAGCCTCTTCGACCGCCACCACCTTATAGCAGCCAGCAGACGGAGTGCCAGTCTGCGGTGAAATATAGCCTGCGGGAAAGACCCAAGCGGATTCGAGGTGCTCGCCGACTTGCAAATCTTTGGCGAGCACTGTCTCCTGCGCCCCTTTCCTATAGAAGACATGATCCGTGGCCACGGTCGCGCTCAAGCCGTTGTCCAGGGTGACTTTGACCACCGCTGCCCGCTTTCCTTCCTTCGCCACCCGCATGATACGGAAGCCCAGGTTACCGTGATCGGGGTCGGGGAACCTGGTCAGCACAGGCATCGACCTGCCTGCCAGTTGGCCGACCCGCATCGGCCCATCAATGGTTTCAATGAGGGAGTCTGTAGTGAGTCCAGACATGCTGTGCTCCGTAGCGTTCAGCCGTCAGCAATACGGCTTATAGCTTATAGCTTATGGCTTATAGCAAGAACCATAAGCCCATCTCGCAGGATGCGACTGCCCGACTGGACCGGGCAGTATAGAGCGAACGTAGTGAGCGAGCCATATGCTATACGCCAATAGCCGAACGCTTACTTTCTACCTGCCCTTTGGCAACCCCAGCACGCGTTCGCCAATGATCCCGCGCTGGATCTCGTTGGTCCCAGCGGCGATAGTACCGGCGCGCGCGCCCAGCGCCCGGCGTGACCAGCGCGCGTGGTCCACCGCGAAGGGCGAGCCTTTTTCCAATACTGCGTAGGGACCCAGGAGCTCCATAGCGAAATTGGTGAGACGGAGGTTGAGCTCGGTGGTGGTAATCTTGGAGAATGAGCCTTCCGGTCCAGGAGGCTGGCCTTTCAGCCGGCGGGTCAGACGGCGTAGCTCATTGTACTTGATCGCCTGGGCCTCGATGGCGAACTGGGCTAACTGCTGGCGTACCGCAGTGTCTGCGATCGCCGGCCGGCCGTTCAACTCGATGCGACGCGCCAGGTCAAATAGTTGCGGCAAGGTCTTCTCAAAACGAAAATAGCTGCCGGTCGCGGCTCGCTCGTACATCAATGTGGTGACCGACACCATCCAGCCACGGTTTTTCTCACCAACCAGGTTCTGCTTGGGAACGCGCACGTCTTCAAAGAAAACCTCGTTGAACTCGGCGTCGCCGGTAATCTGCACCAGCGGGCGGACGGTGATGCCAGGGCTGTGCATATCCACGAGCAGGTAGCTGATGCCCTGGTGCTTGGGAGCGTTGGGATCGGTGCGCACTAGCAGAAAGCACCAGTCCGCGTACTGCGCCTGGCTGGTCCACACCTTCTGGCCGTTGACCACGAAATAGTCGCCGTCTTCAACCGCTTTTGTCTGTAGGGACGCGAGGTCAGAACCCGATCCCGGCTCAGAGTAGCCCTGGCACCAGATCTCCTCCGCTGGCAGGATCTTGGGCAGAAACCGTTTCTTCTGCTCTTCGGTACCCCAATGCATTAGCGTAGGGCCGAGCAAGGAAATGCCGTTCATGTTGACCCCGGGAGGAGCACCTGTACGGGCCAGCTCTTCATTGAAGATGGTCTGCTCGATCAGCGAGGCCCCGCGGCCACCGTACTCTTTCGGCCATCCGATGCCGACCCAGCCGCCTTCGTAGAGCTTCTTGTGCCAGGCCTGGTGCCGCTTCCAGCGCTCGTCCTGGGCCAATTCTTCATCGCGCCCCTCACGCAAGTCGTTAGGTAGGTTCACCTCCAGCCAGGAGTGGACTTCCTGGCGGAACTTTTCTTCTTCAAGGGAATAGTTGAAGTCCATGCTCCCTCCTCAAATCAGTGACCAGTGACCAGTGATAGGTTCGAAGGGTAGAATTTTCTACTCATTACTCATTACTCATTATTCAATTGGCTCGTTTCAGCACGCCTTCGCTCTCCAGCCTGTGCACCTGCTCGGGCGTATACGACAGGTACTGCGAGAGCACTGCTTCATTGTGTTCACCGAGGAAAGGCGCCTGCAAAGGCAGGTCGTCAGGAAACTCCGAGAACTTGAGCGGCATGCCGGGAATGTCCAGCTCACCAAAGAGGCGGTCGGTCACCCGGCGCACCGTGCGCCGATATTGCAGATGCGGATGGTTGACCGCCTGCTCAATCGACAGGATCGGAGCCACCGGAATGCGCGCCTCTTCCAGGAGGCGCATGGCCTCGGCGTCGCTCGGCGTTGAGGCCAGCCAATCCTCGATCACCTGCACGACCTGCGGCAGGTTCTCCACCCGTTTGGCATTGTCCACGAAGCGCGGATCCTCGGCCAGCTCCGGCCGGCCCATCGCCCGGCACAGGGCCGACCATTGGTGGGGTAAAGCCATAATGCAGAGATAAGCCTCCTTACTTTTAAAGAGACCGATGGGGCAGATGGCGTAGTGTTGCGTGCCGGACCGTTTAGGCTTAATCGCCCCCTTGCTAGCGCTATACATCTGGACATTCATCTCGTGACAGTGGAAGTAGGCATCAAGGATTGAGATGTCCAGGTACTGCCCCTTGCCGGTGCGCTCACGATAGAGCAACGCGCAGGCAATCGCGGCCACTGCATGCACTCCAGTGCTCACATCCCCAACGCCTAACATGGGGAAGTAAGGAGGGCCCTCTGGCTCGCCAATCATATGGGTCACTCCGGAGTAGGCCTGAGCGATGTAGTCATAACCGGGCCGGTTCGACAAGGGCCCAGTCTGACCAAAAGCCGAAACCGAACACATGACCAGGCGGGGATTAGTCTGCTTGACCGTCTCGTAGTCCAGGCCCAAGCGGCCAATTGTACCCGGCGCGTAGTTCTCGACCAGGACGTCCACCTTCTCCACCAAGGACTTGAGAATCTCCAGGCCCTTAGGATTCTTGGCGTCAAGGCAGAGGCTCTTTTTGCCGCGGTTCTGCTGGATGAAATAGGCGCTGCGGCCGTCCTTCAAGAAAGGCAGCGCGCGAGAGAGGTCCCCGCTAGGGGCCAGTTCGACCTTGATGATCTCTGCCCCCATCTCTGCCATCAGCCGGGTCACGGTCGGCCCGGCCAGCACCTGGGTGAAGTCAAGAACCCTGTAGCCGTCTAAAACATGTGTAAGTTCTGCGCCCGCCATGCATTCCTCCTTCAGAGATGTGCAGGTATTACACCAAACCCATTCCTGCCGACAAGGGCAGGAGGGTCATGGGCTTCGCCCTGGGAGGGGTAACGCCCTCTGTGGGTGCTCCTTCTGGGTGGCCACGTAGGGTTGAAGTGGAAAGAATAACCAGGCGTGTTGCCTCTATCCATTCTCTTGTGCTGCTCTCGTAAAGTAGCTATGACTACACGTCAAGTAATTACTTCTGAGGGGGCTTATGAAGTCCGTTAGCGCTAAGGAGCTAAAGAATCGTACCGGCGAGATTCTCCACCAAGTGGGGCGCGGAGAGAAGATCTTGATCACCAAAAGAGGCCAACCCTGCGCTCTGCTTTCCCCCCTAGAGGAAGGCCAACTGCCCACCCTAGACCTGCGGCCCTTTGAAGAAGCTTGGGCGGACATCGAGAGGTCGCTCAAGGAGACCCGTCCCTACTACAAGACGTGGAAGGAGGCGCTGCGGTGGACGCGGAGGCGGGGCTGACAGTGATTGATACCAACGTCTTCGTGATCGATCTCCGCTATAAGAGGGACCGAAACTTCTCAGTAAACAGAGCTTTCCTGGAAAGAGTCGCCCACGGCGGCAATGGGGTCACAAGTATCTTCAATCTGCTGGAGGTCTGAGGAAGAGGGAGCACGCCTCGCAGGGGCGTGAGGTTGATAGCCGGGGGTATGACCCCCGGCTAGTGAGGGGATACCTCCTCTCCCCTGCGCCCCGGAGGGGCGCGGGAGAAAGCGGGAGGAGAAGACGTAAGCGGGAGGGATGGCCTGCACCCCGCCGGGGTGCAGGAGAGAGCAGGGTGAGGGGTCGCGTACTCCGGGGGTTGCACCCCCGGTTAATCTCCAATGCCCCTTCGGGGCAATGGCATCAGGGAGTTCCTCACTTTTCAGACAACCGCTAAGACCCATTCCTGAATGCTATAAGCTCTACCTGCCTGACCCTTGTTCCTTGTGGAGCGAGCGAACGGGGGCCTGCCGCGGCGGCTTGCGCCTCTCTCTATCGGCCAGTACGATAAGTTCATTTCCACTGACAAAAGGCGCCACTATGGAATTCGCTCTAACCGAAGACCAACTCCTGTTGCAGCAGACGCTCCGCCAGTTCGCCAGGGAAAAGCTCTTGCCCAACTATCCACGTTGGGATCGCGGCGAGCAGATCGGCAGAGCAGAGATCAAAGAGGTGGCCGCGCTCGGCATCTTCGGCCTGCGTGTACCTGAGAAGTTCGGGGGCCAGGAGGCGAGCTATGTCACCTGCGGCCTGATGACTGAGGAGCTGTCACGCGGGGACTTTAACTATAGCCTGTTTATCCAGCTCGGGCTCATCGCTTCAGAGTTACTGGCCGGCTACGCGCATCCCCAGGTGCAAGCGGAGTGGCTACCGCGACACGCGGCCGGTGACGCGATTATCGCCTTTGGCCTGACCGAACCGAGTGTGGGCTCGGACGCAGCCAATATTTCCACCCGCGCGGTCAAACTGGGCGACGACTACGTCATCACTGGTGAGAAAGCCTCGATCACCTTCGCTGGATACGCTGACGCGTGCGTTGTCTTCGCGCGCACCGGAGACCAGGGCGCGCACGGGGTGTCCGCGTTCCTGGTGCCGCTCGATGCGCCTGGGGTCTCGCGTCAGGTATACAAAAGCCCGGGGGAGCGTCTCACCCAGCGCGGCTCGCTCTTCTTCGATGGGGTACACATTCCGGCCCGCAACCGTCTGGGTGACGAGAGCCGCGGGTTTTATCAGGCGATGATTGCCTTCGATTTTAACCGCGCCATCATCGCGCTTGCCTGTATCGGCGCGGCCCAGCAGTCAGTCGAAGAGACCATCGAGTACACCAAGGGACGGCACGTGTTCGGCAAGCCCCTGGCCAAGTTCGAAGGGGTGGCGTTTCAGGTGGCTGAGTACCTGACCCTGCTCGAAGCCGCGCGTCTGGTCGCGTACAAGTGTCTATGGCTCAAAGATCAGGGTCAGAAGCACACCAAAGAGTCAGCGATGGCCAAGTGGCTGGGGCCGAAGGTCTCGGCTGAGGCGATCCATGCCTGCATTATCCTGCACGGTCATTATGGCTACAACATGGATGCGCCCCTGGAACAGCGCTGGCGCGACGTGGTGGGGCTGGAGATCGGCGACGGCACGCCGGAGATGATGAAAGGCATCGTGGCGCGCGAGGCGTTCGGCCGGGAGTATACAGCGTATAGGGAGTGAGGATTTGCAAGGACCCGCAGAGTGGTATAAATAAGCGGGCTTTTGCCCCCTCCTGCATTCCCGCAAAAAGGAGGAATGCTCATACCGGGCTACGTCACTATTAAGCAGGGGGGCCAGGCAGAAGCCCAACCCCCTTATCTCCTTGCAGCCCCCTGGTCACCAGCAACCCTATTGTGTCTGCACGGAGTCACAGCCTTCGATGGCTATGCCCTCAAACGTCTCCCCCGTTAGACAGGCCTGAGTATCGCCTGGGTCTATGCCTGTCTGCTGGGTCCTGTAGTGTAGCACCAGGTCCAGGTCCCCATCACCATCTACATCTTCGATATGCCCCTTGCCGTGTGCCTCGGTACAGTCCCGCTGGGTGGCATCCTCTGCATCGCCAAAGCAGACCGTGCTGGGGTCTACTGTAGTGGCGTCGAAGGAGGCAGTGGTCAGAATGGCCAGGGGGATCACCCCTTTGCTCTTAAGGTTAATGGGGTTGGGAGAGGTGCCAGGTTTGATGTCGATGCCCACAACCACCCTACCGGCCTCAAGCTCAAAGGCGCCAATGTCACAGGCTGAGCCTTGTGGGCGCGGCACCCCGCGCTGGTCCGTTGGTGGACAGTTGGCATCGGCTGGGCTGGCATCGAGGGCTGGGCTGTCGGGCACCACGGCATGGGTGAAGGTGGGCCCGCCATTATCAGCCAGAGTGGGGTCAAGGATATCGGTGAGCGGCTCAGCGGGCACCACATCAGTGGCGCCCGGTGTGAAGCCCGCCACCCCGGCATTGCCGTCGTGGCCGGACAGGTTGTAGTTGTCGGCTGTGACGGTGCCATTAGGAAAATTGTCGATTTCGGGGCCGGTGGGGGCGGTGTTGCCGGAGACCAGAGTGCGGACGAGGGTCAGGGTGCCGCCGTAGTTCGATACACCGCCACCATAGGAGGCTGAATTGCCGGAGAGGGTGCTGTTTTGAATGGTCACGGTGCCGCTGTTCCACACGCCGCCACCAGAACCAAAACCAGGGTGGACCGAATTGCCGGAGAGGGTGCTGTTTTGGATGGTCACGATGCCGCCGGAGTTCAATACGCCGCCGCCACTATGGAAACCCGCATTGCCGGAGAGGGTGCTGTTTTGGATGGTCACGATGCCGCCGGAGTTAAACACGCCGCCGCTACTCTCGAAGCCCGCATTGCCCGAGAGGGTGCTGTCTTGGATGGTCACGGTGCCACCGGAGTTGAACACGCCGCCGCCACTATCGCCGGCCCTATTGCCCGAGAGGGTGCTGTCTTGGATGGTCACGGTGCCACCGGAGTTGAACACGCCGCCGCCGGAGCCACTAATGCTGGTCGTATTGCCCGAGAGGGTGCTGTTCTGGATGGTCACGGTGCCGAAGTTAAACACGCCGCCGCCACTGGCCTCTCCCCCCCCACTCACCGTGGTCTCCTGCAACGTCAGATCTCCACTGCTATTCACAGCAAAGATACGGAAGTTCGGTGCCCCACTATCCCGCTCTATCGTACTGTTATGACCCTCAATGGTGATCTGACTGCTGATCACCGGCAGCCCTGTAGGTCCATAGGTGCTGTTGTTGACGGTGGTGAGGGTGTGCGCACTACTATTCTGCAATATGAGCGTGTCCGCCCCGCTGCCTGCAGAGCAGCCGCCCGTGGCCGCGTCAGTGTTCGCCGCCGTGATAGCATCGAGCAGGGTACATCCCCCACTGACATTGAGGGTGGCTGCCAGGGTTTGTCCCTGCCCCAAGGCCAGCAGCAGGGCTATGCCGGCCAGGGATTGCTTCCACTGCCGTTGCAGGGCCCGCCGCACCCGCCGGGGCAAGGCCCGTAACTGGGGGTAGCACGCGGCAAAGCGGGGCAACTGCTGCTGCCGGCGTTGCGCCACGGCCGGCAGCAGGCCCGGCGTGTTGACCGCGGCAGCGACCTGCGTCTGCCAGGCAGCCCGCACGCGGGTATCTAGCGGTGGTAGTTGCTGCATATGCTCCTCCTTCCCGTGCCCTTACTTTCTTTGGAGTACGGGAGCCAGGCTCCCGCTTTGGTTTGGGGAAGCCGTGCTTCCCCACCCTTGGGCTCACAGCATGGCTATAAGCCCAAGGCGCCAGCATGGCTGGCGCACTCCACACAGAGCTGGCGCACGCCAAATAGCTGGGGCATGCCACAACTTGTTATCTCTGCTGATCCCTCCACTCTTCCAGCGCCTGCGCTACTCCCTTTAACAATTACTCTGCTCGATAGGTAATGTTGTCGGATCGGCCTGCGTTGCCTACGACGACGAGGCAGTGGGTGCCGGCCTGCATTATTCTACACGGTCATTATGGCTACAATATGGACGCGCCCCTGGAGCAACGCTGGCGCGATGTGGTGGGGCTAGAGATCGGCGACGGCACGCCGGAGATCATGAAGGGCATTGTCGCGTGCGAGGCGTTCGGCCGGGAGTATACGGCGTATAGGGAGTAAAGTTATCGTCCTTTGCCATTGCGAGTTGCGTTCTCGGCCCGTACGCGTTCAAAGGCAGCGGTCGCCTGGCGGAGGAACTCGATACCGTTGCTGACCGTCTCCTCAGCAAGCTGCTCCACAATCCTCTGCAGGAACTGCTGCCCGTGCGCAACCATGGTGAGGAGGAACCGCTCACCTTTGGCAGTCAGGAGCACTTGTTTTTCTCGACCAGAACGGGGGTCTTCGACCACCTGGACCAGACTCAGGGGCGGACGGGCCATGCCGCGTAAGGCTTTGGTAATGGCCGAGCTACTCACCTCGAACCAGGTCTGGATGAGGCGCTCGATCTCTTTGCGGCGCATGCGCCGACCCTGCTCCCCCTCGGAGTGGATCAACCACAAGATCGCCACCTGCTTGCGCGAGAGCCGTCCGCCGCGCATGGCGTCTTCCAATGCCATGCCCCCTTTGTAGTGCACGGGGTAGAAGAGTTCGAGCAACTCGGCTGCGGGGTCCGCTGTGCCGCTGGCCTGACGAGCGCTTGCGGTCATGGTCTTCCTCTGTGGCCCGCTGACGGGCTGCTCCTCCATCGGCACGAATAGTTTCTATGGGAAAATATTTCTCTTGACAAGGAGGGGGACGTTCGGCATGCTGTCCGCAAGAAAATTTTCAATCAAGTAACCAGGAGGATTTATGAAGTTTGGTTTACTGTACGAGATGGAAACCCCGCGACCCTGGCACGCACTCAGCGAATATAATACCTACTGGGAGGCACTGGCGCAGATTGAGCTCGCTGACCGTATTGGCCTTGACTATGTGTGGGAGGTGGAGCACCACTTTCTCGAAGAATACTCTCACAGCCCGGCCCCGGAGGTCTTCTACGGCGCCGTGACCCAGCGCACCAAGAATATCCGCATTGCGCACGGGGTGCGGTTGCTGCCGTTCAACTTCAACCATCCTATCAAGATTGCCGAACAAGCCGCTGTGCTCGATATCATGAGCAACGGCCGGGTCGATATAGGCACGGGACGCTCGACCACTGCCCAGGAACTCGATGGCTTTGGCGTCAATTACGACCGGACGCGGGACGAGGTCAAAGAAGCCTTAGAGATCATCGTTAAGGCGTGGACCGAAGACATTCTCGAATATAATGGCAAGCTCATTCAGGTGCCGCCCCGGCGCGTCGTGCCCAAACCCATTCAGAAACCGCATCCGCCGATGTGGATGGCCTGTGTGGCGCCGGATAGCTATGCCATCGCTGGGGATAGAGGGTTAGGGGTTTTGAGCTTCAGCCTGAACTGGGAGCAGGTGCAGAAGAGCATGGAGGAGTATCGCAAGGCCAGTGCCCAACGCTCCAACCAAATTCCCAAAGTGGTCAACGAAGAGTTTGCCGGCTTAATCATCTGCCACGTGGCGGAAAACAAAGAGGAAGAAGCCATTGGGCTGGAGGGCGCGCGGTGGTTCATGCACAACGTGGCGAAGTTGTTCGAGCCGTTGATGGTCAAGAACAAGCTGTACTCCTACGAGTACCTGCGTATGCTCATGGCCATGAACTTGGATCCCAAGGATGCGTCTGATGCCGAACTCAAAGAGCACCACATGGTGGTGGTTGGCAATCCAGACGAAGTGATCCGCAAGCTGGAGACCTTCCAGAAATCAGGAATCAGTCAGGTCATTTGCTTCAAGCAAGCAGGGCGCATCCCCCATGCCAATATCATGCAGTCCCTCAAGCGCATGGGGAAACACATCTTGCCGTATTTCAACCCCCATCGCACCATCGCCCTGGAGGAGAACCGGTTCGCAGCGTAAGACCGCTACCACGCCCGGCAGGCGGCAGCGGGGACGAAAAAGGAGGGAAATCGCCACGCTGCCCCTCACGCGCTCCCCTCTTGGCGCCACTGAGCCAAGAAGGAGACGAGCCGCAGGGAGGGAACCGTCTCCTGCGGCAATTTACTTGCCCACTTCTTGTGAAAAATCTTGGAGAATTACCAGCCGGCCCAAGGATTTGCCTTGTCTCTGAACGGCCACCCGCGCCATGATGAGTCCGCGCGTGCGTTACCTCCTCCTACCCCTCCTCCTGTCTCAACTCTTGCGCGAAGCGCAGCGGGGAAAGGTGGTACAGGAGAGCACCCACCGTGTCAGCTCTACTGGGCAAGCTGGCCTATCCCCTTTGGTGTAGGAGCACTCTATAGCAGATCAGCTGGCTATTGCAAAGCGGGGCATGAGACACACAGGCCAGCAAAACACCTTGGCACACTGGTGTAGGGGCGGTCCTTGTGATCGCCCTGGGGGAGGAGTGGCAACAGCAGGGCGAGTACAAGCTTCGCCCCCACAGTCCGGCTGATCCCCTCTACCAACGATAAAAGCTCTTACGCCTGGTCCCCTGGCGAGTCAAAGTTGAGGGTGTTAAGTGTTGATTCCAGAGGTATAGGTCGATGGCCAAGTTGGCAGAGAGAATCACCGTTGATCCGGAACAGTGTGGGGGTCGGCCCTGCATCCGCGGGATGCGTATCCGGGTAACCGATGTCTTGGACCTGCTGGCGAATGGACTGACACCAGAGCAGGTAGTGGAAGAATTGCCGGACCTTGAGCCCGAGGATATTGCCGCGTGCCTTCGCTTCGCGAGTCAGCGTCTTGATCATCCTGTGGTAGCCGCGTGATTATCTGGATCGATGCACAACTCCCCGCGGCGCTTGCCCAGTGGATTCAAGACAAGTTCCGCATCGAAGCGCAGGCGGTTCGAGACTTGGGTCTGCGTGACGCAAAGGACCATGTCATCTTCAAAGCGGCGCGAGAGGCGAACGTAGTGGTCATGAGCAAGGATGAAGATTTTCGCCTGTTGGTCGAGCGGCTGGGCCCGCCACCACAGGTCCTCTGGGTTACGTGCGGGAACACGTCGAATGCAAGGCTACGTGAGATTCTGACGAAGAGTTTTTCAGTAGCAATAGAGATCCTCCAGCGAGGAGCGCCACTCGTGGAAATTAGCGATGCGATGACCTCCAAGCGGCGAGGGAAGCGCCGAACAAAACGTTCCAGCGGACGCTCACCCCGTTCACGCCGCTGACCATTGAGGAGTCCCAACGATGAAAGAGAGCGCCCGGTACGTCAAAATCGTCGAATGGTCAGACGAGGATCAATGCTTTGTGGGGAGTTGTCCGGGGTTATTCTCTGGAGGCTGTCACGGGGACGATGAGCAAGCCTTGTTCGCGGAGTTATGCGAGATCGTGGACGAAACAATTGAGTTGTACAAGCAAGACGGCAAGCCCCTTCCCCCAGCCACTTGTGGGAAAGACTACGCTAACAAGATGCTCAACGTTGCCTAGCTGAGCCACTGCACCTGACCGCCAGTCGCTTAGGGCGTGCTGGTGGTGACCGACATCAGTCTGATCGGAGGGCGGGTGTCAAACGCTGCCAGTACCAAAGCGGGGACGGTTACGTTGGAGGTGGTCGAGGTCGGAAAGAAATAGGTTTTTACAGGTGGCTGCCCCTGATATACTACCCGCCTGCCATGCCACCCGACTTTCGTAATGTCGATCCCAGCGACTTGCGGGTGCCGCCCTCTCGGCCTACTGGTGCTGATCCGGCCAAACTCCAAAGGCAGATCGCTCAGTTCGGGGCGTCCGTTGTCGGGATGCCTCCGCTATGGGTCTACGAGGCGGCAGATGGCGTGCTGGTCGTGTATGATGGAGTGACTCGGGCCACGCGGGTAGCCAAACTGGCTCCCGGCACCTTGGTGCGTGTGGAGGTGATCGGAAAGCTACGCCGGGCCTACGGCAAATCTACAAAGATCGGAGACCTTCTGCCATGATCGAGCCAATGCAGCAAGACATCCTGCGCAGTCTGGCCGCCCTCTGTGAGTTATCTCCCGGCGTGCGGTTTGGTCAATTGCTCGCGAACCTAGGCTTCTTAGCCGAAGACATGTCCGACCGCACCCTCTGGGACATCGAAGATGCGGAACTGCTCCAGGTTCTCGAAAGGCACAGGGCGGACTTGTCCAAGCGCCAGCCGAGCGACGCCTAACGTTGCACTCCAGCCCGACGCTCGCTACGCTCGCCCCCCTG
>WNGG01019305.1_pt1 | contig 18346 bp, 20 predicted proteins | sample 5400661 | NCBI WGS metagenome assembly WNGG01 (sample SAMN13153372, study PRJNA577476) | soil metagenome | isolation source: 100 cm soil or saprolite under Garry oak tree replicate 1 | place: USA:California | collected 2016-06-15
GCTCGCGACGCTGGCCCTGGTCGATGCCTCGGCCGGGCCGTCCGCGGCGCACAGAGCCAGATCGCCCGCCGGCCCGGGCAGGACTCCGCAGGCCGGGCCGGCGGCCGGCCAGGCGAGCTCGCGCGCGGCGCTGAGGCTGCTGAGCGCGGCCGCGGAGGCCGGCACGGCCATCACCTACCAGGGCGTGCAGATCGTCGCGTGGTGGGGGCCGCACGGCAGCACGACATCGGTGGTGCAGGTCTGGCACGAGCGCGACCGCAGCACCCTTGCCCAGGTCACCGATGTGGGCTCGGCTCCATCGGCAGCCAAAGCGAAGCTGCCGGCCAGCGGACAGGATGCGGACGGGATACTCGGCCTGCCACCGCAGCTGCTTGGCCTCATCCGTGCCAACTACCAGGTGGCAGACGCGGGCCGGGGCCGGGCAGCCGGTCGGCCTGCGCAGATCATCGAGCTGCGCCGCCCCGATGGCAGCCTGGCCGCGAGGTACTGGCTTGATGCCGTGACCAAGCTGCCGCTGCGCCGGGAAATCTTCGACTCCAGGGCGCGCATGATCAGCGAGGATGCCTTCATCAACGTCCACATCGGGGAGCGCGGGCGCAGCGGGATGCCAGCCGGCGACGCACGGCCGTGGTCAACCCGGCTGGACCCGGCGCAGATCGCCACGCTCCGGGCCCAGGGCTGGCCGCTGCCAGCCGAGCTTCCCGGCAACCTGCTGCTCGTCTCGGCGCATCAGACCATGACCCCGGCAGGCCCCGTCATCGACCTCGGCTACTCCGACGGGCTGTCGGTCGTGTCGGTCTTCCTCCAGCGTGGCCAGCTGGACGGGGCGCTTCCCGGCTGGCGGGAGGTGGCGCTGCGCGGCCGTCCGGTCTACTCGGCCGACCCTGACCTGCACAGCCTCGCCTGGTCGGCGCGCGGGTTCGTGTACACGGTCATCGCGGAAGCCCCGCCAGCTACCGTCGATCAGGTCGTCGGCGCGCTGCCGCACGACGCCGGGCCCCGGCTTCTGGGGACGGATCGCGCGCGGGCTCCGGCGGCTCGTCGGCATGGCCAACCCATTCCGCTGATCACAGCCCGGCGGCCTGGCCGCTGGCCGCATCCGCGCCCGCAGCGCCGGTCGCCGCCCGGTGGTTCGTGACCGGAGCCCGGAGCGTCTACATTGGTGGTGAGCGGTCTGCGGCCGCGCCGTGCCTGATGCTGGAGCGTGCCTGGTGTTCGATTTGTCCATCACCAAGCTGCTGGTCCTCGGCGTCCTGGCTCTGGTGATCTTTGGTCCTGACCAGCTGCCCAAGATCGCTTCCCAGGCGGGCCGGGCCCTGCGCGAGCTGCGCAGAATGGCTGACGGGGCCAAGGCTGACCTGCAAGAGGGCCTGGGCCCCGAGTTCGTCGACTTCGACATCAACGACCTCAACCCGCGCAACTTCGTGCGCAAGCACCTGCTCGAGGATCCTGATGAGGAGGACGGGTCAGGGTCCCGCCCGGAGCAGGCGGCCGCATCGGCGCTGCTCCCCGGGGAGAGCCCGCCCTACGACGCCGAGGCCACCTGACCGCCAGCGCCGGCCGGCCGCCGGTCAGACCGGGCTGAGACCGGCCGGCCGCCGGTCAGACCGGGCTGAGGCCGAGCCGGCGCCCGGCCAGCCCGCGGGCCCTGTTGGCCAGGCTGCCAGCGATCATGGTGAGCTGCTGCGCCGCGGCGGACTCCGGGCTGGCGAGCACCAGCGGCACGCCGCTGTCCCCGCCTTCGCGCAGCCGCACGTCGACGGGAACCTGGCCGAGCACCGGCACCGTGGTGCCGATGATTCTGGTCAGCGCGTCCGCAACGGCCTGGCCGCCGCCGGAGCCGAAAATGTCGATCCGCTCTCCGCAATGCGGGCACGGCAGATAGGACATGTTCTCGATCACGCCCACGACCTGCTGGTGCAGCTGCGGCGCCAGCGCCCCGGCGCGCTCGGCCACCTCGGCGGAGGCAGGCTGTGGGGTGGTGACCACCAGCAGCTCGGCGCCCGGCAGCAGGTGACCGACGGATATGGCCACGTCCCCGGTGCCCGGCGGCAGATCCATCAGCAGCACGTCCAGGTCGCCCCAGTACACGTCGGCGAGGAACTGCTCGAGCGCCCGGTGCAGGATCGGCCCGCGCCACGGCACCGGCTCGTTGCCCTTGGTGAACATCCCGACCGAGATGACCTTCACGCCGTGCGCCGACGGCGGCATGATCATCTTCTCTACCTGGGTGGGCCGGCCGGTCACGCCGAGCATCCGGGGTACCGAGTGACCGTACATGTCGGCGTCAAGCACGCCGACCTTCTGCCCGGCGGCGGCGAGCGCCGCGGCCAGGTTCACGGTCACCGAGGACTTCCCGACCCCGCCCTTGCCGCTGGCGACCGCGTACACCCGGGTCAGCGAGGAGTCCTTGGCGAACGGGATCTCCCGCTCCGGGCGGCCGCCGCGGAGCTGACTCTGCAGGGCGCGCCGCTGCTCATCGCTCATGACGTCAAGCCCGACGCGCACGGCGGCGACGCCGTCCAGCCTGCTGACCGCCGCGGTGACCTCGCGGGTGATGGTGTCCCGCATCGGGCAGCCGGAAACGGTCAGCCAGACGTCGACCCGGACAGTTCCGTCACCATCGACTGCCACGTTCTTGACCATGCCGAGCTCGGTGATGGGCTTGCGGATCTCGGGGTCGTTGACCCCGGCGAGCGCCCGGGTCACCTGCTCGATAGTGGGCGGTGACGAGACGACTGACGCAGATGCCATGGCCCCATGCTACGAATCACCCGGCACGCCGTCGAACGGCCGCCGGTGACAGCGTACGATCGTGCGGCGCGAGCAGCGAGCAGGAACGGCAGTCCATGGAGCTTCAGCAGATCGGCCTCCGGCACCCGGCGGCCGAGCTGGTCAGGAACATCCAGCGCAACCGCACCGGGATCCCGCGGCGGATGTTCATCGCCGAGGGGCTGTACGAGCACAACATCGTGCTGGCTGCCGGGGTGCGGCTGGACACCTTCCTGTGGTGCCCGGAGGCCGCCTACTCCGACGAGGCGAAGACGCGCAGCGCCGAGCTTGCGGCCCGGGCGGCGCGGGCGTACCGGATCTCGGCCAGGACGCTGGAGCGGCTGGCAGAGCGCCCGAGCCCGGACGGCCTGCTGTCGATAGCCCAGCTACCGGACTGGAGCCCGGCCCAGATCGAGCTGGGCGACCAGTCCCTCATCCTGGTGGCAGACGGGATCGAGATACCCGGCAACCTCGGGACGCTGATCCGGACGATGGACGCGTGCGCGGCCGACTGCCTGGTGCTGACCAACCGCCGGACCAGGCTGACCCATCCCAAGGTGCTGCGCGCCAGCCAGGGGATGAGCATCCGGGTCCCGGCACTCGATTTCGACAAGGTGGCCGATGCCGCGGCCTGGCTGACCGGCAGCGGCTGCACGGTTTACCTGGCGGACGCGGACCAGGGAGCCAGCTACCGCGCCGCCGACTACGCGGGCCGGACGGCCCTGGTCGTGGGCAGCGAGCGGTACGGCATCTCGCCGGACTGGTATCAGGCCGGGTTCAGCCGGGTCGGCATCCCGATGCTGGGGGCGGCCGACTCCCTGAACGTCGCGATCTCGGCCTCGGTGCTGCTCTACGAGGCGCGGGCCCGCAAGAACGGCTGGTAGCCCCAGGCGTCAGGTGACCTTCCTGAGCGTGGCGACGGTGACGTGCGGCCAGCTCAGGCCGAGGAAGTCCAGGAACACCGTCTGGGTGTACTGAAGCTGCAGGAAACTCCGGTCGCTATGCGGGGCAGGCAGCTGCACCGTCTCGATCCAGAAGTTCGCGCTGACATGACTGACGGATGCGTTGGTCCGCAGGAACGGGATGTTCTCCGAGCCGCCGAGCGTGTTCTTCGCGGGGTTGGTGACGGTCGAGACGTGCAGCGCTGTCGTCTTCGTGATGGTCTGGCCGGCGATGGCGGCTGCCAGCATCGAGTTCGGGTTCGTCACCCTAGCCTGCGTGACATGCGGCGGCGTGGGCGTGGTCCGGAACTGGTTGGCGGCGGCCAGGTTGTACTCGGGAAAGCTGTTCGCCGCTCCCGGCGGCGGCTCGGTGCCCCCGATCGGGAACGGCACGGTGTTGGCGTGGCCGACGGCGGGCGGCCCGTTTAAGTGCGACGCGGTTCCCTGCACCATGACGGCGTTGCCGTGCGGGATCGTCGCGAGCCGCACGACGGTCTGCGGCTCGGCAGGCGCGGTGGTGGCCGGAACCTTCAGCCAGATGCCCGGCTCGATGTGGATCGCGCCGCCGGTGTCCCGGTCGCTGATCCGCTGCAGGTAGTGCACGCCGAAGATCTCGATGTCGTCCATCGCCGAGCCGCGGTTCGGTATCGGCCCGCCGATCGCGCTGAACCGCAGGTTCTCGTCGGTGCGATTGAGCTCGAGGAAAATATCGTTGCCGCCCTCGAAGTCAGGGCGCGCGATCAGGTTGAAGCCGTGGCCCGACCAGTTCCCCGGGAGGTCACCGAGGGGCCCGAGCTCCTGCAGCAGGGTCAGCGCGGGCGATGCCGCGCGGAAATCCGGAACAGCGCTTACCGACATTTGAATACTCCTCCTGGCCAATGAGCGGATTCACGAATCCGAGGGGCAAAACACACTTTTCGACCAGCAGACGGCGGGACGTCTCTGCCTATTCATTTAACACCGTCACGGAGCAAATGAAACCTGGGCGAAGCAAGTCGTCCGCCGTGCCGCGGCACCCGGCAGCGCCGGGCCCGCGGCCCGCGCCGCCCTGCCGCCGGCCGCGGCCGGGGTTCCGCGGTGCCGTTTGCGGTTACTTTCTCCGTGTGACCGCAGCAGCGGAACTAGAGGTCTCCGGCCGGACGGTGCGGATCACGAACCCGGACCGGGTGTACTTCCCTGCGCGCGGCGAGACCAAGCTGGACCTGGCCCGCTACTACATGTCGGTCGGCGACGGCATCGTGCGCGCGCTGCGCGAGCGGCCGTGCATGCTGCATCGGTTTCCGTCCGGGGTGAGCGGCGAGAAAGTACACCAGAAGCGGGTCCCGGCGGGCGCCCCCGGCTGGCTGCAGACCGTGCGGGTGGAATTCCCCCGCTACGGCCGGCACGCCCAAGAGCTGTGCGTCACCGAGCTGGCCAGCGTCGTGTGGGCGGTGCAGATGTCCACCGTGGAATTCCATCCGTGGAATTCACGGCGGGCCGACACCGAACGGCCGGACGAATGGCGCATCGACCTGGATCCCATGCCGCAGTGCGGGTTCGCCGCGGTGCGCCGGGTCGCTCATGTCGTGCACGAGATACTGTCCGAGCTCGGCGCGGCCGGGTGGCCGAAGACCTCCGGCGGCAACGGCCTGCACGTCTACGTCCGGATCGAGCCGCGGTGGGGATTTGCCGAGGTCCGGCGGGCCGCCCACGCGTTCGCCAGGGAGGTCGAGCGCCGCGCGCCCGCCGATGTGACGACCACCTGGTGGCGCAAGGACCGCGATCCGGCGAAGCTGTTCGTCGACTACAACCAGAACGCTCGCGACCACACGATCGCCAGCGCCTACTCGGTGCGCGGCGTCCCCGAAGCCATCGTGTCCACCCCGGTCAGCTGGGACGAGATCGACGACGTGGAGCCTCGGGAGTGCACGATCGCCACCGTGCCCGCGCGCTTCGCCAGGCTCGGGGACCTGCACGCGGGCATCGACGATGCCGCCTACTCGCTGGACTCCCTGCTGGGCTGGGCAGACCGGGACGGCATCGAGTAGGCGCCCGCCGCCCGGCTCGCCGCCGCCCGACTCGCCGCCGCCCGGTGAGCCCGGCGGGGCCAGCCTGGCTGCAGCGGCCGCGCGGCCGCTGCGGCAGGATTGCCTTATGAGCGTGCCGTTTCCCGAGCCCACCACGGCAGTGCCGTCACGGGCCGAGGTCTTCCTTGGCTACCTGGACTACTTCCGCTCCCGGCTGGTGGACAAGCTGCGGGCACTGCCGGAGCATGAGCTGCGCCGCAGCAGGCTGCCATCCGGCTGGGCGCCGATCGAGCTGCTCAAGCACCTCTGCTACGTCGAGCTGCGCTGGCTGGAGTGGGGGTTCGAAGGCCGCGCCGTGACCGACCCGTGGGCCGACAGCCGGGACGGCCGGTGGCATGTCGGCGCCGGCGAGTCTCTCGGCGACCTGGTCGCGGCGCTGCAGGCGCAGGCGGCGCGCAGCAGGGCCGTGGTCGAGTCGCACGACCTCGCCGACGTCGGCCAGCCGGGTGAGAGGTGGGACGGAGCGGATCCGCCGGCCCTGGAGCGGATCCTGTTTCACCTGCTGCAGGAGTACGCCCGGCACGTCGGCCACCTCGACATCGTGAGCGAGCTCGCGGCCGGCCAGGTCGGTGAGTAGCCGTGCCGCAAGCTGACCGCGCCCGCAGGTCCTGCCTGGCCGTCCCGGGCAGCAGCCTCAGGTTCCTGGCCAAGGCCCCCGGCCTGGCCGCCGATCAGGTCCTGCTCGACCTGGAGGACGCCGTCGCCCGGCAGCGCCGCCCGGCCTGCTACGGCAGGACTCCCCAGGACGCCAGCGCCTCGGTCAGGCCGCCGGTCAGCTGGCCGGCCGCGTCCATCTCCGCGACCTCCGCGGGGGCTACCCAGCAGGCGTCGGCCGCGTCGTCCCCGGCCCGTAGCTCGCCGCCGGTCACCACGACGGCATAGTCCCTGATGTCCACCACCGCGCCAGCCAACCCGGGCCGCTGCACGCTGCCGAGCAGCCTGCCGGCAGCGACCTCCAGGCCGGTTTCCTCGCGCACCTCCCTGACCAGGGCGCCGGCGTCGGATTCGCCGGCCTCGACCCGGCCGCCAGGGATCGACCACAAGCCCCGGCCCGGATCGTGACCACGCTTGATCAGCAGCAGCCGTCCCGTTTCGTCCGTTATTACCGCCCCTACGCACGGGATCCGCTGCGCCGTCACCTTGCTCAGTATCCCGGCTGCGCATGCCGTCGCGCATAGTCGCCTGACCGGTCCGCCAGGCCACGCAGAGTAGCGGTACTTGACGAATGCCCCGCGAGGCGTGACTGTCAGTAGTCATGAGGAGTCAGCTAACCTGCCCTCGGTGCGGTGGCGCCGTACAGGAACCGAGCGCCTGGTCCAGCGCATGGCAGTGCAAGCAGCATGGCGGCGTGCAGCCGCTGCGGTCGGCGTTCAGCCCCTCCAAGGAAGGGCTCGAAGGATTGCTACGCACCGCCGCGGTGCCGGTCTGGCTGCCCTGGCCGCTGCCGCCGGGCTGGCTGGTCACCGGGTTCGCGGCGGCCGGCGATGAGCGCACCGGGACGCGCGGCTGCGCCGTCGCCCTGACCGGCCCGAACCCGGCTGGCGGTCCCGGTGAGATGCTGCTCATCTCGGAAGAGCCCGGGGTCGGCCTTGGCGCCAGGTTCGCCGGCCTGCCCGGCCCGGACCCGGGCCGGGGGTTCGCGGCCGGCCCGCCGGATGCGTCGGTCGAGTTCGGCAACCATGACTTCCCGCTATGGCACGTGGAAGCGCCCGGGCGGGCGGCGTTCGCCGGCGAGATCATGGCTAGCTGGCTCTGGCTGGTGCTGTGGCCGGACACGGCCGGGATGCTGCTTGTCGAGCCGTTTGCGCTGCGTGACCTTCGCGACCCTGGCCAGGAGCTGGACCTGCCCTTCGGGGCGAAGTCGCCGCATCTGCCCGGCTAGTCTCCGGTAGGTGCGCGCCGACCTGCACTGCCACAGCACTGCCTCGGATGGCACCTGCCCGCCCGGCGAGATGATGGCCCGCGCGCGGGCCGCCGGGCTTGACGTGGTCGCGCTCACCGACCACGACACGGTGGCCGGGCACGCGGAAGCGAGAGCTTCGCTGCCGACCGGGCTGACGCTGGTGCCGGGAATGGAGATGTCCGGCCGGCTGGATGGCCACAGCGTGCACCTGCTCGGGTACCTGTTCGACCCGGCCGACGCCGCGCTGGCCGCGGAGTGCGCGAGGATCCGCGCCAGCCGGCGGTCACGGGCCAGGGCCATCGTCGACCGGCTGGCCGGCCTCGGCGTTCCAGTCAGCTGGGAACAGGTGACCGCGATCGCCGCCGGCGGCGTGGTGGGCAGGCCGCACATCGCCAGGGCGATGGCGGCGGCCGGAGTCATCGCGTCGCCGGCCGATGCGTTCGGCCCTGACTGGCTCGGCGCCGGCGGGCGCGCGGCTGACCGGGATCGAAGTCAGTCATCCCGATCAGGGCCAGCAGGAACGGGCGCACCTCGGTGCCCTGGCGGCACGGCTCGGCCTGGTCGCATCGGGCGGCAGTGACGATCACGGGGAACTTACCGGCTACCGGATTGGCTGCGATACGATCGCGCCGCAGGCGTATGAGCGGCTGGTCATGCAGGCCACGGGGGCCGCACCAGTGAGCGGACGATGAGTGCGTTCTTCGACGTGAAGTTCTTCTGGGAGATCTTCGTGACTCTCCTGGTGATCACGGATCCCCCGGGCGTGGTGCCGGTGTTCCTCGGCATGACCCGCGGCCGGCCGCGGCGCGAGCGTAACCGGCTTGCCTGGCAGGCCGCGGTGGTCGCCCTGGGCGTGATCGTCGCGTTCGCGCTGTTCGGCCGGTCCGTGCTGGCCTACCTGGGTGTCGGGCTGCCCGCGCTGCAGGCGGCCGGCGGCTTGCTGCTCCTGCTCGTCGCACTTGACCTGCTGACCGGCAAGGCGGCCGAGCCGGCCGAGCTGGAGAAGGCCAAGGCCAACGTGGCGTTCGTGCCGCTGGGCACGCCGCTGCTGGCCGGCCCGGGCGCGATCGTGGCCACGATGCTGTTCGTGCAGCGGACGCATGCCGCGGCGCAGGTCGTCGCGTTCGCCGTGGCGATCGTGGTGGTCGTCGCGGCACTGTGGCTGGCGATGCGGTTCTCCGGCGGTATCCATCGCGTGCTCGGCGAGAGCGGGGTGGAGCTGCTCACCAGGATCGCCGGCCTGCTGCTGTCCGCCATCGCGGTGCAGCTAGTGATCGGCGCGGTCCGCACGCTCGTCAGGCAGGGTTGACCAGGACTAGCAAGAAAGGCAGGCGGCATGGAAGCCCGTATAAACCAGGTGGTGTCGGCCGTGAATACCTGGATCGTGGGTGATGACGAGGAGGTCATCGTGGTCGATCCCGGCACCGACGCGGACGCCGTGCTCGGCGCTGTCGGCGACCGGGAAGTGATCGCGGTAATCTGCACGCACGGCCATGCCGGCCATGCGAGCGCGGCGCTGGAAGTGGCAGAACGAGACGAGGCACCGGTCGCGCTGCATCCCGCCGACCGGCTATCCTGGCGCGAGGTGCACGGGAAGGCCGACCCGGAGATCGAGATGGAAGACGGCGGCGTCTTCGAGGTGGCCGGCGTCGCGCTCGAGGTGATCCACGCGCCCGGGCACAGCGCCGGGTCGGTCTGCCTGTACTGCGAGGACCTCGACGTGCTGATGTGCGGTGACGTGCTGGCCGCTGACGGCCTGGTCACCAGCGAGGACGGGTTTTCCAACTTCGCCAGCCAGATCAGCTCGATCGGCGAGCACGTGCTCACCCTGCCGGGCAAGACGAGGGTGCTGCCCGGGCACGGCGCGGAGCTCACGGTGGCGATGGCGGAAAAGAGCTTCGACTCGTGGATCGCGGCGGGCCCCGGCGGGTCCGCCGGCCAGGGCTGACCGCCGGTGGAGCAGCTCGGGTTCGACGGAATGCCGCGGCGGCTTTACGCGTGCACTCCGACCCGGCTGATGACCTGGCTGGACTGCCCGCGCCGGTACCGGATGAGCTACCTGGACCGGCCGCCGCCGCCGAAGGGACCGCCCTGGGCGCACAACAGCTTCGGTGCCAGCGTGCACAACGCGCTGGCCGGGTGGTGGCGGCTGCCGCTCCGCGAGCGGACCGCCCAGGCCGCCGGGGACCTGCTCGATCGCGGCTGGCTGACCGACGGATTCCCGGACGTCGCCGCGTCGGAGCTGAACCGGGCGCGGGCCAGGCAGATGGTGCAGGACTACGTGGCCGGCCTCGACCCGGCGGCCGAGCCGGTCGGCGTGGAGCGGGTGGTGGCCACCCGCACGGAGCGGATCGCGGTCTCCGGCCGGATCGACCGGCTGGATGACCGGCCGGCCGCGGACGGAGGTGCCGAGCTCGTGGTGGTCGACTACAAGACGGGCAGGCACGCGCTCACCGTCGATGACGCGCGGACCTCGATGGCCCTGGCACTGTACGCGCTGGCAGCCGGCCGGGTGCTGCGGCGCGCCTGCCACCGGGTGGAACTGCACCACCTGCCGGCCAGCCGGGTGCTCGCCTGGGAGCACACCAGCGCGTCACTCGAGCGTCAGCTGCGCCGGGCTGAGGACATCGCCGCCGAGTGCGCCAAGGCGGACGGCCGGCACAAGGACGGGCTGCCGGCCGACCGCTACGACGAGGCGTTCCCGCCGCGTCCCGGTAGCTGGTGCGGCTGGTGCGACTACCGCGCCCGGTGCCCGGAGGGCATGGCGGCGGCTGAGCCGCGCCGGCCCTGGGACGGACTGGCCGCCGTGGACGGGGCAGCGTCGTTGCCGGGAACGCCGTTGCCGGGAACGCCGTTGCCGGAAACGCCGTTGCCGAGAGTGCGGCCGGAACCGCCGGCGCCGGAACCGCCGCCGTCGGCTGCCAGCGAGCCCGGCCCGGGCGGCTCCGCATCCTGACCGGCGGCCCTGCTCGCCCCGGCTGCCGCTGCCTCCTGACCGGCGGCCCTGCTCGCGGCCGCCGCCTCCGGACCGCCGCCCTTGCGCCTCCGTTCGCTGCACTCGGCGGCGTTCCAGAACATGGTGAGCGTGCTCGCCGTGGTCTCCGGTGCCTCCACGGCGGGGGAGTGCGTCGCGGCCGGGATACAGACCCGCTGCGCGCCGAGCCGCCTCGCCATCCGGTCCTGCACGGACGGCGGCCAGGCATCATCGTTCTCGCCGTAGAGGACGAGCACCGGCAAGCTGCCGAGGCCAGCCAGCGCTGCGGTCTGGTCCGGGCAGCTGAGCAGGTACGTGCCCATGGCGACCAGGCCCTCGGCGGAGTTGCGCAGCATGCGCTCGCGCAGGAACGCAATGATCGGCGCTGGCACGCCGTCGGCGGCGGCCTGCGGTCCTAGCTCGGCCTCCCAGAGCTCACGCACGCGCCGGGCACGCTGCGCCGGGCCGGCCTTCTCCAGGTCGGCGAGTACCGCGCGCAGCCTGGCCGCCCGCTGACCGCGAAGGCTGCCGGGGCCGGAGCCCAGCAGCGTGAGCGAGCTGATGCCGGCCGTCTGCGCCAGCACCGCTTGCCGCGCCACCAGGCCGCCGAGAGAGTGCCCGAGCAGGTGCACGCCACGGCCGTCCGTTCCGATGGCAGCGGCCAGGCTGGCGATATCCGCGGCGAGCTCAGCGGGCGCGTACGCACCGGGATCGGCTGGCCCCGGCGTCTCGTACTGCCCGCGCATGTCGATCGCGACCACCCGGCGGCCCGCCGCGGCGAGCGGCTGCAGCACGGCAAGGAAGTCTTCCTTGCTGCCGGTGTAGCCGGGAACGAGAAGCGCGGGCTTGCGCTCGCACGCGCCGATCCCGGGAATTGCTTCCAGCACCGCGAAGGATCCGCGGCTGGTCCGCACGTCGACCCGCCGGACCCGGTCAGGCAGGCCGAGCGTTCTTGGTGTGCTCACGGGGTCGCAGCCTACCCAGCAATACTTGGCATAAATCGCCCAAATGTCGAAGGTTAGCCGAGAGCCTACTGTGCGTCACCTTCGGCATTGGCGCGCTTGCGGCCGCGCCGGCGCCGCTTGCGGCTCGGCTGAGGCGGCCCGCTGCCCTCCGATGGCTCGCGCTGTGGCGGCCCCGCATCCTGGGCCTGGGATGCGCGAGCCGGCGTGCGGTCGGCCGGGGTGTTACCCGCCGGGGCGCTGCCCGCCGGGGCGCTGCCCGCCGGGGCGCTGCCCGCCGGGGCGCTGCCCGCCGGGGCGCTGCCGGGCGGTGCCGGGCTGGCCTCGGCGGCTGGCTGGTTGTCCAAGCCGGTCCCGAGGGCCGATCCCGCCCTGGCCGGCCGGTCTCCCCGATGTCCTCGAGTTCCTCGGCCTCGAGGCCGAGCCGGTCGCGCTTGGCCCGCGGCAGGACTGCCCGGGCGGTCGGCGGGATATTCAGCTCGGCGAACAGGTGATCGGAGGTGGAATAGGTCTCGGCGGGCTCCGGCTGGCCGAGGCCGAGACTGTCGTCGATGAGCTTCCAGCGCTGCATGTCACGCCAGTCGACGAAGGGGACGGCTACGCCGGCCCGCCCAGCCCGGCCGGTCCGCCCGATCCGGTGCAGATACGCCAGATCGTCCTCAGGACACTCGTAGTTCACCACGTGGGTGACGTCGTCTACGTCAAGCCCGCGCGCAGCCACGTCGGTGGCGACAAGCACGTCGACCTTCCCGCCGCGGAACGCCCGCATGGCCCGCTCGCGCTGGCCCTGGCCGAGGTCGCCGTGCACGGCGGCGGCGGCAAAGCCCCGCGTGGTCAGCGTGCTGGCCACCTGGTCGGCGGCGCGCTTGGTCCGGCAGAACACGATCGTCAGGCCGCGCCCGTCGGCCTGCAGCGCCCGGACCAGCACCTCGATCTTGTCCATCTGGTGGACGCGGAACACGTGCTGCTCGGTGGTCGGCACGCTGGCCGGCGCGTCATGCTGCTCGGCGCGCACATGAGTGGGCTGGCGCAGGTGCCGCCGGGCCAGCGTGACGACCTCGCCGGGCATCGTGGCCGAGAACAGCATGGTCTGCCGCTGCTGCGGCGTCAGCCGCAGGATGCGCTCGACGTCGGGCAGGAAGCCGAGATCGAGCATCTTGTCCGCCTCGTCCAGCACGAGCCCGCGGGCCTGCGACAGGTCCAGGTGCCGCTGCCTGGCCAGGTCGAGCAGGCGGCCCGGCGTGCCGACCACGATGTCGGCGGTGGCCAGCGCCTCGATCTGCGGCTCGTAGGCGCGCCCGCCGTACACGGTGACGACGTTGACGCCGCTGCGGGATCCGGCCAGCCGCAGGTCATCGCCGACCTGGATGGCAAGTTCCCTGGTGGGCACCACGACCAGCGCGCGCGGCGCGGCGGGCCTGCGTTCGGCCGGCTCGCCGAGCCGCTCGATCAGCGGGATGCCGAACGCGAGCGTCTTACCCGTTCCCGTCCTGGCCTGGCCGATGATGTCCTGGCCGTCCAGCGCCATCGGCAGCGCCAGGGCCTGGATCGGGAAAGCGGTGACGATCCCGGCGGCTTCGAGCACGTCGCAGATCGGGGCAGCGACTCCCAGGTCACGGAAGGTAAGGTCGGTGGCCGCGTCGTGAACGGGCCGTAGGTCGGTGGCCGCGTCGTGAACGGGCCGTAGGTCGGTGGCCGCGTTGTGAACGGGCCGTAGGTCGGTGACCGCTTGACCGGTCACGGTGTCAGCAAGCGCGGGCCGGTCTTCCGGCGCGCTCTGCATGGCCTGCGTAGTCAGGGCTTTCAGCCTCCATCAGTTGCCCGCTCCGTCTCGCCTCGCGCGGGTGCGCCAGGCGTCATGCGGCGCGGGCTCGCAATCAGCGTCCCCCGGCAGGAACGGGCCTGTCCGTCTCTCACGCGGCGCTACCGCGCGCCTGCGGAGAAGAAGTCCGGCACGGCGGCTGTGCGCCCCTGGGCTGCTGCTTCCATGGCATCCGGCGATCGCCGCGCCGTGCATTCAGTATCAACACGCAGGGGGTTTGCCGCATTCCTGCTGCGGATCACAGCACAGTCTAGCAAAAGTGACGGCCGGGGAGTTGTTACGCTGCGGTGGTGGCCGAAGGAGGCGTGGAGCGCCGGGAACAGCAGGCAGGCCAGGAAAGCCACGAACAGCGGGCCAGCCAGGAAATCAGGGAACAGGCAGCCGGCCAGGAAGGCCGAAACCAGCAGGTCGGCCAGGATGGCGGGGACCAGCAGGCCGGGCAGCAAAGCCGGGAACAGCAGGCCGGGCAGCAAAGCCGGGAACAGCAAGCCGGCTCCGACGGCGTCACCGACCTGCTTGGGCTGCTTTCCTATGCGTCGCTGGTGGGTTTTTTCCAGCTATCCGACGATGCCGCGCTGGCGGCATCCATTGACGATAAGGCAGCTCTTGCCGAGATGGCCGTCGCGGAATTCGGGCATTTCCGGCTGCTGCATGACCAGCTGAAGCGGACCGGCACCGAGCCTGCGGTGGCAATGCGCCCATTCGTTGACGTCATCGACGCGTTCCATGCCCAGACCGCGCCAGCGGATTGGCTGGAGGGCCTCGTCAAGGCTTATGTCGGCGACGGAATCGCGGCTGATTTCTACCGAACGGTGGCGCAGGTGCTGGATCCGCCGACGAAGGCACTCGTGATCGAGGTGCTGTCGGATACCGGGCATGCGGAGTTCGCGATCGCCCGGGTGCGGGCGGCGATTGAGGCCGACCCGAAGGTGGCAGGCCGGCTGGCGCTGTGGGCCCGGCGGCTGGTAGGCGAGGCGCTCGGCCAGGCGCAGCGGGTGACCGCCGAGCGCGAGCCGCTGGCCCGGCTGCTGGCCGGCGGTACGGCCAGCCAGCTCGGCGAGATCGGCCGGATGTTCGCCAGGCTGACCGACGCGCACGCACAGCGGATGGCGGCGCTTGGGCTGGCTGACTAGTCGGCCCGCCCAGCCGGTCTACCCAGCCCGCCCAGCCGGTCTACCCAGCCCGCCCAGCCGGTCGGCAGGCAGGGCCAGCCCGGGCGCGGCTCGCGGTTATTAACGGAATCCGACCCGGCGTGCCTCCGCGCTGCCCACGTCGACGTAGGCGATCTTGCTGGCGGGCACGAGCAACTTGCCGCCCTTCTCGTCCGACAGGGTGAACACGCCATTGTCGGCCGCCAGCGCGACGGCCAGTGCCGCCTCGATGTCCTCGTGCGACGTGCTGGTCTCGACCATCAGCTCGCGCTGCACGCACTGCATTCCGATCCTGACTTCCACAGCACTCCTCTCGCCTCTCGTTCGAGGCTAACCCTGTGCCGGCCGGGTACGGCGCTACCGCGGTAACGCAGCGCTACGCCGCGAGCGAAACACGGCGCGGGCGCGAGGCAAGGAAGCACGGCCGAGGCAAGGAAGAGGGAAGGGAGCGTCAGCCAGGCACCGTCGGCCAGCCGCTGATCGCGCGCCAGGGACCAGCCGGTCGCCGCCGTCCGCGGTCCGGAGCCGGGACAGCGCGCCAGCCGCCGCCCTCATACGGCAACAGCGTCGATGGCACGTTGCTGTCGTAACAGCGACAGCAGGTTCCCATTCACGCGGTTCGGCACGGGCGCTGATCGCGCGCCGGGGGTCAGCCGGTCGCTGTCGGCCGGGCGCTGATCGCGCGCCGGGGGTCAGCCGGTCGCCATCGGCCAGCCGCTGATCCCGCGCCAGGCCAGCCTGGACAGCAGCTGCTCGGCAGCGTCCTGCGGGATCGGACGGTTCGTGCTGAGCCAGTACCGGGAGCTGACCTGGGCCATTCCGACCAGCGCCACGCCCAGCAGGTGCGCCTCGGCCTCGCCGAGGCCAGCCTCGGCGTGGATGACCCGGCTGACCATCTCGGCGCACTCGGTCATGGTCCGCTCCAGCCGGGCGCGCACCGCTGGCTCGTTGCCCAGGTCGGACTCGAAGACCAGCCGGAACGCCTCGCCGCTGGTACCGACGTAGTCGAAGAACGCGCGGAAGGTGGCGGGCACCCGCTGCCTGTTGTCGGTGGTGGAGGACAGCGCATCCCGGACTATCGCCACGAGCTCGTCGGCGCTCTCGTCGAGCAGCGCCAGGTAGAGGTCAAGCTTGCCGGGAAAGTGCTGGTACAGCACGGGCTTGCTGACCCCGGCGCGGTCTGCGATGTCGTCCATCGCCGCCGCGTGGTAACCCTGTGCGACGAAGATCTCCTGGGCGGCTCCGAGTAGCTGCCGCCGCCTTGCCGGTCGCGGCAGCCGCGTGCCTGCCGACCTGGCCTGGCGCGTTGTGCTCACGAGTGTCTCCGGCGGTCTTGGGTAGCCCTGCTGGGATTTCGGTGTCATCTTACGACTAGCCGCGATCACTGCCAGGCCCGTTACGACCGCTGGCGCCGTGTCGGGCCATCCGCGCGGCAACGGGGCAGGGCCGGATCGAACATAGTGGCTAACCGTAGAATCCGGACAACGCTGCTTGTCTTAGCAGGTCGTCGCGGGGTAGGGAGACATCATGCGCAGCATGTGGAAGGGCGCGATTTCTTTTGGTCTGGTGATGATCCCAGTCAAGCTCTACACCGCGACGGAGACCAAGGACATCGCGTTCCGGCAGGTGCACCGCGAGGACGGCGGGCGGATAAGGTTCCGCCGGGTCTGCTCGATCGACGGCAACGAGGTGGCCTACGAAGACGTCGCCAAGGGATTCGAGTTGCCGACCGGCGAGATGGTGGTGCTGACCGAGGACGACATGGCCGACCTGCCGCTGCCGACCACGCGCAGTATTGAGGTCCTGCATTTCACCCCCGAGGACCAGATCGATCCGATTCTGTTTTCCCGCAGTTATTTCGTGGAGCCGGAGAAATCCGGTGCCCGCGCGTACGTGCTGCTGCGGGACGCGCTCGAGCGGTCAGGGAAGGTCGCCGTCGTCCAGGTGGCGCTGCGGCAGCGCGAGACGCTGGCCGCGCTGCGCAGCCGGGACGGCGTGCTCGTCCTTGAGACGCTGCTCTGGCCGGACGAGGTGCGCGAGCCCGACTTCGCCTTCCTCGACCAGGACATCGAGGTGAGGTCGCAAGAGCTGAAGATGGCGGCCTCGCTGATCGAGTCGATGACCGAGGAGTTCGACCCGGACGCGCATCACGACAACTACCGCGAGGCGCTGACCGAGCTTGTCGCCGCCAAGTCCGAGGGCCGAGACGTGATGCAGCCCGCCGAGTCAGTGCCCAAGGCCGAGCCGGCCAGCCTGGCCGACGCGCTGAAGGCGAGTATTGCCGCCGCCCGTGACGAGCACCGGCAGTCCAGCCAGCGGCGGGCCAAGACCAGCCAGGCGAAGCCGAGGTCCAAGGGCCCGGCCAGCGAGACGGGGGACGGCGCGCAGGAGCGGCGCCGCACCCGCCGCCGGGCCAGCGCCTGACCGGCCCCGGGGAAGCGGCCGTGAACCATCCGATCCCGGTATGGCCGGGCGGGCTCGTATCGCTGCCCGGCGGCGACGTCTACGTCCGGTCGGCCCCGGCCGATACGGCAGGCTCGGCCACGATGCGCACCGAGCACGCGGTGTTCGTGCACGGCCTCGGCGGGTCGGCCACGAACTGGACCGACCTGATGGACCTGCTGCGCAGGCCCGCGCACGGCGTACAGGCGGGCGGCGGGCAGGCTGGCGGCGGGCACGCGTACAGCGCACAGGCGGGCGGCGGGCAGCCGGGCGGCGGGCAGCCGGGCGACGGACAGCCGGGCGCCGGGCAGGCTGGCGGCGGGCACGCGCACAGCGCACAGGCGGGCGGCGCACAGGCGGGCGGCGGGCAGCCGGGCGGCGGGCAGGCTGGCGGCGGGCTCGCGCACGGCGTACAGGCGGGCGGCGGGCAGCCGGGTGGCGCGCCCGTGGCGGTCCCTGCGCTGGCCGGCCAGGCGGTTGACCTGCCCGGCTTCGGGTTTTCCCCAGTGCCAGCCGACGGCGACTACTCGATCGACGCCAAGGCCAGGATCGTCATCGAGCTGATCGAGCACTACCGCCGCTGGCCGGTGCACCTGGTCGGCAACTCGCTCGGCGGCTCGGTGGCCGTCCGGGTGGCCGCCCGCCGCCCGGACCTGGTCAAGACGCTGACGCTGGTCTCGCCGGCGCTGCCTGACCTGCTTCCCCGGGTGATACCGCTGCGCGTCAGCGTGCTCTGCGTGCCCGGGGTCGCCGAGTGGGTGATGCGCAGGCTGGACCGCCATACCGCCGAGTCACGGACCCTTGGCACCATCCAGGAGGTTTACTCCGACCCTGGCCTGATGCACCCGCTGCGGTACGCCGAGGAGGCTGCCGAGGTGCAGCGCAGGGACGAGCTCGACTACGTGCACCAGGTGATGATCGGCTCGGCCCGCGGGCTGGTGCGCGAGTACCTGCGCCCCGGCCCGCTATCGCTCTGGCGTGACGCCGGCCGGGTGACGGCGCCCACCCTGGTGCTCTACGGCAGCCACGACCGGCTGGTCAGGGCGGCGATGGCGAGCAAGGCGGCGCGGGCATTCCCGGCCGCGCGGGTTCTCGTGCTGCCGCGGATGGGGCACGTGGCGATGATGGAACGGCCGGACCTGGTGGCCGCTGCGATGTGGGAACTGCTGGCCAGCGTGGCCGGCCGGGCCGGAAAGACCACCGAAACGGATGAGAAACGGAGCGCACCGCAGCATGCCGCTACGCAGGCCGACACCGGAGCAGCCGGCTGACCCTGGCGGCGCGCCCGGGCCGCCGGCGTCGGCCTCCTGGCT
>WNGG01005443.1_pt1 | contig 18344 bp, 16 predicted proteins | sample 5400661 | NCBI WGS metagenome assembly WNGG01 (sample SAMN13153372, study PRJNA577476) | soil metagenome | isolation source: 100 cm soil or saprolite under Garry oak tree replicate 1 | place: USA:California | collected 2016-06-15
ATTCCGCGCCGCGGTACAGCTCGGTGTGGCCTTTTTGCCGGCCGAATCCCTTGACTTCGGTGACGGTGATGCCCTGCACGCCGATGGCGGACAGGGCTTCGCGCACCTCGTCAAGCTTGAACGGCTTGATAATTGCTGTAACTAGTTTCATGAGTTCCCTCCTGAAGTTGAGTGCCTGTTTCCGAGGAGATCAGAACTTGTAGATGCCCTGTACGGCGGCAGTCACCAAGCTCTTGCTGGTTGCGCCGGTCGAGTCGGTGAAGACTGCGGTGTCGGCGCGATCCGTGCGCACTTCGCCGCGCAGCTCGAAGCTCGCGCTCGGCAGATAGGACAAGGTCACGGTCGCTTCCGTGTACTTGACTTTCGTACCCAAAGTACCGAAGTGGAAGCCATCCTTGTCGTCGAACGACTCGCCACGCAACGCCGCGCGCCACTTCGGATTGAGCATGTAGGTGACGTAGCCCGCGAAGCCGCTGTATTTCGCCGTGCCGCCCGTCAGCGAGGCCTTTTCTTGGCTGACGCTCAGGAATTCCAGGCCGATGCTCAAGGGATCGCTGATGGCGTAGCTCGCAACGGCATTAAAGCTGTTGCGCACGCCGTCCACGGACGTACCTGGAGGATTGTTGGGAGTGGCAAAGGGTACCGTCTCCTTGCCGTAGTAATCCGAGATCGTCAGAGTCAGCGGCTTGATGGGATTGAGCGTTGCGCCGAGCTCCAATGTCTTGCCCTTGTTCGAGTCGGTGAGTTGATCCCAGCCGTTGTTGACGCCCGCGTACAGGGTGGCCGTGTCGCTTGCGGTGTAACTTGCTCGCACGCCGGTATGAGTGAACGGTATGGCGCCAAACAGGATCGAGTGGGAGAAGTTGGGGTTGGTCGGACTCCAGATCACCTCACTGCCCTGCAGCGTCACGAACTTGCCTGCCATCACCGTGAGGGGGCCTTTCGCGTATTGCGCGAAGGCTTGGGTGACGTCGAACATGGAGCCGCCGGCTGTTAACCCAGAGCCGCCGTTGGACGACAGTTCTGGAAAGGAGTGGATCACTTGAGCATCCGATCCCGCGGTGAGGTTGACCAAGCCTCCGAAGCCCTCTTTGGGCTGCTTGGCAACCATCAGCCCGAATTGATGCAGGGTGAAAGAGTTGTTCTGCGCGTCGAATACCCGCGGTGAGAATCCTCCAGTCGCAGGATCGATGTTCTTATTTGCATACGAGTACGCAGCATCGATATAACCGCTCACGCTGATGCCCGAGGCATCGAGGATCTTGTCGAGCGTGGGGACAGCTTGCGCAAGCGCGGTAGCGGGGGCGGCAAAAGCCGCAGAGACAGCTGAAGCGAGTACGAGTTTTTTCATTGGAACACCTCTCCTGGGGTAAAAAGACTAGCGAGCTTCAGCACGGCCCGTGCCAGTTTATTTACCCCGCAACATCATATTGTTATAGGCGGAGCCTGCTGAACGGGGCTTGCTCGATGCACTAATGTGGAGCGTAAAGAAACTGTCACGCACTGCGGACGTGCAGTCGGCCAAGGCTGGGGGGATGGCGTTAATCCCCGTGCTAGACTCGACCGACGACGATGCCCCAAGCCCGAATACTCGAAGACCTCAGCGCGAGAATCAGCGAATTTCTCGCCGCCAGCCCGGCCAAAGACCTGGAAAAGAACCTGCGGGCGCTGCTGAGCGCTGCTTTTTCCAGGCTCGATCTGGCGACGCGCGAGGAACTCGAGATCCAGATTAAGGTGCTCGCCCGCACCCGCGAGAAGCTCGCCGAGCTGGAAGCGCGCGTCGCCGAACTCGAGGCTGGGCTCGGGCAGAAGTAAGCCGCGATGTCGCTCGCGGTGCTCCACAGCCGGGCGCTCTCGGGGCTGGACGCGCCGGAAGTCACGGTCGAGGTGCATCTTGCCAACGGCCTGCCCTCGTTTACCATTGTCGGCCTGCCGGACACCGAGGTGAAAGAGAGCCGGGAGCGCGTGCGCGCCGCGCTTGTGAACTCCCGCTTCGAGTTTCCCGCGCGGCGCATCACCGTCAATCTCGCCCCGGCCGAACTGCCCAAGGAAAGCGGACGCTTCGATCTGCCGATCGCGCTCGGCATCCTCGCCGCCTCGCACCAGCTCGAGGCCGACGGCTTCTCGAAATACGAATTCGCGGGCGAGCTGTCGCTGACGGGCGAGTTGCGGCCGGTGCGCGGGGCGCTCGCGATGACTTGGCGAGCGGCGCAAGATGGCCGGGCATTTGTCCTGCCGTCCCGGAGTGCCGACGAAGCCGCGCTGGTTAGTGGCGCGAATATCTATCAGGCATGCTCGCTGCTCGATGTCTGCGCCCACCTGGCCGGCCGGCAGCAGATGCCGCGCCCGTCGGGGCGACCTACGATCATTCCACCGAATTACCCCGACCTCGCGGAAGTGAAAGGCCAGGCGCAGGCCAAGCGCGCGCTCGAAGTCGCGGCCGCAGGCGGCCACAGTGTGCTCATGGTCGGGCCGCCCGGTACCGGGAAATCGATGCTCGCGGCCCGCTTCCCGGGTTTGCTGCCGCCGATGAGCGGCGAAGAAGCGCTCGAGTCCGCGGCGCTCGCTTCGCTGGGCTCGAGCGGCTTTCGCCTGGAGAACTGGAAACAGCGGCCGTTCCGCGCGCCGCACCACTCGGCATCCGGCGTCGCGCTGGTCGGCGGAGGAAGCGACCCGCGCCCCGGCGAAATATCCCTTGCGCACAACGGCGTGCTGTTTCTGGACGAGTTGCCGGAGTTCGACCGCAGAGTGCTCGAAGCGCTGCGCGAGCCGCTCGAATCCGGCCGCGTTGCCATCTCGCGGGCCGCCCGCCAGGCCGAGTATCCGGCGCGCTTCCAGCTGATCGGCGCAATGAATCCTTGCCCTTGCGGGTATCTGGGACATTTCAGCGGCAAGTGTCGCTGCACGCCCGACCAGATTGCGCGCTACCGCTGCAGGCTCTCGGGACCGCTGCTCGATCGTATCGATATTCAGATCGAAGTGCCCGCGCTGCGCGAAGACGAGCTCGTGCAGGCGGGCCGAGGGGAAAGCTCTTCGCAGGTCCGGGAGCGCGTCGAACGGGCGCGCGGACGACAGCTCGAACGCCAGGGCAAGGACAACACCCGGCTCGGCCCCCGCGAAGTCGAGCGGCTCTGCGCCGTCGAGGACAAGGCGGGCGCGCTGCTGAAGCAGGCGATCGCGCGGCTGCACCTGTCCGCGCGCGCGTATCACCGGGTGCTGAAGCTCGGTCGAACCATCGCCGATCTTGCCGGCGAAACGACCATCGGCGTCGCCCACGTCGCCGAGGCGATCCAGTACCGGCGCTTCGACCGCGCTCTTTAGATTTTCCGCGCGCAAACGCTGCGTTGCTTACGTTTGCTGCAGCCGCAGCTTCGAAGCCCGCTCGCATATCACTCCAGGGTTACATATTTGTTGCGCTCATACGTCCGCAACCCGGGGTTGAGTTCGAAGTTTTGAGGCGTTCCTGCAGTATTAACACCAACGTCTTACTTGGCAGACGTGATGACGTAGTCCGAGCCTTGCTGGACGAATTCGAACTCGACCTTCTTTCCTGAGGGAAGCTTGTCGAGCAGCGCCTTGTCCTTGACGTCGTAGGCCATCGTCATCGCCGGCCACTTCAGGCTCTGGACGGGGCCGTGAGCGATGGTGACCTTGCCGTTCACCTGGTCGACTTTGGTCACGGTGCCGCTGCCTTTGTGTGTCTGGGCCTGAGACTTCTTGTCTCCGCTGGGGCCTTTCTTGTCCTTGCCCATGTCCATTCCCTTCATGTCCATCCCGCCCATGCCCTGGGCGCGGCCCAAGGGAATTGCTGCAACGGACAAAACAAGAACGGCTGCTATGGCGAAACAGTATGCTTTTTTCATGCCGGTACTTCCTTTGCGTGGGCGGGCAAGCGCCCCACAGAGAGTCATGGGAACGAGCATGGAAACGCGCTTCTTCATCGATTTCTCCTTCATAGTTGAAGCTGCTGACCGTGCGGCCCACTTTAGGTTGTGGGCTTCACTTGCAAACGAGCTTCCGTGCCGCTGCGGCTAATTGCGATTTCTTTCACCAGCACGTAGATCGCGGGGATCACGATGAGGCTAAGGACAGTAGCGGAGATCATTCCCCCGACCATAGGCGCGGCGATGCGGCGCATTACCTCGGAGCCGGTTCCGGTGCCCCACATGATGGGCAGCAACCCCGCGATGATGGCAAACACCGTCATCATCACCGGGCGCACCCGTAGCGCCGCGCCCTGCATGACCGTTTCATAGAGATCAGCGGTCGTAATGCGCTCTCCCGTGGCGCGGCGTTTCGCTATCAGGGCGTTAAGCGCTTGATCGAGGTAGATGAGCATGACGACGCCGATCTCGGCAGCGACCCCGGCCAGCGCGATGAAACCAACCGCTACCGCCACGCTCAAGTTGTAATCGAGCAGGTACATCAGCCAGATTCCGCCCACCAGCGAGAACGGCACCGACAGCATCACGATCAAGGTCTCGGTGAGCCGCTTGAAGGCGAGATACAGCAGCACAAAGATCAGCAGGGCGGTGATCGGAACCACGACTTTCATGCGTTCCTTGGCCCGTTCGAGGTACTCGAACTGGCCGCTCCAGGTAATGAAATAGCCCGGCGGGAATTTCACCTGCTCGCGCACCGCTTTTTGCGCGTCCGCGACGTAGCCCCCGATGTCGCGGTCGCGGATGTCCACGAAGATGTAGGCTGAAAGCAGGGCGTTCTCGGTGCGGATGCCCGGCGGCCCCTGGGTCAGCGACACCTTCGCGACTTGTCCGAGCGGAACCATTGCCCCGCTCATCCCCGGCGCCATCGCGCCGCCCATCCCCGGCGCCGTCGCGCCGCTCATCCCCGGCGCCGTCGCGCCGCCCGTCCCCGGCACCATCGTTCCGTTCATCACCGGCACCAGCACCTGGGTGGCGATCGCCTGCGGGTCGTTGCGCAGCTCGCGCGGGTAGCGCACGATCACCCCGAAGCGCTCGCGCCCTTCGACAGTGGTAGTCACCATATCCCCGCCGAGCGCGGTGGTGACGACGTCCAGCAGATCGCCCACCGCCAGCCCGTAGCGAGCGAGCGCCATGCGGTCCGGTTCGATGTCCAGAAAGAGGCCGCCCGTGATGCGCTCGGCAAAGGCGCTGGTGGTTCCGGGCACGGTCTTGACCACGGTCTCGATCTGCTTGGCCAGACGCTCCATTTCGGCCAAGTCCTTGCCGAACACCTTGATCCCGATCGGCGTGCGGATGCCGGTCGAAAGCATGTCGATGCGCGCCTTGATCGGCATGGTCCAGGCGTTGCTCACCCCTGGCATCGCAACCGCCTTGTCCAACTCGGCGATCAGTTTGTCCACCGTCATGCCGGGACGCCATTCGCTTTCCGGCTTCAAATTGATCACGGTCTCGAACATCTCGACCGGCGCTGGATCGGTCGCAGTGTTGGCCCGTCCGGCCTTGCCGAACACCGATGCGACTTCGGGAAAGCTCTTGATGATGCGGTCCTGGATCTGCAACGTCTCCGCCGCCTTGGTGACCGACATGGTCGGCAGGCTGGTCGGCATGTACATGAGCGTGCCTTCGTTAAGGGTCGGCATGAATTCCGTCCCCAGCTGCAGCGCGGGCACGACCGATAATCCCATCACTCCGATCGCGATCGCGATCGTGAGTTTTTTCCAGCGTATGATCCATCCGATCACCGGACGGTAAGCCCAGATCAGAAACCGGCTCACCGGATTGCGATGTTCCGGCAAGACCCTGCCGCGAATGAACAGCAGCATCAACACCGGCACCAGTGTGATCGAGAGCAGCGATGCGCCGGCCATGGCGAAGGTCTTGGTGTAGGCGAGCGGCTGGAACAGCCGGCCTTCCTGGGCTTCGAGCGTGAACACAGGGAGGAAGGAGATGGTGATGATGAGCATGCTGAAAAACAGCGCCGGTCCCACTTCGCGGCACGCCGTGAGAATGGCTTCCAGCCGCGGGGCGCCCGGCGGGAGGGGCTCGAGATGCTTGTGGGCGTTCTCGATCATCACCACCGCGGCGGGCACCATCGCGCCGATGGCAATCGCGATGCCGCCCAGACTCATGATGTTGGAGTTGAGGCCGAGGAAGCGCATCGCGATGAAGGCGATCAGCACGCCAATCGGCAGCATGACGATCGCGACCAGCGCGCTTCTGACGTGCAGCAGGAACGCGATTAACACCAGCGCTACGATCGCGCTTTCCTCGAGCAGGGTCCGCTTGAGATTGTCGATGGCGCGGTAGATCAGGTCGGAGCGGTCGTAGACCGGCTCGAGGGTGACGCCTTGCGGCAGTCCGCTTGCGATCTCCGCGATCTTGGACTTCAGGTTGCCGATGACGTCGAGTGCGTTCTGGCCATAGCGCGCTATCGCGATCCCCGCGACGACTTCACCGTCGCCGTTCAACTCGGTGATGCCGCGGCGCTCATCGGGGCCGAGCTCCACGCGCGCTACATCCTTGAGCAGCACTGGGATGCCGCGTTCCGCTTTGACCACCAGCTGTTCGAGGTCCGGCACCCCGCGCAGGTAGCCGCGTCCGCGCACCATGAACTCGTTTTCCGACATTTCCACTGCGCGGCCGCCGACATCGGTGTTGCTCATGCGGATGACCTGCGTGATTTTCGAAAGCGGAATGCCGTAAGCCTGCAGCTTGCGCGGATCGACGATCACCTGGTATTGCTGAACGAAGCCGCCCACGCTCGCCACCTCCGCCACGCCCTGTGCCTTGGTGAGCTGGTAGCGGATGAACCAGTCTTGTAGGGTGCGCAACTCCGCAAGCGAGCGCTTCGCGCCGATCACGGCGTATTGGTAAACCCAGCCCACGCCGGTTGCATCCGGCCCCAGCGACGGGGTGACGCCTGGCGGCAGCCGTGCGGCGGCGAAGTTCAGATATTCGAGTATCCGTGAGCGCGCCCAGTAGAGGTCGGTGCCGTCCTCGAAAATGACATAGACGAAAGACGCGCCGAAGAACGAAAACCCGCGCACCACTTTCGAGCGCGGCACGCTCAACATCGCGGTCGTGAGCGGATAGGTGACCTGGTCTTCCACCACCTGCGGCGCCTGGCCCGGATACTCGGTGTAGATGATCACCTGCACATCCGAGAGGTCGGGAATGGCATCGAGCGGGGTTTTTATCATGGCGTAGATGCCGGCGCCTACGACGAAAATCGTTCCTAGCAGCACCAGGAACACGTTGCGCAGGGACCATTCGATGATGCGGTTCAGCATGTCAGTTCCCCTTTTGCCCTGGGGTGCCTGCCGGCGCGCGCTGCACCGGCTGCACCGCAGTGGGCGCGATGCGGGTAATGAGGAACTCGCCCGGGCTCTGCTGTGCGATATCGATCTCGACGCTCTGGCCGGGCTTGACGCCCTTCAGCAGCGCCTTGTCCTTGACCTGGAAGTCCATGGTCATCGCCGGCAAGTTGAGGCTGGCGATCGGGCCATGTTCGATGTTGACGCTGCCGGTTTGCGGGTCTAGCGCGCGCACCGTGCCCTGGCCCCTGTGCACCTGGCCGGGCGCGGCAGCCGAACTTTGCGCTGCGGCCGGTTTCTGCTCGGGGCTGCCGAAGGTTCCCAGCGCCGACCTGAGATTGCTTTCGGAATCGATCAGGAAGTTAGCGGTGACCACCACGTTTTCCCCGGCTTGGATCCCGTCGAGCACCTCGACGTAACCATCGGCATACATGCCGAGCTTGACCAGGCGCGGTTCGAACAATCCCTCCCCGCGCTGCACCAGCACGATTTGCCGCGTGCCGCTGTCGAGCACCGCGGAATCGGGCACCGCCAGCGCCTTTGCCTTGGAGCGGCCCGCGAGCAGTTCAACGCTCGCGTACATCGCTGGCTTGAGCAAGCCGCCTGCATTGGCGAGTTCGATGCGCACTTTTGCGGTGCGGGTCTCGGGCGTCACCGTCGGATAGACAAAGGCCACCTTGCCGGCGAACGTTTTGCCGGGGTAGGCGTTGACCATGATCCTGGCGGACTGGCCCTGCTGCACCAGCGCGATGTCCTGCTCGAAGACGTCCGCGAGCAGCCACAACGAGGACAGGTTCGAGATTTTATACAGCACTTCTCCCGACATGAAACGCATGCCTTTCAGCGCCGGCTTTTCCAGCACCACGCCGCCGACCGGCGAGCGCAACGTCAGCGTTTGCCTGGCGGTGCCCTCCTTCTGCAGCCGCTGCAACTCTTCGTCCGAAATGTCCCAGTTGCGCAGCCGCTGCAGGGCGCTTGCCATCAACTGACGCATGCTGGCCTGGATCTCCGGGCTGCCGTCCTTGACCGATTCCGCGCCTTTCCAGGCGATGACGTATTCCTGTTGCGCAATGCTAAGGTCGGGGCTATAGATTTCCATCAGCGGCTGCCCGCGCGTGACGTGCTCGCCGGTGGTGTTGACATACAGCCGATCGATCCAGCCTTCGAATTTGGGCGCAACCGTATAGAGCTGGCGCTCGTCCACCTGGACGGTGCCCACGGCGCGCACGGTGCGAGTGAGTTGGCGCAGTGCAGCCGTTTCCGTTTTGACGCCCAGCTTCTGCACCTTGTCGATGCTGATTTTCACCAGCGGCCCAGTGGCTTCGGGCTCTTCGCCTTCGTAGACGGGGACATAGTCCATCCCCATCTGGTCCTTCTTCGGCACCGGCGAGGCGTCCGGCAGGCCCATCGGGTTACGGTAGTAAAGGATTTTTCTCTTGGCCTCGCCTTTTTCCGCGGTCGTCATTGCGGCGCTTGCTTCGGCGATCTGCTTTCCGCCTTCCGCGTGGCGCGTACCCCACCAGTAACCGGCAGCCAGCGCCGCCATGACCAGAACGATCACAAAGATCGAGGTGACTATTCGTTTCATATTCCGTCTCCAGTTGCGCCTCGCGCCTCGGTTCGTTTCACAGCGGCGACCTGCCGGTCAGCAGATCGATTTCGGCCAGCGCCTTGTTGTAGTTGGCCACCGCAGTGGCATAGGCGATTTCGTAGTTGAAAACCGTCATCTGGTTGTCGAGTAGCGTGAAGAAGTCAACGCGATTGACTTTGTATGCGGCGAGCGCTGCTTCGACCGTGAGCTTGGCCTGGGGGAGGACGTCGTTCTGGTACAAGCGCGCCGACCGCAGGTTCTGCTCGGCGCCGGCGACCTGGTGACCCAGCTTCATGGTGACCTCGTTACGCTGCGCTTGGTACATGCTCATGGCCTGCTCGCGCATCGCCTGGGCTTCAGCTATGCGTGGATCGATCTTGTTCTCGCGCCACACCGGCAAATTGATCCCCACGGTCAAGCCGATCATGTCCGAACGCCTGGTTCCGTCCGGCATGTTGTCGCGCTGTCCGTACGAAAACATCACGTCAAAGTCGGGGTAATATTCTTTACGCGCCAGATCGAGCATCTTGTCGTTGCGGGCGATCATGCTCTGCAGGGCGAGCAGCTGCGGGCGCTCACGCAGCGCTTGTTCGCGCAATGCGTCGAATTGCAGGGGCAGTTCCTTTAGCTGCGGTGTTTCTGGCAGCGGCGCGGCGGCATTGGGGCCGCGGCCAAGCGCGCGATTGAACTCGGCTTCGGTCATCAAGCGATCGCGGCCGAGCTTGATCAACTCGTCTATCATTCTTGAGGATTGCGTCTGCGCCTTGAGCACGTCAGCCTGGCTACCCTGTCCGACCGCGTAACGCGCTTCGGCGATCTTAAGGAATTGATCGAGGATGAGCTTGTTCTTTTCCGTCAACCGTATCGAATCGACCACCAGACCGAGATCGAAATACGCAACTCTTATTTCACGCGCCACGCGGTTAATGGTTTCCTGGTAGCCGTAGCCGACCGATTCTGCATCCCGTGCGGCGACATCCTGGCGCAAGTCGCGCTTGCCGGGATAGGGAAATCGCTGCGATAGACCGATCATTTTCATCGTCATGTCGTCTTGGTTGAACCGCAGCGAGTTGCTTGGCAGGTTGATCACCCCGGCTTGGAGCATCGGGTCGTCGAGCGCGCTAGCCGGCGCGATTCTTTGCTGCGCCGCTTCTTTTTCCTTCTGCGCCGCCCGGATTTCTGGATTGTTCTGCAGCGCCTCGGCCACCAGATTCCCGAGCGAAGTGGTGGCGCGAATCGCCGGCCGTGGTTCGCCCGGCTGCGACGGCTCGGCGGCTGGCGCCAGCAGCGGCAGCCCGGCGACCACAGACCAGAGCACAGCTTGTAGATAATGCCCGAAGGGCACAGGCGCCCCGCGGAATTGACACCACCTCGGGAATGACCCGAACTGTACGAACGACATGACGCACCTCCGTAAAAATGGTCCAACCTGCCTACTCACACGGGCGTGCCGCGCCCGCCGCGGTAAGCGGCTTCGGCAGCCTCGATCGACGCCTGCGTTTCCTCGGCGACCGTCCCGAGCATCGTGCCCATTCGCTCGACGTAGTAGCGGTCCATCCACGCGAGCGCCGCATCGCGCTGCACGTTCGCAAGCCAGAGAGCCGAGCGCCCAACGCAAAATTCGCGTACTGCCGTAATTCTTGAAAAACGTCATGTCAACTCCGCGGGTCCAGCATTTGTGACGACTGACAATGGACATCGCCTTGTAGCGTTCCGGGCCTCTACGTGCGCCTCTATGCCAACGGACTTCGAGGCGCGCGAGACCCCCGCAGGTCTCGGGAAGCGAGCAGATTTCCTCGCGCGCCGATAGACGCGGGGCTAGGCGGAAGCGCGATGCTCGGCTGACTGCCGAGCGCTCGCGCTATGGAGAGAGAGGGTTAAGTCTGGTAGCTGCAGAAGAGAATCTGCAGCGGTGGTCCAACGGCAGATACGCTGGAGAACGATACCGGCGCGCGTACGTCCTGCCTCGAAGGCACGGAGGAAACGACCTCCGTTACAGGTGGGGCGACGGTGAGAAAATGAAGATCGACGGCCTGGTTCGGACGGTCGGCATGCAGGCAATGAGCGAGACAAAGGCGTTTACCGAGAAGTACACCTTCGCAATCATGAGCCGGGTCGTCGGTGTTAATCAGGTGGACCGCCATCGGCTTGGTCAGCGTGCACGCCTGGGCCGAGACCACTGCCTGAGCGAAAAGCAGGAAGCCCGCCATGAACAAGACGACGTTCTTTATCGCTCTTCGCTTAAGGACTCGAACCATCTGCCCTCAGACAGGAACCCGTTCAGGGGGTTCAATTGACGAACAATACCATATCAGGCTTGGTCGCCACGACGGCCACCGCCGCTGAGCGGCACAAGGCTATATCAGCGCAGTAGCTGCTGAAGCGCGCAAAGGCCCCGGCTGAATGCCGGGCTTTTTTTTCTGGTGTGGAGCGCCTGCTCCTCAGGGGTGCCCGGCGTTGAGACCGGGAAGCGACCATTCCTTCACCGGCATCGGTCCGATGTCCGGTTTGCCGAGCGCGGGAGGTTCGAGCGCATACAATCCGGTGTCGGTGGAAAGCGATGTTCGTCGGGTCGGTCGCGTCCCAGATACGGATGCCGCGCAAGCCCGGCCCCTGCTTGGTCTGTTCGATCAGGCTCGGGTCGTCGTACTTGCCGTTCGGCGCCGTCGCCGTGGTCGAAGTGATCGGCGAGGACGCTCCGGTGACGAGGATCCATTTGCCGAGCTTTTTGTTGTAGGCGACCTGCAGCTGCGAGCCTTTGAACGCGCCGTGCTTCACGAGCTTCGGCGCGCGCGGGTCGGTGACGTCGATCACGTCGCCGTTTTGCAGCATCAACCGACGCGACCCGATCGCCATCATCTGCAGTTTGTGGCCGCGTTCCTCGCCGAGCTGGAACACCCCGAGCACCCGCATGTTCTTCGCGTAGCTGTTGCGGTCGAGATACTCGAGGCTTCCCTTATGAGGATGCGGATGCTGGTTGGCTAAGACGCTGCTGGATGACGCCGCGATCGCAAGCGCGGCGAGGACGCCCGCCGCGATGGTATTCCTGCGAGTGAAGGTGATCACTTGGAGTCCTCCTTGAGCTTGGCGCCTGCGGATCTAGCCGCGAAATGAGGGCTGTTTCACGCCCGCAGCAGCGGGCGCAGCTTGCGCACGTCGCCTAACGTCTCCAGATTCCATATCGCGTCGCAGAGTTTGTGTGCGCGCGTCTTGCCGAGGACGGGCGCCGTCAGATCGCGGCTCTTCGCGCCCACTTCTTCCCGGCTCATCGGATTCTCGGGCGTCCCGCGCACGGCCGCGGTGTGGTGTCTGAGCTGGCGGCCGTCGCGCAACCGAATCTCGACGATGCCCTCCCTGCGAGGCAGGGCTCGGGTCAGTTCGTCATCGCCGCGAAGCTCGATGCGGCTGCGCAGCGCAAGCAGCTTGCGGTCGCGCATGCGGTTCTCGTCGTGCGACGACCTGAAAGTCACCGTCCCGTCCGCCAGCATCAAGGCGCACAGATGCTGCATGCAGATATCGGGCATGTTGCGGTTGTCCGTGGTGTTCGCGCCCAGATGCGCGACCCGCACCACGAGCCCCTCCACGTCCTCGCTCTGGATGCGGTGCTCGCGGATGAGCTCGAGCAGCGAGTCGAGCGGCGCCTGGATCGGCGAACCCACCGACCAGCGCTTGATATCCGTGCGCATGATCTCATAGGTGTCGCCCAATCCATGCACGAGCTTCTCCGGATCCGGCGCGCGGCCATAGGCGACGAAGAAGCCGCGCTCCCCCGAGAAAACGTCCTCCACGCCGGTGAACCCATGGCCGACCATCGCCGCTGCCGAAACGCCGTTGCGCGCAGGCATTCCGCCGAAGTCGAACGCCTTCTCCACATGTCTCTCGTCGCGCATCCAGCACGAGATGCCCGAGGCCTGCTGCGCTGCATACGAAAGCAGATGCCGCACCTGGCGTTCGCCCAATCCCGCGAGCGCCCCAGCGGCCGCTGCGGCGCCGAATGTCGGCCCGAAGCTGTGCGTCGAGTGGCCGTCGGCGCGGAACTGGATCGCATCGAGCGATTGCGTCAGCCGGCAACCGATGTCGTAGCCGAGGGCGACGGCACGAAGCAACGCCGTACCGTTTCTGTGCCCGCGCTCTGCCATGGCGAGCGCCGCCGAGACGATGCCACAGCCCGGGTGCGTCTGCGAAGGCGAATGTGAGTCATCGGTCTCGTCGGCGTGGGCGAGCATGCCGTTGGCGAGCGCCGCGTTTGCCGCGGCGGTGACGACGCTACTGCCGATCACGCAGGCTTCCTTGGCGCCGCCGAGCGTACTGGCGAAAGAAATCGCCTTTCTTCCCGGAGGCAGTCGCGAGCCCGATACCATCGCTGCGATGGTGTCGAGCACGTGGTGCTTGGTTTTTTCCAGTACCGCGGGCGGCAACGGCTTGCGCGGCGCTTGAGCGATATAAGCGCCCAGACGCCGCATGACCGGAGAAATTTCCGGGGCCGATTCTCTGTTCACGGCGTGGACCTGATCTCGTCGAAAGTGATCGCGCGTCAACCCGCGCGTTGGTCACCGGCTCGCACGCGCGAAGTTAAGCGGCGCTCCCAGTCTGCTCCGACGCCATTTTACGCGAACCGCTTTCCGGCACGCCGCCAATCTGAGTATCATGTCCGTCAGGCTGTGGTAATTTGTGCGGGCAAATTTCAAAGGGAAGCAAGATGAAAAAACGCCTGGGGTTCACGATGCTGATGTTGTCCGCGTTTGGGGGCGCCGCGATGGGGGCTGAAATCAAGGTGCTGAGCGTCGGCGCGGTCGAGCCGGCACTCGTCAAGCTCGCCGATCAATTCCGGCGCGACACGGGCAACAGGGTGAAGATCCAATTCGGCACCGCGCCGCAGCTCGCCAAGCGCCTCGCGGACGGTGAGTCGGCCGACGTCCTGATCGCTCCGCCGTCGGTCGTGGAGGCGCAGGTAAAAACCGGCAAGATCGCCGCCGAGGGCCGGGTGATCGTCGGCCGCGTCGGCGTCGGCGTGACGGTTCGAGCCGACGCCCCGAGTCCCGACATCGCCACTCTCGATGCGTTCAAGCTGACGCTCCTCAACGCCGACTCGGTCGTCTACAACCAGGCGTCGACCGGGCTGTATCTGGAGAAGCTGTTCGACCTCATGGGTATCGGCGAGCAGTTGAAGGGGAGGACGACGCGCTACGCGAACGGCGCCCAGGTGCTCGAGCATGTGATCGGCGGCAAGGGCAACGAGATCGGCTTTGGCGCGATCACGGAAATCAGGCTGTTCGAGCCGAAGGGGCTGAGATTCGTCGGGCCGCTGCCCGCGCAAATCCAGAACTACACGCGGGCATCGATTAGCGCGCGAACTCCAGGATGTCGAACCCCGCGTACCGGTCGCCGATGTAGATCAGGCCGCGCTCATCGACGTCGACGTCGTTGGTCTGCGGCGCGGCTTTTCCCGGAGCCGGCTCGGGGATGAAGAATCCGACTTCGCGAGGCGCGAGCGGGTCGGCGATATCGACGATGCGCAAGCCCCCCGCGAACCACGCGCAGTAAACGAGCGTGTCCTTCATGTGCTCCTGGAACTGGTGCGCGCCGAAGCGCCCGGGCGTTGCCCGGCTCCACGGCGAATCGAGCTCGCTCACCTCGTAGATCGAAAGCGGCTTGATCTGCGCGAGATCGGTGACGTCCAGCACCCACAGGCAAGCGTGCGGCCGGCCGCGGCGGCGTTCCACCTCCTTTGCGTCGTGCGCGTGGTCCTCTTCGTCGATCGCGAGCGCGATGCGCTTGCCTTCGACCGGGAAGGGAACCGGCATAAAGGTGTGCGAAGGTTCTGGAAACGGCGGATGGTAGTTGTATTCACCGATGGTGCGCGGGGCGCGGATGTCGGAGACGTCGATCACGTGCAACCCCGCGTGCCAGCAGCCGGCCCATAGCTCGTCGCCGAAGCGCAGCGCGTGGTGCAGCCGATTGCGCTTCCCGGCCCAGGAGGGTTTTTCGCCTCCGGCGGTGTGCTGCCCCGGCATCCACCAGCGCGAGACCTCCTCCGGTTTCGCCGGATTGCGGATGTCGTAGATGACGAGGATGTTTCCGACGTAGCCCGCCATCTCGGTCGAGATGTAGGCGTAGTGCTCGTCCATGTCGAAGCGATGCACACCGATGCCGCCGGTCTTCTGGAACGTGATGAGCCTGGGCTTGGTCCGGTCCGAAACGTCGTAGATGCGGAACCCGCCTTGAGCGTAGGGATTGCGCTCGGCCGCCTCCACCATGGGAATGTCGGATTCCTTGATGCCGAGCTTTTTCGCGAGCTCGGCGTAACTGGGTTCCCGCCTGAGCGATTCGTGCAACCGCGCGCGCAGGCGCGGAAGCTCCTCTGCCTTGCGCCCGATCGCGGTCATGTTGCGCTCGTGGTTCACGATCATGACGTCGCCGATCACGCGCGCCTTGTGGCTGTGCGAATCCGGGTCTTCGAGGAAGATCTGCGAAACCACCCGCGGATTCTTCGGATCGCGCACGTCGAGAATGGAAGTGCCGAGCCGCTGCTTGTTCGGGATGTGGCCGACGTAGGCGTAATCCCCCGCCACGGTTACCTGTCCCGCGCCTGGGAGATCCAGGTGAGAGAGGCGGGTTACGTTGCGGGCGAGAGGGTGGGGGGGCCGGTCCATTGGAGTTCGTCGGCTTGAATTGGCGGATTCTACCTGCACAGCCGCGCTAGCCTGGCACCCGGTGCGGGCAAGACAGCCCTTTCTGCCGCGACGCCGGTTTTTGCCGGTATCGGACACGCTTTAACTACGGTGCGAACGAGACCCTACGCTAGCTTTACTGCGAGGTAAAGCGAATTGCTCAGGCATTTGGGGTTCAAGGCCTGTCACGGGGGTCGTTTGGCTGGGGCGCGAAGTCCTGCACCTCGACCCTTGGTTTGGGCTCTCTCTTGAACAATTTCCGGCGTTGTGATACATAAGCATACCATTAGCAATACATAACACTTTTTCCATTGCCAAAAGCGACTATTAAATCGAAGTCCGGAGCCGTCATAACGATAGACGGGTCCGAAAGCGAAATAGCGAAAATTGTTTCCGCGTTCGAGCAGTCGGAGCGGGTCGTGCAGGTCAGGCAACGCGTCTCAAAGATGAAGGTGGAACGGAAGGAACAGAAGAAGCGGCAATCTGCTGCCGAGCTATTGATCGGCCTTAAGGAGGAAGGATATTTCGACAAGCCAAAGGCGCTTGGGGACATTACGCAAGCGCTTGAGGAGAAGGGATACCTTTATCCGGTGACGACGCTTTCCGGTGTTGTGCTCTCGCTCGTAAAGAACAAGCATTTGCGGCGCAAGAAGGTGGAAGGGAGATGGGTCTATGGCAAGTAACGTCAAGCGGGTCGCGACGTCCGCAACGGCGGCGTTGGGCCATCTTTGGGAGGAAGGTTTTTTCCGGACGTGGAAGAAGAAGGCTGCCATTGATGTGCATCTAGCGAAGCGGGGGAACCACTTCTCTGCACCCGAGCTGGGCATGGCATTGATGCGCGCTCGATTTCTCACCCGCAAGGGTAGCCACGGCAAGTACGAATACATCCAGAAGCACCCTTTCGTTCTTCCCGACAAAGCGCCCAGCGCAAAGAAGAAGGCTTAAGGCCATGAGCAACGACCAATTGATTGAAGCACTCCAACAAATTAAGGCGCTCGCTGACGCTGCTCTTCAAGGCAAAGCTGCCTCTCGTCTTAAGCGACCCGCAGCGCGCGCCGCTGCCAAGCCGACTAAGTCAGGGGACGCGAACACCCTGACCGATCATATATTGCGACTCAGGGACGCGGGCTTCTTCAAGCAAGCAAAAACTGCTAAGGATGTCCACGCCAAACTTCAATCGCAATATTTTTGTGAACTCAATCGCGTCATGATGGCGCTTTTGCGCCTTCAAAGGCGGAAGCTCCTGAGAAAAGCAACCAAGATGGAAGGAAAGAAGAAGCAAACTGCCTACGTTTGGTAGGTCTACTTTTCGGACTCAGCATGCTGACCCTTGAACAGCTAAAGCAGGCGGTTCACAAGAAGAAAATCTCCAAAACTGATGCCGCGCTTCTCTGCGTCGCTGCCGCAGGGGCGAAGGCAGCGCCAACGCAGACCGTTCGACAGCTTGCCCTCGAATCGGGTGTGAAGGGAGCAAAGACAATCAACTTTGCCGCTCACCTCAACTCTGCTGAGGACAAGGTGTTCAAAGCACCTAAGGGTTGGGAACTCACCGACGCGGGACTCAAGTACGTCGCAAAACTTGCTGCTGAGGAAATTGCAGCATCCCCGGCAGCGACCGAAGCTCAAACGCTTCGTGCCTCGTTGGCGAAGCTCAAGAATGAAGATGCGCGGGCCTTCGTGGCTGAAGCCATCGTCTGCGCGGAGCAGTCCCTTTTCAGGGCTGCCGTCGTGCTGTCTTGGGTTGGCGCAATGGCTTTATTGCACGACCGTGTGGTGTCCAAACACCTGGCGGCCTTTAATGTAGAGGCTGCAAAGCGCGTTCCGGGTTGGAAGCCGGCAAAGAACTCAGACGATTTAGGAGGTATGCGCGAGGCCACCTTCCTCGAAATTGGTCCGCCGATCGGACTGTTCGGCAAGAACGTCAAGCAGGAATTGGAAGGTTGCCTCAAGACGCGGAACTCCTGTGGACATCCGAACTCCCTAAAGATCGGCCCCAACAAGGTCGCCGCTCATCTGGAAATGCTGGCCCTCAACGTATACGCCGTATTCGGAAAGTAGTGGTATATGCAGCGTCTTTGCACCGAAAGCTCCCGGCCAAGCTGAGCCGCGCTCGACAAGTATCCCGGGACGCTTACTTCTTGACTGCCAACACTCCATCGCCATTCAGCTTCGCGGCGAACCCCGCGTGCTGCAGTCGTTTCGCTACTTCGTTGGGAACATTCCGGCCGCTGGTTAGTTTGTTCGGGGTGCCGGTGTAGTGGAATAGTTTGCCGTTGCGCTTGAGGACTCTCGCCAGTTGGTCGTAGAAGGCTTGGGAGTAGAGGTCTCCGGCGGTGCCGAAGCGCGGCGGGTCGTGCAGGATGGCGTCGAAGGAGTTGCCGGGGAGCGCGTCGATCTGCGCGGCGATGTCGCCGTGGGTCAGCGTCAACCTGCCGCCGGTTTCGGGCGACCAGGGGTTGAGGCTGCGCAGCCAGATGACGTCGGCGTTCTTCTCGTAGGAATGGACCCGGCTCGCCCGGCCCTGCAGGCACCAGGCGGCGAAGTAGCCGAGGCCGCCGCAGGTGTCGAGGATGACTTTGCCGCGCGGCTGGATCAGTCCTACTTTGCGTTCGGCGTCCGCGTAGGGGGAGACGCGCGCCGTGGGCAGCATCTTGATGCCGTCGATTTCGAACGTCGGCGGGCCCCATTCGGTCGGCACCAGCTTGATCAGCGACGTGGTGAAGCGCGACACCGGCTGAAAGGCCCCGCCGACCCAGTGGTAGACGGTTCTGTCCTTGCAGGTTTCGAGGTAGGGGAAGCGTTCGCCTTGCCAGGTCCACTCCGC
>WNGG01007225.1_pt1 | contig 18344 bp, 19 predicted proteins | sample 5400661 | NCBI WGS metagenome assembly WNGG01 (sample SAMN13153372, study PRJNA577476) | soil metagenome | isolation source: 100 cm soil or saprolite under Garry oak tree replicate 1 | place: USA:California | collected 2016-06-15
ATCACAGCGGGCGACATCGACATGTACGTCGAGTACACGGGCACGGCGTTCACGGCCATCCTGAAACAGCCGCCAGTCGCCGATCCCGACAGCGTGTATCGCTTCGTCGCGGCGGCGTACGCGCGTGCCTTCAAGCTGCGCTGGACGGCGCCGCTGGGCTTCAACAACACGTTCGCGATCCTGGTGCGCCGCGCCGACGCGGAGCGCTACAGCTTGCGGTCGATTGCCGATCTCGCGCGCGTGGCGCCGCGCTGGAAGGCGGGGTTCGGCTACGAGTTCCTGGAACGAGCCGACGGGTTCGCCGGCCTGGCCAAGGTCTATGGTCTGACCTTCTCGCAGCCGCCGACGGCCATGGACCTGGGACTCACCTACCGCGCCCTGGCCGACCGACGCGTGGATGTCATCGCCGGTAACTCGACCGACGGGCAGATCGCCGCGCTCGATCTGGTTGCCTTGAGCGACGATCGCGGCTACTTCCCGCCGTACCATGCGGCCCCGGTTGTCAGGGCGGCGACGCTCGAGAAATATCCCGCGGTTGCGGCAGCGCTGGCGGAGCTGGGCGGCAAGATATCAGACGCGGAGATGCGACGGTTGAACGCACTGGCCGATGTGGAGCATAAGGACATCGCGGAAATCGCACGCACGTGGCTCGCGGAGCGGGTCCCCTAAGGAGGCGTCCGATGGCAGAAGCAGAGGGTGTGGTGGTCGTTCGGGGTGGTGCGAAGGGCTTCGTCCAAGAGATCACCGCCGGCCGTCATCATCTCGTCGCCGATGAACCCGTTGCGTCCGGCGGCACGGACCGCGGACCCGGTCCCTACGACCTGCTGATGTCCGCACTCGGCTCCTGCATGTCCATGACCATCGCGCTCTATGCGCGAACCAAAAAATGGCCGCTCGAGGGCGTCGTCATCCGGTTGAGTCATTCGCGGGTTTACGCGAAGGATTGCCGCGACTGCGTGGTCAGGGACGATACCTTGCTGGATCGGATCGACACACAGGTGCAGCTCTCGGGCTCGCTCACGGTGGAGCAGGAGCAGAGGCTGATGGAAGTGGCGCACAAGTGTCCGGTGCATCGGACCCTGAAGTCCCAGATCGAGATCCGGGAGGTGACTGGGGGTGCGCCGAGTTAGCCTGCGATCGCCTCCCGCAGGCTGCCCTCATCCCGCTTGCCGTGATACCGCTCGCCATTGATGAAAACGGACGGTGTTCCTTTCACACCGTTCGCGATGCCGCTCTGAACGTCCCGTTCCACGCGCTCGGCAAATTGGTGTGTGGACATCGCCTTGAGATAGCCGCGCATGTTCACGCCCGTTGCGGTGGCCCGCTGTTCCAGCTCGGCGGGCTCGAGGTGGTACTGATCAGCGAACAGGGCGTCGTGCATGCGCCAAAATGCGTCCGGCCCCGCGAGCGCCGAGACCGTCTCCGCCGCCTCGGCGGCCATCTGCGCATGCGGATGGATCTCGCGCAGCGGGAAGTAGCGATACACATAGCGGAATCGATCGCTGTCCCGACGCCGCAGCTGCAGGATGACCAGCTCCAGCGCGCGGGTATAGGGACACTCGTAGTCGCCGTAAACGAGCATCGTCACCGGCCCCGATCCACGCACGTGGTCGTCTTTCTCGAGGGTCAGCGCCGGCGTGGCGTCCCCTCTTGGACGAGCTCGCGACCCCACCGTTCGATCGCTTCCGCGAGCTCGCGGAACGTGCGCCCGCTGCGGGTCAGCTCGTAGGCCACGCGCACGGGCGGGCCCGCTTCGACATGACGCACCAGCAACCCGCGCACCTCCAGGTCCTTCAGCCGCGCCGACAGGACCTTATCCCCCGGTCCCTTGGCGCGTTCAGAGAGCTCGCTGAAGCGCAGGGGACCCTCCTGCAAGACATTGAGGATCAGCGCATTCCAGGAGCGACCCAGCACCTGGATCGCAGTCTGGAACGTCTGGCATTGGGAATCCACCGGCTTCGTCATGGCCCACAGTGTAACACCTGCGCTTCCCAAACGAAAGCCCCTTGACATCGGAAAGTGATCTAGGGACATTCTTTCCGTTTGATAGTTCCATTCCACTTGAAAGTGATAGGACAAAAACAACCATGAGTATTGGACTCTTGATCTTGCGGCTGGTGGTCGGCCTGACGCTGGCTGCCCACGGCACCCAGAAGCTGTTCGGCTGGTTCGGCGGATATGGTCTGACGGGCACGGGGGGCTTCCTCGAGCAGCTGGGCTTCGTTCCCGGCCGGCGCAATGCCTTGGTGGCGGGAGTGGCCGAAACGGGAGCCGGCCTGTTGCTGGCGCTCGGCTTGGCGACCCCGGTCGCGGCAGCGGTGGCGCTGTCCGTCATGGTCGTCGCCGGGGTGAGCGCGCATGCGCCAAAGGGGTTCTTCGCGCACAACGGCGGCTACGAGTACACGCTGATCCTGGGAATCGCGGCCTTGAGCGTCGCGTTCACGGGTCCCGGCGCGCTGTCGCTCGATGCCGTGCTCGGCGTTCGCGATGCGGGAGCGGGGTGGGGGCTTGCCGCATTGGTCGTCGCTCTCGCTGGCGCGGGTTTGCGGCTCGCTAGGCGGCAGTTTCCGGCGCCCAGCACCGTGAGCCCTGGCGAGACTGTTAGAGGCGAAACTGTTGCTGGTGACTAAGCGTTCAGTTTGGCAGTCTCCATGAGCACAACCCTATGAGCGCAACCTTACGTCTGACCCGAGCGGCCTTCGGCGCCGTGCAGCGGGCATCCCCCCGCCTCGCAGCGCTGTGGGCCGCGCGCATTTTCTGCACGCCCCCACGCCGTCCGATCAGCGAGCGCATGGCCAGCTGGCTGCGCGAGGCGCAGCGCTTCACGGTTGTCGTCGGCGGGCGACGCGTCGCGGCGTGGTCGTGGGGAGAGCGCGGACCGGGGGTTCTGCTGGTCCACGGCTGGGGGAGCCGCGGCGCTCGCTTCGTGGACCTCGGTAATGCCCTGCTTACGGAGGGGTACCGCGTGGTGACGTTCGATGCGCCGGGACACGGCGCGTCGGCGGGCCGGCTCAGCTCCGGGCCGGAGTTCGCCCGCGCCGCGCAAGCCGTCGTGAACGCGGTCGGGCCCGTCAGCCACGTCGTCGGGCACTCACTGGGCGGGTTCGCGTCCGCGCTCGCGATGGGGCGTGGACTCGCCGTGCGCCGCGCGGTGTTCCTCGCTCCTTCAGCCAACGCGAACAGTTATAGCGCGCAGTTCGAAGCGCTGCTAGGCGTCGATAGGCCGGTCATGGCGTCGATGCGCGGCCGCCTGGAGCGGCGGCTGGGCTTTTCCTGGAAGGACCTCAACATCCCGGCACTTGCCCCCGGCATGCGTGTGCCGCTCCTGGTAATCCACGATCGCGATGATCGCGAAGTGGGTTGGGGCGATGGCGCGGCCATCGTGCAATCCTGGCCCCGCGCCGAGCTCGTCACGACCACGGGGTTGGGCCATCATAGGATTGTCAGCGATCCGGCCGTGATCCGTCAGGTTGTAACGTTTCTCAGCCGGCCCTAAGTCCTCTACCGGGACGGGGGCCGGTCCTCCATGTTTTCGCATGGCTAATAAGCGCGGAGCAGACGAAGACCGCGCCGCCGCTGAAGTGGCTGACCGGCTGCGGCAGCGCGGCGTTGCGGTGACCGGAGCCGAGCCTTCGGACGATCTCGCGGATCTGCTGTCTGCGGTCGAGCGCTTCGAGAAAACGGTGGAGGCGCACGGCGGCGACTTGATGGTCGACGATCTGAAGAGCACGCAGCCCGACGACCGCCATTTCGTGTTGCCGCGCCGCGAGCACGCCGAATCAATCCGGGCTTACATCATCCGCATCGACCAGGCCGCCGCCGAACTGCGCCGCCATCCGCGGCGGCCCGACTGACGCGGGCGTCTACCTCAACGCGCTGACGGTCGCGGCGCGGGCTCGAGGAACAAGTTCTCCACGTAGCAGAATCCCCAATCCTCGCCCGGCTCGAAGCTGCGCATCACGGGGTGCGTTGTTTTGTGGAAGTGTTTCGTGGCGTGCCGGTTCCGGGAGTCGTCGCAGCAGCCGACGTGACCGCACTCGAGGCAGAGCCGTAAATGCACCCACTCATCGCCGGTCGCGAGACACTCCTCGCAGCCGTCAGGCGTCTTCGGCTTCACGTTGCGGACTTGCGCGAGATGCTTGCATTGTTGGGCCATGCTGGAAGCTCTTCCGTCGATTGCTAGTATTCAAGCCATGACCGCTGCCCCCGCTGCCCCCGCTACCCCAGCCACCCCAGCCACCCCAGCCACCCTAACGACGCCGGCCGACGCCGCGCGTCAGGCAGAAGCCTTTCCGCGGCTCACGCCGGCGCAAATCGCCCGCATCGAGCCCCATGGGCGGCACCGCACCGTTCAGGCGGGTGAGGTGCTGGGTGAGGCCGGGGAGCCCGTCACAAAAATATTCGTCGTCGTGTCGGGACGGCTCGACCTCGTCCGGCCGCCGCGCTGGGTGGGCGAGGATGTGCCGACCTTCAGCGAAGGGATGTTCACGGGCGAGCGATCGATCCTCGCCGGTGGGCGCTTCCTCGCCCGCATCCAGGCCGGCACAGCGTGTGAAGTGATCGAAGTCAGCCGCGACGCACTGCTGGATCTGATTCGTACCGATCCGGAGCTGAGCGACATCTTTCTCCGCGCGTTCATCCTGCGCCGCCTGCAGCTGATCGATCAGAGCTTCGGCGACGTGCAGCTCCTGGGATCGAATCACTGTCAGGGATCGCTGCAAATCCGCGAGTTTCTTACGCGCAACGGGCATCCGTACAGATTCGTCGACCTCGATACCGATGCCGACAGCCAGGCGATGCTCGACCAGTTCCACGTGAAGGCCGGCGACATTCCCGTGGTGATCTGCCGCGGCACCATCGTGCTGCGCAATCCGACGATTCAACAGGTGGCCGACTGCCTCGGATTGAATCCCGCCATCGATCGGACGGCGGTGTGCGATCTCGTCATCATCGGCGCGGGGCCGGCGGGGCTCGGTGCCGCCGTGTACGCGGCGTCGGAAGGCCTGAACGTCGTAATGATCGAAGCGAACGCGCCCGGCGGTCAGGCCGGGACGAGCTCGCGCATCGAGAACTACCTCGGTTTCCCGCTCGGCATCTCCGGCCAGGAGCTGGCGGCCCGCGCATACGATCAGGCGCAGAAGTTCGGCGCCAAGATCCTCATCGCGAGAAAGGTCGCCCGGCTCGACTGCAGCACGAAGCCGTACCGCGTGCAGTGCAGCGAGACTACCGGCGATCCGTTGCTCACCCGCGCAATCATCATTGCGAGCGGAGTCGAGTATCGGCGCCTCGCGGTCGAAAATCTGTCGCGCTTCGAGGGTGCCGGCGTGTACTACGCCGCCACCCGCATGGAGGCGCAGCTCTGCGCGGACGAAGAGATCGCCGTCGTGGGCGGTGCAAACTCCGCGGGCCAGGCCGCCATGTTCCTCGCGCAGACCGCGCAGCGCGTGCACATGCTCATTCGCGGCGATGGCCTTGCCAACACCATGTCGCGCTACCTGATCAGCCGCATCGAAGCACATCCGAAGGTCACGCTGCACACGCGGACGGAGATCGTGGGTCTGGAAGGGAATGGCCACCTCGAACAGATCGCGTGGCGTAGCGGTCGAAGCGGACCGGTGGAGAAACAGAAAATCCGTCACGTCTTCACGATGACCGGCGCCGAGCCGAGCACGAAGTGGCTCGCCGGTTGCCTGGCGCTCGACGACAAAGGATTCATCAAGACTGGAGCCGCGCTGACCACCGATGAGCTTACCGCCGCGAAGTGGCCGCTGCGCCGGCCGCCACACCTGCTCGAAACCAGCCTCCCCGGAGTTCTTGCCGTGGGCGACGTGCGCAGTGGGAGCACCAAGCGGGTCGCCTCGGCCGTGGGTGAGGGCTCGATCGCGGTCGCGACCGTCCATCAGATCCTGGCCGAGTAGGCCCTTCACAACCCGATTATGATTCAGACGGACGCGCGGCGACGCGCGTCCCAGGCTGGGAGCGGTTCGTCATCCCCGACGAACCGAGGCGTTACCCAATCGGCCCCTCAGCCTCGGCACCAATAACAATGGGAGCGGTACTCGATGGGCGCCTCCACACCAACGATTCCGACTCGGGATCTCATCGCCGAGATCAACGAGCTGCGGACGCAACGCCACGCCGCCATTCTCGCGCACAATTACCAGCGGCCCGAAATCCAGGACATCGCCGACGTCGTCGCCGATTCGCTCGCCATGGCTCGTCGCGCGACGGAGCTCGATGCGCCGATCCTCGTGATCTGCGGGGTGCACTTCATGGCCGAGACGGCGGCGATCGCGAATCCGGAGAAGCGGATTCTGATTCCCGATCCCACCGCCGGCTGCTCGCTCGCCAGCACGATTCAGGCGGCCGATGTGCGAGCCTGGCGTGCGACGCACCCCAATGGGCTCGTCGTCGCGTACGTGAACACCGCAGCCGCTGTAAAGGCTGAGGCCGACTACTGCTGCACCTCCGGGAATGCGGTCGCCGTGATCAATGCCTTACCGCCCGACGTTCCCGTGCTGTTCCTTCCGGACGTTTACCTGGGCAACTACCTGCGCAAAGTGACGGGCCGGCCGCTCGACGTGTGGCTCGGTGAGTGTCACGTGCATGCCGGGCTGACGCGGGAGACCCTCGAGCAACGTCGCGTCGAAAACCCCGACGCCGAGTTCCTCGTGCATCCGGAGTGTGGCTGCGTGACGAGCGCGATGTACTACGCCGAGACCGAGGGCGACCGGGCCGCGGGGCGTGTACAGATCGTTTCCACCGAGCAAATGATGCGGCGCGCGCGCCTCTCTCCCGCCCGGCGCTTCGTCGTGGCGACGGAGACGGGCGTGCTGCATCGATTGCGGCGCGAGAATCCCGGGAAGGAGTTTATCGCCGCCCGTGAGTCGGCTGAATGCCGTTACATGAAGCAGATCACTCTGGGAAAACTGCGCGACGCGCTTCGCGACGTGCAATACGACGTGACCGTCGCACCCGAGGTCGCGTCGCGGGCGCGGCGCGCCATCGACCGGATGCTCGCGATTGGCTGAGCCACCGCCATTCGGCCTGGATGAAGTGCGGCGCGCGCTCGCCGAAGACCGCGCGACCGAGGACGTGACGACGCACCTCCTGGGGGCCCTCGGCGAGCGCCGCGTCGCAGCGCGCTTCGTCGCGGAAGGTGGATTCGTGGTCGCGGGAATTCCCATCCTGGCGACGGTTTTTCAGGAGCTCGACGCCGACGCCGCGATGACGCCCTGTCTCCCGGAGGGGGCGTGGGCCGACGCCGGCGCGACGATCGCCGTGGTCCGCGGCGCCGCGGCGGCCGTGCTCGCGGGCGAGCGTGTCGCGCTCAACTTCGTCCAGCGACTGTCGGGGATCGCTACGCTGACGCGACGCGCGGTGGATGCGGTGCAGGGGACCCCTGCGCGGATCACCCACACGCGCAAGACGACTCCTGGTCTCCGCCAGCTCGAGTTGTATGCCGTGCGGACGGGTGGAGGCGTCGAGAACCGCGCGTCGCTCGCCGCTGCCGTGCTCTGGAAGGACAATCATTGGACGCTGGTGACGCAGGCCGGTACGTCGCTCGCTGGCGCGTTGCGCGCCGCGCCTCGCGGGTTGCCGGTGATCGTCGAGGTGGAATCGGATGCGCAGCTCGAGGCGGCGCTGGCCGCTGGCGTCACGCACCTGCTCGTCGACAACCAGCCGCCCGAGCGGGTCGCCGCATGGGCCCAGCGGGCCGGTCGCGCCGTCACGATCCAGGCCTCGGGCGGCATCACCGTCGATGGCGTGCGCGCCTATGCCCAGGCGGGTGCGTCATTGATCGCAATCGGCGCGCTCACTCACTCGGCGCCCGCCGCGCCGATCCGCTGCGACATCGACGCCGAGAGCCGAAACCAGATCGATTAGGGGGATTTCACAAGCGCCACCATCCGCCGGACCGCCTCTTCCAGTCCCCAGAAGACCGCGTTGCTCACAATCGAATGCCCGATGTTCAGCTCCTCGATCTCGGGAATCGCGGCGACCGGTTGGACATTCTGGTACGTGAGACCATGGCCGGCATGCACGGCGAGCCCGATGTCCTTCGCATGCGTCGCGGCACGTCGCAATTCCTTCAGCGCGGCGTCACCACGATGCCACGTGTGCGCGTAACGGCCGGTATGGATTTCAATTGCCGGGACTCCCAGCTCCCGCGCCACGTCGATGGTCTTCAACGATGGATCAATGAACAAGCTCACGCGGATCCTCGCGTCCTTGAGTCGCGCGATTGCGCCCCGCAGTCGCCGGTCGCCCTTCCGTAATGCAAGCCCGCCCTCGGTGGTGATCTCCTGCCGCTTCTCTGGGACGAGCGTTGCTTGAAACGGCTTGACGCGCGCCGCGAGTCGCACGATCTGGTCGTGCGCGCCCAGCTCGAGATTGAGGACGGTGCGCACGCTGCGCGCGAGCGCGGCGACATCGGCGTCCTGGATATGGCGCCGGTCCTCGCGCAGATGGACCGTGATGCCGTCGGCGCCCGCACGCTCGGCGGCCGCAGCCGCCTGGACCGGATCGGGCTCATCGGTTTTCCGCGCCTCGCGGAGCGTCGCGACATGATCAATGTTGACGTAGAGACGCATGGTGTCTTAGGTTGGTGTCCTAATGCGACGGCTCGTTCCGTTCCTGATCCTGCTCGGTGCCAGCTGTGGCAAGCAACGCGCCTCCACTCCCGTTCCGCAAAGCCCCAATACCGCGATCAGCCAATTCCTGGATGCGGTCAAGGCCAATGACATCGGGCGCATGGGCAACCTCTGGGGCGCAACGCAAGGACCCGCCGTCACCTTTTGGGATCGCGATCGCCTGCGCCAACACCTCGCCACCATGCAGAAGTATCTCGATCACCAAGGATATCGCATCATCGAAGGGCCGCTCCCCGCGCAACCGCTCAATCCCACCTTCAAGAATGTCCCGAGCCTGGATAGGCTGCGGGACTTCCGCGTGGAGTTGCAGCGGATCGGGTGCGATGTGGTCTTTCCGATCACGGTCGTCCAAACCGATAGCGGGGGCTGGCTCGTCTACGATGTCCATCTCGAAAGTGTGGGGACGCCGGGACGCTGCTCGCCCACCTGAGTGGGAACCCGACCCTGATGGTTGGCGTTCCATCTACTCAGTCAGCTCCAGCAGAATGCCGTTGGTGGTCTTGGGATGCAGAAAAGCGATGCGCCGTCCGCCGGCCCCGCGCCGCGGTGTTTCATCGACCAGCTGATAACCGGCTGCCCGGCAACGCGCCAGGGCGGCGTCCAGATCGGACACGCGGTAGCAGACGTGGTGGATGCCGGGCCCGCGTTTCGCAAGAAACTTCGCCACGGGACTCTGCGGATCGCTCGGCTCGAGCAGCTCGACGTCGACGCCGCCGAAATGCAAACTGACGATCGTGGCGCCATCGGCGGTTTCGGGTCGTCCCGGAGTAAGGCCCAAGACGTCGCGATAAAAAGCCAGTGCCTCGGTGATGCTCGTGACTGCGATGCCGACGTGAGCGACGGACGGGTTCATAGAAAGTCAAACTAACGTCTCGAGAGGGAGCGTGAAGGGTTATGGAAGATGTGAAGCATCTCGCCGCGGTCACGGACGCGACGTTCCAGGCGGAAGTCGAACAGCACGTGGGGGTCGCCGTCGTCGATTTCTGGGCGACGTGGTGCGGTCCCTGTCACAGGGTCGCGCCGATCCTGGACCAGCTGGCCGGGAAGTACAACGGCAAGGTGAAGATCGTGAAGCTGGACGTGGACGCCAATCAGGCGACGGCGATGCGCTTTAACGTTCGCTCGATTCCGAGTATTCTATTCTTCAAGGACGGACGCCACGTGGATTCGATCGTGGGTGCCTATCCGTCGCAGGCGTTCGAGCAAAAGATCGACCAGCTGCTCTTGTAGCTTCCTCCCCGGAGGACGATGCGCGCGAGCACCGCTCGCCTGACGAATTCGCCGGTTCGCCTCGCGGATCTCCAATTTCCGCAGGTGAACCGGCTTATTCATCGCACCCGCCTCGCGTTCATTCATCTCGACAACCTGCTCGCCTACGCCAAGCGCGACCGCGATGGCCGCATCGACGGCTACCTCGCGGCGCACCTGCCCGACGAATGCGTGTTGCTGTTCTTCCGGAAGGGCGAGGCCGTCAACGCGGCGTCGCTGCATACCGCGGGGCGGCACGTCATCACGATTACCGAAGCGCTGAAGCGCATGCGCACCGAAGTGGAACGCGGTGATCTCACCTATTGCGCCGCGCCCATGGAGCAGCTCGCGTGGATGTATGCGGCCTGCTCCGGTGCCTACCAGCCGCGCGTTATCGACGTCAAGCAGCCGGAGCGATTTTTCCCGGTGTTGCAGCAGGAAAAGGTGACCGGCGTGCTGGAACTGATCTCCAACGGCCGGGTCTCCTACCTGAAGTTCGATCAAGGCAAGTATCTGAGCGGGCATTTCTGCGACAAAGCGGACGCCGTGCCGCCCGCCCGCTATCTCGAATCCCTGTTCGATGCGGGCCCCGGTGGGCCGCCCGCGATGTCCGCGGGGACATTTCCCGCCGCCGACGATCTCCCCGCCCAGGCTGCCACCGCACTGGTCAGCACGTACCGCGAGCTGTACTGGCGGATCGTGGACGCCGTCGAGCGGGAATTCCCGGGGGAAGCCAAGCGGCGCGCGCAGAAAGTCACGGCGGCCATCGTGGACACGCACCAGGCGCTGGCGCTGCTCAGCGTGCCACGCGGGACGGACACGCCCGACGCGGTGGTGCGGCCCGAGGAGCTTTCCACGGCCTTGACCGACTGGGCGCTGCAGCTGCTCGAGGGTGCCGAAGTCATGATGCCGGGAACCGCCACGAAAGTGCTCAAGGACGCCACGCGCGAGCATCGCTACGTGCTGCAGGCGGCCGGCTTCTACGGCCGTCTCCCCTGGCGGGTGACGTGGTGACGTGGTGACGTGGCCGGCACCCTCTACGTCGTCGCGACGCCCCTCGGCAACCTCGGCGACCTCTCGCCGCGCGCCGCCGACACGCTGAAGCGGGTGGCGGTTGTCGCCGCCGAGGACACGCGCCACAGCAAGCCGCTGCTCCACCACGCCGCCTCGCACGCCGAGCTGATCAGCTTCCACGAGCATTCGTCCGACCGCACCCTCGAACGTATCCTGCGCATCCTTACAGATGGCCGCGACGTCGCGCTGATCACCGATGCCGGCACACCCGCGATCAGCGATCCGGGAGTCGCGCTCGTCGCCGGCGCGCGAGAGCGGGGGATTCAGGTCGTCACCATTCCGGGCCCGACCGCCGTGGCTGCGGGCCTGTCTGTCTCAGGGATCCCCGGCGACCGCTATCTGTTTCTCGGATTTTTGCCCCGCAAAGGGAGCGACCGCCGCCGTTTTCTCTTGACCGCCGCTCAGTCTGAATGGACCGTCGTGATCTTCGAGGCCCCCAATCGCGTCACGCAACTCCTCGCCGATCTGATCGAGGTGTGTGGTCCTGAACGACAGGCAGCCGTCTCTCGAGAGTTGACCAAAGTGTTCGAGGAGACGCGTGCGGGGACGTTGCAGGAATTGTCAGAGCACTATGCGGAGGCCCCCGTCCGGGGCGAGGTTACGGTAGTGCTCTCGGGGACCGGTAAGGAGCACGTCGAGGAACGGCCCCCGGATCCGGGCGAGCGGGCGAAGGCTCTACTTGCGCAAGGACTGACCCGTAAGGATGTCGCGGATCGATTATCCGAGGAGACAGGGATTTCACGTAACACCGCGTATCGATTGGTGAACGAATTGTGAAAGCGCTCTGGTTGGTCTTGATGGCGGCGTTGGTTCCGTGGGGAATCCCACGCACGACGCACGACGCACCACGCACGGCTTCTCTCACCATCGGCCGCCTCCACTACGACGGCGGCGGCGACTGGTACGCTAATCCCTCGAGCTTGCCGAACCTGCTGACCGCGCTGCGCGAGCGGACGACGCTGCCGGTCGCCGATCGCGAGCGTGTGGTGACGCTCACCGGACCGGAGCTGTGGGACGTCCCTTACATCTATATGACCGGCCACGGGAACGTGCATTTCTCCGATGTCGAGCTCCGCACCCTGCGGCGCTACCTCGAGCAGGGCGGCTTTTTGCACGCCGACGACAACTACGGGATGGACAAGTCGTTCCGCCGCGAGATCGCGCGCGTCTTTCCGGACCATCCGCTGGTTGAGGTGCCGTTGACCCACCCGATTTACAACCTCGTGTACGCCTTCCCAAAGGGGATCCCCAAGATCCACGAGCACGACGGGCTGCCCGCGCAGGGGTTCGGCATTTTTTGGGGAGACCGGCTTGTCGTATACTACTCCTATCAATCGGATCTCGTCGCCTGGGGGCTCCTCACGCACGGGCGCGGGCGCTCGCCGTGGTGCTCGGCGGCCTCGGCGCGGCGCTGGCCGCGGCCGCGCTCGGGCTCGCGCTGTCGCCGGCGATGTCGGGAGTCGCCCTCGCGTGGGCGCTCATCGTGGCGAGTGCGGGCGCGGCGACGTGGGTCGTGCTGCGCACGCGCCGTGAAGCCGACGCGCCTGCGTTGGGCAGAATGATCGAGAGCGCCGCCGGCGGGCGCGCCGGCAGCATCGTCGGGGTGGTCAGTCCGACCGCAGGCACGGGCACCGGTTCGAGCGCGGCGCTGCTGCTCGCTGCCGACACGCGTGCCGCCGCCGTGGTCTCGTTCGCGGCACCCGACGTCTCGACCGCATTGCGCCGCACGACACGGCGGCGCATGGCCTACGGTGCGGGTGCGGCGCTCACCGGTGTGCTGCTCTTTCTCGCGGGCTCGCCGGCCTCGGGCCGCGCCGCCGCGTTCTGGCATCCGGTGCGCACCTGGCGAGAAGCGCACGCGCCGGTGCGCCTTGTCGTAGATCAGCGGACCGTGCATCGCGGCGGCAGCGTCACGGCGACGATCACGGTCCCGGGCGCGGTGCGTGCGACGCTGTGGACACGCGGGCGCGGTGAGCCGTGGAAACCGATGCTGCTCACCCTCGACACCGACGGCCATGTGGTCCAGCATCTCGGTCCGATCGAATCGGACCTGTACCTCCGCGCGTCCAGCGGCGGACGCCGCAGCGCCGAGGTCAAGGTCGACGTCGCGCTGCCCGCGTTTCTTGCCGATCTCGGACTGACCGCCCGCTTTCCTTCATACCTGGGCCGCTCCGACGAGCCGTTGCTGGTCGGCCCGGACGTGATTCCGCTGCCCGCCGGTACGACCGTCCTGACGAACGGGACCGCGAGTGTGCCGCTCGCGAGCGCTGCCTGGACGCTCGAGTCGCGCGTGGAGCAGCTGCGCGTCGCGGGGACGCGCATCGACGGTCGGTTCACGCCCTCCGCGAGCGGCACCTGGCGGCTCTTGGCGCTGAGCGCCGACGGGTCCGCGCTCGAGGGCGTCGCGCCGGAGCTGCACCTCCTGATCGTTGCCGATTCCGCGCCCGTCGTCACGTTACCGGTCCCCGGCCGTGACACGACGCTGCCGATTTCGCTGCATCAGCAGCTCGTCGCGGATGTGCGGGACGATCACGGCATCACTGGAGCTTACGTCGTGAGCTGGCGAGTGAGCCGCACCGGCCGCGTCGGCCAGGCGGTACGCGAGTCGCTCGACGTCAGCGGGGTCGGGGATCGGGCGATCGTGCAAGGACGGCTCGATGCCGAGAATCGCGGTCTCCTGCCCGGTGACACGCTGCGGCTCTATGTCGAAGCGCTCGACAACGCTCCTACGCCGCACCGCGGTCGCAGCGCCGAGATCGCCTTGCGGCTGCCGAGTATGGAAGAGCTGCGCGCCCAGGCGCGGGAGGCGGCGCGGGCCGTCGCGAATGCGGCCGATTCAGTGTCCGCGGCGCAGCGCGAATTGAGCGACCGAACCCGGGATCTGGCTCAGGAACGGAGCCGGGATCCGGACGGTCGGACGGCCGGACGGCCGGACGGCCGAGCTGGCAGTCAACAGAACGGCACGATGTCGTTCCAGTCCACACAGCGCGCGGAAGAAATCGCGCGTGATCAGGCGGCGATGTCGCAGCGCGTGCAGGAGCTGGCGCAGGCAGTCGAAGAGATCGCGCGCGCCGCCAAAGCAGCGGGCGTGGACGACAGCGCGTTCCAAAACCGCTTGCGTGAGGTGCAGGAGCTGTTGCAGCGCGCCCTCACGCCCGAGCTCGAGCAGCGGCTCCGGGAGCTGCAGGAAGCGCTCGCGCGACTCGATCCGGAGGCGACCAGACAAGCGCTGCAACGCCTGGCCGACGCGCAGCAGGAGCTGCGGCGCGAGCTGGAGCGGAGTCAGGAGTTGTTCAAACGCGCCGCGCTCGAGGGAGAGCTGGCGTCACTCGCCAAGGACGCCGAAGACCTGCAGCGTCGCCAGACCGAATGGACGAGGGACGAGGCGCAGCATCCGGATTCGGCGGCAGCCGCAGCGGAGCGCGATCTTGCGGCCGCGACCGATTCGCTGGCCCGCGGTGTGGAGCGCGCCGGGGAAACCGTGCCGCTGAAGAACTCGCAGAACGCCGCGCGCCGCGCCCAGCGCGCGATGCAGGAAGCCGCGAGCGCCGCGAGCCAGCGAAATTCGCGTGGCGCGAGGACGTCGGGACAGGAAGCCGCCGACTCGCTGGCACAGCTCCCGAACGAGCTGCGGCAGCGGCGCGATTCGCTGGCGTCCGCCTGGAGGCAGGAGACGCTGGACGCGTTGAATCGGGCGCTCGCGGAAACGGCGGCGCTCGCCCGGCGCCAGCAGGAAGTCGCCGACGCGCTGCGCGACGGTGAGGCGGGCGCGTCGACGCGCGCGCGCCAGGCCGCCGTCGAAGAAGGAACGCACGCGATCGAGCAGGAGATCAGCGCCGCGGCCGGACGGCATGCGCTGGTATCGCCGCAGCTCGAGGCCGCGCTCGGGTACGCGCAGAACCAGATGAAGCAGGCGCGCGAGCAGCTCGAGCAAGGCGACCCCAATCCCGCGAATGCCGCGCCCTTTGCGGAGCAGGCGCTCGATGCGCTCAACGCGACCGCGCACGCGCTCGTGCGCACGGCGGAGCGCGTCGCCGGGGCGCAGTCGGGATCCGGCTTCCAGGAGGCGGTGGAGCAGCTCGCGCGCATGGCGCAACAGCAGCAGGGAATGAACGGCGACGCGCAGGGGCTCCTGCCGATGATGGGAGCGGGCGGCGATGCGATGATGCAGCGGATCCGTGAGCTCGCCAACCGCCAGCGCCAACTCGCCGAGCAGCTCGAGCGCCTGCAGGCGGGAGGCGATGCCGGCGCCGCCGGTGCCCTCGCCCAGGAGGCCCGCGAGCTCGCGCGCCAGCTGGAAGCGGGACGGCTCGACCGTCGCACGATCGAGCGGCAGGAGCGCCTCTATCGCAAACTGCTCGACGCCGGCCGCAGTCTGTCCGGCGAGGAGCCGGATGAACAGAAGCAGCGCACCAGTCGCTCCGCGACCGGTGACAGCGTCCACATTCCCGCCACGCTCCTCCCGGGAGCGACCGGCACAGGGCCAAAAGTCCGCTACCCGACATGGGATGAGCTCACCGGTCTCACCCCCGAGCAGCGGCGCATGGTGCTCGAGTACTTCCGCCGGCTAAATGACACGAAGCATTAAGCTCGCGCTCGGCCTGATCGTTGCACTGCCGGCGCTGGCTCCGGCTCAAGCCATCGGCCCCGGCTTTGAGCTCGAGCGCTCGGGTCGCTACGCCGACGCCGCGTCCGTGTACTTCACGACTATCCGCAGTGATCCGACGAACATCCCCGCGCTCCTGGGTCTCGAGCGCACGCTGTTCGTGTTGAACCGCATGTCCGAGCTGTTGCCGCTCGTCCAGAACGCGCGTGCGCGCCAGCCCGCCAGCCCGGCGCTGCGCAGTCTCGAGCTGCGAGTGTATGCGGCGTTGAACGAACCCGATTCGCTCGAAGCGATCGCGCGCCGCTGGGCGGCGAGCGCCCCGCAAAGCGAGGCGCCGTATCGCGAATGGGGGCTCGCGCTCGCCGATCGCCGCATGTGGGATGTGGCACGGCGCGCGTTCCTCGTTGGCAGGCGGACGCTCGGCGGCGACGGCACGCTCGCGATCGAGCTGGCAGAGCTCGAGCAGCACGTGGGAAACTGGGAGGCCTCGGCGGCGGAATGGGGACGCGCCGTCACCCGCTCGCCCGACGTCGAGCCCAATGCCGCGAGCCAGCTCGCCGACGCGCCGGCGCCCATGCGTGATCGCGTGGCGCGGGCCCTGACGGCGCCCGGCGTCTCCGCGGGCGCGCGCCGGCTTGGCGCTGAAGTGTTGCTCACCTGGGGACGGCCGAACGAAGCTTGGGCCGCGATGGAACCGACGCTGGTCACGGCCGACAGCGACGCCCCGGCCGCGTTGCGGCGTTTCGCTGATCTCGCGGGCGCGCTCACCACCCCTGAAGGCCATCACGTGCGCGGCCTCGCACTGGCGCGGTGGGCCGACATGACGCCCGGTTCGTTCGGGGCCCGGGCGCGCGCCGAAGCGGTGCGCGAGCTGCTGGACGGCGGCGACAAGGCCGCGGCGCGGCGTGTGCTCGAAGCGCATTCGGATTCGAACGGCGGCGTGCAGTCCGCGCTCATCCAGCTGCTGATCGCGGACAGTCAGCTCGATCTCGCCGAGGAGCGGCTCTCCGCCGCATCCACGGCGATCACGGCCGACGATCGCGCCGCGCTGCGGTTGGCGCTGGCCAGGGCGCGAATCGCGCGCGGCGAGTTGGACCGCGCCGCGGCGGCGCTAGGCGATGATTCGAGCGTCGCGGCGATCGCGCAACGCGGATGGGTCGAGCTGTATCGCGGCAATCTGAAGGATGCGATGGACGCATTCCGCATCGCCGGTCCCTATGCCACCGACCGCGCCGCCGCTACCGAACGCACGGCGATGATGGCGATGCTGCAGCGCATTCAAGACGAGACGAGCCCCGAGCTGGGCGCCGCCTTGCTCACGCTGGCGCGCGGCGACTCGGTAGCGGCCATCGCGGCCTTACGTCGGGCCGGCGCCCGGTTCCCGGAGCAGGGAGGACGCCTCGAGGTGCTGCTGCTCGCGGCGCAAGTCGCGGCGCAGAAAGGTGGCGATCAGGAGCTCACGGCCATCGCGCTGTTCGATGAAATCGTGCGGATCGGCGGCGAAGGTGCCGCTCCGCCCGCCGCCGAGCTCGACTGGGCGCGCCTGCTGGTGCGCACCGGCCGGTCGGCGGAGGCGATCCCGCACCTCGAGCATTTGATCCTGACCTATCCGAACAGCGCCTTCGTCCCGGAAGCGCGACGTGTGCTCGAGCGGGCGAAGGGGGCGATTCCGAAATCGTGAAACGGCGAGACTTCGTCACGACGGTCGGACGGACGGTCGGCCTGACGGTCGGTGCTCGCTACTTTGACCTGTGGCCGTCCGGCCGTCCCGCCGTCATACCGTCGCTCTTGATCCCGATGGATGATGTGCAAACCGACCACCTCAAGGCGTACGGCCTCACGTATCGAGCGATCCAGGCCGGTCTCAAAGCGGAGTGGCTCCTCAATTATCGCGGCGGCTCGTTCCTCATTCCCGATCTCGACGCGTTGCGACGCGACGCGGCCTTGAACGGCATCCGCACGGAGCCGGTCGACAGCGCTATGACGGCGGTTCGCGGGGAAATCGAAGCCAACAACATGGACGCGGTGCCGCTGGAGAAGGCGCCCAAAGTCGCCGTGTACGTGCCGCCGAACGCCGCGCCGTGGGACGACGCGGTCACGATGTCGCTGCAGTACGCCGGTATCCCATTCACGAAGATTTGGGATCCCGAAGTGATGAACGGCTCGCTCAAGGATTACGACTGGCTGCACCTGCATCACGAAGACTTCACCGGCCAGTACTCGAAGTTCTTCCTGATCTACTCGGGGATGGCCTGGCTCGCGGAGATGGTGCAGCGCAACAGCGACACGGCCAAGCGGCTCGGCTTCCCGACCGTGCCGGACCTCAAGAAGGCGGTGGCGCGGAGCATTCGCGCGTACGTCGACAACGGCGGCTTTCTGTTCGCGATGTGCACGGCGACCGAGACGATCGACCTCGCCCTGGCGGCGCACAACGTCGATATCGCCGCCACCTTTGCGGACGGCACGCCGCTCGATCCCGATGCCGACGCCAAGCTCGACTGGAGTCAGGCGTTCGCGTTCACGGGCGGGCACATCGAAACCAATCCGCTCGTCGCCAGCTTCTCCGATATCGACGGCCACCAGGTGAACGGCGGCGCGCGGCGGCAGCCGCTGGGCGCGTTCACGCTGTTCAACTTCAGCGCCAAGATCGATCCGGTGCCTACGATGCTGGTGCAGGACCACCGCCAGGTGATTCCCGATTTCTATGGGCTGACGACGTCGTTCACGCGCAATCGGCTCAAGCCGGGCGTCACGATCCTCGC
>WNGG01015762.1_pt1 | contig 18340 bp, 20 predicted proteins | sample 5400661 | NCBI WGS metagenome assembly WNGG01 (sample SAMN13153372, study PRJNA577476) | soil metagenome | isolation source: 100 cm soil or saprolite under Garry oak tree replicate 1 | place: USA:California | collected 2016-06-15
TGGTCGGGGGCCCGGTGTGGGATTTCAGCACATAGTGGACAGATGTCGCAGGACATAGTGGACACCACCTTGATCGGAGGTGGTTCATGTCCGCGACCGCTCGTTACATCGTCGACGCCATCGTCCTGGAGCACCGCAGCCCTAGCGAACTGGCCCGCAGCCACAAGGTCGCGCGCAGCTGGATCTACAAGCTGCTCAAGCGATTTCAGAAAGGCGGTTACGCCGCCCTAGAGCCTCGCTCGCGACGACCCCGCTGCTGCCCACATCAGGTCGACCCGAAAGTCCAGAAGCTGATCGTCAACCTGCGCTGTGAACTGGCTGCCGCCGGCCACGACGCCGGTCCCCAGACCATTCACTATCACCTCACGCACAGGGTGCCCGAACCACCCTCGGTGGCGACCATCTGGCGCATCCTCAAACGCAGAGGCCTCATCACCCCACAGCCTCACAAGCGGCCCCGAGCGTCCTTCATTCGCTTCGAGGCCAAGCTGCCCAACGAGACCTGGCAGGTCGATGCCACTCCTTGGCGCCTCGCCGACGGCACGCCAGTCGAAATCTTGAACTGGCTCGACGACCGTTCTCGAGTCGCCGTCGCCTCGAGTTGCTTTCCCAGCGTCAAAGCCCGTGACGTGGCCAGAAGCTTCCGTTCAGCCTCGAAGCGGTTTGGATTGCCCGCCTCAGTGCTGAGTGACAATGCCGCCGTCTTCAGAGGCCGACAGGGAGGCAAAGTCATCCTCGAGCTGAAGCTGGAACGTCTGGGCATCGTGTTCAAGCATTCGACCCCCAATCACCCTCAGACCTGCGGCAAGGTTGAGCGCTTTCACCAGACCCTCAAACGCTTCCTCGGAAAGCAGACGCCGGCCGAATCACTCGCTGAGCTGCAGTTCCAGCTCGATGCCTTTCGCGAGTACTACAACCACGTCCGACCCCATCGCGCCCTCAACCGCCAAACCCCGATGGCGGTTTTCAAAGCCTTGATCAAGGCCAAACCCACGGCTTCGCCAGCGGCCGTCGACCACCGCGTACGTCGAGACAAGATCGACGCCTTTGGAAAGGTCACCCTCCGTTACCTCGGCAAGCTCCGCCACATCCCCGTCGGCCTCGCCCATAAGAACCGCAAGGTCCGACTCCTGGTCGCCGGCGCCGATGTCCGGGTCATCACTGAGGACGGCGAACTGATCCGCGCTCTCACCCTCGACCCCAATCGCGATTACCAACCGCTCGGAGGGCGCTGGCCTGTGCACAATGACTTGCAACAGGTGTCCACGATGTCGTGAGACATGACACTGGTCGGGGGCCCGGGATTTGAACCCGGGGCATCACGGTCCCGAATCAGACGCTAAGCCGTCCAGCCGTGCGGCATTCGGGGGCTTCACCTCGAAACGTCTAGCGTTGGCCTACCTGCGTCCAGATTTGACGCTTTCTTCCGGCGGGATTACTACATGAACTACTACACGGATCGGTTAGTCAAATGGAGCCATTGAACGCAGAGTCATTCGGCTGGTCGACAGTTCGCTTCGCGGTCTGAGGTTCATGTGCCTCGCAGATATTGACCTGTACCCATTTCAGACTCTTGATGGACTTCCCGCGGACCTGTCGCGCCCCAAGTTGGCGCAATGCGAATCGCACATTTCGGGGACGCCTACTTCCCGACGGTCGATGGCACGGTCACCTTCCTGGACGGCCTGGCTCGAAACCTCAAGGTTCACGGCCATGGTTCCGTGTTGATCGTCCCCGGGCAGCGCAAGAGGCCCAGCATGCGGGTTGAGGACGACATTCTCCGACTGGGGTCGCTCCCTTTCAAGTTCGCCCCTCTTGGCTACCGCGCGGTATGGGAACCGTCGGGTTGGGTCAGCTCGAGGCTGCGGGGACTGGATTTCGACGTCGTCCATATCCACTCGCCGTTCGCCGCCGCCCACCTGGGCCTGCGCCTGGCCAGGAATCGAGGGGTGCCGGCGGTGCTCACGTACCACACCCTTTACCCCGCTTACGCCGGCCTGTACGGCCCGCGCTGGGGAACCACCATGTGGGAGCGCGCGATCACGATGCGCAGCAGGCAGGTTGCAAATCGTTGTGACCTCGTGATCGCGAACTCGGGACCGATGGTTCCGGTTCTCCAGTCCTATGGGATCACTTCTCCCATCAGGATGATCCCCGTTGGAATCAATCACGAGGTGTTCGCGCAAGCACGGCGAACGGGTGCGGTACGCCGGCGGATCGGGATCTCGGACGCTTCGAAGATGATCTTGTACGTCGGTCGGATCGGGGCTGAGAAGTCGGTCGACCTTCTGGTGCCAATGCTCAACCACCTGCGCCGGCGATTCGATGCCGAGCTGGTGCCTTGCGGCCAAGGGGCGCAAGAAGATGCGATCAGGGTGGCGGCCGCACGATTGGATCTGGCCGGCCACGTCCACCTCGCGGGCGTCATCCGCGACCAGCGGGAGCTCGCGATGTTCTACGGCGATGCCGACGTTTTCGTTTTCCCCTCCCAGACCGACACATTTGGGCTGGTTGTGCCCGAGGCTCAGGCGGCCGGGTTGCCCGTGGTCGCTGTGGGTGGCCTGGGCTCGACCGACACGATTCACGATGGCGTCAGCGGTCTTCTGGCAAGTCCCGAGCCGCGGCATCTGGCCATGCAGGTTGGCCGGATTCTTTCGGATTCCGCCTTGGCGGATCACCTCCGGGCCGGTGCCAGGCGGCACTCGCTCGAGTACAGCACACGCCTGATCGCGATCCGGCATGTGGACGCGTACACAGATCTCGTCACCCGCCGGGCAAAGGTTGGCGCGAACTGATGCGGCCGATCTTGCGGCTGCGCGAGACGCCGAGCATGCTACGCGCGGAATGGCGGATGTCGACGCGGTCACCGAGCCGATGTCAAGAAGCGCGGCTGTAGACCACTTCGGCGCGTGGGCGCGCTGGTGGCTGGCGGGAACCGCGGCCGATTGGGGCTATGTCGCGCTCAGCGCCGGACTCATTGCGGGCGGCTACTTCGACGCCTGGATCAACCGCCACCTGCTGGTCCGCACCTGGGAGCACGCGCTGCCGCAAGCTGCATGGGCGGCGATAACCATCTATCTCGGGGTGTGGGCATTCGTCTCCTTTCGGCGCGACCACGATCTGCGGACCGCGGTGCCAGAGGGTTACGGGCTGGCCGTCGTCGGTTGCGCGGTGTTCCTCGCCGGGATTGTGATCAACGTCTGGTGGGCGACCGCCTTCGCGACGGACTTCGGCGTTCCGGCAATCTTTCGCCCGCCCAATCTTATGGAGATCGGCGCGGCTGCCCTGATCGTGAGCGGCCCACTCAGGGCCTCTGTTGCGAGGGGCGAGCTCATGGCCGCGCCCACCGCTGTCCTATCGGCTGCTCTCCTGCTGGCCGCTGTGACGTTCTTCTCTCAGTTCGATCACCCCTACATCGACCAGTACGCGGCCTCCCCTCCTCCACCGACAAGTCAATTCGACCTGTTCAACTACAAGGAGGAGATCCTGGGTGCGGTCGGGCTGATGATGCAGGCGGCTGCCGTCATCGGGGTGATTCTGTGGACTCTGCGGCAGACCAGGCTGCCCACCGGCAGCATCACCCTGATGATCACCGTGGCAGGCTTTGCGGCCGCCACGCAACAAGGCAGGTACGAGGTGGTCCTCGTTGCGGCTGCCGTCGGCCTCATCAGCGAGATCGCACTGATCGTGGCTCGCCCGAGGGCGGATCGGGACCTGAGCATGCTGTTGTTCGCGGTCGCGGTCGGCAGCCTGCTGAGCGGTGGCTACCTGCTCTACCTTGGGCTGGGACCCGGGACCTGGTGGCCGCCCGACATGATCTACGGGTCAATCGTTGCCTGCGCGCTGGTTTCGGCGCTGATCAGCTATGTGATCTTCCCCAGCTCGGATGCCCTTCGTGCGGCGCTCGTCCTGTGGCCGGCGCAGGCTCAGGACTCGTCGCGTACCGCACCAGAGGTGACAGTCGAGCGTGTCGAACACGCGCTAAAAGTCCTTCACAGCACCCGGGACCTGGCGGAGAGCCCGCTGGTCGGCCTCCATAGCGTGCCATCCCCGACGGCCGCCTCCCTTCGCGAGACGATCGAAGGTGCAATCGAGCATCTGAAGTCCTCCTCGTTCCAGCTCGACGCCCAGGCCGGCGAGATCCTCTACCTGTATTACGTGCGCAGGATCGGCGGCCACTATCCCGTCACCATCCGGGTCGGGCTCAGTCGAGCCGCTTACTTCAACAGGCGTTCGTACGGCGTGAGGCGCCTCGTCGACCGCCTCCGGGAGCTCGAGGAGTCCGCCGCTCCGGTCTGAGCGCCGACTCGTCGTCTCGCAGACAGGTCCGGATTCAGTCCAGAACCTAGTCCAGACACGCTCCGGACTTCTGATGTACCGGTTCGCCCAAACGCTCCGCGTCGACGGCTCCTCCCAGGGGCCGAAGGAGGAGCGAAATGTTCTGGCAACTCAGTTCTCGACCGGCGAGGCGTCGGCGGGCACCCAGCCCGCCTGTGGAGCGGCTCGACGTCAGCGACCTGCATTTTGCCGAGCACATGGCGACCGGTTTGGAGGTCGATCTTCCAGGCCGCGGAACCGCCTTCGTCCGGATCGCGGATGGACCGCCAGGCGCACGGACCGTCCTGCTTGTGCACGGCATGCTCGCCACAGCCGACCTCAACTGGTCGCTCGCGATCCCGACCTTGTCCTCACGTTTCAGGGTGGTGGCGCCGGACCTTCGAGGTCATGGGCGTGGCACTCCGACCCGCAGGTTCGCCGCCGAGGAGTGCGCCGACGACTTGGCGGCAATAGTGAACGCGCTCGACCTTGGACCGGTGATCGTCGTCGGCTACTCGCTGGGTGGCATGGTCGCGCAGGTCTTCATGCACCGTCATCCGGAACTGGTGGTCGGACTCGTACTGTGCGCCACAGCGTGCAGCTTTCAGGTCCCGACGGAGCAACCGGCGGTCCGGTTCGTCGCCGGGGCGGCCAGGCGCATGCCCGAGGGTCTGCGGCGGGCGGCGATGCTGGCACTGCTCAGGCCACGTTCGGCAAATTCCCCCCGGGGCCGCTGGCTGATGGCCCAGGTGCGCGCACACGACACCCGAGCTCTGTTGGAGGCCATCGCCGAGGTTGCCAACTTCAACTCGGAGGCATGGATTGGCGCCACCGCTTGCCCGGCCGCGGTGATCGTGACGATGGAAGACCGCGTGGTCTCCCCAGCGTCCCAGCGCCTGATGTCGGACTCGCTCGCCGAATCCACCGTCTACGAACTGGCGGCCGACCACTTCGCGTGCGTGAAGCTCCCCGATGAGTTCAACGCCACTCTGTTGACCGCATGCGTCGGTTTGGGGTCATGAGAGCCCGACTGACCTCGCACGTCCTGCCGTGGCGTTGCCTGGTCTTTCTCGTGATCGCGGAATCGGCATGTACGGAGTCGAACGCTTCGTCCAGGATAGGGCCGTCGCCGGCTCGGGCGAACGGACGATGCTGTCGGCGTGGCAGCTGTGTTCTCCTCAGGGCAGAACCAGGCCACCACTTGTTGGCAAGCACGACCTCATGCCGGCTGAAAACCCAAGAGCAGAACAAGTCACCGAACACGGACTCCGAATGGCCGGTGTGGTCTCGGCACGATCACCCCACGGGCTCTGGCTCGTCGAGCGGCTGAAGGCGCGGCGAGCCGCATGCCGCGCCCGCGCGCCACTGTGAAGGATCGTGTCTAACGTGCAGGTGAGATTACCGTCACGGAGTTGCCTCTCCCGTTCGTCGCGTAAATGTTGCCGGTCATAGGATGTGCTGCTACTCCAACCGCTCCGCCGGCTAGCGGGATAGTCCTGACTACGGTGTTTGTCGAGACATCAATCACTTTCACGCCGCTCGAGTCGGCCACGTAGATGTTGCCATCGCGCTCGTTGAAGGCGACGCCAATGGGAAATGCGCCCATCGATATCGTTGCGGTCACTTGGTTGGTTCTACCGTCGATCACGCTGACTGTGTTGGCGTAGTAGTTCGCCACGAACAGTGTGTTCGTCGGTCTCGCGTATGCGATTCCAAGTGACGGAGATGGCATTGCGATGGTTGTCGTCACGGCGTCGGTCCGACCGTCAATTACTGTGACATCGGCGATCTGTGAATTCGCGACATACAGATCGCCATTCTGTCCGTCATACGCGATCCCAAAAGGCATCGAACTCGTCTCGAGTTGAATCGTATGGATCACCTGATCGGCTCGCCAACTACGCTTCGCGTCTTGCCATCGATCGCGGTGACCTTCACGTACTGCTGGCAAGACACGTAGACGATGTCTGTCCGTTTGTCATAGCCCACACCGAACGGATGAGCACACTCGTTGCCGCCGGCGAGCGGAATCGTGGCCACGACAAGGTTGGTTTGGCCGTCGATGACCGAAACATCATCTGAGAAGATGTTGGCGACATACACGTCGCCAGTGCGCTGATCGATGGCCAGCCAAGCCGGGGTATCCCCGACAGAGATAGTGGCGAGCACAGTGCCGGGGCCGGCGCGTGAAAGACCCTTGCCCCTCACCGTCACGACGACCTTGTCTAGCACTGCTCCGGTGCTTGGGTCAGAGACAAACACGGCCAGGGTGCCAACTTGGTTCTCGCCGGCAAAGAACTCAGACGGGTTGAAGTGCACCTCTACGGTGCAACTCATGCCGGGAGTGAGGACTACGACTACGACAGACGGGCAAGTCCCAAAGCCAGGCGAGATGTCATCCGGCGCCCTGAATTCGTCCTGTGTAACTGCCAGATCTGCCGAACTCTCGTTAGTCACACTCACAACCTTGGACGCCTCGCTGCCAACCGGGATTGCGCCAAAGTTGACGTGGGTGGGGCTCACCGTCACGCGCACAGGTTGCGCGGCGAGAACAGACGACGCGGAGATCGCGCCTCCCGCCACCAGAGCTAGAACGACGCAAGTTGAAACGACTTTTATCGTGGGATCAGGCTATGGCCGCTGTACGCCGATCGCAAGGGGCCGTAGGTCCTAAAGGGGCCTGGGCATTTGTCCTGCACGACCGCCGATCTTGCATGCGGGGAGCCTGTGACGTTGCTTGTTGATCGAGGCGGCGTGCGAGCGCTCCGCCCCGCCGGCGCTTTGACGTCGGTGATGGTTCCTGCCGCTCCGTTCGGCTATGACGTCATCGAAACGTTCTGCCACCGAGTGCACTTCTTTGCTTCTAACCTGACGGCGGCGAGCTGGGTTTCCGAGCAGCCAGGTATGGCTTTGCTGCCGGTCGAGACAGCGTTCGAGCTGGGCCGCGCGCTGAGCCAGCACATCCCAGGAGCCAGGAAATGAGGATAACAGTCCAATATTTCGATGGCTGCCCGCATTGGAAAATTGCCGAGCTGCGCGTCGGCTTTCGTAGCTCACCCACGATCCTCCTCGACGGCAGGGATCCGTTCGCCAGCGGCGACGAGCCGATCGGTCTGGGCTGTCGAGTCTTCAGGACGGAAGACGGTGTTCAGGGCTCGCCGACGGAGGCTCAACTGCGCGACGTGATCACGCGGAACATCTGAATCTGTCGTTCGGATCCAGGACGCGAGCCGGCGGACTCGTGCCGCCCGCCGGCTCCGAAACCTCCGCCGCTACTGCTTGACGTATACGTTCATTCCGGCGATTTGCCGGTTGAAGCCACCGACTCCCGGAACGACGAGGCGGACACCCTCCGCTGCGCTTGCCGGCGGCGAGCCGATGACGCAGTAGATGGTGAGGGTTGCCGGCTGAGGATCGAACGGGGTTGTGGCCGTCACGTCAAGCACGACTCGACCGCCACACAGGTTGTCCGGAATTGGGTTACCGAACACGACGCCACAGCCATATGGCTGAAAGTCGACGAGACCGTTGACGGTCCAGTCGCCCGCGAACGTGGTGCCGTCGGCGCCGGTGAACGTGAAGGACCCGCCGCCGCTCGCGAACTTCGGATGAGTGCCGAACTGTCCCTCGCCCATGACACTGATCGTGTCGCCAAGCGGCGATTGTGCGACGTTGGTGACCTCGAGGAAGAACTCGTACGTGGCAGATTCGTCGTTCGGCTCTGTCGCTTTTGCCGCGGCGGGCGACGCGATCGTGAAGACCAGTGCCAGCAGGAAGACGAAACCGGCCCGTTTCTTCATATCACCTTCTCCCCAGATGAGTTGACGCCTAACTTTTCGGCCGCCGCTCGCACCCAGCATGGGGCATCCTGACGGCGACGGTCCGCGACCCGTGCGCCGACTAAAAATCGCCGCTGCCGCTGCCTCCTTCAACTCTCCCAACAGAAATACTGATCCTGCCCAGGCGGCTTTGCAAACGCTCCCAATCTTGTTGTCGGCGCGTACTGGAACTTGCGGTTCACCGTCGGCGGCCGCGGCCGAGCGGGCTCGAACCTGAACTCGGCAAAGGGGTCTCGACCTGAACAGGATCCTGTGCGACCGGCTTGATCGGGACCACCATAATCATCTGATGAGACTTTGGCTGAGGTTAACCTCGCACCTCTACTGAGGTTCTAGCGGAGGCCCTTAAGAGATGGCTTGCCGCCGGCGACCACCTCGAGCTCCGCCCACATGCCGCTGGCCTCGTTGCCGCCGACCAACGACGCGATGCGGTAGCTGGCGACTTCCGCGGGCTCGAACAGGAAGCTGCTGGATTGACCGGGGCTGAGTCCACTCTGCGGATCGGACGTCGTCCAGGCCGGATCGACAGGTGCCTTCGAATGCGCGCCGCTGACGACCGAACACGAGTTGGGCACGGTGCCGTGATTTTGGCACTGAATAGTGACCTGCCAGCCGACCGGCACCGTCAGCAACAAGGTACCGCTGGCGTAGCCGTTGTAGTTGAACTGGTTGTCAGTGGCGGGATGGCCGGCAATCAGCGTGATGACAGCCGATCGCGACGACTCGTCGACGTGGATGAACTGAGCAACGTCGGGCTGTACTCCCGTTCCGCTTCCCTGAAGCGGATCGCAGGCCGCTGCAAGCAGCAGAATGGCGACTATGAAGCCGGCGCCTCGGAATCCACCTCCAAAGCTGATTGTGTGGTGGGAGGCCCTAGAGACTTGGCAGCACCTCGCATTTTCGCTTCCGGTCTTCGCTGTGCTGACCTTCCTCATCAATGTCGGACCCTTCAACCAACCCATTCTGCGCTCGCTCTTTTACGGACTGTTCGAGGGTGCCGTGCTCAGCGGTTTGCTCGCGGTCGCGACCCGAACCGAGCGCGGCCGCCGCCGCTGAGAAGGCCTCCGGTACAAAGCGGATGAAGGGTTCGAAGCCGCGCCGTCTCATTAAGCTGCGCTTTACGGCCTGTTTGCCCAAATTGAAGGAATAAGACCGCTGCAGCGGTCGTGTCGATAAACACTGGGTTATCGAGAGCTTCGACTCGCGGGCGCGGATTACTACATGAAGTACTACATCAGGCGCCCTTCGCGGGCGCCATCGAGATCAATCGCGCACGGCTGAAAACCGTGAGGGCCTCCAGTTCGAGCCGAGTTCAGGTTCGCGAACGCGGATTTGAGTTCGGTGGATTGGTCGGGGGCCCGGGATTTGAACCCGGGGCCTCACGGTCCCGAACTCTGAGACCTTTCGTCCAGAATGGCCGGAACGATCGGTTTCGGTTCGGAAGCTCGAAGGCAGCCAACAACACCGTCCAGATTTGAAGCGATTTTCCAACCGATTACTACACGAACTTACTACAGAGTCTCGTGCAACCACAATCGTCCTTAGGTCTCTGTCGTGATCAAAAGCGGCCTTCAATCCGTCCTCGTCCGGAGCGGCGGGTCGGGCCAGCCCACGATTCTGTCGCCCCCCTTAGACTCACGCCGTCTTGGGGAAGATGTTTTGGACGCAGCGACAGGATATTGGGCCCCCGGCACGCCTCCAGGTTGCCGCCGCCTTCGATGGGGGTCGCCAGCGCTTGGTCGTCCATGGTGGAATCACAGCTTCAGGCACTCCGTCGCGCGACACGTGGGAATGGGATGGCGAACTTTGGACCCAGGTCGCCGGTACGGGACCGCCATCACTCTTCTTGGGTGCGATGGCATACGACGCTGAACGGAAGCGCATCGTGCTGTTCGGGGGCCAGGATGAGCATTGGGTGCCGATTCGCGATACGTGGGAGTGGGATGGTGACGCTTGGACTCAGGTCGCTGATACTGGGCCTCCAGGACGTTGCAGCCATGCGATGGCGTTTGACGCCAGCCGCAAGGAGATAGTCCTGTTTGGCGGCTACTCCCCACAGTCAGCGCATGGGTACGTCGACACGTGGGCGTGGGATGGAACGGACTGGACCCAGAAGGAGGATGTCGGCCCCGGGGCGCGGCTCTGCCACGCAATGGCCTATGACGCAAACCGCGCGCGCGTGACGATGTTTGGAGGCTGCAGTGAGGTCGAATTCGTAGACGCCCCATTGGGCGACACGTGGGAGTGGGACGGCTGGAAGTGGGCTGCCGCTGCGGACACAGGCCCCGCTCCGCGTTGGGGTCATGGCATGACGTACGAGGGCAAGAGCGTGCTGCTCTACGGAGGCGCAAAGGGATACTCGTATCCCGACGACCTGTTCGGCGACACTTGGGTGTGGGACGGAAAGCTTTGGACGCAGGTGCAGGACATCGGGCCGAGCCCAAGGGCATACCCGGAGGCTGGCCAGGTCAGATAGCGCTCGGCGATACCTGGGAGTGGTTTGACCATTCAGTAGCTGTCTGACGTGCCCAGAAACCCGACGCTCTACTCCAGGGATACCCCGAACGCCGAATACGCAGATCCCTACTTAGCGCCGCTCAGAACCCGGTGGAATCGGCGTGGCCCGAGGCGGTTCTGCGAATAAGGATCTGGTGATCAGGTTTGCACCGGCGGAAGGTGTCGCCTCTGCCGCCGGTGCCGTATAGGGTCGAGAAGGTCGTCAGCCGATCTGCATTCCGGACGGGGAGACGACGTACCAAGGGGCTCCGAATGCGTCGATCCCCTGGCCGCTGACCTGGCCAGCCTGCTTGTCCGCGATGAAGTAGTAGAGGGGATGCCCGGCGTAAGTCACCTCGGTGGTGCCGTCCTTGCGTGTCGTTGTGCCAAGCAATGAAGCGGAAACTCCGGATCCTGCTTGCGGCGCCCCTTTCGTGAGCACGGGCGGCCAGTTCTGGACGCAGCTCGCACTGTTGCAGCTCGAGCTGGTGCCAGAGTCGGCGAGGAACAGGTAAATCGTCCTCCCGCTCGGGCCGACCAGGATCTGACCAAGCTTGCTGCTTCCGACTTTGATCGTGATGCCTGTTGCCTTCGGACTGGCTACAGAGCTTGGTGTGGCATACACGGGCGCCACCGTCGGTGCCGAGGTCGGTGTCGGGCTGGTCGCTGCCGCGTAAAGACTGCCTGAGCTGGAACCGCACGCGGCAAGCGTCACCGCGGCGGCCATCAGGCCACCCGCAATTACGATTTTCGAGAACATCGCGCCACTCTCCTGTTTTTGAACTGCTTGTTGCCGAGATACATCAGACAAAGAATCTCTTATGCGAGAGAGTTATTCCTATAATGGAAGCCATGGCTGACAAGGATTGGACCGACGCTCTGCTCGACCGGCTGGCTGCAACGCGACCGCGCAAGGAGATCGAGGCATACCAGGTCACCGCTCGCATCTCGCGAATCGCCCTTCACATCGCCCGCCACCAGGAAGAGGTCTTTGGGCGATTCGGCCTCAACCGGGGCGAGGTCGGGGTCCTGGGAGCGCTGCTCCTCGCGGGCTCCGGCCAGCAGCTGTCACCCACTCAGCTGTTCCAAGGGTTGATGCTCTCGTCGGCGGGGATCACGAGCCGGCTCGACCGCCTCGAGCGTCGTGGCTACGTCAAGCGCACCCGCCATCCGAGCGATCGACGCGGGGTGCTGGTCACTCTCACCAACGACGGCCGCAAGGTCCTGGAACAGGCGGTGACTGCCGACGCCGCCGGGGAGCAGGAATTGCTCTCGGCCTTGACGAAAGAGGACCGTCGCGCACTCGCCGTGCAGCTGAAGAAATGGCTCGCAGGCCTAGAACCGACTCCGTGACCGCCGGTAATCTCGTGGCGGTATGTCGAGAATCGCGTGAGGCGGCTGCCGGCATCTGGCGATAGTCCCTGATTAAGCCGCCCAGGCGGTTGATCCGCTCGATTGGGCCAGCGGCGTATATGGATTCGAGCACCAGGAGGGCTTGTAGCCTCAGGTTGCGGCTCCGATAGCGTCGCTCGTGGTTGTAGTGCCCGCAGCATTCACCTAGGCATGCTTCCAGGTGTCATTGCCCTGGGGCGGCCATAGGAAGGCAGAATCACTCGGATTGGGTGGAATAACTCTCTCGTGAGCGAGCTTCTTTGATTGATGTATCTCGTTGGCTAGACATTTAGGAGAAGAAGTGATGCACCGAAGACTCGTTCTTACGGGGGGCCTGGTGGCCGCAGCGTTGACCGCCCTTGTGCTGACGGCCTCGACCGCTTCGGCGGCCAGCGGCAACGTCGGATTCGGCTTCAACGCGAAGAATATCAGCGGGTTTAGGACCGGTTCGGCCGCGCTTACGGGCGGCGGCTCCTACAATCCCGTCAGCGGTTTCGTCAAGTCGGCGGGCGGCTTTCGCTGCACCAACGACATCGGTCAGGGTCCGCTGAATGGATGTCTCAGCGGCGAAGGCGTTCGATGGGACACGGTCAACCTCCTGAGAAGCACGACTTTCAAGTGCACTGGATCCGCGGCGGAGTCCCTGAAGACTGCAACCACCGATGGGAACACTGCCGTAATCCTGGCGGACTTCTACCGCGCCGGTGACGGTAACGTCGAGTCTTTCACCGCGCAGATGATCGTCTCAGCCGACGACATCGCACCGGACATCGACGGTGTCCAGAACGTTTGGATTCAGGGTGTCGGCTGTGCCTCGGCAATCGCAAACTTCAGTTCCTAAGAGCGACGGGGGGAGGCGTGCTTTTCGCAGACGGGGTTGAGGAAAGCCGGCTGTAGCAATCGACCCGGAACATGGCTTTCAGCGTGAAAACCGCTGAGGCCATGTTTCTTGTGGCGTCCGGCGACTCCGTTGCCTGCGGAAACGATCATGCGGCTGACCGGCACAAGGTGTCCGGTTCAAAAATCACGTCGCAGCCTGGAAGAGACCCCAGCACCAGACCTCTTAGCAAGACTCGGTGTGATCAGCCACCGCAGCGCCCAGGAAGCGATAGGCCCATTCCTCGGCGAACTTGCGCGAGCCGGCAAAGACCACGGGCACCTCGGGGTAGCGGACGGCCAGGCGTCCCAACATGTCCGCTAGCCAAGAACCGCGGCCGGGCTGAGTTCGAAACAGGTCCGGGTAATCACCTTCGACCACAATCGCCGCCCGAGGGAGCTCGGCCAGGCGCTGCAACTGGAAGGCCAGGCTGCCATCCGAGAGGGAGGTAGCAAGGTTCTCGAGCGTCTTGCGCTCGATTGCCGCCACTACGGCACCGCCCTTGATCGCGGCGTAGTCTCCTGCCGGGAGCGCTCGCCGCTCGATCACCAGTTCGCGATCGGCGAACTTCCAACCGTACTTCTCACGAGTGTCGATGGCGATGGTTAAGACGCCTGCCGAGCGGCCGCGAGGGATTCTGGCTCCGGGGTTGGCCGCCTGTGCGGTCTTCTGCGTTTGCCACCAGATCGCAGGCCGACCGCGCGCCTGGGTGAAGACAAACTGGGAACGTGATAGGGATGGTCGGTCGAGCACCAGGTCGATGGCGGCACCGCGGCGCCGGCATAGAAGGACGGGCACGTCCTCAAGTTGTTCCGCCGCCCGATCCCAACCAGTCGCATCTTGAGCACAGAAGACTCGGCTAGCGCGTGGCCAGGTCTCGCGAGCCTTTAGTACCAGACCGCCTTCGATAGGCAACCAGATCAGGTAGGGCAGCCGGCTCTCTGCATCTGGGTTGCGTGCAACCCGAAAGCGCGGAGGTCCCTCGACTCGCTTCTCGTCGCTGGGACGCTCCATCGATTCAGGCCGCCATCGTCTCGCAGTAGTACTCGCTGATCAGGGCTGCGGTGTGGACGTTCCTGGTTGTAGTGCATGCAATACTCCCGCACGATCGCCTCCAGGTGGCGCTGGTTTACCACCAGCATCCGGTCCAGACACTCCCGCCGACAGCTTCCGATCCATCGCTCGACGTGGGCGTTGGCTCGAGGCGCCATGAGCGGCGTCAAGATCACTCGAGCTCCTGCCGATCTAAAGACGCTGTCAGCTCTCGCCGAAAACTTCTTGTCTCGGTCATGGATGACGGCCTTCGGATTGATCCCTTCCTCTTCCAGCGTCCAGGCCAGGTTGCGGGCTTGCTGAGCCATCCACGCCTCATTTGGGTTGGCCGTGCAAGCGGCCAGCAAAACGCGCCTGGTGGCCAGGTGCATATAGATAAGGACGTAGAGGCGCTTGAAGAAGACGGTGTCGACGCTGAGGAAGTCGGCCACCACCAGGGTCTGGGCTTGAGCCGCCAGGAACTGCTTCCAGCTCAGCTTGGCTCGGCGACCTGAGGGTGGAATGCCAGCCTGCAGCAGCACGGACCGAATTGTGGTCGCGGCCACCGTGTGCCCGAGCTTGCGCAGCTCGCCCTTGATTCGAAAGTAGCCCCAGCCTGGATTCTCTTTCGCTATGCGCACGATCAGATGCTGGCATTCAGTTGAGGTCCGCGGTCTGCCCCGCCTTGGGCGACGCAGGTACGCGGCCCACTTGCGACGTACCAGAGCCCGATGCCAGCCGAGCACGGTCTCAGGTCTTACTAGCAGTCCTGCCCATGCCGATTGTGGAAGGCGGTCGCGTAGTGCCGCCATTAGCATCCGGTCACCCGGCGTCCACCCCACTCAATTGATCTGGCGCTCGAGGACCTGAACTTGGCGCCGGAGTGCCAGCACCTCAGCCTGGAGCCGAGCCTGATCACCGTGATTGGTCGCAATCGCGTCTAGCAAAGCCCGAAGCAGCGAATAGACCAGAGAAACCAGCACCCCGGCGCGAAATCCTAGCTGGCCCGGGTGACTAGGCGCTCAGCCCCGGTGAGTGCCCCTCAGACGTGATTTTTGAACCCCACAGGCCCTGCGCCTAAGTCGCCAGCCGGATTGTCCCCGAGAGTTGAACCGCACTCTGCAGGACCGTGCCAGTCACCGTCCCGTTCAGATTCCCACTCGCGCCGGTAAAGATTCCGGTCCCGTCTACGATCACGTCCGTCAGCGTGGCGCCGAAGGGTTGACCGAAATTGAAATGGCTAATTGTTGGGCACGCTCCGGGACACGTGAAGTTGCCGGCCTCTTCGTTAGTAACGATCGAACCGCTGGCGAGGGTGATGGTGCGCACGTCGCACGCCCCGCCGCAGCCCACCCCGAACGCAATCGTCTCGGTCGCGTGACCGTACGGAACGACGATACCGTTACCGCAAAAGCCGCCGTCCGGAAGCCCAAAAAGGACTGGGCAATCGCTCCTGAGATCCTGAAGGAACGGCTCGGTGAACTGCATGGTCACCGAAACCATTGTCGACGCCATTGCTTGTGAAGCAAAGGCAGGCGACAAGAGCGCGAGAGTCGCCGAGGCCAGCGCTAATACACGAATTCGCCTCATCGTTCTTGGGCTCGATCGCCTTGCGCCGCCTTCCCCGGCGAGGCTCGCCGCCACGCCGATCCCAGTTGAAAGTGGCCTGAGCTTGCTCATTTGGGTCCCTCCTCGGTTTTGTGAACGGTCGATGCTGGACTACGCTCGTTCATGTCAGCCTCCTCGTCGGTGTGTACTGCATGCGAGACTGGGCTTGCGGAAGAGAGAACACATCCGAGCCGGCCCCACACTTGGTCGACCGTTCCGCTGTGGCTAGCCACAGGATGCGGCTCGACCCTCGATGATTGGGGCTCCCCACGATGCGGCGCGCTTAATGCTCATGACACCATCGCTCCGCGCCTGTCGGGCACGCAAATTCGTCCTGACGATCAACTGGCTGTGCCGGATGTCGCGAGGCCGAAAAGGTGGCCCGATGGTGCTCGGTCCCGACAGTCAAGCGGCGCTTGCAAGCCATTGGACGTGAGTCGGATTCACGCAGCGACGGGCAACGGCGAGCGCGAATACTCACGCAGGAGCCCGCCGAGTCTCTCATCGCACGTCACCGGCCTTGACATGAGGACCGGATCCGAACGCGCGATCGGACTCTGCAGGTCGAGCCCGCGATGCGGCCGCGCCTGGTTGTAGTGCTCGAACCAGACAGTCAGGACGCGCTCAAGGTGGCGACGATTGAGAATCAGAACCTAATCGATGCATTCGCGCTTGGTCGAGCCAATTTGGCGCTCGATGTGCGAATTCGCCCTGGGCGCCGCAATCGGAGTCTTGATCACCGCCATACCGTCGGCCTCGAACGCGCGGTCGGAGCCACCGCCGTACTTGTCATCGTGATCGTGGATCAGGAACCGCGCCGGCACGCCCAGCTGGTTGAGCTCCCAGCTCACATTCCTGGCTTGCTGGCTCACCCACTGAGCTTCTGGCCTGTCGGTCACCGCGAACCAGATCACCCGCCTGGTCGCCAGCTCGATATACAAGAGGACGTACAGCCGCTTCAGGAGCACGGTGTCGACGCTGAGGAAATCAGTGAGCACGATTGCCGACGCCTGGGCTCGCAGGAACGCCTTCCAGGTCTGCCGCGATCTCAGCGGGGCCGGCCCGATCCGGTTCCGGCGCAGCAACTTGCGAATCGCGGTCGCCGAGACCACATGACCGAGCTTGAGCAATTCACCGCGGACTCGGACGCAGCCCGAGCTCGGATTGTCCTTGGCCATCCGCAGAATCAGCTGCTGGAGCCCGGGATCGAGGTCTGGCCGACCAGGGCCACGCCGGGGACCGAAGGCTGCCTACCTTCTTCTCACCAACTCGCGGTGCCAACCCAGCACCGTTTCCGGCTGGATCAGCATCCCGGCTAGAGCCGCCCGGTTCATCCGCTGGCTCAACGCCGCCATGATCGTCCGATCCGCCGTATTCAACTGCGGTCTCTTGACCTGACGGCGTACGACTCGAAGCTGGTGCCGGAGAAGAAGCAGCTCTGCTTCAGGGTCGTGGACTCGGAACCTCACATCAACCAGATCGAGGAACAGCCGAAGCCAGGAGTACACGAATGCAAAGAGCATCGGCGGTCGAAATCCTATCGGTCAAGCGACCCTACTCGGAGTAGCCTGCCCGCCGACGAATTTGTGACCCCCACAGGGTCCTGCGCTCGACCCAGCCTCCTGCAATATGGATGCCATGGATGCAATGCGGCCGTCCCCACAAAGAATGCAGGGGGCCGGCTAGATCTGATATTTAAGGGGCTGTGAGATCCGACCGGTCCCAGGCCCTGTATGCAAGGCCGGCAGCCTCTTCTAGGACCATGGCTTGTCCGAGCGCCCATTCGGGATGACGCTTGGCATCGCCTCCAGCGACAGCATTCACTTGCTGGTCGAAGTCTTGGTGCCAGAAGGGAAGATCGTGCACTCCGATCGTTTGGACGAAGGCATCGGCCGCTCCTGCCAAGCGGAGCGCGACCAGAGGCTTGTTATTCACAATGGCCAGCCTGGCAAACCACTCGAGCAAATCCGGAATCGCCCAGATATAACCGCCACCGATGTACAGCCGTAGGCTTTCCGAAAAGTCCGCCGCCGCTGCGCCATAGTCGCCTCGATCGAATGCGATGCGGCCGCGAAACAACAGCCCGAGCGCGACACCGCGATTGTCACCGAGTTTGCGCTCAATTAATAAGCTCTCGGCAATTAGCCGATCAGCAGCATCGGCGTGATGCTCCATGTGAGACACCATCCCCAGGGCCCTAAGCGAGTACGCGATTAGCGGGTCATAGTTGCACTGCTGCGCCTCCTTCAGAGCCTCATCAAGCAACTTCCGGCATGTGGTCAAGTCAAGATCGCGCCAATTATTCTCATCGAGGTAGACGCTTTCGCCTAAATAGAACAGCGCGATCGCAGCGCCTTGGTGATCACCGCCACGGCGCGCCATCGCGAGATATCGCTCGAAGTAGGGGCGAGCGGCGCGAGGACCAATCTGCCGGGCTTCGAGATAACCCAGCTCTCGGAGCGCTGCCGGCACCTTCTCGAGCTGTGTGGTCCCTTCCGCCTGGCGAACAAATTCTGCAAGAAGGTCTCGGCCCTCGCCTGCGAAACCACGCCAACCCCAGAAACGTGATAACGCTGCTCCCAACCGCAGGCCGGTATCAAGGTCCCGATCTCCCAGTGCCCTCGCCAGCACGGCGCGCAAATTGTCCACCTCCAGCTGAAGCCGATCGAACGAAGCCGCTTCATCCGGTCCGTGCAGCGTTCCCCGAGTTTCCTCAGCCAGGTTTACGAAGTAACGGCTGAAGCGTGCGTTGACGGCATCGATTTCGCCCGCCTCCCGC
>WNGG01008679.1_pt1 | contig 18334 bp, 12 predicted proteins | sample 5400661 | NCBI WGS metagenome assembly WNGG01 (sample SAMN13153372, study PRJNA577476) | soil metagenome | isolation source: 100 cm soil or saprolite under Garry oak tree replicate 1 | place: USA:California | collected 2016-06-15
ATTCCGGCGATTCGAGCTGCGTGCTGCCGCCGTGGGGGCTCAAAGCCGAGCACCTGGACGCGATGCGGCGTCATACGCGCGAGCTTGCCAGAGCGCTCGAGGTCGTCGGGCTGATGAACATTCAATTCGCGATCTGGCGCGACATGGTGTACGTGCTGGAAGTGAATCCCAGAGCTTCGCGTACAGTTCCTTTCGTATCAAAGGCGACGGCCGTTCCGCTGGCGAAAGTCGCCGCGCGGCTGATGATCGGGAGAAAACTCTCGGAGTTCAACCTGCCGGACGAGCTTGAGGTCGATCGTTTCTATATCAAGACGCCGGTGTTTCCGTTCGTGAAGTTTCCCGGCGTCGATCCCATACTCGGGCCCGAAATGCGTTCGACGGGCGAGGTGATGGGAGTAGCCGAGGGTTTCGGCACTGCTTACTTGAAAGCGCAGCTTGGCGCGGGGACCAGACTGCCGCGCGAAGGCGCGGTATTCATCAGCGTAAACGAGCAAGACAAGCTGAGCGTTGCGGACCTGGCTCGTGAGTTTCACGAGATGGGTTTCAAAATCGTCGCCACGCGCGGCACGCAAAAGAGAATCGAAGCGGCGGCGTTGCCATGTGAATTCGTTTACAAAGTGAACGAGGGTCGCCCGAATATCGCAGACCTTGTGAAGAGCCGGCAAGTCGATCTGATCATCAACACGCCGCTTGGCAGAACCTCTTTTTACGATGAGCGTTCGATCCGACGCGCTGCGATCCAGTATTCGGTGCCATGTGTAACGACGATGACCGGAGCGGTTGCCACGGTGGCCGCGATTCGTGCGCTCAGAGAGAGAGAATTGGACGTGTGCCCGCTTCAGGACTACCACGTCAAGGCCGCAAAGTTAGGGCCTTAGCGACCAGTCGTCTATGGATTTTGTTGCGTCTACCAGCAACGATTTGCTGTCCTTCGTACAGTTGTTCTCTTTCACCCGCGCTAAGCACGGGCAAACTGTCACCCCAGTTCTCAGCGACGAATTGCTGGTACTTCCTCAACGAGTTAATGACTCCACCCTGAACGTCGACAGGAGGGCTTTCAATCAACTTTGCGAGTGTCGCTAATGATTCCTCGAGTATGAAGTCGATTTAAGCCTGAGGACAAGCTCGCGTTGATCTGAGCATGAGCAAGATTAGCGCGAACGGAGCGCGGTTACGCGGTGAACTACTGACCGATCTTACGTCGCGTTGTAGCGAGACGCAGTGATTCGTGTTGTCACGACTCAGTGCTTAGGTTGCGTATGATGATGAGTACTGTCACGCCTCGCGACTGCGGCTATCTGTTTGCTCATACTGAAAGCCGGTCGTTCGGTCTTTCCAGACCATCACGTCTGCCTCGCCTTGATGGGCGTCCGCCTATTGACTCTTATCCCGCCGATTTGTACAATGCGCTCGTTCTCGCAGTCATAAAGAAGTAATCCTACAGATTTGGAATTCCGGGATGTGCACGAGTGGCGAGCGGAAGAACTCGCCTGAAGCGGTCTAAGCAGCGTGCCCGCGCTTTTCCGAGGTTGGCCTTCGCGACGGGCTCGAAAGCTCTCCGTCAGGCAAATACTCGAATCGATTAATCCGAGGTTGATACTGACCACGCTGGTCAGGCGAGGAGTAAAAGGAGGCGAAATGTCGATAAGAAAGATTTGGCGCAGTTCTAGACTGGGCATCGCGCTTGCGACAACCTTGTTTCTGTTATGCGGTATTGTGGTCCATGCTCAAGATACTACGACGATGTCGGGCACGGTCACTGACCCCCAGGGAAAAGTCGTCGGGGGCGCTACGGTGACCATCACCAATGTGGCAACGACTGCGAGCCGCGACACCTTGACCAATGACGACGGTTTATACGTGCTTAACCAGGTTCAACCGGGAACCTACACCGTACGGGTGGAAGCCAAAGGCTTCAAGACAAATGTCAGGGAGAACTTTGAATTGTTGGTAAGGACGCCGGCAACGCTCAACTTTCAACTCGAGGTGGGAGCCGTCACCGAGACTGTTAACGTGTCTGGTGGGGAAGTTGCGCTTAACACTCACGATGCGACGATAGGCAACACAATCACAGCGCAACAGATTTCCCGGCTTCCGCTTGAGGGACAAAACATCGTCAGTTTGCTTGCCCTTCAACCGGGAGTGACGTTTATCGGAAACGTGAACGCTGAAGGAGGCACGACCGATTCGCGCAACGGCGCGGTGAACGGCGCCAAGTCGGACCAGGCAAACGTTACGCTTGACGGTGTTGACGTAAACGATCAGCAGAACGGCTTCGCCTTCAACAGCGTTCTCCGCGTGACGGCGGCTTCGCTGCAAGAGTTTCGAGTCGTCACCTCAAATCCGAACGCGGACATGGGCAGGTCAGGCGGCGCGCAAGTGACCCTGGTCACCAAGGGCGGCACCAACAACTGGCACGGGTCTGCGTATGAGTTTCACCGGAACACCATCTTTTCGGCGAACGACTTCTTCAGCAACGCTGCAGGGGTATTCGCGCCCGGGGACCCCGCTGTGGTGGCTGGCACTGCGGTGGCAGGCGCAGAACGCGTGCCGCGATCCAAATTGCTCCGCAATGTTTTCGGCGCCTCTTTCGGAGGGCCTATACGCAAAGACAGGCTGTTCTTCTTTTTGAACTATGAAGGGCGTCGGGACTCCCGCGAAGCATCGGTTGTACGTACCGTGCCGGGCAACGACTTGCGCAAAGGTACGTTTACGTATCTCAAGTGCGCGAATGCTGACTGCTCTCAGACAGTCATCTCCAAGCTTGATGCAGCCGGCGTGACGGCGCTTGACCCCCTTCACATAGGACCCAATGCGGAGGTATTGAAGGTCTTTAACCAATACCCGGCGCCGAACGACAACACGGTGGGCGATGGCCTCAACACGTTCGGTTTTCGGTTCAACTCTCCAATTCACCTCCGTTGGAACACCTATATCGCGCGGCTGGACTACAACCTGACTCAGAGTGGCAACCATACGCTGTTCATGCGGGGAAATCTGCAGAACGACAAAGACAACTCGACGCAGCAGTTTCCCGGCCAGTCGGCGCGCTTCATAAACCTGACCAACAGCAAAGGAATAGCCGCCGGTTATAACGCGACTCTTCGGCAAAACCTCGTGAATGTCGCGCGCTTAGGCTACACACGGCAAGGTACCGAAAGTGCCGGGTCATCTCCTTTCGCCGGCACGCACCTGGTCAGCTTCAGGACCTTTGACGACTTGATACCGGCGACTAGAAGCTTGAGCCGGATCACGCCGGTATGGAATGTAGTTGATGACGTGGCGTGGGTGAAAGGTTCCCACTCGCTTCAGTTCGGCGGCAATATCCGCTGGATTCGGAATGAGCGAACTAACTTGGCGACGTCTTTCCATAGCGCGATCGTAAATAAGGCTTGGCTATTAACGAACGCCCCAATTCGGCCGCCCATGTTAGCCGACACTTCGACCGACCATGCTATGGCAGCGCTACTTGGGCTCGTCGATCAGGTTACCGCCCGCTATAACGTAGGCCGCAACGGGAATGACTTCTTCATATTACCGGAAGGCGCGCCCATCGTGCGCAGATATGGGGCCGACGAATACGAGTGGTATGCACAGGACAGTTGGCGAATCAAGCCGAACCTCACCTTGACCTACGGCCTGAGGTATTCACTCTACTCGCCGCCGTGGGAGACGCGAGGTCTTCAAGTCGCGCCCGACTTTCCGCTTGGCAAGTGGTTTGACATTCGCGGGAGCGCAATGGAGAAAGGCATACCTAGCAACCAGTCTGTTCCGGACATCTCGTTTGTTCTTTCTGGTCCGGTGAACGGTGGCAAGGGCTTCTATGGTTGGGATAAGAATAACTTCGGGCCACGGTTCGCTTTCGCCTACTCTCCCAACTTTAAGAGTGGAATATTGAAGCGGTTAACAGGCGGAGAGGGCAGGATGGCAATTCGCGGAGGTTACAGCCTCATCTATGACCGCATCGGAGGCGCGCTCGCGATCAATGCCGACTCGGGAGCGCTTTCGTTCGGTTTATCGACCGGGCTTACAAACCCTGCTGGTATCCAGGAAGCAGCAACGTCCCCGAGGTTTACAGGGCTGACCAATCTTCCTTCGCAGTTGTTACTGCCGAGTCCAGGAATCAAGTTCCCGGCCAAGTATCCGACAACGGAAGCAGCAGGTGGTTTTGCAATAACCTCCGCGTTTGACGACGGGTTGGAGACTCCATACTCACAGAGTCTGAACTTTTCTATCTCGCGCGAGCTTCCGGGCAATATGACCTTCGAAGTCGCTTACGTGGGTCGCCTCGGGCGTCACCTGCTTCTGAATTACGACATGGCCATGCCGCTGAACCTAGTTGACCCAGCTTCAGGCATGGACTACTTCACCGCGGCACAGGCGCTGGTCAAGTTGGACTTTGCCAACACACCTGTTGCAAGCGTACCGAAGATAGCGTTCTGGGAGAACATTTATCCAGGACTGGCAACCAGTGCGCTGACCGCTACCCAAAGGGCTTACACGTTCTACCAATTGGGATCGCATAATTCGAACATTAACCCCTCACAGCCGCCTACGTTCAACGGCTCAGGTCCCGATTACACGACTTCGCTCTTCCGTCTGGATGTAGCATCGTCGTGTGTATCGAGAAACCGGTGCTCGAGGTTTGGGCCATTCGCGCTCTTCAATAACCAGTTCTCGAACCTGAATGCGCTGCGTTCGCAGGCGAACTCGAATTATCATTCGCTCCAACTGTTGCTTCACCGCCGGTTCAAGAATGGACTCGAGGTGAACGCGAACTACGTGTACAGCAAGAGCGAAGACGTGTCATCGACCATTGAGCGAGACGGGGTGCTTTCCGGGTCGCTCCTCAACTCCTGGGCTCCGCGAGCGCTTAAGAGCGTATCGAGCTTCGACCTGACCCATCAGTTTAACGCAGGCGGTTTGTGGGAGATCCCGGTTGGTAGAGGCCGTCACTTTGCAAGCGGCGCCAATCGTTGGATTGACGGGATCATCGGGGGGTGGAGCTTTGCGAGCATCGTCCGAAAGACGTCGGGGCTCCCTCGTTCTATCGGAAATGGATTCCAGTTCCCCACCAACTGGGAGTTCACTGGATCTGCCACGCTGATAGGCAAGGTCGGCGAGACTGGCGCTTTCAAGAACGTGATAATCTCGCCGAGCGACACCAAAGGCGGCCCGAACATCTTTAAGGACCCGTTGGCTGCGTTCGCGGCATTTCAATTCACGATGCCGGGAGGAGTCGGAAACCGCAACGTTATTCGCGGCGACGGACTGTTCAACATCGACTCAAGCCTGGCCAAGGCATGGCGAATTCGTGAAGGCCACTCGCTCCAATTGCGTTGGGAGGTCTTCAATGTTACAAACTCGGTAAGCTTCGATACTACGCTTGTCGGCTCGGACCTCGATTCGCGAAACACGTTCGGCAGATACAGCAGTACGTTGAATGGGGGGCGCGTCATGCAGTTTGGTCTGAAGTACAGCTTCTGATCAAGACTGTGGATCTGTGCTTGGGGGACGCCGATTTTGGCGTCCCCTTCTCTTTAGCGCCGAAAGGTTCAAGGCGTCACTTTGAAAATTCGCCTGGAGCGAATCTGTTTAGCGCGAAAGACGTTAGATAAGCTATCCTGCCGGAGGCGTCCGGTGACGGGAGATTGCCTCCGGCGCTCGCGATTGTTTTTCCATCTTGAAGAAAGTCAAGGGTCGCTTCAATTTTGGCGCTGGAGTTCTTTCCAGGATAAGCGTTGAAGTGAACAAGCAGATTCCTATCCTTCGACTGACTGAAGACCTTTGTGACATTCGGAACAAAGTAGGCTTGTCCTTCCAGGTAAAGCGGGTGCGCAGTCCCTCTCCTCTGATCTTCGCTCAATGGATTCACGCCGCGGCTTAATACCACGCTTGAGATTCTCAGTTTGTCACCCGACGCATCGGGAACTTCAAACGGGAGTCGCACTACTGACGCTTTGCCAGTCGAGGAATCGCGAGCCACCGCTTCGAGGGTGTACCTTCCAGGCGCGAGCAATAACAGACGATTGTATAACTGAGGTTTATTCTTTACTTCCTCGAGTTGAGCGGCGGGTCCTCGCAGCACAAACTCCTGTCCAAGCTTCCTTACAATTTCGTTTGCATCGTTCCTTACGAAAGCCAGTATTGCGAAGCGCGACGAGAAGCTCTTGGTCTTGTCATCAATATCGAACTTCAGGATCGAGACGGGAAATTCGAGGTAGAGGGCAATTTGTCTCGCCGTACTTGTTCCTCGAAAGTGAATCGCCTGGGCGAAGAGCGGGAAGTCACTTGCCGCGGATGAAGAGGTTAGTCGATCGAATAAGGGAAGCTCCTGCGCCATGACTGGCGAATCGTCTAGCGTCCTCAGTCCGTAGTAACCGCGACGAGCGCGCAGGTGAAACTCGCCCGGCCGCGTCAACTTTACCGCAATACGGCGAAACTTCCCGTTGTAATTCTGGTTGGTCGCCACATAGGTCATGACATAGTGATTGCGAGACTCGTCGAGTATCCTTTTGAGTCCTTCGCTTATGTCATTCGTGTTCTTGATCGTGTAGCCGCCAGTGTCTTCGGACAACTCCTCCAGAGTCGTGAGATCATTCATTCGCACAAGCTCTTCCGCTCGACCGAGAGCAGATACTCCTCCTTGTACCAGTTCGGGGTTAGGATTGCGAATTCGTGCGGCCGCAGCGGCACCGCGCTCCAGCATCACCTGCTCGTTGGGGCTCACAATCCTCAGGCCCGCGGTGTCAAGAGCGTAAATTGTAAGCCCGGTCATGTTGGCCGCGCTTATTACAGACTTGTACTGCTCGGCGACGGCAGGCGTGACTGCAAAACCTTCTGAGAACAGAAGCATCATCTTGCGCGCGACCCGCGCATCCTTTTGGCCGTTGATGATCGCAAGCAGCGCACTCACCGAACGCCACCCCTGGAACTCGCGCTCATAACGCTCAAAAGTTCGCAGCACCCTCAACCCCGACAGGTTAATCGTGGCGATCATGATTTGATAAGGATCAAGGGAGCTCGATTCGCCCCTAGCGCCCTCGAAGCCTGGCGTCCCGAGCACGTCGATGTCACTCACCGAATCAGCGAGCGCGAGCTTCACAGCATCCGAGAGAGGCTGTACAAGACGCTCGAGCTTCCTTCGGGCTTCCTCGGCGACGGCATTGTACTTCTTCGATTCGCGCGAAGTGAATGCCTCAACGGCTTGCGTTACAGTCTCCCTATCATTTGTGAACGGCGCGAGCAGTAGCAGACCGAGGTCAATGCCGAATACGGCTACGTAATCGTTCGGACCCATTCCATTTGCGACGTAATCGAGCGCCGCCTTTCGCGCTCTGAGCGAGCCGTCGCGCGTAGTCTGGGCGTCGAACACCAAACTAATCAAATTGATCGTGTGAGGGCCGCCAGGAGTTGCGGCTGAGGCTCCCGGCGTAACTGCTTCGGATGCGGCGCCGGCAGACTCAAACCGAAACGAGGCTATCTTCTGCTTGGCTCCGTCCTCATAAATCTCGAAATCATCTTTAGTGAGGTCACTGATCGAGCGATTCTTCTTGTCCATTACGACCGCGTCGACGATCACCTCGTCGGCGCGCAGCTTGAGCGGCTTCTCCTGCGCGGTCGACGGCTTATCGGCGCTGGTTTGCGCAGTCGCAATCAGCTGAATGACCAGCAATGATAGCGCGAGGGCCTTTGTCGCGTTGTGGATCATGAGTTTGAGCTCCCGGAGAGAATTGCGCTGACTTGCGCAAGCCCATGCTGCTCCGGCTTGCAGCCAATGTCAAACTTACTGTTCCTTTTCCGTTTTCAGGTTTGACTCAGGAAGCGCCAATTATGATAATGACATCACGATGAAAATGATCCGTCCTGCTGGTTTTTTGTTGTGGGTGATTTCGTTCGCAGCCTTGCTCTTCGCATATGCGTGCGGAGGGGGCTCAAATCAAACGACTAGTACTGCCAAGTATCCTACCGGCGTCAGCGATGACATAGAGCAGCAGCTCAAATACGACGCTCGTGTTGACAGCTTCGACGCTACAGGCGACGACCTTACCGTCAACGTCAGCGACCAGTGGATGAGTTCTCCTCCCGGAATGCAAGAGCGCGCGGTCGGGCAGTGGTACAGCATGTGGCACACGAACCACAGCGGGGGCGTTATCGTCCAACACGACGGCGATAAGGTTGCGAGCTGGACCAACGAAGGCTACAAACCTGAGACCAGGACCAAGAGCGCGGAGTCCCGCTCACAAACCTGATTTTTATCTTATTGCCGAGAGCTTGCTCGGCGCGAGCACTGCATGCAACCCGCGAATGTTGCCGCATTCGTCCACTTCAAAGTGGATCGTGTAACGCGTCGCCGCGGTTGTGATCGATCGAACATCTTCTACCAATATCGCCGGCAAGGCGTTTAACAAACGAATACTGAATCGCGGCTCGGCTAGAGCCTTCGCCGCGAGTCCCAGGATCAATCGCAGCACTTTATCGCGCCCGCGAACGGGCTGGCGAGCTGCGCTCACTTCTCCGCCGCCGTCTGAGAAGCTGATGGCATCTTCGGCGAGCAGCCTCTCCAGGCCCGCCGCGTCGCGCGTGCTCAAATACAACAGGAACTGTTCCAGCGCGCGTCGAGTAGCCTGCTGTCGTTCAGGACTCAAGCGCGCTCGATCCTTGTCGTATCCGTTCATCTTTCGCCGCGCGCGCATTAACGCGACCTTGACATTCGCCTCAGTCATGTCGAGCGCTTCGGCCGTCTCATTCGTCGAGTAGTCAAACACATCTCTCAGCAACAGCACGGCGCGCTGAGTTGGACTGAGCGCTTCCAGAGCAAGCAGAAACGCAAACGAGATGCTTTCCCTCAACTCGTAGCGCGACGCGGGCGAGTCCTCGCTGGGAGCGGGCGGTTCGTACGAGGCCGGGCTCTCTTCGTCAGTGGGAACCGGTGACGGCAGCCACGGGCCAATGTAGCCTTGCCGCTTTCTTCGACGCAGCAAATCACGGCTGAGGTTGAGCGCAACGCGAACGAGCCAGGGTCGCAAAGGCTCATCAGTGCGAAGGGGAGGCTTCTCGATCGCGCGAGTGAATGTTTCTTGAACCAGGTCGTCGGCGTCTGCGGCATTCCCGGTCATTCTGTAGCACAGACCCCAAAGCAGTTTGCGATCGGTTTCGAGAGCTTCGGCATAAACTGACATATGTCTTCCATCGAGACCGTCAAACGGCCGCGGCAAGCGTGGGAGACTCAGTCTGCGATATTATCTCCGCAGCTTGTTTCGCGCTCGCAAGCGCCGCATCGACAAGCAACCCTTCGCTACCAACCCAATCGCCCACGACGAACAACCCGGGCACATCAGGCACTTGCGGCCCCGGTCGCCCTCTCGTGCCATCGCCTTTTGCTCCTGGCATCGCGTTCATCACAACCATATCTGGTAGAAACCTGCGATAGACAACTGCATCGCGCCACCAGGGCTGCACGAGGTCGAGCAAGCCTTCAAGCTCGCGCTCGACTGCCTCACTCGAATCTGCATAATCGGGCGGCAGGTATTTCGCCGCATGGATCATCGCGGAATTATCAGGCGCAAGGCGCGCTGCTGCCGAATGCACCGAAAGATAGAGCGGGCGATCGATACCAAGTGCGAAGGTCGCCTTCGGTCTCGGCAACCGGCTGAGCCCGACGTCGAGACAGGCGGCCTTAACCGGGAATGCCTCACGGGCCCATCGAGCGAGCGATGTGGAAGCTGCGTCCTCCACAAGCTCAACCGTCACGGAAGGACTCGATGCGATGACAACGGCTGAGGCATTGAAGTCGCGCCCGTCTTTAAGCCGCGCGCTGCTGACACCGCCCGCGACGTTTCGCGTAACCGCTTCGACCTTCGCTTCGGTCTCGATGACGACTCCAGCGCCTCGAGCGGCAAGACGCAATCCGTCAACAAGAGTCTGCCAGCCCCGGTCCAGATACAAAACACTTTTGTCTTGAGCCTTCTTCAATTGCTCGATTGCGGCCCCTGCGCTCATGATTTCCGGCGCGTTCGTGTAAGTTGCAACGCGAAACGCCGCGAGAACGAACTCCTTGACTTCACGGTGCGAGATGCTTTGATCGATCCACTCTTGCACGGTGACATTCATGAATCGCTCGCCGTCGATCCGCGCAAACGAAGCGAGCAAGCGGGCGGCTTCCAGCTTCGCGGAAAGACCGAACAAACTTGTTGTGAGCAGCGAGACCGTGCCGGCGGGAAAGGTATGTTTGTGGCCGCCCTTGATCGCGAACGCGCCGGAAACCGAAGGCACTCGCCCGCGAGGTTCGACTCCCAGCTCGCGCAGCACCTCGATCCCGCGCCCGCCGCGATAGAGCGCGTGTGGCCCGATGTTCAAGTAAAAGCCGTCTTGTTGCTTGGTCTGCGCGCGTCCCCCAAGCGAGCGCGCCTGTTCCAGAAGAATAACGCGCTTGCCGCGCCTTGCCAACAAGCTCGCCGTCGCAAGCCCTGCAACTCCCCCGCCGACCACAACTACATCGTGCGCATAATCCCTTCCTTGCATGTTAATTTGTCCTCTTAAACGAGAACACGTTTGAGGACGGAAAAAGGTTACATCGGAAGTGTGCGAGGCAATGCAATCACCGACAGATGGGCACTGGAACAATTCGCAGATGCGTTGGTTAGGGAGCTCATTCGTGCAGACCTGTCAAATCAGCGACACCCGCGGTCAATGGGCCACGGATGATGCGGGTCTGACGGATCCGCACGGATCTCTTTGGTCGGCGCTATGCTTGTGCCGTTTGCTGAGCCGACTTCCGCCTGAGTACCATCGCTGCAATGCCTCCGGCAAGGGCGCCCGCGACAATGGTGAATGCGACCCAAAAGATCATCTGCGGAAGCACCGCTATCTGGAAAAACTTCGACCGGAAGCTGGGAAATTCAACACCCGGAGGGCCGAGGCTATAATGCGTGTCCCAGTTGCCTTTGATCGAGAAGTACATGATTATCAGCACCGGAATCCGGGCGGCATAGGCGTACGCGATCAGCACCTTTGCCAGCATCGGCCAAGCCAAGAAAGGAAGGGCCGGGCCCACCAGGAGCAAGACGAGCCCAACAATCTCCTTGCCGGGAAAGCTGATATGTGTCGCGTCCGACGGCGCAATCAAAAAGGCGCCGCCCATAAGCAACACGAGTCCAATCAACGCATAGCCCACGGTTCGCCCCGCGCTAGCTGGGCCTTCACCTGCGGCCTTGAGCTTGACGGCGAAATAGACTCCGAATACGAAGGGAAGCCAGCTGATGCCGATGATGGATCCGCCGCCACCGGCCGCCCTGTTGAATAGAGCCGTAGGCCAGTGTTGCAACTCACCGATCAATCGCAAGAGCGTCACCGCCAGCGTTATCACGCTCGGAACGAGAATGAGTCGCGTTACGCTAACACGCGAATCTGATGTGTCTGCCATTTCTCTCTCCTTGTTCTTGATTGGTCGTACAACATAAAGCTCGCTTATGCCTCTGCGGGTTGCGCCCCCGTCTTGCGCCGTCGAGCGAGGGCGGCGGCGATGCTTCCAAGAAGCGAGCCGATCCATATTGTGAATCCCACCCACGCGATCATCTGCGGTAGGAACGCACACCAGAAATACTTCGGACCCAGCGCGTTCAGCGCAGCAGGCGCAGGCTCTTCAATCGCGTCGTAGTGAGTGCCCCAATTGCCTCGCATCGCGAAATACATTAGGATCGCCACCGGGATTCGCGCTGCGTAGCCATAGGCTAGCAGAGTTTTGAAAAGCCGCGGCCAAGCGGGATATTGAACGGCTGCGGCTGCAGCGAGCACTACGCAAAAGGCAACCAGTTGTCCGTAATAGCCAACTTTAAGAATGAACGCGAGCGCGCTGCCCGCCACGATTATCACCAGCCCAAGCACGCCGTGAAGAATGGCTCGGCCCGCGCGCGACGGAGCCGCGCCGTGCTTCGACAGCTTCAGCGCGAAGTAAATTCCAAAGATCGGCGCCAGCCAGGTTATTCCGATCAGCGAGCCAGGTCCGCCAGGCTCGCGATTGAACAAAACGGGCGACCAGTGTTGCAGCTCACCAATCAAACGCAGAGCGGTCAGCGCAAGCGTTATGACGCTCGGTATCAGAATGAGCTGCACGACAGTCGGTTGTCTGTCGGAGGTTGTCTCCGCCATCGCTTCTCCTCCGCTTCGGGGATTGATTATGCGCCGCCTCTGCTATATCACAACTCGTGGCGGCGAACAAAGTGACTAACGCCTATACCCACTTGCAAGTTGCGCCGAAAATCGAGCGAGTGCTACTATCGAGCCTTAACAAAGTTCCTGCCGCAAAAGGCCCAGGTGCGGCAGAGATTCGAGCGGAGAACACAAGCATATGAAAGCTACACGCAGGGCAAAGATAACCGCGCTGGGCCGATATGTGCCGCCCAAGGTTGTGACCAACTACGATCTGGCAAAGCGAGTGGATACAAATCACGATTGGATAGTCGAGCGGACTGGGATCGTAGAGCGGCATTGGGTCGAACCGGGAACGCCCACTTCGGAGCTGGCGGCGAAAGCGATGACCGACCTGTTGGCCCGCCGTGGCATCGAGGCCGATGCTATAGATCTAATAATCGTCGCCACAGTCACCCCCGACATGTTCTTCCCCGCCACCGCTTGCATCGTGCAGAACAAAGTGCGAGCGACTCGGGCGTGGGGGTTCGATGTTTCGGCTGCCTGCTCAGGATTTGTGTACGCTTTGACGATCGGGGCGCAATTCATAGAATCCGGCGCACACGACAAGGTCGTGGTTATTGGCGCGGACGTTATGACCGCGATAACAGATTTCGAAGACCGCTCGACGTGCGTGCTATTCGGCGACGCAGCCGGCGCCGTCCTGCTCGAGCCAAGCGAAGACGAACAGCTTGGAATAATCGACTACCTGCACGAAGTTGACGGCTCAGGCGGCCAATTCCTGCATATGCCCGGCGGCGGAAGCCTCAATCCAGCTTCTCACGAGACGGTTGAGAAGAGAATGCATTACATTCGTCAGGAAGGTCAGCCGGTCTTTAAGTACGCCGTGCGCAAGATGGGAGAAGTAAGCCGCGGAATACTTAAGCGCAACGGATACAGCGGAGACGACCTCGATCTTTTCATTGCACATCAGGCGAACGCGCGGATCATCAATGCGGCCGCCGACAAACTGGGCCTCGATGAAAGCCAAGTCGTAAGGAACATAGACAAGTTTGGCAACACGACCGCAGCAACTATTCCGCTCGCGATTGGAGACGCGCTCGATGATGGAAGGTTGAAGAAGGGCAAGCTCGTCGTGTTCGCGGCAGTCGGAGCGGGTTACACAGTGGGCGCTGTCCTCGCTCGGTGGGCTTACTGATATCCGCAAATAACGCCGACCACATCAGAATATCGTCGAATACAGATTAATCGTCGAATTAATAGCTGTGGGCGTGCCCGACGTCCGCCGCGGAAGTACCAACGGCTTCCTGAATGATCTTCACCCCGACGCTTGCGCCGATGCGAGTTGCGCCAGCTTGTATCATCTCTTGCGCCTGCTTCAAGTCGCGCACGCCCCCTGAAGCTTTTACACCCATCTCGCCGCCTACAACGCGGCGCATCAACGCCACGTCGGCGGCGGTCGCTCCGCCTTTGCTGAATCCGGTTGAGGTCTTTACGAAGTCGGCGCCCGCTTCTTTCGCGATCAAACACGCGCTGACTTTTTCGTCGTCGGTCAACAGAGCAGTCTCGATGATAACCTTGCAAATGTAACCAACTTCGTGAGCGACATCGACAACTCCCCTGATGTCTCTCGATACCAGGTCGTGATCTCCGGACTTCAGCGCTCCGATGTTGATAACCATGTCGAGCTCGCTAGCGCCGTCAAAGATCGCGCGCCTCGCTTCGTAGGCTTTTATGTCCGGCGCGTTCGCTCCCAGTGGAAAGCCGATGACGGTGCACACCTTGACGCCGCTTCCTCGCAACGCGCAAGCCGCCTCACGAACCCAAGTCGGGTTTATGCAAACCGACGCGAACCCGTATCGCACGCCTTCTTCGCAAATTTTCAAGATTTCATCGCGGGTCGCGTCGGGCTTCAGCAGCGTGTGATCGATGTAGCGGGCCACTTCACGCGCAGCCTCGCTTTCCGCGCCCGTCAAACCGAACCGTACACCACCGTCCCCAATCAACGAGCGCATGCGATCGGGACATTTTACAAAGCATTCGTCGTGGTTGAGGTGGCACTCGGTCGAAGGCGCTGCTGTGCCCAGACGAGACAGAATCACGTCGGTGATTTGAGAGACGAGATCCTCAATGTTTGAATGATTCTGCATGTCCTAACCAGGGCATCAGGCTGGCACCAAGCTCCCACCAGGTGCGCGAAGCTTTACAGCCTCCAACAACCCGTATGGAATCTCTAGGTCGCCAAGCCCATCCACAATGCTGATGTCTGGCTTGTAGCTTCCGTGGTAATCGCTGCCGCCTGTCACTAACAGTTCGTGGCGCTCGGCAATCTCGACGTAGCTCGCACGCTGGGCCGGAGAGTGCCGGCTATACAGCGCTTCGATGCCGTCAAGCCCCCCCTCGACCAACTCGGCAATCAACCCTTCCAACTCCTCAGCCGACGAGAGATTCAACTGATAAGGATGTGCGAGCACCGCGACTCCGCCGGCGTTACGGATTAGTGCTATCGAGTCAGCCGGAGACAGACGCGCTTTCTCGATGTAAGCGGCGGCCCCTTTCTTCAAATACTTATCGAAGGCGTCTTTGATGCTCGCTGCATAACCCTTTTCAACCATGACTCGAGCGAAGTGAGGTCTGCCGACGACTTCGTTGCCCGCGACGCGAACCACCTCGTCATAATCGACGTCAAGTCCGAGCGCCTGCAGTCGGCTGGCGATCTGCGGATTTCTCTCTTCGCGCGCTCTCTTCAATTCGTCGAGCTTCTCAGTGAAGGCTTTTGACGCGTCGTCTACACAATAGCCGAGTATGTGCATGGTTCCGGGAGAATACTCAGCGCTGATCTCGATGCCGCAAACGAATTCGATTCCAAACCGATCTGCTGCAGCTCGTGCTTCTGGAAACGCCGCCACGGTATCGTGATCGGTGATCGCAACAGCTCGCGCTCCTTTCGCGCGAGCCAACTCTATCAACCGCTCAGGACTCGCGCTGCCGTCCGAACACGTCGTGTGAGTATGTAAGTCGATCACGCCCTCAGACATCGCTCACGGATATTATCCGGTGCCGTCGAGCTCAGTCAATTGAATGAGAAATCGTTCGCGTCGATCTCGAAAGGCGCGCCTGAAGCCCGTTTCGTGACAATGCCTCGAAACTGGCTCTGGGAGCCAGTTTCGGGGGAGCCGTCTTGTAAATGGCTCTGGGAGCCATTTACATCCGCGCAATAATTTCAAACACAAGCTGTTGCAAGTGCCACGCGCGCTGCCACAGCCGGCTCAGCGGCGTAGTTTGACGCACGGGGTGATGCCTTGAAACTGGCTCTGGGAGCCGATTTCACGGCTTTCACAATCGTCTGCGATTTTGGTTCGCTCCTTCGCGAAAAAAAAAGTTGACAAAAACCGGAGATGAAAATATAAACAACAATATGTTGTATAGCTTTTTCCCTAGTACACAAGAGTAGCAACGCTACAGCATCTTGTATACGAGGCAAATCTAAAAGAAAGGAGAAGCACAATATGGCAACTGCAAAGAAAGGCGGCGCCAAGAAGAAAGGCGGCGCGAAGAAAGGCGGAGCTAAGAAGGGCGCGAAGAAGAGATAGCCCAAGCCGCCACGCAAAAACGGGGGTTCTCTGTGTGAGAACGCGGGGATGGGCGACCATCCCCTTTTTATTTCCTTCTCAATTCAAACCTCAACACCAACGCCCAACGTTCTGCTCCGATCAGTCTTGACTGCCTCTCCGCCGTAAAGGTTTGGTTCCCCATCAGGTCGAGTGTGCCATCTCTTGTGAACCCACAACCATTGCTCCGGATACCGCCGCGCGTATTCTTCAATCACCTTTGTAAACCGCGCTGTGTTGAGCGCGACTTCCTCTTTGAAATCACCAGTCCGAATCAACGGCACTTCGGGCTCGAAGCGAAGACTATGTTTCCGCGCGCGTTCGTCCCAAGTCAAAAAGCCCGGCACAACCGGAGCATCGGCGCGCAACGCGAACACTGCGAGCCCAGTGGTTGAACATGCAGGTACACCGAAGAAGTCACAGAAGACGCCTTGATCGGGCAGCGTGTTCACGTCGATTAACAGTCCGACGTCGCCGCCTCTTCGCAGGAGTTCCAGAACCGGTTTGACAGATCTGTTTTTGTCGATTGTCCGATTGCCCGAGAGCTCTCGATAGCGTTTGATCATCTTATCAAGCAGCGGATTGTCGAGCGGTCGAACCAGAAAACTCAGGGGGTGACCATAAGCGCCTTGAGCGAACGCGCACAACTCCCACGCTCCGACGTGCCCGGTCAGCAACAACACGCCTCGCCCGCGCAGAGACGCTCGCTCGTAGTTCTCGAAGCCGTCGTATTCAACTAGCTTTGATATATTCTGATGGGTGATCTTTGGAAATTGAGAGAACTCGGCGAGCAGTCTCCCAAGATTGTCGAACACTCTCTTAACGATGGCGCGTCGCTGAGCGGCACTGAGTTCGGGCATCGCCAGCTCGAGGTTTCTGTGGCCCACGCGACGCAGCCTGCCGTGCAGATGATAAGCGGCCCTCGCGAATTTCAAAAGGAGCCAGGCGGGAACGAACTCGAACAGATTGCGAAGGACGTGTCTGGCAACCACGCGGCCAAACTAACACGGCGCTTCGAGGGCCGTCAAATTCCCGAGCTTTGAATCACAATCCCGCTTGGTTATTATCAACATTGTTGGACGACCTGAAGAGGAGACTCGTGATGCAACATGCAAATGGATTCTTGGGACTGGTAAATGCGTCGAAAAGCCGCGTTCGCGAAAACACTCCAGAAGATGTGCGTCGCAAACAAGAGGCAGGAGAACACTTCTACTTCGTTGACGTGCGCGAAGATAACGAGTGGCAGCGGGGTCATGCAAAAGGCGCCATTCATCTCGGAAAGGGAATTATCGAGCGCGACATCGAGAGTGCGATACCGGACCACAATGCCGAGATCGTTTTGTACTGCGGCGGCGGTTATCGCTCGGCCCTGGCAGCAGATGCGCTCCAACAGATGGGCTACAAGAACGTTATTTCGATGGACGGCGGTTGGAAGCGGTGGAACGAACTCGGCTACGCGGTTGAGACGGACTGACGATTGGCTTCTGAACTTAACGAAACGCAGCTCGCGGACCTACCACACGTAGTGCTTTCCAAGCGGCGTCGCTGGGTGGTGACAGCCGGCGTCATGCTCGGCATGTTCCTGGCTGCGCTCGAGGCCACAGTCGTCGGAACGGCGATGCCGACGGTGATCGCGTCGCTCGGAGGGCTCGATCGATATAGCTGGGTGTTCTCGGCTTACCTGCTTACGTCAACAGTGACTGTCCCGGTGTGGGGGAGGTTGTCCGATCTTTATGGTCGCCGAATCTTTTACTTAATTGGCGTAGCGTTCTTTCTGGTTGGTTCGGCGTTGTCCGGAGCATCGCAATCAATCACTCAACTCATCGTCTTTCGCGCAATCCAGGGATTGGGCGCGGGCGCATTGATCCCGCTCAGCATGACGATCAATGGCGACATTTACACCGTGCGCGAGCGGACGCGGATACAGGGGTTGTTCAGCGGCGTGTGGGGGCTGGCTTCAATACTCGGACCGCTGGCGGGCGGGTTCATAACTGACAACATTTCTTGGCGCTGGGTGTTTTACATCAATATACCTTTCGGGCTCGCAGCGGCTTTGGTCGTCGGCGTGGCGCTGGTTGAACCAAAACGCACGGAGCGGCCTAAGATCGACTACGCCGGCGCTGCATGGCTCACAATCGCGATCACCTTGTTGCTGCTCGTGCTTGTAGAAAGCGGCGACCCGGCGATCTGGGCCAAACCGATGACGCTGGTCGCCGTAGCGGGAATTTTCACATCCGGCCTGTTGTTTGTGAGAGCCGAGAAGCGCGCCCCTGAACCTATAGTTCCGTTTTCGCTTTTCAAGAATCGCATCATCGGCGTAGGCTCGATCACTGCTTTCATGGTGGGCGCCGCGATGTTCGGCGCGCTGTCGTTCATTCCCCTTTTCGTTCAAGGCACGCTCGGCGGCACGGCGACTGAAGCAGGAGCGTTGTTGACTCCGTTCCTTCTTGGTTGGGTCGTGATGTCGGTCGTGGGTGGGCGACTGATGTTTCGCGTCGGTTATCGCCCGACTATCCTTGCGGGTCTGTTCGTGTTGACTGGAAGCTTTGCCGTTCTTACAACATTCAATCGCG